>Ga0082335_1000060_pt1 | contig 336521 bp, 316 predicted proteins | sample Subgrocontami58m_FD_72375 | JGI IMG/M metagenome (GOLD analysis project Ga0082335, IMG submission 72375) | Subsurface groundwater microbial communities from S. Glens Falls, New York, USA - GMW37 contaminated, 5.8 m (SPADES assembly) (version 2) ... | reverse complement strand
CTTTTTCACTGCTCCGGAGGCCGTCCTAACCAGAGTCACGGTCTACAACCGAGGAAAAATGAAGAAACCGGATAAATATTATGCAGTCAATTCTAAAAGTTCAGCGTTTCGCGGGAAGCTCATACTCCATATTGATTAAGGAATTGAAAACGGATATAATCAATATCCATCATATATACATCCTAGCTACCGACCACCTGCTCCTGATACCACGTAGCTAATTGTCATGCTAGCAGCTCTAATTTTAGCGGAAGTTAGACAAATGAGGTCAGGTCAGTTCAAATGACATTCTCCCCGACGCAAGCGTCGGGGTATCGCCAGAATCCGGTTGATCTTCGCCGCAAGCGGCGGGGTATTAGACCCTAAAAGAGAATAAGAAGGGGAGGAACAAATGAAAGGTAAAAAGCTTTTAGTCTTGTTCGGTATCTCAATTACGGTAATATTACTGGCTCTATTTACTACAGCAGCTTGTACTGTCGCTAAGAAGAAAACTTTTGTACTGGTTCATGGCGCCTGGCATGGCGGTTGGGCATGGGAACGGACAACGCCTTATTTAACCAATGCTGGCTACAAAGTATTTACTCCTACGTTGACAGGCTTGGGGGATAAGGCGAACCTGGCAAACCAGGATGTAGGCTTGAGCACTCACATTCAGGACATATTAGCCCTGCTGGAAAAGGAAAATTTGCACAATATCGTACTGGTTGGTCATAGCTATGCTGGTATGGTGATTGCGGGTGTTGCTGAGAAGGCGCCAGAACGAATATCACAACTGGTATTTCTGGATGCTTTCGTCCCAAAGGATGGCCAGTCATTAGGGGATATTATAGGTCCACAGGGCATGGCAGGCATTCGACAGGGAGCAAAAGCTGTCGGGCAGGGCTGGCAGATTCCATCATTCCCTGTTGAAAGATTTGGCATTACCTCTGAGGCTGACATAGCCTTTGTCAAACCCAAGCTGGTGCCGCAGCCAATAAAGACTTTTGAAGAGCCCGTGAGTCTTACCAACCCATCTGCAGCTTCATTGCCCCGTACATTTATCTACCTGAGCAAGCCTGCGATGGGCAGCTTTGATGGTTTTGCCAAGATGGCTCAAAGCTCGAAGGACTGGGGATATTACGAAATGGAAACAGGACATGATGCCATGGTTCTGGAGCCTCAAAAGCTAGCCGAGTTGCTTATAAAAATCGCTGAGGATTCAAGCAAGAAAAAGTAAGTAAAGAAGTTGGTGGTTATTTACCTGCTTTGCCAGAAAGCTTGAAGCGTATAGGTAGTATCGCCAGATAACTTTACCAGATAGCTGTACCCTCGCATGCCACTCACTATATCTTTGCGGGTGAGAAACAGACAATGAGGTTATGGGACAAAAGTTTCCATCAGGAAATGTTCCTTCCGCGCCATCTGTACCAGAAGAGAGGTAGCAGCTACGCATAGCTCCTTTACTTTCCTCGCTTTTATGTACTTCAGAGCTATTTAATTAATAAAATTAAATGATGGATTTTTAAGAGCCAGCAAGTTTCTATTCGCGTTTCCAAGGTTAAGGGACTTTTTCGGTCATTGCCTCTATCGAATTTACAGGCTGTTAATAGAATCGTCGGTTGAAATCTTACTTTGAAATTATCACAGCATGTCGAGAACAAAATGTTATAAGGCTTGCCAGATATTACAGACTATGCTATTATTGCTTGTAACATAGCAAGGAGGATTTTATAATGCCGGTGGTTAGGATTAGCGAAGAACTCTTTAAAGAAGTCCAAAAATTTGCTGAGCCGTTAGTTGACAACTTTGAAACTGCGTTATGGAAAGCACTTAGAAAAAACCCTGTTCAGCAACCAGCAAGGGCGAGGAAAACAAAGTTGCGTGCAATTGGTGAACTAACGTCCCCAACAGCTTATTGGAAGCTTATCCTAAATGCATTAGTTGCTATGGGAGGACGAGGATCCAGACAGGAAGTTCATAGCAGTATACAACAGAGAATGAAGAAACAATTTAAGTCAGGCGATTTAGAGGAAAATTATGACGGGACACTAAAGTGGAATAAACAGGTAGACTTTCAAAGGCTGGCAATGGTACATAAAGGACTACTTCGAAAAGATACACCTAAAGGAATCTGGGAAATCACTGAAGATGGAAGGCAATGGCTTTCTAAAGCTTAATGGATGACTAATACCAGTGATAATAATGAGGGTGAATGAATAAGGGAGGGCTCGTGTTATTCTATTTAGGCCTCGTGGTCGCGGCTGTGGGATTCTTCACTGACAAGGCTGATAATATACCGGGCGCGCTCAACATACTCGTGCCATCCTATGTACGTGCGAAGGATGGCCTAGAGACTCTTCAAGAAACCGGAAGTTTGGTGCCGGGGCAACGTGGATTCTCTGAACTGGAGGCCCTATTCTGGCACCAGGTGGAAGCCAAAGGGGTCAGATACCAACTTATTTTTCAACAGGTCCAGAAGTTTGAACGGAAGACGGCTATGCTTCAGTTCAACGAGGCTCACGCGGGCGTGGAAATGGTGCCCGTCGATGTTCAGCTTCCATCCGGGTTGGTGGGCTGGAACTTGTCCGGTTTAAGGGAAGCCACAGAAGGATTAAAGCGTTCGTCTCTGCTTGGATTCTCGATGCTGATTTTCCTGCTGGGCATTGCAGCAACAATTGCCGGGAAGCTCTTAGAAGACCGACATAAAAGACCTAACAAAACGCCTAAATCGCCGAACCTCGCGGACTTGCCGGACTGACCCGACAACGCACTAACTAAGCGCCAATTAGCTTTGCCGAAATTGCACAAAATAGCGGTTTGTTAAATCACCTGGAAAGAATGAAATTTGTAGTAGAGATTGGCTCGTTTCCGGCCATTAGGCCCCCACTCCCCACACCTGGTCATATAGGTTTTTTCGGTGCTATGCGAGCGGCGACACAGTCCGAGGGCCTGGTGCAGATCTTCCTCAAAGACCTTCCATTCTTCGGTAGCCGTCATAGCTGTAGCCAATGCCATGAATTCCCGAAAAAGAAATTAATGTAAAGCCTCACTGCAGTATCGGCTTGTTTTATCTCCCATTTCCTATTTCAAATAGCAAGATACATGATTACTAATGGTCTCATAATAGTCTGGCGCACTCGTTTTGCTTCATTTAGCTTTAAAACGAGACCGTTCTATTATGAGACTATTAGTAATAGTCCCTGTTTGCAGGGCATATTGTTTAGACTTGTCCAACATATCGAACTTTTAAATTCAACAAATCTTGTTTAACATTACCAGTTTTAGTGTTATACCGAATTATCGTGCACTTTACAACGCGATTTAAATGGGGAAATCCCTTTGACATTGCACATTGCCTCGTTATAAAGTATGTGTCTATAGAACACTGTTGACGGTTACTTATAGCGAGAGCCAATGAAGTATTGTGAGGAAGCACATGTGGCCTTCATTTGAAACAGCTGTTCGGCTGTACAACACAGCGAATATATTTCTAATCGGTGCCTTAGCTTTTGGAGTAATTGCAACCGCCCTAGTCGTTTGGACGGGAAATGTAAAAGAAGAATATTTAAGGCGCAATATTGCCGACACCAACGCGCGTACTGAAGAAGCAAAAGCAGCGTCGTCAGAGGCGAATGCTAGAGCAGCCGAATTAGAAAAAGAAGCGGCTAATGCACGGCTTGAAACCGAGAGAATTAAAAAAGCGGTAGCTTGGCGTGTCATTCCCCCTGAGAGCGCATCAGAATTGGAGAAAGTATTATCCGCCAACCCAGGATCAGTAAATCTGAGATATATGGATGGTGATCCTGAAGCGCTATTTCTGGCGATACAGATTTCACAAATTCTAAACAAAGCCAAATGGAAGATTGCGCCAGGGGCAGTCAAGCCTTCCAATGCTATTGTGTTTGGGATTGGCCTACCTGATGGCTCTGGAGTTGACGCCAAAATATTACGAGATGCATTCTGGGCGGCAAAGGTGCCATTTTCGACAAATGCATTGCCGTCAGCAGGAGTAAGTTTTTCAATCTCAACAATCCAAGGAGCGCCGACCCTGATGATTGGATCGAAAGAACCAGCATTGCCGTGAGCCAATCCCAAATTAGGCACTGACATTCCAAGAAATAGGGATGATACCGACCTAGTGCTTTCCCATAATCTTTAACAATCGGCCCCGACCGCTAATAGCGGCGGATCAGCCGATGCGTTCTATGTCGATAAATAATAATAAAAAAATACTTCTGGAGGGCCAATGCAATCAGTTGAACTTAAATTCGTTTTCCGCGATTCAGAAGAAAAAGAACTGGAGGATTTATTAAATAACCTACAAAGCAAAATGGGTGGTGAAAGAAAGTCTTACTATGCCAGCGCTGGCGCACTTGATCTTGTCAGTTACTTGGAAATAGTTATTTCTTTCACTGCTGTCGTGGCTGTTCGGCCATTGCTCCAAAAGTATTTCGAAGGTTTTTTCAATGCGGACGGCCTCAAGAAAATTGGCGAGGATCACAGAGAGAAAATTATAAAATGGTTCATGAAACTAGAAAAAGATATACACACTATAACAGGCGTAGTTCAATACAATCTCAATCTGCTGAATTCCTCATTCACATTTAACGGGCGGGAAAGGGCAATTGTAATAGAAATTCCTTCAAAACGCGGAATCATTTATATAGTTCTTAATCATGCCGCAATATCATCAAGTCTAGCCAAGAATCTTCCAAAAGGAGTAATATCTGCCTTACGTTTTTTGAACGAAACTGAGCTCCCCGATGAGTTTCGCACTTTTCAGCTCTATTTCGACAAGGTTACAGGAGAATGGCCTTATTTGTTCATGCCTTCTACTGAAGCGTTCGGTAGGCATATTGACTATTTCTGTGATTTACGGGATGGAAAAATTAAAAGAATATATTCACAATCCGAATTCACACATTGTTTTTACCCGGCGAGCGCTGATGAATACAAATTCCTAGTCTCACCATTCAGAGAAAATGATAGATGACCACAGACCAATTTGCTCCAATCAACGCGGGATAAGCCTTTTTCTTTTTCAGTCTCGGCGTGTGTGCCCCCGCGCGCCTAAGCATGGTAGTCAGAGACCATCAATCTCATTCTATCATTCGGAACACGTCAAAACTGAGCGTGTCGGCCTATTCCTGAAGAAGTTGCTTCAGTGGATGTTTACAGCGGTCAAAAGCAGGCCAAACGCCCGTAAACACCGCTGAACTCAAGCGTTACCAAGGATTTCTCCTCTGATATCTACGCCTGATTAACAGTTAAAAGTTCTCATGCCAGAGGTAACCATGGGAGAAGTAAAAACCCTTGAATATTTATTGCGGTAACAATAGTCCAAAAAGTTCAGTCTATGAATCTAAGTTAGGCATCTTCTAAGGGTCTTTTCTCTTGCGCGAGTGCATTCAATTCTTGATCAAAGCCCCAAGCCGAAGAAACACAGTTCGCTCCCTTATCATAGTCGTCCTGAAAGGGAGCCGGGTCGGCGCATTTCATATGGCAGAATGCATGTCCAAGTTCATGTACTATTACCCCACCTATAGCAGTTTCAGAGAGTGTTTCTAGGTCATCAGCATGCAGTCGAATCGCTCTGCCAATATCCTCGTAGTTCGCGTAACCATATCGTTTTCCAAGGTAATGCTCATCATCCTTTACTTGGTCTATCCAGGTGTCAAGCTCCCTCCGAACTGGCAGCGGCAAACGTTTCCAGACATCCGCCCAAATGCGACGATACTTTTCTGAGGAAATATTCAGTCTCACCTAATTCGCCTCTCCTGTCGTGAAATAAACTTTACTGGCGCTCGGGAGAATATCCTGCAATGAGACTGTGATGTAAAGACACATTGAATTGTATTTTCACGTTGAGATGCCAAAAGTAATGTCATCACTGAACAAATTTTATAACATAGGCATCATAACTGCTTGTTCCTGGCTCCGCAACGTCACTCACTCCGACGATATAAATATTTTTTGAGTTATCTGAGATAATTGAAGAACTATAGTCGTTGCCCTTCCCTAAGAAACCAAACTGATGCATCCATGCAACATTACCTGAAACATCATATTTCCTTATGAAAATATCCATGCCTTGTCTTTTTGTGTTCCCTATCCTACCAGTTAAATATATATTCCCGGAATTATCAGTAGTTACTGAATTGGCACTATCAGCTTGGTCGGAAGAGCCAAATGGGCGCATCCAGACCAAATTACCCAAATTATCGTATTTAGCCAAAAATATATCGTTACCTTTATTGCTAATTTGTCCGGGAAGAATTCCCTCAGTTTTCCCTGTCACATAGATATTCCCTGCATTATCTGTAGCAGATCCTCGAGCGTCATCAACATGGGGAGTGCCAAACTGCCTTACCCAAATCAAATTCCCTGTAGTATCATATTTAGTTAGGAACGCATCGCTATCTCCCAGATTGTTCTGTCCCGGCATGCTACCATTGGTATATCCAACCACATAGATATTACCCAACCCATCCACAGTTATTGAAGTGCCATAATTATTTTTGGGGGAGCCGAGTTGTCTCGTCCAGATTTCATTACCAGCAGAGTCATATTTCCTTATAAAAAAGTCATTATATCCATATTTAGATTGGCCAGATAAAATACCAGAAGTATTTCCTGTTATGTAAATGTAGTTTGAACTATCTGCAACTACAGATCTAGCTTCAGTTCCAGAATTCCCAAATTGCCTGGTCCAGACTTCATTACCAGTGGAATCATATTTCTTTATAAAAGCATCATAGCTTCCTGAGCTGACCTGCCCTGATAAATTACCAAAAGTAATTCCCACCACAAAGATGTTTCCAAGATTATCTCTTGCCATTGACCGCGCTTCATCATTTCCAGAAGTACCAAACTGGCGAGTCCAGGCCTCACTGCCGGAGGGATCGTATTTTCTTATGAAGGCATCCTTGCCTCCAGAACTTGCTTGTTCTGGTAAGCTACCATCTGTATATCCGGCCACAAAGATATTTCCTGAGTTATCTAAAGTAATTGAACTGGCGCCTATTCTGGTTTGGCCAAATTGGCGCAGCCATGCTACCGTTAAAGGTGACGATGCAGATAGAGATGGAACAAGTGAAAGTAATCGCGATTGCACGGGCGCTGGCGTAGTTATGGAAGTCTGGACTGGTGTTGGTTTGGGTGTCAAAATAGCGGGGATACGAGTAGGAGTAGCTATCGAAGTTGATGGCACTGAAACGATGGAAGTAGCTTGAAGTCTTACATCCCCTACTGATTTTCCAGCACATATACCGATAATCGTAATTTTCTGTCCTTTTGATAGAGTAGCAATATTGCTAGCCTTGTCCTTTCCGAATGTTGCTTCTACACCAGAATACCCGCCAGCACTTATCCCGAAGAAAATAACAGGATTTCCAGTAAGGTCGGTGCGGAAATTCGTGATCGTACCAGAAACTTCTAGCTGCTTGTCTTTATACTTCAGGTCAGCCGCAACTTCATTTGCCTCGTACTCGGCAAACAGGCTAGCTGCATCTATCTTAGGAGAAGAGTTCCCTATAGTCGAAGGATTTGGCGATAGCTTAGGTGCAGGTAGAGAAGAAACGATAGAAGTAGCCTGAAGTCTTACATCTCCCGCTGATCTTCCAACACATATACCTAGAATCGTTATTTTCTGTCCCTTCGATAGAGCAGCAATGTCGCTAGCCTTATCCTTTTCGAAAACTGCTTCCACACCGGAATATCCCCCGGCACTTATTCCAAAGAGGACAGTGGGATTCCCAAACAAGTCGGTTCCAAAGCCAGTAACGATTCCCGATACTTCCAATTGTTTGCCCTTATATTTCTGGTCACCAGCAACTTCATTTGCTTCATACTCAGAAAACAGGGCAGGTGCATCTACCTTAATGGAGAAGGTTTCCAACAGACGGTATATCGGGGTTACTGACGGGGTGAATATTGGGATCCTGACCGTAGTATTAGGTTCAGAAGAAGGCAAAGGCGTCGACGATGAACAGGCTATTGCTAACAACGCCAAGATGATAAAACCGGAAAAACAAAACGTCCGCAAGAGACACCTCCGTATTATGTTTGGATTAAGTGCTCATTGCAGCCAATTTTATGCGTGCAACCGTTAACAGTCAACCCGCACGCGCCCACGCGGTGTATACTCAGCAATCGCCGACATCGTTGGGCATTGAGGTAACAATTGCTTGTTTTGTTGGGTGAAGTTGTGAATACGCAAGAAGCAGGGCTAAGAGGTGGCCTCTTCAGTCCAGGGCGCCGCAGGACTGAAGTTCCACGAACTCTTCGTCGCTGATTCCAAGCGTCTGAGTGTAAACGAACTCGTTGTGCTGCCCGAGACACGGGGCGGGCAGACGCAGGTCGCACGGAGTTTCGGACAAGGTGAAAGCCGATGTTGGATAATAATGCCTTCCCATGTCCCTGTGCTCCAGCTCGACCAACTGTCGCCGATACCTTATCTGCTCGTCCTCCAGTATTCCCCTGGAGTCCTGCACCACTCCGGCCCTGACGCCAACCTTCTGAAGCATCTTCATGAGAGAATAAGCCTCATGGTCCCTGGTCCATTCTGAAATAAGCTTCTCGACTTCGTCCTCGTTAGTCTTCCTTCCCAGGAAAGTCCGCATCTTCTCCCGCATGGTCCACTCCGGCCTTCCCATAACTTTACACAGACTCTTCCATTCCCTGTCCGAGAAGACCGCAATTGCTATCCAGCGGTCTTCTCCCTTAGTGGGAAATACGCCGTGCGGGCAGGCGCAAGCAGAACGGTTTCCCTGGCGGAACATCAAATTGCCGTTGGCCTGATAGTCCAGAAAGAGGGGGCCCAGGAAGTGAAGGCTGGCTTCATACTGCGCGAGGTCGATGTACTGGCCTTTGCCCGTCCTGTGCCGGTATTCCAGGGCGGCGGTCAGGGCCACAATAATGTAGCGGCAGGAGACAAAATCGGTGTACGGGCCGAAGATGACCACCGGGTCTCTGTCAGGCCATCCGGTAAGATTGACGAAGCCAGATGCGGATGTAAGATGGGAGCCAAAACCGGGCGCCATATGCTGAGGCCCGGACTGACCCTTGTTGCAGGAGCTCAGGTAAATGATACCGGGATTCACTTTCCTGGCTTCGTCATAATCCAGACTCAGCTTCTTGATGGTTCCGGGGGTGAAGTTCTCCACCATGATGTCGGCCCAGGATATAAACTTTTTGGCGACTTCAAGTCCCCTGGGATGACGGAGATTGAGGGTAACGCCGTATTTGTTATTATTGCCTATGGCCCAGGCAGCAGAGCGGTTCACCCCGGGCTTGCCGTCCTTGAACGGAGGCGTGCTGCGGTGTCCGTCGATGCGGCGGGAAGACTCGATCCTCACCACGGTGGCGCCGTAATCGGCAAAATACTTGGTAGCCCAGGGTCCAACGGCATACCAGGAGAAATCGGCTATCTTTATGTCTTTGAAGATTTGTTCCGGCATTCCTCAGATGGCTCCGACTTCCCGTAATCTGACTATGTCGTCCATAGAGAGGCCCAACTCATCCCTGTATATTTCAATGTTATGCTCACCGATTCCGGGAGCGCGCCTCAGCCTGCTCAAAGGGCTTTCTGAGAACTTTGCGAAAGGGCCGGGATAGAGCAGCTTTGCACCGAGATCGTCGTGAGGGACTTCCTGCCAGAACTCCCGCGCCTCGAGCTGCGGGTCTTCCAGAAGGTCTTTCACCGTGGCCACGGGGTACATCATCATGTCCCTTTCCAGCGCGCCGTCCACGAGTTCCTTCTTGGTATGCCTCTTGAAGAATTCACCGAAAGCCGAGGCGTACCGGCTGAGTTCGTCCTGGGTTGCCTTGATCAGATCATATTTCGACCAGTCTATGGCCTTCAGGAATTCCGGAGCTATTCCTTCTTCATCCATCCATTTGACGAGGGCAGTGTTGCTCTGAGCGCCTACGCTGCCGCCGTAGATAATGAAAGTAATGAAGCCATCCTTGCAGGGATAGATGGCATGCCTTCCCGCTCCGGTGCCTGTCCCCCAGGGCAGCATAGTGCCTCTCCTCCGTTCATTTCTTTTCTCCATGTCCCAGTAGATATGAGGATACGTGCCCACCATGTGCATGCTGCCTGTGATCGAGACATCCACATACTGCCCCCGCTCCGTCCTCAGCCTCCCGAAATTAGCCATCATTGTACCCGCGACCGCCTCCAGCGCGCCGTGGAGATAGGATTGAGGGAAACTTATCCTGACAGGAGGCCTGTCCTCGTCTCCGGTGACATAGACAAGGCCTCCCATAGACATGCAAACGAGGTCTGAAGCGAGATAGTCCTTTTGCGGACCCTTCTGTCCGAAAGGAGTGATGGAGGTCATAATGAGAGAAGGGCTTATCTTCCGCAGTTGCGCATAGCCCAGTCCCAGGCCGTTCAGGTAACCCGGATGAAAGGACTCTATGAGGAAGTGCGCCCCCTTCGCCAGCCGTCTCAGTATCCCCTGGCCGTCCCTGCACTCCAGGTTCAGGGTTATTCCTCTTTTGCCGGCATTGAAGGCAAGCCAATAGAGACTTTTTTCCGGTTCTACCTGTTGCTTGTAGAAGGGACCTACGCGGCGGGCAGAATCACCGCCGGGGGGTTCTATCTTGATAACATCGGCCCCCATCTCAGCCAGTATTTTGCCGCAAAGGAACCCCTTTTCATCCGTAAGGTCCAGGACCCGGCAGGAAGCCAGGATTCCCTTTGTCATGGTTCTTTTCCTGTTAGATTTTTTGAGCATATTCTTAACCGGATATGGTTATGCAGGTTGCATTTAGTCCACTCCAGCCATGCCAGAATTGCATAAATTATAATAGCAGTCGGTGCAAAAGTAAAAACAGCTATTGAAGTAACCTTTCTATAGACTTTATAATATGCCTGTTCCGCTTAATTATTTGTTCGAAAGGAGGTCTAACTTTGAAAAGAGAAGAGGCAATAATCAGCATGAGAGGAGCTCTGGATTGGCTTCAGAGCCAGGGGGAAGTGAAGGTGCTCAAAGAACCTGTAGACCCCATTCTTGAGATGGGCGCCATCATGAAGGCGCTGGATGAGGGCCCGGCTCTTCTGGCGGATAATGTCAAAGGATACTCACATGCCAGACTGGTAGGCAATCTCTTTGCCAGAAAGGACAGAGTGGCAAAGCTTCTCGGAGCGGCAGATTACAGCCAGTGCAAACGCAAAATAATGCATGCCCTAAAGAACCCCACTCCTGCCAGGATTGTGGAAAAGGGACCATGCCAGGAAGTTTACATTCCACGAGAGGAGGTGGACCCCTTTGCCCTGTTTCCCATGATAAAGCATACGGAGCAGGACGGCGGAAGGTTTTTTGGCTCGGGTGTACATTTCATAGGAGGCAAATATTTTCGCGGGGGAACTCAACTGGCGCTGTACCGCATGAGTTTCAGGGGCAAGGACTACGCCTCTATCAATATGGTGCCGGGAGGGCATGGGGATTTGGTTTGTGAGAATTTCCCCAATGAGAAGATCCCCTGTACAGTAAATATCAGCCCTTCGCCTATGGTAGAGTTTGTCGCCAGGTCCAATCTAATGCCTATAGTTTTTCCTCCTGGTCTGGATGAACTCGGAGTTGCCGGAACATTACAGGGCTCGCCTGTAAACATTGTTAAAGCCAGGACCGTAGATGCCTATGCCATCGCAGACGCTGAATGGGTTATTGAAGGCTATATCGTCCCTTACGAGAGGGTGTGGGAGACCGAGGAGGCGGAGAAAGCGGGAAAACAGGGAGAGTTCTTCTTCCATCCTGAGTGGGCCCGCTATCTGGGCAGGGCCTACAGAAACCGCAAGTTTGAGGTAACCGCCGTTACACGCAGAAAGGACAAACCCCTCTGCTACGCTCCTTTCTTCGGCAGCTCCGCCGGCGATTCCCCGTTCATCGAAGCGAACTGGATGGAAATGGCTGACAGGCTCTTTCCCGGCTTTGTAGTGGATGTAAGCCACTTCCTGGGACTCACCGCGTGGAGCGGCATTGTCTTCCAGGTAAAGAAGAGAAGAAGAAGCGACGAAGGCCTGCAGAGGAACCTGCTGGCAGCCGCTCTGGGGGTAGTCAGAGGGCTTCGCCTGGCTGTCGTGGTTGACGACGACATAAACATTCACAGCCCAGAGGACCTTTTCTTTGCCCTGGTCACCCGCGTCAGCCCTGAGACGGACATAATCAGGGGCACAGGGGGCAGAGGGCAGAGCTACCAGCCCATGGAAAGAGTAGCCGCAGGCGCTGACGCCGGAAAATCAAGGCCGGTCTCCATGTTCGAGGGCGGCATAGGCATAGATGCCACCGTCCCGCTGATGGCCAGAGACCATTTCCAGCGCCCCAGATACGCGGTGGATAAGGTTGATATGCACAAATGGTTCACCGAGGAAGAGCTGCAAAAAATAAGGCAGAATCAGAGCGAATACATTCGCTTCCTCGCTGAGACCGGATACCCCTAAAATATCAAAAATTAAATATCAAAAATCAAAAGTTAAGTCACCCCTCTCTCCTTGTAAGGAGAGAGGGGTGGGAATGAGTGGTCAGTAAATCATAAGTTGCGCATAGTGTTTTTGCGAGGGAAATCTTCACTCCTGTGTTAATTCGTTAAATTGCAAGATTTTCTAACAACTATTATAATGACGTATCAGACAGGAGGAGGTAAGCCATGCAAAAATGTATGATATTCTCCATTTTCCCCCTTATTCTCTTTCTACTACTAAGCGCTTGTACACAAAAAGTACAGGAGCCGCCAAGAAGCACTTCATCTTCAACTGACGTAGTCAAACCTGCAGTCAAGGCAGGCTGGGAGGGGGAATGGGAAAGGACCCTTGATGCTGCCCGAAAAGAAGGCAAGGTAGTAATGTATGCTTCCGTGGGCAATGTAGTCCGGGAAGAAATGGTAAAGAACTTCTCTGCAAAATACGGGATAAGACTGGAGATCCTTTTCTCTGGCTCAGGTAGCCAACTTAGTGAGAAAGTTATCCGTGAGCGTAAGGGTGGACTTTACCTGGCTGACGTCTATCAGGGAGGGGTCACATCCCCTACAATTTTTCTCAGGCCTGCCGGCGGCTTTGACTCTATGGACAAAGCCTTTATCCTTCCTGACCTTAAGGACCCTGAGGAGATTAAAAGAGTATGGTGGGGAGGCAAGCTTCTCTGGATCGACCCTGACCATCAAATACTGGCTTTTATGGCTATGCCCCAGGACTGGGCTGTAGTAAATACAGAATCGGTTAAGCCTGAAGAAATGAGGTCCTACCGAGACCTGCTTAACCCAAAATATAAAGGCAAAATGGTGATGTTTGACCCTTCCATGACAGGACCTGGGGGAAAGGTTCTTATCAACGTCGGAAAGTATATCATGGGGATGGACTTCATGAGAGAACTGGCAAAACAGGAGCCCATTATTGTCAGGGATTCTCGCCTAATGGTAGAATGGGTAGCCAGGGGCAAAAATCCTATAGGGATAGCGCCCACACCTGATTCTATGGCACCCTTTAAGCAAGCAGGTGCACCCATTTTATCCCTAAGACCGCCTGTTGAAGGTGCAGCTGTCATATCCGGCTTTGGTGGACTAGCCATGATGAACAAAGCGCCTAATCCCAATGCGGCAAAAATCTTCATAAACTGGCTGTTAAGCAGAGAGGGAGCAACTATATGGAGTCGGGCCTATGGCGGCCAGAGCGCCAGGATGGATGTCCCCACCGACTTCCTTGATCCAGAAATGGTCCGCCAGCCCGGGGTGAAATTTATCTGGACAGAGACCGAAGATCTCTTACTAAAAGAGGCAGAAATGTATCCGCAAGCCAAGGAGATTTTCGGAATAAAGTAGCCTTTCCCCAGATCGGCACCCATCTTCTGTGACAGAGTGGATGAAGGGTGAGAGGGCGGTGAAGTAATAAGTTGCGTATAGGCTTATTGTCCGATACCCACATACCGGAAGTCATGCCCTGCCTGCCCGAACTTGTGACAGAAGCCCTCAAAGGCGTTGACCTGATACTCCATGCCGGCGATGTCTTCTCGCCATCCGTGCTGGATGTCCTGGAAAAAATAGCCCCCGTACTTTGCGCCAGAGGGGATGACGATTACTACCGAACGGGTGATCGCAGAATGAAAGATGTCCACAATCTGACGCTGGAGGGAGTGAGCGTGGGGCTTGTCCACGTCTTGCCTTATCCCGTGACGCCGCCCCATCCCGTGCCGTCGTGGCGGCAGGAAGAGTCCTGGAAAGAACTGGAAACGGCAGTAAAGTCCAGGCTGGGACAAATCCCCGGGGTGGTGGTATTCGGGCACATGCACCAGCCTGTTATCAAGGAACGGAACGGCCTTTACATTGTAAATCCGGGCAGCGCCACCTTTCCCAACTATGAGAGCAAGCCCGGGACGGTGGCCGTCCTAGAGATAACCTCTAACTCGGTCAAAGCCGAAATCATCAGGCTGGCAAACAAAAATCCGGCCTTGTGAACCGGGAATCCCCTACCTTCCTGCAAATATGGTCCTGGCCTCCGCGTAAGTATCGCCTTCTTTCAGCAGGAACTCTTCCTTTTCACTATCAAAATACTTGAAACCGGGCAGGCGGACTATTTCCGGAGTCAGAAAGTCGGTAGGCACGTCCAGCCGCCTGCTATGGATATCTCCAGCCTTAGTGTACACGGTCAACCCCTCTTTGCTGAGCAGCCAGTTCACAAATAGTTTCGCAGCATTTGAATGGGCCGGATTATCAATTAAAGCAAGCCCGCCAAAACCTGTGGTCAGGCCGATGCCTTCCTGCGGTGGAGGAAGCTGCAAAAGTGCCTGCACTTCTTTTTTATAACGAGTAACCTCCGCGGTCTCAGGGGCAACGCCAACGGCATATTTGCCGTGGGCAACCCAGTCAACCAACTGCCGGTGGTCGCGGGTTACAACAGGCTCCTGCTTCGCAAACTGCCTCCAGAAATCCATCCCCATTATCTGAAGGGCCACGACACTCATCAGCTTTCCGCCGGGTCCTGTAGTAGTAAGGTCGTAAGAGACTATCTTGCCTTTCCACGCCGGGTTAAGCAGGCACCTCCAACATGTAATTATCAAGTTATGGACATAACCCTGCTATTTCAGGAACGCCTTGAAGATGTCCTCGGCCCCTGATTTGAACTCCGCGTCCCGGGCAATCCATTCCTCGTCATCCGCTCCAGTGAAATAGGAAGCGCCCTGCACTCTGAGTTTCAGAGGGTCAATGCCTTCCGTGGAAACATCCACTCTGGCGCTCTGCACTCCATGCGCCCTGGAAATAAACTCCAGGCCTTCCTTACTGAGTATATAGTTAATAAGCAGTCTCGCGGCGTTGGGGTGAGGCGCCTTATTCATCAGAGAAATGCCTCCGCCATCGCGGCTGAGATAAGTTCCCTCTTTAGGGAGTGCAAAAGCGACGTGAGCGCCGGCGTCCATGAAATCGGTCATATCGGAGCTGCGGGGGAATAGCAGTATGTAGTACTTGGCTTGAGCAATCCAGTTCACCTGAAGCCTCTGGTCCCTGCTAATTAAAGGCTCCTGCTTAGCGAGCTGGCGGAAGAAATCAAGATTCAATATTTTGTAGCCAAGCGCGGAAAAGCTTTTCAGACCGGTTCCCGCCAGAGTCGGGTCATTCATTATGATTTTGCCCTTGTATTTCGGATCAAGAATATCCCAGTAAGACTTAAGTGTCTCCGGCCTTACCATGTCGCTGTTCACAGCAAGAGAGCTATTGGGGTACGCATACATATTAATTACAGTATGCTTGTCATTTCCCCAGGGCAACTCGTTCCCATACCAGTTGTTCTTATTCAGGATATCGGGGAGTAACAGCTCTTTTTCGAGAGGCTCCGCTATTCCGGCCGGAGCTATCTCGCCAAAGAAGGTGTTTAAGCCGGTTATCAGGACGTCGGAACGATAAATCCCGGCCCGCCGTTCCGCCATGATGCCGGTCATGAGCTCTCCACCTCTTTTGGAAAGGATTTCAAGAGTCACGCCATATTTCTTCTCCAATATGGGGCCAGCCTCTTTCAGGAAGGGACCCACCGAGGTGGCCTGAACCACGACGTTTCCTTCTTTCCTGGCAGTCTGGACGGTTTTCTCCCAGTTCGCTTCCCATCCCTCGCTGCTCACAGCACCAGTCTGCTGAGTCTTTTCTCCGGGAACGGGGGCAGGTAAGTTACCAATATTATCCCTGGTGGTACAGGCGAGGTTGAGAAGTGTCAGAATGCCGGTGATCAGGATGAGGAATGTCCTGGTTTTCATTTTCCGCTCCTTTGTCCTTTTCAATATGTGTATGAGGGTGTGAGGCTATTGTACAGTAAATGTCAGACAGCAGGCAAACCGGAATGCGCCCCGTGAATCAAAATGTCATGATTTTGTAATTTTTGGCGGGCAATTGTTATGCTTTTGCAATACTTAATATGTAGAATGACACTTGGGTCCTTATTACCGCCGGGGGAATGGCAGCGGTGGCGCACTAACTCACTGACATATGCAATCAAATATCAGACTGTAAACAGTGAAGGATACGAGCTTGCTGAACATACTCGGAACCCTGCGTAAGCACACCAGGAGCAAGCGGTTTTTGCTGGCCGTATTCCGAATCGTGGTGCTCATACCCGCTCTTGTTGAGCTTGCCCTTTCGTCCACCGAATTCACTTCAGTGCCCCGGGTAATACCGGCTGTTGGAGCAATCCTGTATACGTCTTTCAAGATAATCCATCCGTTTCACTGGTACCAGTCAAAGGCACCTGGCGCGTTTTTACTCTTCTTCGATGTTACTGTGTGCATGGTCCTTATCGCAATACCCGGTCCCATACACATGCCTTTTACGTTGTACACCTTTGCCCCGGTGCTTACCTCCGCCTTACTGCTCCCGCACAGCACGACCATGCTTGTGGCGAGCATCACCGCCGTCTATTACACTGTGACCTACTTCTCCTATCCCCTACCCCTGGCTCTGGAACAAATCTCCAGCCACCTCGCCACCTATCTGATGGCGCTCGGGCTGACAGCGATGCTTCCGTATATAGTTAACTCCGTCATCCAGCAACGGTTACAATCCAGCACCGCGGTCAGAGAGCATAGAAGACTGGGACGTGAAATACATGATGGCCTATGCCAGGATATCTACGGACTGCGCTGGGAGCTTGAGTTACTCTGCCGGGATTCAAACTTCAAAGGCATGTTCGCTGCAAAGCTGCAGAGGTTGGAGCGACTGCTGGAAAAAGCTGAGAAAGACGCAAGAGGTTCCATCGAGTCTCTGTGCTTCGTCAAGGAAGACCGCCCGTTCTTGTCTCAAGTAAGTGATTATCTGGAGCGATTCGAAAATGACACTGGAATATGCTGCCATCTTGAGGCGAAGCTTCCGGAACCCGCTATGGATGACATGGTCAAGCTTGAAACTCTGTACATATGCCAGGAGGCCCTTCAAAATGCAGCAAAGCATTCCAACGCCCGTCACGTCATAATGAGAGTCCACGCGCCAAACGGTCATCTCAAAGTTAGCATAGACGACGACGGACACGGATTCGACGTCAACAGGCTTGTGGAAGGTCACGGCCTGAAGGTTATGCAAGAGCGCGCGGAAGCGCTGGGCGGCAGAGTTCAGATTATCAGCATTCCGGGAGCGGGCACCGAAGTGCAGTTAGAAGTTCGGCGAAGATGTTATCCGGAAATGACACTAACAAACCAATAAGAGTCATCATCGCGGATGATCACCCGATTGTGAGGGAGGGACTGCTCGCCGCATTAAGCGCCGAGACAGATATCAAGGTTGTCGGCGAAGCCAGAGACGGCAGGGAGGCAGAGGAACTGGCGTTGAAGCTGAATCCGGACGTGATTATCATGGACATTTTCATGCCCGGGAGGAGCGGGCTCCAGTCCCTGCCAATTATTAAGCAGAAACTTCCGGGTGTTAAGGTCCTTATCCTGACCGTTTCAGACCGCGAGGATCAACTGTTTCAAGCTATCCGCTTCGGCGCGGATGGCTACCTGCTGAAAAAGAGCGATATGAGCACCATTGTGGGCGCTGTACGAAGCATCGCCGCGGGAGAGGCTATCCTTTCGCCCCAGGTGACCGCCAACATGATGAGAAATCTAAGAGATGGGACAGATAAGATTGAGCTAACCGCCAGAGAGCAGCAGGTGCTGGAGCTAGCCGCCAGCGGACTGACCAACGCGGAAATAGCCGTCCGCCTTTTCATCAGCCAGAATACAGTCAATACCCACGTATACCGTCTGCTACAAAAACTCCACATGAAGAACATCCGGGAAGCTATTGCCTATTCTATACGCCGCCTCCCGACAACTGAACCGTATTAGTCCCAAAACCGGACAGGCCGGAACCGGAAAGCATTAACTCAAAAGTAAAAAGTCAAATCTTAAAACCACAGCTAAAAACTTAAAGCTTAACCAGCGATGCTCACTTACTAATGGTCTCATAATTGCCTGGATTCCGGCTTCCGCCGGAATGGAAATGTTTTTTGGGCTAGAGTGCCCGTTTCCCAGGCCATCTTATTTTGAGACCATTGGTAACTCAGTTCTAGCCGCTGAATTGTAGCTTTGACTTTTGCCCGCCCTGTCCGCCTTGCGGGCTCTCGGAACGAAGCGGAATCTCGCAGAGCGTCGAGATTTGCCGCAAAACTTTTTCCAAACGGTTCACCCACTTTTCCATTGTAATAGTTTCTATTACAGGAAATAGCATTTTCCAGTTACATGAAATCAAGATTCCTTTGATTGATATCATCGGGATTTCTGGTAATCTGAAATTACAGGCATCAGACAGGAAGGTGAGGCATATAGGAGTGCAACCGGAATGGATGACCCGGCAAGAAAAACAAAAAATAATAAGGAGGTCAACTTAATGTCAATGAAAAAGATACTGTACCCTGGAGTGGCCGCAGCGCTCCTGGTGTCACTGGTAGCCATAGCTACAGTTTTTGCAGCCCAGCCTCCCAAACCGTCCCCCGATCCTTTGCCTGGCGGCACACTTGACCCACTGACAATACCCAAGTTTGCGGAACCTCTCACTGTGCCGCCTGCAATGCCAACTACCAGCAGCAGTCCGGCACTCGATTACTACGAGATCGCGATGCGGCAGTTCAAGCAGAATGTTCTGCCTGCATCCATGGGTCTGCAGACAACTATCTGGGGCTACGGCTCAGTCAACCACCCCGGCAGCTTCAGTTACCCTGCCAAAACCATTGAAGCTAAATACAACAAGAATGTCAGGGTCAAATGGATAAACGGCCTGGTCGATTCCAGTAACAACTACCTGCCCCACCTGTTGCCGGTAGACCAGACCCTGCATTGGGCTAACCCACCGGGAGGCGTCGCCGGCCGTGACATGAGCGGAACGAGCCAAACCCCGTACACGGGTCCGGTGCCCATTGTGACCCACCTGCATGGAGCACATGTGACCGAAGAGAGCGACGGCTACCCCACCGCCTGGTACTTGCCCAATGCCAGCAACATACCGGCCAGTTATGCCACTCGAGGCACAAAGTGGGGGCAGATAGCCGGTGCGGCTAATGAGGCCGGGGCTGCAACCTTCCAGTATCCCAATGACCAGCGAGCGGCTACCCTCTGGTTCCATGACCATGCTCTGGGCATGACCCGCGCCAACGTCTACGCCGGTCCGGCCGGGTTCTACCTGATACGGGGCGGCCCGGAAGACCTCCCGGCCGGTGTGCTTCCCTCCGGACCATATGAAGTCCCCATTGTCCTCCAGGATAAGTCCTTCAACGCAGACGGCTCTTTGTTCTATCCTGACAACCGGGCTTTCTTCGAAGGGCTGAAAAAACCACAGCTACAGATACCGTTCGCTCCCGACAGCGACATCGCACCCATATGGAACCCGGAGTTCTTCGGAAATACCGTGGTTGTCAACGGCAAGACATGGCCTTACATGGAGGTCGAGCAACGCCGCTACCGGATGCGCTTCCTCAATGCCTCCGATTCACGCTTCTTCATCCTGGATATGCCGGTCGGTGTGAAGTTCTGGGTGATTGGCACAGATGGCGGCTTCCTGCCCAAACCTGTGTCGCAGACTCAACTTCTGATTGCCCCGGCCGAGCGGTTTGACGTCATCATGGACTTTACCGACATGAAAGCTGGCAAGAAGATTGTCCTGCGCAACATCGGACCAGACGAGCCTTTTGGCGGCGGAAAGCCGGGCAAGGACTTCGCGGCTTCCAACCCGGACACCACAGGACAGGTAATGGAGTTCCGCGTGATCAAGCGCGTTAGCAAGGACACCAGCACCGCACCGAACAAACTGGCGCTGCCAGCGATGACGCCGATTAGCGGTACTCCAACAACCCGATATCTGTCGCTCAACGAGTTGAGTTCGCAGACGGTGCTCGTTACTACCGATGCTAACGGCAACATCGTACAAGACCCCAATGGCGAGGCCTTCGGCCCACAGTCGGCCAGGCTGGGCACCCTCAATCCTGACGGCACCGGGAATGCGCGTATGTTCCATGACCCGGTCACCGAGACCCCTGCCCTGGGAGCGACCGAGATATGGGAAATCCGCAATTTCACCGCGGATGCCCATCCCATCCACATCCACCAGATACAGTTCCAGGTTATCGAACGGGTTGACCAGTTCGGGAAAGTGACCGGACCGGAGACATGGGAGACCGGGTTCAAAGACACGGCCATTATGTATCCGGGCGATGAAGGGACGAACCCCGGCATCACCCGGGTCAAGGTCAAGTTCGATATTGCCGGCCTCTACCTCTGGCACTGCCATATCCTTTCCCATGAGGACAACGAGATGATGCGGCCTATTCAGGTCGTACCCTGAACCAGTTCAGATGAAGGGGCATGGCATATGCCATGCCCCTTCATCTACAACGCACGGAAGCGTGGCGAACTCTCTTTCCCCTGTGGAAGGGAATCCGCCTTTGCGGATTGCGCCATGAGAACCCTGAGCAGCTTTCAGGGCAGGCCGTGTCAATCCTCAGGAAAATGGCCGGTTTCCTGGCGGGGCAGGCGGAAACATTGCTATAATTCTTATAGATGTTTCTACCCACAACCCGCCAGGAAATGGACCGTCTGGGCTGGGACCAGATGGATATCATCCTGGTGACAGGCGACAGCTACATAGACAGCCCCTTCATCGGGACCGCGGTGATTGGCAAAGTGCTCGGGCATGCGGGTTACCGCGTTGGGGTAATCGCCCAGCCGGATATCCACTCCGATACGGATATTTCCCGCCTGGGAGAACCACGGCTATTCTGGGGAGTGACAGCAGGAAGCGTTGACTCCATGGTAGCCAACTACACAGCGCTGAAGAAAAAAAGAAAAAGCGACGACTACACCCCCGGCGGAATCAACAACCGCCGTCCCGACCGGGCAACAATCGTTTATACCAACCTGATCAAGCGCCACTTCAAGAACACGAGGCCAATCGTGCTCGGAGGCATCGAGGCCAGCCTGCGGCGTATAGCTCATTATGACTTCTGGTCCGAAAGGGTCCGTTCATCCATCCTGTTCGATGCCAAGGCGGATTATCTGCTTTATGGAATGGCCGAAAAGGCCGTCCTTCAACTCGCCGGTGCGCTGAAAGCCGGAGGCGACGTCCTGAGCATCAGGGGGTTGTGTTATATCGCTGGAGAAAGCGAGAGCGCACAGAAAAGAGGCTACCTGGAACTGCCGCCTTATGAAGCAGTCGAAAAAGACAATCAAGCTCTGACAGACATGTTTCATGCCTTTTACCGGAACAATGACCCGCTCACGGCAAAGGGGTTGTATCAAAAACACGGCACGCGCTACCTCATCCATAACCCGCCTGCCGCCAATCTCACACAGGATGAGATGGACGCCATATACGCGCTCGACTTCGAACGCGCGCAGCATCCGTATTACGAGCGGCAGGGAAAAGTGCGGGCGCTGGAAACGATAAGATTCTCTATACCAGGACACCGCGGCTGCTACGGAGAGTGCAACTTCTGCGCGATAGCCGTACACGAGGGGCGGACAGTGCAGTGGCGGAGCCAGCAGTCCATCCTTCAGGAAGCCCGAAAGCTCACCGCGCATCCCGATTTCAAGGGATATATAACGGATGTCGGCGGTCCGACGGCCAACATGTACGGTTTTGAGTGCAGGATAAAGACCAGCCGCGGAGCTTGCCCGGAAAAGCGCTGTTTATATCCCGGGGTTTGTCCCGCCCTGAAGGCCGACCACAGTCATCAGATGGAGATACTGAGGAAAATCAGGCGCATCGAGGGAGTAAAAAAGGTGTTCGTGGCTTCCGGGATCCGCCATGATTTGCTTTTGAGAGACACGCGGCATGGGAGGCAGTATCTCCAGGAGGTTGTAGAGCACCACGTCTCCGGCCAGATGAAGGTCGCACCGGAGCACAGCGAAGACCGCGTTCTGAAGAAGATGGGAAAGCCAGGGGTGGCATCGCTTCTCCAGTTCAAGGAACTATTCGACCGGCTGACCAAGGAGGCGGGTAAGGAGCAGTTCCTTACCTATTATCTGATTGCCGCCCATCCCGGATGCACCGACAGCGATATGCAGAAACTGAAACGGTTCACCAGCCAGAAGCTGAAAATAAATCCGGAGCAGGTACAGATCTTCCTTCCCTCGCCGTCCACATACTCAAGCCTCATGTATTACACGGAGACGGACCCGTTCACGGGCGAGCCGGTTTTCGTGGAAAAAGACCCCAAAAAGAAAGAATACCAGAAGAATATCGTAGTCAAGAAAAAACGCCCAGCGGGACGAGCCGGCGGCTAGTACCTAGTTGCACAAATTCGCGTCATGAAGATTCTTCGCTACGCTCAGAATGACAACTCTATATTGAGACCCTTCGCTTTGCTCTCCGAATGAAATATCGGAGTCCGATAACTTTAAATAATCAATTGGAATCGGACAGGGTGACAAGATAGGCTGAGCATACCCTCTAGACACCCCCATCAGGCTTCAGATAGAATGAGACACCAGCGGGCATCCGCGTCCGAGACCAGGGTGCTCGCCATTTAACGCTGTTTCTCCAGGAAGAACATGAATATCCGGAAATCAATCAAGGGGGTCGATAAAGCCCTGATAGCTCTGGCAGCGGTGGTGCTGCTCGCGGCGATAGCGGCCTGGTGGAAGGGGGGATGGCCACTGGCAAAGGAGGGCCTGGTGCAAGCCGGAAAATCAGGTGAGACCATATGGCTGCGGCTGCTTCTGGGCATCACTTTGAGCGGAATGGTCCAACTACTCATTCCACGTTCCACGATTACCCGGTGGCTGGGCCCCGATTCCGGTTTCAAAGGCATAGTCATCGGTTCATACTCCGCCATCGTCATGTCCGGACCTCCATATGTCATGCTTCCATTAATAGCGTCCCTCTATGGCTCCGGCGCAGGCGTGGGACCCATTATCGCGCTCTTGACCGGAGAAGCCCTGCTTGGATTACAGAATCTTATTACCTGGCAAATTCCTTTTCTGGGAGTGGGCATACCCCTGTCCAAATACGCGGTCGCTTTAGTCGTGACTCCATTCGTCGGCCTGGCCGGCGCCGCGGTCTTCAAGCTGCTGACCAAATTGCCGGACATGCCGGTCAGGGATAGATTCGCTTCTCCCCCAAAGCAGCAGGCCGCGGACAGCAAGGAACCGACGGCATTATCGAAAGACAAGAAATGAAGATCGATATCACCCTGTTGATTCTAGCCACACTCCTGGCATCAGCCATAATAGCTGTTTTCTGGAGAGGGAGATGGCAACTGGTGCTCGCGGGATTCAAGCAGGCGAAACGAACGTTCGCCTCGATATGGTACCGGATATTGCTGGGCGTTATCCTGGGAGGAATGATCCAGGTACTGCTTCCAAGCTCTGTGATCGCGCACTGGCTCGGTCCTGCCTCGGGACTAAAAGGGGTATTGATTGCCTCCTATGTGGGGTTGTTCCTCGCCAGCGGACCTTACGTCACCATGCCAATTATCGCAGCGATTTATCAGGCGGGAGCGGGCTCATCCGCCATCATCGCGCTTATGGCCGGCAATATGCTGCAGGTGCAAGGACTGATAACCTTTCATATACCGTTTCTCGGCCCGAGGCTGCCCGTAGCCAGGTTTATCATCTGTCTCTTTGTTCCGCCGCTGGCGGGCATAGCCGGCGGAGCCATATTCCAGCTATTTGCGGCGAACTAGACCGACCCGGAAACCGTCTCCCCTTTACAACCTGGTATCGGCGAGGAACCGGGCGAACTCGGTTTGCCCTGACCTTATCTTCGCGATCTGCTCCTTGCTCAGCCACTGGGTCAGGTCCACTTCAGGATAGCGGGCCCGCTCGTAACGCCACTTGTGCGCTAACGGGACGGTGGCATCAAAGCCTATGCTCTCCATGAAATGGAACTCCAGGGCTCCTTCGCTTTCCCCTCTCTCCAGAGGCATAAAGGCATGTCCTCTGCCCTGACCGTGGATAATATCGCGGGAAGGGTCAACACGCGAGCCAATGGCCCAGATGAGCTCCTCCGGGCGGTAAATGTCCACATCGTCATCTACCACCACAAGAAGGCGGGTAAAGTTGGTCGATCCCAGTACCACCATAATCAGATTCCTCTGGAAGCCCTCATCGGCCGCCCTTCTCTTCTTCACCTGAATAGCCATGCCTCCCGCCGACTGAAGGCCGGTGAACACACAACAGTCCTTGACGAAACCCGGAAACATCCTCTCGGAAAGCTCAAGAAGCGTCGCTTCCCTCAAGTCGTTGCCCAGCACTTCTCCCTCTATTCCAAAGCTGAGCGGAGTCCAGAAAATGGGCCTGTCTTTACGGTGGGTGATAGCCGTCGCCTGGAACTTGAATACTTTGTAGGCCCGCCCCAGGTATCCTGTCCACTCGGGAAAAAACGGAAGCAATCCCTGTTTTCCCGATTTCTCCGCGTCGTCGGTCTCCCATATTTTCTGCCTGGAATCAATGTACCCTTCGATTACCCATTCCGCTTTGGCGATGGCGTAGGCGTCAACCGTCCTGGCCTTCACTATTTCAACAGGGGTCCCCTGCAAAGCACCCGCGATTCCCACCTCATCAACACCGTGAGGCAGGACGCTGTGAAAAGGCGCGCCGGCGGCCGTGACCATACAGGCAGGAGGCGTACCGATATTTATGGTTACCGGTATTCTCTCGCCCCTGTGAATAAGAGCCAGCGTCTCTTCAAGGTGCCCGCTGATAGTGGTGGATATGCTGGCCCAGTCCTTTCCCCGGAAATGCATCCTGTTCATGGAAAGATGAGTACCGTTCTCAAAATACGGTCCGCTGAGGAAAGAGTTTCCTCCACTCAGAAAGCGCCCGCCGTCTCCTTCCGTCTGCTTCATAAAGGGGATGGTAGCCATCGCGTCCATACCGTCGGTTATGACAACCTCCTGGCAGGGAGCATCCTTCACTATTTCAGGAGGCAGGGGATTCTTAATCGCGTCGCGGAACTTGAACTTGAGCTTCTTCGGGTCCTCCACATCAAAAATCCTGGCTTTGCGCTCGTTCTTCGAGAGCACATTTCCGGCCGCCCTTACGCCGGGATAGCCCTTTATGTTCTCGAAGACGAGGACGGGGCCGCCTTCCGTAGCCTTTTCTATTCCGGAAATCTGGTAGACCGGGTCAACCTCCCCCTTAACGGTGACGACTTCATCAGGCTGCTCCGACAGCCACTCGATAGCGCTCCTGAAGCTTGTTATGTCTTTCTTGACCATTGTAATTAGTTCAAATACTCCCTATCTTGCCGTATTTCCGGTTTCCGTTATTTCGCCATTCTGGCAATGAGCGCTTTCTGCAGCGCTTTCTTATCCACCTTCTGCCCGTCGCCTGCCATAGGGAATTTATCCACTACCTCAAGGCTTTCAGGCAACTTAAAAGGAGCTATGTCTTTCTCCCTCAGAAAGGAGACCATCTCATCGAAGGAGAAGAACCGTCCGGGCTTTAGAATCACAAAGGCGCAGGCCCTTTCACCCATCACCGGTTCCGGATAGCCGACCACAGCCACATTCTGTACCGCGGGATGTGTCACGAGCAGGTTTTCGATTTCCACCGGATAAATATTCTGCCCGCCGCGTATGATCATATCTTTCTTACGGCCGGCTATAACTACATTTCCCTGCTCATCAATTCTGGCCAAATCCCCCGTCCTGTAGCATCCATCCTCGCCCCAGACTTCTCTGGTCGACTGAAGGTCTCCATAATATCCCGAGGCACAGGTGGGGCCGCAGCCTATCAGCTCTCCGACCTCTCCCTTTGGGACTTCCTTCCCGTTGTCATCCACTATCTTCAGCACAGTCCCCACCCTGGGCTTGCCCGCGGTGAGGAACCGCACTTCGCGCGAGTCGGTAAGGTCATGAAGCATACAGCTACCAAAATCAAGGGCCCCGTAAGCGTTCATCACAATGCCGCCTATTTTCTCCTCCACCTGAACGCCAAGATCATAGGCCATGGGAGCGCCGCAGCTAAACCAGGCCCGGATAGAGCTCAGGTCGTAGTTTTTGAGCGAAGGATGCTGCACCATGAGGGCCAGTTGAGCCGGGACCACACACGGCACCGTAATCCTTTTCTTTTCAATCATCCTGAAAGCATCTTCCGGCGTGAACTTCTCCAGCATGATGACTTTACAGGGCACCTGCGGCGCGGCGTAATATACAGGTATGTTCGGTCCCCCCGCGGCAGGAGCCAGGGCCCCGATCACATCCTTCGGCGTGAATTTGAATGCATCGATGAAAGCACTGCCTGTTGCCAGGCGGGCACAGATGGGGTACTCCACGAACTTCGGAAAACCGGTAGTCCCGGTGGTGAGATTGATAAGCGAGACCTCGGTGACCTTAAAGCGCCTCTCTTCGATAAGGCTTGCCGAATATTTCTTCTCCAGGCCAGGGTCGGCGGCCATCTTATTGACAGATAAAGCTCCCTCAGGAACTTCGTCCCACGCGACGAATATGTGCTTTAAGGTTGGCACTTCAGAACGCATGCCCTGAACCATCTCCCAGTAATCGAAATCCCCTATCTTCCAGGGAATTACGATTCCCGTAGCTTTTGTCTTATTCAGGATGTATTCCATCTCGCGGCGGCGCATATTCCGGAGCACGGGCAGGCAAAGGACGCCGGCTTTTTCCGTGGCGGCCCTGAATAGATAAAGCTCCACGCAGTTGGGCAGCTGTATGGCCAGCATTTCATCCCTCTGAATACCGGCCTCGATGAGGCCGGCAGCCACCCGGTCTATCCAGTGTTTGGCTTCAAGCCAGGTTACACTTGTTTTCGAGTCCTCGACGGCTACTTCATGGGGATGTTCCCCGGCGTTTCTATCGAAAACCATTGATGTGGTTTCCGTCCGCCACAGTTTTTTCGTCACGTATTCATTTATTGTTTCCTGAGTGTATCTGGTAGGTTTTGACACAAGGCACCTCTGCACTAATTGATCAGATTTAAATTGCTATGTTTCCAGCTTGAATGGCGGATAAAGGTCGGTAGTTAGAAGGAACGCGTAGGCTCCGACGCGCAAGCTCCAGCGCAAAGCGCCTACTACGAAGCCGAACATGTCCCTGGGATAGCGCCCGGTGAACAGGATGGAAAACCAGGCGATAAGGGTAACGAGAGCCACGATTATGGAAAGAAGAGCCAGCACGATATAGTGCGGTAAAGCCAAGAGCCATTTCACCAGGGGCAGCCAGCGGTTCAGGTCCCTTTTGGCGTCGGGATAAGCAATGTGAACGTGCACGGCCTGCTCCTGGTCCGTGGAGGGATACTCATCCCTCAGCAGCAGCAAATAGGCCATTACGCGCTGAAGGAACCTGGCCAGATGCAGGTTCCAGGCAAACCACCACGCGGGATATTTTTGTCTGAGCAAAATCATCAGCGCTGTGGGAGCCAGGATAAAGCCCGATGAGATGTACCAAAAAATTCCCGAGTGGGCGGGCGCGGCGTTATAACCTGAGTTTCCCACAAGCAGCCCGACGATAATCATGATGGGGATTACGAGAAGGATACGAAAGAAAGCCGTCAGCCTCTTTCTCACACCGACGGGGTAATCAACGGACAGGTTTACAGGATACGATTGACGAACCCCTATCATCTTTTTCCATCCTTCATTTAATCTCCCGCCAATTTTAGCACCATAATCACCTATGAATCAATTGATTGCACAGATTGCGCTGTCTATGGGGCCAACGGCAAGTTGACAGGCCTCTCCAGAATTTGTATATTGAGACCTGTTTTCATCAAGGGCATTCACGCGGCTCAGGAATTTGCCCTGATCCAGATCCAGACCCGGCCATCAACCGGATAACACAAGGGCTAGCTCGAAACCGGTCCGGGGCGCCGCCCGCCAATAAGGAGGAATGAATGAAGAAGACTCTACTGTTCCTGGCAGTTTCCCTGCTCGCAGTTCCCCTGTTTGCCTGCGCCGCAAAAGGCGTTCCTGAGGAAAAGACCGCGCCCGCACCGCCGACACAGGAATCTCAGACAGCGGTCAAGCCCTCACAGGCCGGATGGCAAGCCGAGTGGGACAAGACCCTGGCAGACGCCCGGAGGGAAGGCAAGCTGGTCATCTACGGCTCTCCCAAACCCGAGGCTTATGCCGCGATAACGGCCGGGTTCAAGAAGGCCACGGGGCTGGAAGTGGAAACGGTGACCGGCCGCAGCGCACAGATTGTTGCCAAGATTCAGATGGAGAACCGGGCCGGCCTTCATCTTGGAGATGTAGTTCTCGTAGGCGGGGCCACCGCGGTGACCGACCTGGGCCCGCTGGACCTGATAGCCAGGCTCGACCCTCTTATCATTCTTCCAGAAGTAAAGGAAGACAAGGTATGGTACAAGAAAAGCTTCGAGGGACAGATGCTGGACCCCGGCCACCTGTCATTTACGTTCACGTCAGCCCTGGATATCCCCATGGCCAGGAATACAAAGCTGGTCGGCGCGCAGGACATAAAGGAGTGGGAAGACCTGCTGCGGCCCGAGTGGAAGGGGAAACTACTGGTCAACGACCCAACGACGACGGGAAAAGGGCAGAGCAATTTTGCGATGATAGGAAAGATGAAAGGCTGGGACTTCTGGCGTGCCATGGTCCGGCAGACCCCCGCGGTGAACAGGGATAACCGCTTGCAGATGGACTGGCTGGCGCAGGGGAAATATCCCATCCTGGTTTCTCCCTCCACCAGCTCTGCCCAGGAGTTCATGGATGCCGGCGCTCCGGTAGCTTTCATACGCCTCAAGAGCGATAACTACACTACCTCCAGCGGCGGCGTCATTTCAGTTTTCAGAGAGGCACCACATCCCAACGCCACGAAGGCATTCCTGAATTACCTGCTTACCAAGGAGGGCCAGACCCTGTGGAGCAAGGCCGACGGCATGCAGAGCGCGCGTGAAGATGTAACCACCCAGGGTCTCGACCCCATAAGGGTCAGGGAACCGGGCATAATATACCCCGCCAGCGACGACTGGGAATTTTATGACTGGCGGGTAAAGACCAACGTGGAAGAAATAGCGAAGGATATTTTCGCCCCTCTGCTAAGATAGGTTTAGGCCACTACCCCCCGCGTTCGCAAAAGTAGGAGGAGAGAATGAAGCTGAGTCTGACTACCATATCCCTCTTAATCCTGACCATATTCCTGGCCACCTCGTGCGCGGCGCAAAAGGATGCCGCCCCTGCTCCGGCAAAAGTTAGCGAGGCAAAGGACCAGTCGCCCCGGACAGATTCCCGGGAAACGAAGTGGGAAGACACCCTCGCGGCCGCGAAGAAAGAAAAAAGGGTAGTTGTGCTTATCACAGGAGGAAAAGAGCTGGGGCTGGCCTGGAGCAAGGCTTTCAAAGACAAGTTCGGCATTGATGTGGAAATGGTGGCGGGCACCGGCAACGAGGTAAGTCAAAAAGTGCTCGCCGAAAGAAAGGCCGGCCTGTACCTGGCCGATGTCTATGCCGGGGGCACTACTACCTCTCTGACAAGTTTGAAGCCTGCCGGCGCTTTGGAACCTCTGGACAACATATTAGTCCTTCCCGAAGTCCTTGATTCAGGCGCATGGATGAGGAAGAAAGTCGAATGGGCCGATAAGGACCACACCGTGTTTGTCTTCTCCATATATGCCCGCAATCCCATCGCCATCAATACGACACTGGTCCAGAAGGGCGAGGTGCGTTCACTGTATGACCTTCTCGAGCCAAAGTGGAAGGGCAGAATAAGCATGAATGACCCAACCATACAAGGGGGAGGTTTCAGCCTTTTTCAGGTATATGTCAAACACACCGGCATTGAATACTGGCATAAGCTGGCAAAACAGGACATACTCCTGTCCAGGGACCGCAGGCAAATAATGGACTGGCTGGCCAAGGGAAAAGCGGCTGTAACCGTGGCCCCTAATAATGAATCGTTCAATCAATTGAAAGAAGCGGGAGCACCCCTGGAATTCCTGACCCCTGAGGAGGGCACCTATCTGAGCACAGGGAATGGAAGCGCTTCCATGTTCAACAAAGCCGCGCACCCCAACGCGGCACGGCTTTTCCTGAACTGGATGTTGACCAGCGAAGGCCAGACTCTTTTCTCCCGCAGCATGGGGGTGCCCAGCGCAAGGGTGGACGTGCCTGTGAACCACCTGCCTCCCGATATGCTCTGGAAGGCGGATGAAAAATACATAGCCGAGGATTTCTCTGAAGACGCCATGGAAGACAAGACTGCCAGTATGAAGCTGGCCCTGGAGGTTTTCGGCCCCTATCTGGGAAGGTGAGGCGGTTGCGCTCGAAGCCAATCCATGAATTGCCGGTGAATCTCCGGGCTGCCCGCGATTATCTGGCTGTTCTCCGGACTCGCCTCCCGACCTGCCCAGTCGGTGACCACGCCACCCGCCTCTCTCACGAGAAGCAGTCCGGGAGCTATGTCCCAGGGAAACAGGTAGCGATGGAAGTACACATCCAACCGGCCGCAAGCAACGCAGCACAGTCCCAGTGAAGAGGAACCCAGGGCCCTGAAACTGTGCACTCCCGGCCAGAGGCTCATAACTGTATTGAGAACCTCCCTGCCGTGAGGCTCACTGTATCCGAAATCGAAGCCCAGCAGGCTTTCCTGGAGAGATGTTCTGGAGGATACGGAGATCTTTTCTTTGTTCAGATGAGCGCCCTTCCCTTTTTCCGCCCAGAAGGTCTCCTCGCGCAGCGGGTCATGCACCAGACCCAAGGTCACTTCGTTATCCTGAATCAGCGCTATGTTGGTGCAGAAGTAAGGCATGCCAAAACAGTAGTTGTTGGTGCCATCCAGAGGGTCAATGATGAAGGTCAAGCCGGCGCCTGGAGAATTTTTGGAAAAGCTTTCCTCGGATATGAAAGTACAGCCGGGAAACTCGTCTTCCAGTATTCCTATTATTCTCTTTTCAGAAAGCAGGTCGGCCTCCGAGAGGAAGTTGCCCCTCCCCTTTCTTGAAGCCCCCAGACCTTTTCTGAAATGCTTCACAAGGATTTTGCCCGCTTCCCGCGCCGCCTCCGTCATTACTGCCAGCGGGGTATTGCCGCTTCTCGACCTGTTCTCGTGATTCATCAGGGAGGAAGTCTAGCACAATAGCGAATTCACGGCAACGGAAGGAAGCGGCAGTTATGCTAAATCAAACTACGTAAGGAAATTCTCTCGCCATGTGGAGATTCTTCGCTATGCTCAGAATGACAACGCTATCGCCGGAGGAACAGGCCATATACCACCCGGTATCACTGAGGGGTAATATCGTGGCAGAGGGTGCATGAGGCATCCACAGGCCTGCCGCCCTCACGCGATACAAGCTTGCCATGGCAACGCATGCACCCCGGTCCTCTGGTATGCCCCAGGTTATTGGGATGCGTCTCCCAGGTGACACCCATATAGGGAAAGGTGGTAAGCCTGGCTATTTCCTTAAGATGTTCGAGCGACCTCTCGAGGGCCCCTCTGCGCCCGGTGTATATGTCCGGGTGTCCTGTCCTGTAGAAATCCCTGATAGCTTCTATCCTGCTGATGGCCGTTTCCAGGCTGGGGTTCACCGGCACCAGAGCCTTTGTTGCCTGGTCCTTGAGAGAGGGCAGGTCCGGGTCCATTTTCCCTCTGGCAAAAGCCATGTCTATCAGTTCGCCAGGAGAGCGGAAGATGTGGGTTGCCCTGTTGTGGCAATCTATGCAGTCCATCAGGCGCTTGCCCCGCTCCAGCGTTTCAGGGGTTATGTCTGAAGACTCAGCCGGGTCAACGTATTCTTTAAGGCTACCATCTCCTTCAACGCCTACCCAGCTTATCCGCTGGCGCTTCTCATCCACAGGGAGATACCATAATCGGGCCAAGATATGCCAATGAATCCCCTCGGCCGCAGCTGAGTCGCCTCCGCCTACCTTCAAAACCATTGTGGTTGCGCGCACCGAATTCCTCTCGTCGCTGTTGTAGTGGCGAACGGTACGGGAGATGTTACCGGAGAACTTCTCCGGCCAGTGGCACTGCTCGCATGTTTCCCTGGCAGGCCGAAGGTGCTCAACAGGAGTCTGGATGGGCCTCTCATGTGTCCCAGTGACGGTATGCCACACCTGCCGGAGACCTGTTATTTTAGAGCGCACCAACCAAGGCGTGCCGGGGCCGATATGGCAGCGGACACAGGCCACCCTGGCATGGGGGGAATTCCGGTAGACGGTGTACTCCGGATCCATAACGGAATGACAACTGGCGCAGAACTCAGGAGTATCCATAAATTGCGCCGTCCTGAATCCGGCTGTAGAAAAGATTACTAATTCCAGCCCTCCCGCCGCCAGAAAAAAGACCAGACGGCGCCGCTGCCCCGGGCGGGAGAAGTCCGGCTTAAAATAGGCCAGCAGCCATCTCTTCAAGCCCAGGTTTCTGACAACGTGCTGCTTGTCCGGACGGTTTAGCAAAACTCCGAATATGAACAGTAAAGCGCCAAATATCACCAGTGCGGGAAGAAAAATGACCGTGAACAGGCCAACGTAGGGGTTGTTGGTGGGAACGGCCGTGACAAGAATCAGAACGGTCAATCCTATACTGAAGATGACTATGGCGGCACCGGTAGCCACCATTCCGTCCCTCATGAGATTCCACGATGATTTCATCAGTTCGTGATTATAACAGAAAGGGCGGAATAGTGGACAGAGTTACAGGAACGAATTCAACTTTCCGTCATCCCGGCAGCAGCCGCGTCTCTCTCCTTCTCAGCCTCCACCACCAGCCTCTCATACTCCAGCGTATGTTCTTTCATCATGCGATCCACCGATATCTTGCCGGTGAAGATAGAAACATCACCGGGGAATTTATCGGGGCCGAGATGGGCGCCGTACATATGCCAGATTACTATTATGAGAAAGGCCATGAGCCCTTCGAAGCTGTGGAAGACTTTGGCCACAGGAATCGCCTGGCCGGGCAGGAAACGCGTAAAGAACACCGGAAACATGAGCAGCAAGCCGGAAAAGATCATTATTATCCCGCCGAAAACGACACCCCAGTACTCGAACTTCTGGCGGAAATCGTACCTGCCGAATTTTGGATGAACTTCAGATACACCCAGGTCGTAGCGCAGAACCGTGATGGCATCCTTGAAGTCCTGCAGGTTGAAAAAGATGCCGGGGTGGAAGCGTTTCCGGGCTATGGACAGGACAAAGCCTCCCAGATGATAAACGGCACTGCCTATAAACAAGAAACTGAATACCCGGTGTATGATGCGGGTGGTCTCTATGCCGCCCATGGCCACGATAAGCCACTGCGCCCAGGGCGCCCCAGCGTATTTCTGAGGGAGACCGGTCAGAGCCAGGATAATGAAGGACGTCATCATGGCCAGATGCTCTATGCGCCGGCTCACATTAAATCTTACCAGATACTCCCCTCTCGCCCGGGTTATCACTCCTGCTGCCGCCATTTCATGCTGCATGTTTATCTCCTTTCTAGCGGTGAGTAATTACGCGCCACAAGTTGACACCTATGTGGATGGACAAGCCCACTACCATGAAGGGTATCAGAAGCGTGTAGAACAGCTTCACGAAATACACCAGGGGAGCTTTCCCGGGACTGGGTTCGTAATGGGAAAGCCACGCTGCCGGGAAGTTGTCGCCTGCATCGGCATGGCACTTGCCGCAGGTTTTTACCAGATTCGCTTTCATCACCGGAGAATCCGGAGCGTCAACCCTGGATATGTTGTGAGTCCCATGACAATCTATGCACACGGCCTTGTCCGTCCAGGCATCAGTGGACTGCCTCTTCCGCAGGGTCAAAGTCGTGCCATGAAAATCGTTCAGATATGTCTGAACAACACGGGTCGAGATACCGTACTTGTCCATCATGGCCTTGTTCGTGTGGCAATTCGAACACAGTTCCGTAGAATCGGTATGAAAGTCCGGTGTTTTCGAGTTGAGGATGTTATGCACTCCGTGACAATCAGTGCACGCCGGAACATCTGCGTTCTCCTCCTCAACCAGCGCTCTGCCGTGAACGCTCTTGCCGTACTCGTTATAGACAGCAGTATGACACGTTGAACAAGTCTGAGATATGTGGCTCCGCGGCCGCCCGGGAGGGGTCACGTTATGTGCGCTGTGGCAATCGGTACATACCGGCGCCTTCCGGTTGCCTTTTACGAGCAAATCATAGTGAATGCTATCCAGCGTCTTGTTATAGTTGGCGAAATGACAGTTCTTGCATACCTCATACTGCGCGATAGTATAGTCACGCAGACTCGCGATGTCGCGTTTGGGATGGGGGTAACCCATGTAGCCGGTATGACAGTCAGAGCATATCAGCTTCTTGCCGTGCACAGAACTGGAAAACGCGGAGGGGTCTACGAACACTTCCAGTTTCTCGCCATTTGGCAAGGCCTTGCTCATGCCGGAGCCCCCGTGGCACTGAGAGCATTGCTCCGACGGTGGAGCCTGGGCGCTCGCCCCTGGCGTCGCGAGGAGAAACATGAGCAGCGCTGCCAGCACCACCAACCACGGCAGGCTGATACAGCGCCTGTTGCCGGTATGTTTTTGTACGCGATCCGAACCAGCCATTGTAGACCATCCTTTCTTTGCCCACAGGCGGGACACCTGTGCTACCCTCGTTCACAGGCGGGACACCTGTGCTACCCTTATTTCAGGTCCGTCTTTTTGCCTCTTTTCACGGCCAGTCTGCGCGGCCAGAAGAGATTGAGGGCGCGCGCCACAGGCTGCCACCATATCCTTATTCTTCCCGCAGCCCTTTGCGCCAGGAAGATAGCCAGTCCCGCTATGCCAAGCAGAGGCAGGAACATGACATAGAGCAGGCCCATGAACGGCCCGGCCACTATGACCAGCGCCAGCGGAGCCCTGATGTAGCGTTTCTCCGCGCCGGCAGGCAGTTCTCCCCCCTTCTCCGGGACGCTGATGAACTCGCCTGTCCTGAAATCCCAGTAGGTCCCACCCTTTGCCCATTGACCTCCTTGATACTCTTTCATCTTAGTCCACCTCCTTTCAGCTTCATTGTATGGCCGTGAAGGTGAACCTTGAATCGGGCGCCCGCCCTATTGCCGCAGAATGAGCGCCCTAGTCCCAGTCCTGCCGTGCCCTAATTAATCACCTCCGCCTCCGGCTGAAGCTGAATGAGGCCGATACGTATGGCGCACTTGACCAGTCCCGTGAGATTATGGACTCCCAGCTTGTCCAGGATGTTCGCGCGGTGCGCCATGACCGTCTTGATGCTCAGGCAAAGATAATCCGCTATTTCCTGATTTGTCCGCCCCTCTGCGATGAGTTTAAGCACCAGCCTCTCCCTCCCGGTAAGGGCCTCAGAGCCAACCGCTTCCGCTTCCTGCTTGCCGAGGTATTCAGACAACACCTCCACCGCCAGGGGGGTATTGAGATAGAGCCCGCCCTGATACACAAGACGTATGGCAGATATGAGGTCGGTGCCCGCTGCCTTTTTGAGCACATAACCTCTGGCTCCCCCCTTAAGAAACCGGAAAATGTACTCTTTCGTCTCGTGCTGGGTCAGCACCAGTATCTTGCACAGCGGCGCTTCCTGGCGCAGAAGCAGGAGAGTCTCCAGCCCACCCAGTCCCGGCATGGCTATATCAAGCAATACGATGTCCGCAGACGTCTGGCGCACTTTATCCAGCGCTTCTTTGCCATCGGCCGCCTCCCCTACGACGGTTATATCAGGGTAGAGGGTCAGGAGGGCGCGGAGGCCTTCTCTGAACAAGGCATGGTCATCAACTATGAACACCCTGATCTTTTCCATTTGCTTTCTCCTCACCATACGGGACTTTCATATATACCCGGGTGCCTTCTCCGGGGAGGGAGACGATGTTGAAGCTTCCACCCATGAGACTGATTCTTTCCTTCATGCCCATCAAGCCCAACCCCCTGGTCTGCTTCGAATCACTGAACGCCGCCATATCGAATCCCCTGCCGTCGTCTTCTATCTTAACGATCAGATGAGTGGCGCTGAATTCAACACCTATGAATACGTTCTTCGCCCGCGCGTGCTTTGCGATATTCGTGATGGCTTCCTGAGCCGCTCTGAAGACGGCGGTCTCCACCTGCGAGGGTAGGCGCCTCTCCTCCCCGCTGATTTCCACCTTCACCTCCATCCCGGGCGGTTTGAGCCGGTCTTCTCCATACCAGCGCAGGGCATCAATCAGGCCGAGGTCGTCCAGCATGGTCGGACGGAGGTCGAATATCATGCGGTGCACACCTTCCAGGCTCTTTATGGCGAGCGATTTGGTGTATTTCAACCTTTCCTCTCTCTCGTTCGGATTATGCGATGGAGCAGCCATGGCCCTGTCCAGCCCGATGACCAGAGTCGTAAGGGACTGGCTGGTATCATCATGAAGCTCCCTGGCGATGCGCTTCCGCTCCTCTTCCTGCGCCGACATGAATTTGTGCAGCAGTTCACCACGCACGGCCCTCGATTCCTCCAGCTCCCTGGTGCGAGTGCGCACGCGGCTTTCAAGCTCTCTGGTCCATTCCAGGTTCTTCGCTATTGATTCCCTCAGTTCCGCCCGCATGATATCCAGATTTCTGGAGAGTTGGCCTATCTCGTCCTGCCCCATAGGGGGAATGGGGTCCTCAAGATTGCCTTCAGCGATGCGCTGCGCGGAGTTCGAGAGGACCTTCAAAGGACTGACGATACTTCGAGCGAGGCCCCAGGAAAGGAAGAGAGCCGGCACGTAAAACGCAACTCCAAAAAGGATGAAGCGCCTTTGCAGCATGCGGGCAGGCTCCAAGGCCTCATCCTCATCCTGGCGCAGGCTGACTCCCCAGGCGATAGTTTCCAGCGGAGCAAAGGCCATCACCTCGGTCAGACGCTGGTTCCCGGCGTCAGGAGCACCATCATGACAGCTGTGGCATGTGCTTACCGCGGGGCGGCGGCGGACGATCAGGTCAACAAGGATGTTGTTATGGTCGCTGGATGTGAGTAGTTGAGACGCCCTGGTGCTGGCCAGTACTATTCCACCGCTGTCCACCACATCTATGTAGCCCGTGTTGCCCAGGTGAATAGCCTGGACTATCTGGCTAAGGCTACTCCCCATGATGTCCATTTCCCCCCCGACCAGCCCCACCGTCCTACCATCGTGGTTCTTCAGAGGCCTGACAGCCAGGACCGTTGCCCTCTCTATCTCCTCACCGGTACCGCCGTTGTCTGGTACACGAAACATGACATCGGATACCACGGGACGGCCTGATTCCAAGGCCTGACGCACCTGCGGATATGAGGCAAGGTTAGAATCCTTCAGTTTCCGGCTGTATGGCTCGACCAGTATGACCTGGCCCCGAGCATCCGTGATGAATACGCCTTCGTTGAATATTGTCTGGAAATAGACATCACGCAGGGCCTCCCTGAGATTATCCGCATTCCCGTTCATCAGAGATTCCGCTTCCACCCGGCCCAAATCCTCCAGACGGCGCAGGCTCTGCTGTACTACATATTCAAGATGGTTGGCCACCATCCCGGCCAGTGAAAGCCTCTCCTGAAGGGCACGCTGCACCGAGTGCTGCACAGCCAGATAGCTGGATATCCCCAGAGCGGCAAGCATGGCGAAGAGCACCAGCGAAACCAGCAGGATAATTCTTCCCTGAAGGCTCGCCTTGCCATATAGCATCAGTCACTTCCATTATTCAGCAGCCTCTGCTTTAAGCACTTCGGCCTGCCTCTTGCTCTGCTTCTTGCGCATTATCTGCTGGTATTCCAATGGATGTTCCTCTTCATACCGTTTGTGGGATACCCATCCGGTAAAAATCGCGGTATTGAAGGGGAATATGCCCGGCCAGAAATGCGCCCTCAGTATGTGCACGATGGCGATCCAGCCAATCGCCAGTATGGCTTCGTCGCTGTGGGCCGCGTGAGCCACCGGAACGAACATGCCTGGTATCAGGCGGGTAGCCAACACAGGGAGCATCAGTATGAGTCCCGACCCGCCCATGATGAATATGCCCCAGAAAACAGCCCAGTAGTCGAATTTCTCAAGATACGTGTAGCGGCCGAATTCCGGCCCCTTGTCAACGAACCCGAGCCAATAGAGCACCGTCTGACGAAGGTCCGTTATGTCCTTCAAACCGGGCAGCATCCTCAAGGGGCCCAGGTTCTTCCTCAGGATGAGGGTATTGATGAGGTAAAGCAGGTGATAAGCGCAGGAGACCATCATTACGTATGCAGCAAATCTGTGTATATATTGCACCGATTCCAGGCCGCCGAGAAAGGATATGAAGTTCTGGCTCGCGTTGAGCTCGAAGAACTTCTGAGGCAGCCCGGTCACGGCGAGAGTCATGAAGCTGCTCATCATCAGGAAGTGCTGTATTCTCTGATGTATGTCGAAGCGCAGAATTGCATCGGCCCTTTCGTAGAGGCCGATCCAAGTGATGGCCGTGCTTCGTACCCTTGCCGCGCCGGCAACATATATCGCCGCTGCGAAACGCGCCAGGGTCCGGGCAAAGGACTGCAGCTTCCCGACAACTCTCGCCACCGGCCTGGTCCATGCTCTCATTCTAGCCTGCATCAGAATAAATCCTGTCTGCCTTTTTTCAGCTTGTTCTCTCATTGCTTTCTATTACCCTTTCTCTTATCGGTCCACCATCGTAACAGGTCCAGCTCTACAATCAGAAGACCTCCGGCGAGGGTTATCGTGGTCAGATAGAAAAACATCTTTTCCGTCACCCAGACAATCTGGAAATGTTTGGGTGAAGGCTCTTCATGCCCCATCCAGCCACTGGCAAAATTGGCATCCGCACCCGTATGGCACCTGGCGCACGTCTCTCCAAGCTTTTCAGGCTTCAGCGCCGACTCAGCACCGTGAGCCGTCTGCACTCCGTACGAGCCGTGGCAGTCAATGCAAGTGGGGAACTCGTCGTGTTTGCCCAAGCGCCAAGCCCGTCCGTGAAGAGTGGACTTGTAGGACTCCTGGGCTTTGGTGTGGCACCTGGCGCAGAGGAGCGGAATATTGCTTTTCTGTGTAAGGGAAACCAGGTCCGCGGTCGGCACCATAGTATGGACCTTCGCATCCTCGCTGTGGCAACTCGCGCAGGTAGCGGCTTTTTTATTTCCCTGAAGCGCGGCCTTGCCATGTACGCTGTCCTGATATGAATCGGTTACTTTCTCGTGGCATGTCCGGCAGTTAGAAGTTGCCATCCTGGACACGGAGGGTGGGGCTGTGGCATGAGCGTCATGGCAATCTGCGCAGACAGCCGCCTGAACGTTTCCTTTTTGCCGGGCAAGCCCGTGGACGCTGCTTGTCCAGCTATTATTGCCGTCATTGTGGCAGGTCTGACATGCCTGGCTGGCGGCCGCCCTGTATTCTCTCAAATTCTGCGCCTGGAACTTCTCGTGAGGAAACGCCTTCTTGTCCTGGTGACAGGACTGACAGGCCAACTGGCTATGAAGAGAATTCCGGAAGTTCTTCACATCCAGAAAAGCCTTCACTTTTTCTCCGCTGGGCAGGGAGAAGTCTATCCCGCTGCTCTGATGGCAGGCCACACATTGCTGGCTCTGCTGGTCAATAGGGGTCTGGGCATAGCTCACGGCCGGGAAGAGAAAAGCAAGTCCCAGCACAAGAGCCAGAAACAATATCCCTTGCCAGTATCGGCTCTTAACCATCTTGCCCCTTTCTAACGTCACCATTTTTTGCTGCAGGGCCCCGAATGCATCGGGGCCCTGCAAGTGTTCTGATACCTTTTGTCTTTTGTCCATCAGCGGTATATGACCAGGTAGGTGGCATAACCGCCGTAGAGCATCATCACCAACCCGGCCATTGCCAGCAGGACGTTCAGGCCCAAGAGCCACGTCTGCTTCCGGTAGCCGGTGGCGATCAACGCTGTCACCTGTGTCGCTTTCAACCGTCTCCAAAGACCGACCAGGTTATTGGAGAACAGGAACAACCCCAAACCCGTCACCAACCAGAAGAACATGAAAGCCAGCGCAATGCTTAGCGGATGCATAACAGCCTCCTTTCTTTCTTTTCGATGTTCTGTCCCTTATTTGCCTGATTGCCGCGCTTCCACGCGGCCATCACTATCTTTGGAAGGGTAAAACCAAGTATCAACCCAACCGCAGCCGGCAGTATTATCAACAGCAAGTACAACATTTTGCTCCTTTCTAACCTGTTCTTAACACCTGTACCAGGTCATCGACGGTGTTTATTCCCACCTGGTTGTGCTTCAATACCTCGGCCTCATTCTTTTTCATATTCAGGCAGATAAACCTAGCGGCCGGATTCTCCTGCCACAAGTTGAGGATCAGATTACGTACGGATTTGTGAAACTCGCTATTGTCCATTACTACGGTCTCAGGGTGAAAGCTCGTCAGGCGTTTCATGACTTCTTTGTCATCCAGGTCGAGGCCTATGACCTCCAGGTCCTTCACGCAGCTGAGGAGTTTTTCGACGCCCTGCGCCAGGAGAGACCGCCTGTAAATCACGACCACCCTTTGCATTTCACTTCCTCTTCGTACTCTTTTTTTCCTTCCTCTCAAGTATAGCCACGCTCTTCTATCTTTAAATCGTCCCTTAGCTCTATTTCAGGAACTAAAAAAGGCCCACCCGCCTTGCGGCAGATGGGCCTTTCTCGAGTAGGTCTTCGTGCAGCTCAGGTACCAGTAAGCTCCAGTCCCTGGTACTAGTCCTGAGGCTGTGGATTTTGACTATCCAGCTTCTCAATGCAGGTATATTGCACACGCAGGGCAACATAATTCCGTGATATTCGTTAGCAGCGAAGTCGGCGCAAGCGGTGGCCACTCATGCTATAATAGTTCGTTTCAACGAAACGCCAGGAGCAAAAGAATGGACCAAGCTAAAGCTATCATCAACCTGAAAGAAGGGCTAATCCAGTTGGAAGGTCCGGTAGAGTTCGTCCGGGAATATCTCAACCGGTTCGCCACCAAGGGACTGCGAAGTATACCGAAAGGAATCAAGGTTAGTCCCTTAAAGGAAGGTGTCGAAGTCAAGGAGAAAGCAGTCCGCCGGAAGAAGAGGAGAAAGAAGGGGGGTATCTCCTGCGTGGAAGCTATTCGTGCGGAGGCCAACGGCGGCTTCTTCAGCGAAGCAAGGTCCACTGGAGAGACAAAGCGGCGATTGGAGGAGAAGGGACTAGACTTCTCAAAGAATTCCATTAGAATCGGCTTCAATAAACTAATTCAGGCCGGGCTGCTGAGTCGAACCGGGGTGGCCAGGTCCGCGCGATACCAGCGAGCCGGCTAGCGGATCGTTCGGGCCATGAATTTAGCCGCACCGTTTCTCGGCTATATTTTTAGGCTGTTTCCGGTCCATCTTCAGTCCCGAAACGTAAGGTAAAGATTCCAGGATAAGGAACTCCCAACCGGCCTATCCGGGGCGGAAGCTTCGCCAGCCAGGCTACCTGGATTCAGAAATGGGGGACTCCACGATATCAGACCGATTACCGGGGCTGGTTCATGCACCAGATTGACAAGCTGAGAGATGTCCTGACCCAAGACGAGCTAACCCTCCCAACCACCCGGAAAGAGATAAGACATGGGCAATAATAAGAGAATTCTGATTGTTGATGATGACGAGAGCATGTGCACCAGCCTGGCACCCGTACTTGAGAATGAGGGATATGAACTAGAGACTGCCACGACCGGGCGGGAGGCAATAGAAAAAGCGGGGAGTAGATTTTTCGACATGGCTCTGATTGACATCAGGATACCTGACATGGATGGGTTAAACCTGATTGAGCCTTTACATGAAATCCATCCCGATATTGAAATAATCATGGTCACAGGCTCTGCCTCTTTGGAAACCGCTGCCATGTCGATCAACAAAGGAGCATCAGCCTACATTACCAGGCCATTCAAGATAAATGACTTTCTAACCAGAGTTAAGGCATTGCTTGAAAAACAAGGCCTAGCAGTTGAAAACAGAAGACTGTTGGAGAAGCTCAAGGAGGGCGAACAAAAAATCCGTGAGCTTATGCTGTCATCAATTCGAGCCCACGAGGATGAGCGAAGATGGCTCGCCTTTGAAGTGCATGACGGTATTGCCCAGTCTCTTATCTCTATTCATCAGCAACTTCAGGTACTCGAAACAGTGGTGCAGGATAAGTCTCAGGGACGGAAGCTGGTAGAGCGTGCCGCGGAATCCGTAAAGCAGGCAATCGTTGAGGCCCGTAGCATCATCGACAACCTCTATCTGGTTGACTCGGACGAATTCCAACTTAATAGCAATATGGCAGAAGAGCTGCAAGTTTTCGGACAGGATATCGGGTGCAAAACAATCCTGGACATCGACTGTAATGTGAAGCTGCCCAAGAATGTTGAAGCGAACCTGTACAGGATTTTCCATGAAGCTTTACTCAACGTGAGGCGACATGCTACCGGTGTCAAGAACGTGATTGTTTCTCTCAGGTCCGTGGGCGCGTCTGTGATGCTCCAGATATATGACGATGGTGCTGGTTTCGACGTGGAAAAGGCTCAAGGAAACAAACAGGCTGGAGGCTTGCACAGCATGCGCTGGCGGGCTGAGATTATCGGTGGGACCATGGTTCTGACCAGTTCCCCCGGCCATGGTACCAATCTGGGCGTTTGGGTTCCCGGCTGGTGGGATAATGGCTAGCTAACTGTGCAGGATTGCGTGATGGGAGAGGTCAGATAATCAGCCAAAGTCTGCCATTTCCACCGCTCCACTAAGAGCGCCTCAAGGTATGCCCTTACTTTACTTATTTCTTTAACTTCCTGGACCGTAATATCTTTAGCCAGGAGGGGACGCACATCATGATAGCTGCCCAGTAAGAGAACCCCTGTCTCCCCTTCCTTGAGAGTTTCATTGATGGTATTAGCTATAAAGAGGTCTCTTGCTTTCATTAACTCGTCCCGCCGCGTTCTATAATCCATCCGGTTAGGCTCGGTTCTTTTATCTTCTGAATTTCCGCTGCCTATCCCTATGGCTTCCAGCAGGTTTTGTATCTCACCAATAAGGAGGGCAGGATCCTCAGTCTTTCGTATGCTGGCGCCTCGCTGCGCCAGTTCCAGAATAAGGCGATGGTTGGAACTGCCCCTGCTGGCAGCTTCCTCTACAACTTTAAGGCCTATCTCACCACCGATAGCCATCCCGTCCTGGTATATTTTTAGGGATTCCACCTTCAAAGAAAGGAGATAGTCAGTTATCCTCTGCCAGAATTGAGAGACAACAGTCTTATGTTTTTCCCAAATGTCCTGCCCGCAAAGAGCCATACTTTCGCGGCTGAGCGCCGGGGCTAAACGGCCCAGGTCGGCCTCTGTATGCAGAATAGGGATGTAAAGAAGCTTTCTCATATTATTTCCCGAAGGTTTTCAAAGCCTCTTCAAAATGATGCGCAGCTATACGAAGACTAGTTATTTCCACAGCCTCTGAATTAGCGGGCTGCCGCTTCACAGTCTCCCTGATGGCGCCAAGAGCAGCCCGGCGGCACAGGGCTTCGATATCAGAGCCTGATAGCCCATTTGTCTTTTGGGCGATAGTTTTAAGATCCACATCCTCTGATAAGGGCTGTCCCTCAGTATGTATTCGGAGGATTTCCCATCTTGCCTTTTCATCGGGAAACGGCATTTCCAGCCGGAGTTCAAACCTGCCGGTTCTCAACAAGGCCGGGTCAAGAAGGTCAGGACGATTAGTGGCAGCCAGCACTACCACTCCCTTCAACTCTTCAATCCCATCCAGTTCAGTGAGAAGTTGACTCATAACCCGGTCGGTGACGCGTGAATCTCCTCCTGAACCACGGCGCGACGCCAGGGCTTCTACCTCGTCAAAAAAGATGATGCAGGGGCTGGCCTGTCTCGCTTTTTTGAAGACTTCTCTTATGGCATGCTCTGACTCGCCGATATATTTTGAGAGAAGCTCCGGCCCTTTGACTGAGATGAAATTGGCCTGGCTTTCATTGGCTACAGCCTTTGCCAGCAATGTCTTGCCCGTGCCGGGAGGCCCCACAAGAAGAATTCCTCTAGGAGGGGTTGTACGGGCTTGTTGAAAAAGACTTGAGTACTTCAGTGGCCATTCAATGGATTCCTTCAAGGAACTTTTGACCTCTTCAAGACCGCCTACCTGTTCCCACCTTACGTCGGGAAGCTCAGTGAACACTTCTCGCAGTGCTGAAGGCTCAATTTCCTTTAGCGCTTCCAGGAAATGCCCCATTTTGACCTCTATTTGGCCCAGTAGTTCATAAGGGATAGATTCAACTTGTGATGAGATCTGGGGCATAATGTTTCTCAGAGTTACCATGGCAGCTTCACGGCAAAGCGCTGCCAGGTCCGCACCTACAAACCCGTGTGTAATCTCCGCAAGTTTTTCCAGATTCACATCCGAGGCCAGCGGCATTCCGCGCGTATGTACTTCTAAAATTTCGTTCCTTCCCTTACGGTCAGGCACACCAATAACAATCTCCCTGTCGAAGCGTCCCGGACGGCGCAAAGCAGGATCCAGCATGTTAGGCACATTCGTAGCGCCCAGCACAATTAGCTGTCCTCTCGATTCGAGTCCATCCATAAGAGCAAGAAGTTGCGCTACAACACGTCTTTCTACTTGCTGGTCCCCTCGCATCTCCTCACGCTTTGGAGCTATGGCATCAATTTCATCAATAAAAAGAATGGCAGGCATATGAGCCTGTGCTTCCTCAAAGACCTTCCTGAGTCGCCCTTCGGATTCACCGTAAAACTTGCCGATAATCTCGGGACCGCTAATACTGGTGAAATAAGCCGATGTCTCATGTGCCACTGCGCGAGCGATCAGAGTTTTTCCGCATCCTGGCGGTCCATTAAGCAGCACACCTTTGGGAGGTTCAATACCTAACCTCTCGAAAAGTTCGGGGTATTTTAAAGGAAGCTCTATCATTTCCCGAATGCGCAGAATCTCTTTGCGCAAACCACCTATGTCTTCGTAATTGATGCCTGCTTTCTCCCGTGTGGATACACTCTTTTCTTTCACCTTTATGACTGTGGAATGGGAGATGACAACCGGGCCCCGTGGTTCGGTCTCTACCACAGAGAATTCCTTGTAACGGCTGCCCAGTAAAGTCACTCTCACCTTATCCCCTGGAGTGACACCTAACCCTTCCAGAATCTTACCCACGTAGCGGGAATCGGAATCCCGGGAAGATGCGCCGGTAGACGCCATCGGCGATATGATAACGGCGCGGGCCGTGGGACAGGATACTTTCTGAACATGAACTTGCTCATTCAGGCTGGTTTGGGCATTCTCCCGTAGAATGCCATCCATTTGTATCAGACCCTTCCCCCTCTGGTCGGCAAAGGCAGGCATAACTTTTGCCACGGTGGTCCGCTTTCCGGCAACCTGGATCATATCCCCCACCTGGATTTCGAGAACGGACATGTCTTTTGGGTCCAGGCGAATTACGCCCCGGCCTACATCCTTCGGCAGAGCCTCGGCGGCTCTTAACGTCATATCCATAATAACTTCTTCATTGTTTACCGAGTTTTAGTTCCAGCACGCCGTTTCGATACGAACGTCCGGTTATCCGCGGCTTGACGGTATGGGGCAGCAATACTTCCTTCTGGTAGTTCCGTTCACCGGCTTCAGCAGACAAAGTTAAGATGTCATCCTTGATTTCCACCTTTATGTTCTTTTCGTCCACGCCAGGGATTTCAGCAATAATGCGTAACTCGTCCCCTTCATCAAAGATATCCACAATGGGTTCCCGTACCTCGGCTACCACGGCGCCGGCATCTGTGGTCCGGACATTGCCGAAAGATTCGATAACCGGCTTACCACCCAGTCCAACACGTACACTGAATCCGTACAGCGCTTTACCCTTTCCACCCAGGACATCTTTTTCTCCAGCTCGCACTTCCTCCTTCTTCCCCTCTTCAGCCATCTTATCTATAAGATCAAACAGACTTCCCATTCCTTTGAATAATCCACCAAGACCCACCTCGACATCTACCATCCCCTTTTTCGATTTGTTGAATCTTTCGCTCATGTCCCTACCTTCCTTTTTCTCTGGCTTTCATTTAACCGTTTACATTACTTTTTGTTTACATGGACTTACGTATCAGAGATAACTTCGCTGAAGCTACAGGGGTCCGGCAGTTTGTCCAGGAGTTGCCGAAGTAAAGCCGGGTCAAAGGGCTTCTGTAATGCTGCAGCCGCACCCAGGTCGATGAAAGCCTGTGGTTCAAATGAGTACGCTGTAATCATGATAACACTGACCAGTGGATAAAGCCGATGAATATATCCCAGACATTCAATACCGTTCATTTCCGGCATCTGATAGTCCAGTAGCACTGCTTTCACAGGCTTCTTTCTTATCATTTGCAGGGCTTCTTTCCCTCTGGTTGTGTGAAGCACAGGATAACCCCAGCTCTCAACGATATCACTTAAAGATCTCAAAAACGTCTCGTCATCATCCACTACGAGCACAGGACCTTTGCGGAGTAACTTAGTCATCTGCATTAATAAGACCTCAAACAATGAATCTGAATAGGGGAAGATAAATACTGCCCATATCCGAATGACCTTTTGGCCAGCTATTTTACCGCAGGCTTTGCTGCCTCTTGAATCCGCTGCTCAATCTGCACCATACGCTCCTGTAGCAGCCTGTTCTCCTCTTTCAGTTGCTTTGCCTGAGAAGAAAGCAGCGAGTCTGTCTTCCACCAATCGATGCCCATCTCCAGGGCCTTGTCTACCGAGGCCACAAGAAGCCTGATGCGTATGGTCAGGAGCTCCACGCTGCCAACGAGGATACATATGTCTCCGGCAATTACTATCCCTTTGTCCAGTATCCGTTCCAGAACCTCCGGCAGAGTGGAAGCGCCACTGTAAGTTACGGCTTTCTGTTGCATTTTTCTCCCTTATGTTATTTTGCCCAGGGGCCCCAAATTCAAGTTAAGGTCTTCGTCTTTCAAATTGAAAATATCTTTAATATCCTGCATTTTCTTTTCCAGGCGAAGAAAAGCTTTACCCACTTGTTCCATTTGCCGGTGTGTCAGAGTGCCTCGTTCCATACGGCGCAACGCCTCCCGCTCAAGCAGCTTGCGGAGCAAATCAGTCACTGTGAGAACAAGTTGAGCCAGTCCGTTAGCGGCCTTATCCGGGTCGATATTTGTTTCTCCGCCATCGGGCTCAACTGCGCTACAAGTAGATGGTAAACCCTGAGCAGAAGATATGCTGCCGGCGCCGTTCACCTTATTATGTTCCGGTGACGAACGAATTGCGTCAAAGACAGGCGGAGTATTTGCGTCGGTATTTTCATGCGGTTCATTCCGGGAGCATTCTCCACCGCCGCCAGGTGGTTCCAGAAGTTCTCCTCCAAAGAAAGAACCAGCATTATTTTCACATATCTTATCCACCGAGGTAACAACAAGCCGCAGAGAGGCGAAAATGAGGTCCACTTCAGCCACGGAAATGGTCATATCTCCGCCAACAACGACTCCCTTGTCCAGAAGACGGTCCAGAATATCCACAAGGCTGACTTCCGGATTCCCCAGAAGCTGTGTAGTCATCTAGTTTCCACATCCAATCTCAGCGGAGCGAAATTATAAGGCGGCCAGGGACCAGAAACATAGAAATGCAGTCCCCGAGATTCGAAAACATCTCCCAGTTTCTCCAACTCGTCCCTGAAGCGACCAGTATTCTTATCCTGAACCAGATATGCCTCGTTAAGGATTACCGTCTGAACCTCTTCCGCGGAATCCTGTCTGTGGTCGTTATTAGTCAATTTCACTGCCTTTTCGGAAATCCTGGCCAAAGCATCGTGAATTTGTTGAGTCCACTGAATCAAGTGAGCCTGAGCTTTGCTTTCCAGAAGCATTTCCAGCCTCTTCTCATATAAGTATGCCATACCCTCTGGCATGGACTTAATGCTCTCTTTAAGAAGCCTGGCTTCCGGTTCATCCGCCATCAAGGATGCCTTCAGTACTTCTCCCCGGCAGCATATTCTAACTCCCCACTCCGCTTTTCCTTCCAGTTCGTCCATCAAAGGTATGAGCTTTTCTTCCTGTAGTCCCATGGCGGATATTAGACCGTCCATGTCCCTGAATATGGTACCAAAGCGCACCGGGAGTACCGGCCCCCTTCTCATCAGTTCCTGCAACACCGCGGCATGAGCCATAGCTTTTTCCTTTGCCCACTGCGTCTGCCCAGCTTTCAAACGCTCATCCAGTACTGCCGGTGTGAAATCATGAACAGACACGGGGCTTATAACCAGCGCCATGCAGCCGGCAGGCAGAATCTTCACTTTCTCCCCGTGCTGAACCCCTTCCACATCAAGGGGAATATCTACCATACTCCGCCTGACTACTCCATAAAGATAAATAGCTGTTTCATGAAGACTCGCGGCTCTGAAGCATGTCTCTGTTTCCACAGTCACCTACTCTCTTTCCCTGTGTTGAACTGCGCTGCTTTGCGCTCTAAAGCCTTGTTCAAGCGCTCAATTAGTTGCTCCTCCGTTTTTGCGTATTCCTCCTGGCTGATACTTCCATCCTCAAGACGAAGCTCCAGCTCCAGCAGGGTGCCCCGGATGGTTTCTTCATTGTATAAAATGTTTTCCGCTTCATGCGCTATTTGCCTGGCAAGGAAAAGAAGACCCTTAAAAGGGCCGGTAACAGGCAGCAAAACCAGGTCATCAATTAACACGATCCACCTACTTCAGGGAAATGGGCATGCGAACAAAATTAAAGGCGGGAGTTGGCCCTACCATCCGGAAGCGGACCTTATCCTCGTATATATGGTCCAGTTCCTGTAAAGCCTTCTCAAATTGCTGTTCCGCACCCTTCATAAGCAGAAAAGCTGCACTTAGCAGCATTTCATCCATAAAAGTAGCATTCACCTGTACGCTTGCAGCCAAAGGTCGCAGACGCTCCAGAATCCGGCAACCCTCCTCCTCTTTTTTTGCCTCCAAGGCTTGCTGAACCATTCTTCCAATCTCAAGCCGGTCCTGATATGTTACGGCCGGGGGACGACAAGCCACTGAACTTCGATAGCGGGCAATATCCTGCCTCTGGGCTAATATTTCCTGAAAGGGCTGCTCCTTGTTCCTCCATAGCGCTTTCAGGTCATATTCCGTCTTATCTTCAAGATATTGAAGCTGTGCTCGAAATTCCTCATAGTAGTGCGTCAATAAATCGGTTACCTCATTTTCATTATTAGCTACAATGCCAAAACTAAAGGGAAGCACCGTAAAGTTCTGCATTACTGCCCGGATAACTGCCTCGTGCGCCATAGCTGTAGAACGGGTGAGACGATAGATGTCGGTCTCTGAATCCCCCACTATTGCCGCAATATCGCTCACATTGACACTGTGGATCCGTTCACTATCCCCATTAACCCCGGCGACGCTGAAATTGGCCGGTTCCGCCGTACTGATAACGCAATAAAGGTACTGTTTGTTGCCATTCTTGTTCATATGAATTACGCTCCTACATACGCTCCATCTTCCTCAATGGGGTCTCCACGCCTCCGTGTGCGAAGGCGACAAAAGTTTACCAAGCCACCTTCTTCGTCCAGAATAACTGCATAAGTAGCCAGAAGATCGAGAGTATCGGGAACAGCCTTGCGCTCCAAAGTCTCCAGGGTCACCCGGAATCTCTCACCTTCCTGCCCACACGAAATCACAGTTGCAACGGGCTGCCCCGTTAACTGGGCAATGTTTGCTCTGGCTTTTTCCACGTAAGATGGTACTGTTAATATCATTAGTTCTCTCCTGCATAATCGTTAGGGTCTCCGCGTATCTTCAAAACCGTAATTTCATCGCCCCATTGCCAGACCCTCCCTGATTTTCTCTTTGCTCTGTTCCATCACGCTCTTTTTGGCTGCCCGAACACGTTGAGACGGAGTGAGTCAGGTTCAGTCTGGCAAACAGGTCTTTCTGATAACTTTCAATTGCCTTAAGCTGCCCCTCGATCCCGTGTCCTTTCTGCGACCACATCCGGCTTTCTTGCATAATGCGGGTCTTTTCCGCCGCTAACTTAATTAGTTCCTGGTAAATTCGTACTTCTCCTACTACCGCTCCGCGCCGCAGCATCACAGGGCTGGTCATTAATGGACGGCCTGTAAGTTTCTTTTTGGTCACGTCTCACCTCCTGTTCATAAAGCTAAAATATTTTCAATTGGCCGTCTGTGAAGCCATAACATCCTGCATAATATTCCGCTTCAGAAGACCCTGCAGGCGCTCCCATGCCCGGGGAGCTTCACTAAAGGGCACCTGTGAAACCAGCATATCCCGGCATGTCTGCATGAAAACAGGGTCATCCGGCCGCGCTCGAGCATGAAGTTGACACAGTATCTTTGCTATCTTGATGCAGTCACGGATGCTATGTCTTAGTCCGTGTCCATCAAGCCCACGGAAGCCTCTCACAATACTAACCACCATTGTAGCTTCTTCATGTGACAGTCCTGAGCGAGACCGGGTAATAGCTACTTCAGTCTCCCAATCAAAAGAGTCCAGGTACATAGTCACCAAGCGGTCCCGTAAGGCATCCTGTGCCTGATGAACTCCCACATAGTCTTCCGGATTGCTGGTAAATATTGCCACAAAATTTGGGTGGACCCGAATATAGCTGCCGTTCATTTTCAAGCTGGGGAGTGACACCACGCGCTCTTCCAGAATGGAGAGGAGCACATTATTTGCCTCCGGGCGTGAACGGGTGAACTCATCGTAAACAAGGGTTAAACCTTCACGGCAAGCTACCAGCAGCCGCTGGTCTACCCAGTGCTGGTTCATTGACTCTTCTGTCTTGAGAACTGTATGTATATAATTGTCTACTAATCTGTGGCGAGAAAACCCTGACGGTCCCCCCACGAGGTCACTGCTGCGAGTTTCGTCGTCCCCATAGATTAGAGCTACCGGCCGCCCTATCTGTTCAGCCAGACGAAGAGCTAAGGTAGTTTTTCCTGAGCCTGCCGGCCCACAGAAGTGGACAGGATATCCAGCGGTTACATAGGCCAGAGAACGTTCAGTAAGTTCCCTTATTCGATCGGTCTCTATAAATCCAGTATCAGCCTGGACATTTAAGAGAAAATCCCCGTTTCCATTCATTTATGGTCTCCTCTTTTTATCCATGATTCTTCCGAAGTAACTGTAGGGGAGGCCACCCCCGACCCCCCAGGGCTGACACGGAGTTCGGCCCCTACACCTCCACAATTGGTGGATTGTCAAAACGGCCACCTATCTGGCGAAATATAGCCCCGCTTCTTTCTGTACCTTACCTTCTTCTGTCAGGCTACGAAGCGCTCGCATCAGTTTAAAGCGATTAACACTGAGCTGCTCTTCTATCTCTCGCACACGCACACCATCAGGATGGACAGCTACATAGGCAAATATTTTATCCCCCAGATGTTCAGTCGCCTGGGGTACTGTCTCCATTACCACTGGCTTCTCTATCGGTATCTTCGCGGTCACCGGCATATCAGTTGCCGTTATGAGACCGGTTAAGCCTCCGATAGCGGTCTTTTGCCACTCATTTCTAGCCTGGGCCAAGTCAGCCTTCGTCGCAAGACGCTTCTGGACCATGGCGAATCGAATACCCTCCAAAGAAAGCCTCATGGCATCCATCGAAGCATGCAAGCTTCTGTTTAACTCTTTGTTTTTTAACTCCCTGATATATCTGGTATTTATCAAGAATTGTTTTGACTTGCGCCTGAGGTCGTTAACCGTATTCTCAGCATTCTTCCTGCTCACATAAAGCTCGCTACGAAGTAGAGAAGCCCCGCTGGATCTTGTTTTCCCCTGTTGAAATAACCACTCCCGTAGCCGTTTCCGTTTAGTTTGCACATCGCCGCACAGGTGAATCCTTAAATCAGCAACCCGTTCCATGCGCGCTTTGCCCATCTCTTCTAAAGCAGAAACGGCTTCCTGGCGCAGTGAACTTACCTCCCCTTTGAGAGCGGCTCGCCCTGCAGACAGAGCTGATAGCAACTCGTTGGTGTCAGCCCCCCGGCGAGACCTCTCAGCTTCTCTATTTTCCTGCCAGCGGGCCACTGTGTTCTGCGTATTTTCCGCAATTGCTCGAAGGATAGCTGTTCTGGCTTGCCGGCCTGCCAGTACTCCTTCGGTAGTCGCCTTCATGTTTTCGGCCAGCATAATGAAACCTCCACGCTATTATTTCTTAAAAGACCCGGCTAATATACAGAGGGCGTATTGCATAGGGAGCCCGAGGAAAATCCGGGATGAAATACGCCCTCTGTCATAGTCTTACAGGACTTGTCTTGATATAGGTTAACGTTCTCTCCAGGCGGTTAAGCCGCTGGAGCTGCAGCCGTCAGACCTATGGCCTCCGCATACTTCAAGAAAGTATCTACTGAGGCGATGACTATTCTGGCCTCAACCGCCAGAATTTCAATGCCAACCAGGGATACCCTTGCCCACACATCCACAACTATCCCCTTGTCCAGTATTCTGTCAACAACCTCGGCCAGACTGGACTCACTGAGCGTCTTATTTATAGCCATTCGCATTTACCTCCTTCCTTTCTTTTTGCTGGCGCAGGGATGGCTCCCCTCATTTCCCATGCCATCCTTTTGCAGAAAAAGCATAATACGCGGGGTCTTGCCATGTCGTCGCCCACAAGAGCCATATTGGAAGTATCTTTTTAAAATGGACCTTTTGGCCAACCTTGTACTCCTTTTGGAATATGATGAATAATCGGTTCTGGCTCTATAAGACCATGATGTTTATCTTAAAGAGTCTTGACAATAACCAAAATTAAGTTTTACATATGTGTAACATTATTGGACAACTCATAAAATTGTCTAAATTTTTCATCAAATCAAAGTTAGGTAAGGTAATTTTGAATTTATTGTTTTAATATAACTCAACTTTAAGTATATGTTATAACTAATATATAGATATATATCTTTAAATAGCTCTGCGGTAATTGGAGAAGCTTATTAAGTTTTTCCGGGTTGGAAGGAAAATTGCAATGCTAGCCAAGGAATCAAGGCTGAATGACATAATGGAAACTTACGAGCGAGACAGGGAATATATTGCACTGGAACTTCATGACAATGTCTCGCAAAAACTGGCTTCGTCTCTTCACCATATACAAGCAGCAACTCAATCGGAAATGCCTCCGGATGAGAGAAGGCAGAATCTCTTTAAGGCACTTCACCTGATTCGCCAATCCGTGGACGCAGTCAGAGGCCTCATGGGAGAGTTGAAGCCGCCTGCTCTGGACTTTCTATGCCTGGCGGAAACATTGCGCTACGATATTATTCAGTTTCAAAAAGAAACTGGCTGGCTAGTTCAGTTCGAGGCTGACGGAGCCAATATCCCGCAAGAAATCGAACTGCCTCTTTATCGTATCTTGAGGGAGGCTATAACAAATGTAAAAAGGCATGCTCAATCCGACTCGATCATTGTTCGATTACACAATAATGCATCAGAGATAGTGGCGGAAGTGAAAGACAAAGGGAAGGGGTTTAAACCTTTCAAAATTTACCACGGTGGGCTGGGGCTTCTCAGCATGCGAACCAGAGCGAAGGCCCTGGGAGGTGAATGTCTGATTCATTCTATAGTTGGACAAGGAACCACCGTTCAGGTGCGTTTGCCACTCGAGAGAATTTCATGAGAGGACGACAATGACGAGCAAGATAAAGATATTGGTTGTGGATGACCATCCTGTCGTGCGCGAGGGCATTAAGACTATGCTGGCAACTGACCAGGACCTGGAGATAATCGGCGACGCCTGTGATGGTTCAGAAGCAATCCAGAAGGCGGATAGCCTGGGTCCCGATGTTGTCCTCATGGATATACGTATGCCGGACATGGATGGGGTCGAGACGACCTGTCAAATCAAGAAACAACATCCTGAGATAGCCATAATAATGCTGACGATGTACGAGCACGATGCCTATATTATCAAAGCGGTGAGAGCCGGAGCTGTTGGATACCTGCTAAAAGATGCCTCCCGTGACCTGCTGCTCCATACAGTCAAGGCCGCTCGAAGCGGAGGTACTTTAATAAAGAGTTCCCTGCTGCAAGTCGCTCTAAGGGAATTGCCAGATGGAAAGAGCGAAGGCAAAAGCGAGAGCCTCGTGACGACTCTCGAAAAAAATCAGAGCACAGAGGAGAGACCCGGTAAAAGTTGCTATCCTACCATGCAAATCCCTCTGGGACTTACAGATCGAGAGTTGGAAGTATTGGACCTGCTATCCAAGGGACTGACAAATAGGGAGATAGCTCAAAAGCTTTGTATATCTGAGCTGACAGTAAAGAAGCACGTAGCCAGCGTCATCAACAAGCTCGGAGTCAACAATCGAAGCGGCGCAGCCGTTTGGGCCGTAAGAAACAACTACATAAAGTGAATCCAAACTCAGGGGCTCAGCTAATCTCGGAGGGGTCTTCTTTGACCAGGCCCTTACGCAGAGCGTAGGATGCGGCCTGGAAGCGGTTTTGCAGCTGCAGTTTTTCCAGGATGTTGTGCACGTGGTTTTTGACCGTGCGAACGCTGATGCTCAGTCTGCCCGCGATTTCTTTATCGGAAATGCCCTCGCTCAGCAGACGGATTACCTCCATCTCTCTCCTGGTGAGGATGGGCTGGTACATAGAAGCAGGCTGGGCTTCCTGGTTCCCCTGCTGGGCGAATTCCTGCCACAGCTTGCGCGCCATCATCCGGGTGAGGGCCACCTCTCCCTGGGAGACTCCCTTCAGCATCTCAATGAGGTCTCTGGATTTTATGGTTTTCAGCAGATACCCCTCGGCTCCGCTCTTAATGGCTTCGAACAGGTCGTCGTCGTCTTCCGAAACAGTGAGCATAACGATCCTGGTGTGAGGCATCTCCTCCTTTATACGCCTGGTGACCTCCAGACCGCTCATGCCGGGCATCTTGATATCCATGAGGATAAGGTCCGGCTGTAGTTCCCTGGCCCTGGCAATAGCTTCGCCGCCGTTCGCCGCCTGACCCACTACCTCCATGCCGTCCTGGCCGGACAGAAGATTGGCCAGCCCTTCCCGAAAAAGGCTGTGGTCATCTACCAGAAGAACTGTTGTTAGTGATGTCATTACTCTCCTCCTGAGCAACAGGAAAACGGAATGCCAGCCTGGTCCCGCGGCCGGGCGCGGCATCAATAGACATGGAGCCGCCTATTTCCTCAGCCCTCTCCCTCATGGTATGCAGACCGAAGCGGTGCCCCGGCTCCCGAAGAACCTCATCAGTGTTAAAGCCCTGCCCGTCGTCTTCCACAGTAAGCTGCACTTCCCTGGCCCCGACCCCCACCCTGACCGCCACCACCCTGGCCTTAGCGTGTTTCCGTACATTAGTAAGAGCTTCCTGCACTATACGCAGTATCTGGAGCTGGGCGGAAGGCGCCAGAGCAATTTGCGTCCCGCCTTCGATTTTGATTTCAGTCCGAAGCCCTGTTTGCTCTCCAAAGTTTACCAGGTAATCCTCAATGGCCTGAAGCAGACCTCTTCCCGGTTTCAAGCTGGTCTTCAAACTCAAGATAGATTCCCGAACGTCGGCAGTAGCATTTTGAACCGCGAGCTCTGTGGCCTGAAGAGAAGCCAGGGCCTTTTCCTTCTCTCCGCTGATCATCAGCTTCTCGAGTTCAACGACTTTTAGACCCAGGTAGCCTAGAATTTGCCCGAGGCTGTCATGCATCTCACGGGCCAGGCGGTCCCGTTCTTGCAGCATTACAACTTCCCTGTTTCTCTCATCAATTTCAGCCGTCCTCTTTCTCACCAACTCTTCCAGATTCCTGTTCCATTCTTCCAGCTGCTTGCGTACCTGCTCATGGGCCTGAAGAGCCTGCTGCTGGGCCTCCACCTTATCGTGAAGGGCCTTACGCAGTTGACCCCGCCTCTCTCTTTCAAACACATTAAGGGTCCGCGCCATGAAAAAGGTTATGACCAGCGCCACCAACAGACGGAATATCTGCGGAGGAATCTTGAACCATGTCAGAAAACCAGCATAGTTGAGTACCGTGGCCGGGAAAAAAGGGCCGGGCGGCACAATGAGGCCCGCGATGATGCCGTTAAAGATGAATGCATACACTATCACGCTGCTGTCTCTGGCCTCATGCCTGTAGCCGTTTTGTTTGAACCACCGGGTCTGGTAGAGCATGGCCCAGGCGGAAAGAAGGGAGGCAGGGAGATACAGAAAATACCTGGAGAAAATATCGGCGCTGCTTACCCAGTTACTGCTCAGGAGCAAAAAGGAGATTGAGGCGGCCCTGTGGCACTGCAGGCAAAGTCCGAAAGCCGGGGCGGCGGTTTCCCGGGGAACGGGTATCAGGTGCGGAATCACCATGGACAAGAGCCAGAGCGCGAAAAGGGCGAAAGGCACAGCCTGCAGCCAGTAGTATTTCTTCTTTATGGTGGTGATAAGATGGACTCCAAAATAGGCAAGTATTAATGTCGAAGCTGCCAGCAGTATGGTGCGTACTATCCTGAGTGAGAAAAAATCCTGCTGGGACGCGGAAAGGGCAAAGACCAGGTCCAACCACTCCACTACAGCATGAAGGAAGCCGAATATCGCCAGATACTTGAGGCTGGGAGCCAGAGGCAACGCCGTGGCCCGCCTTTGCTCGAGGGCGATTGTCAGCCCGAGAACAAACCAGGCAAGGCCGTAGATGAAGAAGACCACCGCCATGAACTGGGGACTAAACTCTGGCACGTCTTTCTCCCGAAACTAGAATAGAACGGGACTAAGCCGTTTCCATCGGAAACCCGGCCTTCTTGCAGCCGTACAACCCGTCATCCACCACGTAAAGTCTTCCTGAAGGAAAACCCTCGGAAAGCAGAGTCTCGCAGGCGAGCACTCCCTTAGGGCCCCACTCGCATATGAAAAACAGCTTCTTGTCCTGCGGCAGTTCAGCCATACGCTCTTTCACCCTGGAAAGAGGAATGAGAACCGAGCCTTTGATGTGCTCCTTTTCGTACTGCTCCGGCTGCCTCACGTCCACGATGAGCGTATCGTCCTTCTCCGCTATCTCTCTGGCTTCCGCCGCCGATATCTCAATATAAGGTTCTTCCATGACAGGTATATTATATACACGGGAAGGGATTGATTGCTATGTCACCCGGTGGCCGGCGGGTTTGAAACCCGCCCCCACAATGCCCATGCTATAATGAAACCAAAAGCTTCACGCAAAAAGTGGGCACGGGTGAAAGGTTGAATCTCTTCGAGCACGCGCTTAAGGAGCGCCTCAAAAAAGAAGCTCCGCTGGCTGCCAGAATGAGGCCGGAGAGCTTTTCCGAGTTTGTGGGGCAGGAACACCTTCTGGCTCCGGGCAAGGCGCTGCGCCAGGCCGTCGACGCTGACAAGATCCCTTCAATTATCCTCTGGGGGCCGCCGGGAAGCGGCAAGACCACTCTGGCGTTTTTAATCGCGCACGTGACTCACTCCCATTTCAGCGCAATCAGCGCCGTATCGGCTGGCGTAGGAGAGATGCGTGAAATCATACATCAGGCGGAAGAGAGGCTTTCCACCCAGGGACAGAGGACGATTATCTTCATCGATGAAATACACCGCTTCAACAAGGCGCAACAGGACGCCATCCTGCCTTACGTGGAGAACGGCACAATCACTCTAATCGGCGCTACCACCGAAAACCCATCCTTCGAGGTCATTTCCCCGCTCCTTTCACGATGCCGCGTCTTCTCCCTCCGTGGTTTGACGGATGACGAACTGAAGGTGATCGTTCAGAGAGCGCTTGAGGACAAGGAGAAAGGACTGGGAAATCTCAACTTGACCGTCGATACCGATGCGCTGGATAGCCTCATACTTCTCTCCCAGGGCGACGCCCGTGTGGCACTAAATGCTCTGGAAATGTCATCTCTTTCACTGAAGGAAGGCGAGAAAGTCATAACGCTTCCCGTCATAGAGGGAGTCTTTCAACAAAGGGCGCTCACATATGACAAGCAGGGCGAGGAACACTACAACATAATCTCCGCTTTGCACAAATCCCTCCGGGACTCGGACCCCGACGCCGGTCTATACTGGCTGGGCAGGATGCTCGAAGCCGGAGAAGACCCTCTTTACGTAGCCAGAAGGCTGGTGCGTTTCGCCTCGGAAGATGTGGGCATGGCTGATCCCCAAGCCCTGGTTGTGGCCATGGCGGCGCAGCAGGCGGTCCACTTCATCGGCATGCCCGAGGGAGAACTGGCGCTGGCGCAGGCAGTGGTGTATCTGGCTACAGCTCCCAAAAGCAATTCCATCTACGATGCCTACGGCAAGGTGAAGGAGGACATCAAGAGAACCCGCAATGAGCCGGTCCCTTTGCATCTGCGCAACCCCGTAACCTCGCTGATGAAAGAAGCAGGCTACGGCAAAGGCTACAAATACGCCCACGATTACGCGGGTCACTTCGTGAGGCAGAAGCACCTGCCTGATTCCCTCCGCGGCAGGCGCTATTACAGGCCCGGGAGTCTCGGCTTCGAGGCCGTCGTAGAGAAGCGATTGAAGGAACTGCAAAGACTTGCCGGGGATGAAAAGAAAGAAAACGAAGAGAAATAGTGGCGAGGCGCGGCGGGCCGTTCCCGCCTGGAATACAGGAGTATGGTATAATTCCTGCACACGAAATGCCCAAGTTAATGACGAATGACAAAACCTGTTACCTTTAAGAATAACAGTTTCCAACTGGAAGGAATCTATCACTATCCGCCGTCCGCAAAGAACGTCCCCGGTGTGCTGGTCTGCCACCCTCACACCCTTCATGGTGGAGACATGGAGAACATCGTCGTTCTGGCGATTTGCCAGGCGCTGGAGAAATACTCTATGGCAGCGCTCCGCTTCAATTTTCGCGGCGCGGGCAACAGCCAGGGTACTTTCGACGACGGCGACGGTGAACAGGATGACCTGGCGGCGGCACTCAATTGTTTATCTTCACTGGATAAGGTTGACCCCCTGCGCCTTGGTCTGGCTGGATATTCTTTTGGAGCGGGAGTAGCCTTGTCTGCTGTTCCGCGGCTAGACAGCATCAAGGCCATCGCCCTGATTTCACCCCCTTTTTCACGGACCCCGGGTTTCGCGGCCTTCAAGAAGTATGAGAAGCCGAAGCTGATTATCTCGGGAGGGCGGGACTCTTTCATCCACGTGGACGAGGTGAAACGTTACACGGAACAGCTCAAGAAACCAAAAAGGCTGGAAATCATATCGGATACCGACCACTTCTGGTGGGACAGGGCGGACATAGCCGCACGGAAGACGGCCGAGTTCATGGCGGAGAACCTCTAGACCATGAACAGACAACAGATGTTGCTCCGTCTTAGCTTCATGTTATCGGCAGTGACTGCCCTGGTGCTGGACCAGGTCACCAAGATGTGGGTAATGCAGAACATGGCGCTAGGACAATCAGTACCTCCTGACGGCATGGTCCGCTTCACCCATGTGCGCAATACGGGAGTGGCTTTCGGCCTGTTTCCAAACCAGACTTTCATCATTACGTTGCTGGCTATCGCCGGGCTTATCGTATTGCTTATCTACTATCGCCTGAGCCCTTTTCGCAATATCTATACCTACCTGGGACTGGGCTTCATCCTGGGGGGCTCCTCCGGCAATCTTATTGACCGGATTCGCCTGGGCTATGTCACCGATTTCATTGATTTGCGCGTCTGGCCGGTGTTCAACATCGGCGACTCCGCAGTGGTACTGGGCACAGGTCTCATGCTCTACTACTTCCTCTTCAAATACAAGAAGTAGGGGCAATTCATGAATTGCCCCTACAAGGCTAGAAATGCCGAACGAATCCCGATGACCAACAAGTTGTCCTGTGCCAGTTGACAAAGCTCTCCAGTTCCTCTGCGACTCCGCAGGTTCCCGCCTCGATATTTACCTGCTTTCCAGGATACCGGACCATAGCCGCAGCCAGATTCAGAGCATGATCAAGCAAGGCCTGGTCAAGGTAAATGATGTAGTCGTAAAGGCCGGCTACAGCCTGAAAGCAGGGGACCTGATACGGGTAACCATACCGGCCCCCTCTGCTCCGGGACTCGAACCCCAGCATATCCCCATAAAGATAGTCTACCAGGACGAAGACATCATCGTCCTGGATAAGCCCGCGGGGCTTGTGGTGCATCCTTCGCCGGGACACCCCGACCACACGCTCGTTAATGCCCTGCTGGCCATCTTCCCGGAGCTTGCTGCAGGGGACGACAGCCAGAGGCCGGGAATAGTACACCGGCTGGATAAGGATACTTCCGGTCTGATGATAGTCGCCAGGAACTCCAGGGCACGAGAAAGCCTCATGTCGCAGATGAAAAACAGGGAGGTAATCAAGAAATACTACGCGCTGGTACAGGGACATCTTTCCCCAAAGAAAGGCGCAATAGAAGCGCCTGTAGGCAGAGACCCCTCCCACCGTCAGAGAATGGCGCTGGTATCAAAAGGGAAATATGCAAGAACGGCCTATGAAGTCGCAGGAGAATACGGCGCGGATACACTGGTGGAAGCCACACTGGAAACAGGCAGGACCCATCAAATAAGGCTTCATTTCGCGGCCATCGGCCATCCGGTCACAGGAGATGCCACCTACGGACAGCACTCTCAAGAATTGAACAGGCAGTTCCTGCACTCGTATTATCTGAAATTCCGCCACCCGGCTAACGGCAGGGAGATGGAATTTACCTCAGCGCTGCCGCCGGAGCTGAAAGAATACCTGAATAAACAGCAGGGGCTCCGATAAATCGGAGCCCCATTTGTTTGCTCTTTGCATTTCACAGGGCACGGCGTGCCGTGCCCCAACTACGACACTTCCTCTATTGAATACCTGAGGATTCCTATGGGAGTGGCCACATCCACCACCTGCCCGCTCCACCTGCCCCTGATAGCTTTTCCTATAGGGGAGCCAATCGATATCTTGCCATCCGTCAGGTTAGCTTCCGTAGGTTCCACGAGCTGATAGCAAAGCACTTCCTTCGTGCCCACCTGGCAAATGGTTATCCTGCTTCCAATATCTATCTTGCACACGTTGCTTGCCCGCTTCTGCGCAACCATAGCTGTGGCCAGTAGCTGCTCCAGTTCCTTAATCCTGGACTCCACCTTGCCTTGCCGTTCCCGGGCGGCTTCCAGGGGGGCGTTCTCTCTCACATCTTTGTCCGAAGCCGCCGTCCTGATGTCATCAGCCAGTTTTGGCCTCATCTCCTTGAGACGTTCCAACTCCTCCATCAGTTTTTTGCGCCCCTCTTCGGTAAGAAATACATCATCCGCAGCTTTTCTCGAAGCTGTGCCTGATCCCTGTTTGAGCTTGCGAGCCCTGAGATGCACCGAGAGATTCGCCGGCGTCCATCCTTCTTTGTGAGCATACGTGAAAAAGGCCTTGACCGGCTTCACACTCTCCGCCGCTCTGAGACTGGACCTGGAGATGAAATCGGAATAGTCATCCAGTTCGGTCACCTTCATATCTTTGAGTTTCCTCAACTTGCCCTGGCCGTACCATCGAACAAAATCGTTTATATCCTTGCTGCTCTGCTCTTTCTCGCTATCAGGCAGCTGTGATATGAACTCCTGCATAGCTTGATCCAGAGTCAGATCCGGAATCGTTTTGTCCTTCTTTTCCTTCATTAGTAACAATAACCTGCCTCTACAAACTTATTTACCAACTTTAATCATATGTAAAAAAGCTGCAACTGTCAAACGGAAGAATCCGAGGGAATTGCTATCAATTTACCCCTCAGCCATATTATAATTGCCTTGAAATATCGCTGAAAGGAGCCGGTTATGCCTTTTAAGGACCTGAGAAGCCTGCTTGGCGCTCTGGAGGAAAAAGGGGAGGCGGCAAGAGTCACCGCGGAGGTCAACTGGGATGAAGAGATAGGGGCCATTTTTCAGGAAGCGGTTTTCAGACACAGTCCCGCTCAGATATTCACCAACATAAAAGACTACAAAAACACCCACTGCAGGACACTGGCTATGGGCATGGACTCTAATCTGAAACGCGCCTGCATCGCTCTGGGTGTAAAGGAGAATTCACCCAGGGGCGAGCTTGTGAGTCTCTGGAGAGAACGGAGCAGGAAACGCATGAAGCCCATACTGGTTGCCGGGGGACCGTGCAAAGAGGTGGTCCACCGGGGCGAACAGGTTGACCTTCTGGAATTTCCAGTGCCAAAACTTCACCCACTGGACGGCGGGAGATACATCCTGACCTGGCACATCATCGTCACAAAGGACCCGGAGACAGGATGGGTAAACGTGGGCACCTACCGGGGAATGCTTCTCGACAGGAATTCCATAGGCGTCCTGATGCAATGGCCCGCCCACTGGAGCCTCCACGCCTCAAAATACAAGGCCATGGGCAAGCCCATGCCCGCAGCCGTCTGCATAGGCGTGGACCTGATTACCATGATGGTCTCTACTACTTCATGCCCGGCAGGCGCCAATGAATATGAAATCGCAGGGGCCATAAGAAATGACCCCATGGAGCTGGTCAAGGCGGAAACCGTCGACCTAGAAGTACCCGCCAGCGCGGAAATAGTCCTCGAAGGCGAAATATCCCTTGACCCCTCCACCTTCAGGCCTGAAGGCCCCTTCGGAGAGTATCCCGGGCATTATACAGGGCTGGGCGCCGAGCTTCGCCACGTTTTCAAAGTCAACTGCGTGACACACAGAAAGGACCCGATTTTCACAGCGTCCTCTCCGGGCATGGCCCCCGCCGCCGCGCCGGAGCTTCCGGGCAACCAGACGGAACACTCATACATGTCTTTCGTCGGTCCCGCCCTCACCTGGAATCATCTGGAAGACGCGGGAGTCGGAGGCGTAACCGGGGTATCCAGCTACGGACCCGGCAACTCAATCACTGTGGTCAGCATAAATCAGCATCACTACGGACACGCCAAGCAGGTAGCTAACGCCCTCTGGGGAGCGGGCAGGGGAGGAAGCAAATACGTGATTGTGGTGGACTCGGATATTGACGTATCCGACCTGAACAAAGTCATGCTGGCCATCGCCAACAGGAGCCAGGGCCGGAAAAGCCTGACAGTGGTTGAGGATACCTTCGGCGCGGGACTTGACCCCGCCGTCCATCCTGACATCAAGAAGAAGCTAAAGGGTTCGGCCAAATGGGACCGCATCCTGATAGACGCCACGTGGCCTTTCGATTGGGAAGCCAGGGAGGAATGGGGCGGACTCAACCATCCACCAAATTCCCGCGCCTCTCAGACCACGATCAGCAAAGTCAGGCAGAGATGGCTGGAGTACAACCTGGAAGGAAAGAAAATCAAAGATTAAGGATCACAAATCAAAAAATAGTTGGAAAATCATGAATTGCCCTACGAGTACTTGCCCTTCGTCAGGGGAGACATGGCCCGCAGCTTATCAACTATGCCCGGAATCAATGAAACCACACTGTCAATTTCCTCCTCCGTGTTTTCCGGCCCCATGGAGAATCTTATGCTGCCGTGGGCGATTTCGTGGGGCATTCCCATAGCAAGCAGCACGTGGGAAGGTTCCAGCGAAGCTGAAGTGCAGGCGCTACCGCTCGAAGCGGCTATCCCGTGAAAGTCCAGTTGAAGCAATATGGACTCGCCTTCCACGAATTCAAAACAGAAGCTGGCAAGGCCCGGAAGCCTGTCAACCGGGTGTCCGGTCAATATGGCTCCCTTTACCTTGTCCTGAATGCCTTTCACAAGACGCTCTCTCAAACCCTGGCAGTGCTTACGATTAGACTCCCTGTTCTCCGCCGCCAGTTTCAGAGCTACGGCGGTTCCAACTATGCTGGGCACATTCTCAGTCCCGGCCCGTCTGTTCCTCTCCTGGGTGCCGCCCTGCATCTGGGACAAAAAAGGAACGTTGCGCCGCAGATACAACACCCCGCAGCCCTTCGGTCCGTAAAACTTGTGAGAAGCGAGGCTCATAAGGTCCACGCCCAGGCTGTCCACATTAATATCGAGGTAGCCAGCCGCCTGCACCGCATCCGTGTGGAAGAACACTTTTTTCTCCCGTCCCTTTGAGACCTCCTTGAGCAGTTTCCCTATTTCGGCTATCGGCTCAATGGTTCCAACCTCGTTGTTGACCATCATTATAGAAACCAGGACTGTAGTGTCCTTTATGCTTTTCCTCAGGTCTTCCGGATTCACAACTCCGTACTTATCAACCGGAAGCTCGGTAACCTCAAAACCGAACTTCGTCATGTACTTACATGTCTCCAGCACCGCGTGGTGCTCGATTTTCGAGGTGATGATGTGGTTCCCTTTATCCCTCAAAGCGAAGGCCACCCCTTTTATGGCCGCGTTGTCCGATTCCGAGCCGCAGCCGGTGAAGATTATCTCCCTGGGGGTGGCTCCCATGATTTCGGCGACTGTCGACCTGGAGTCCTCGACAGCCTGCCTGGCTTCCTGGGCAATGCCATATACGCTCGAAGGGTTTCCGAATTTTTCGGAAAAATACGGCAGCATAGACTCCAGGACCTTCGGGTGCACAGGAGTCGTGGCTGAATGGTCGAGATAAATCATCGCGTGCTCGCCTTCAACCCTTTCATATAACGGGACTGCCTTTCCGTGTGGACAAACAGGTAAACTCCGAGCGCTATCCAGGACACCGTCAGGAACACCGATATCGCCAGGCCCGCGGTATCAGAGGCGAACTGCCAGATGAAAGCCCCTATCAGGAGTAGTCCCGCAAGAAGATGAAGGCTTACGACATGGGCATTCGCGGGAGCCATATCCGTGGGGCTCTGGTAACAGGATATGGCATAGTAAATCGCCCTGTAAGCCATCGGCACGGTCAGAAGAACAAGAAGCGCCGCAAGCGGCAGACTGCCGTTGATGACGCTCATCACCAGAAAGATGTAAAGAGCTATCATGCCCGCGGAGAGGAGCGCGGCAGCCCGCTTCTTACCCAATCTCACCACCCAGGTCCGCTTACCTACGGACTTATCGGCATTGTAATCGGGAAACTCGTTAACATAAAGCACGGCGGTGATGAGAATCCCAACCGGCACCGCGGCCAGGACGGGCAGCCATGAGAACTGCTGCGTCTGAACATAGTAGGCCCCCAAAACCATCAGAGGCCCGAAGTTCAAGCCTATCAGTATCTCGCCCAGTCCGGTATTGAGCCAGGAAAAACGCTTCCCTGTGTAGAATATGCCCGAAATCATGCCTACCAGCCCCAGCACTAATATGAAGGGTCCTCTCGTCCAGGTCAGATAGATGCCAATGACGGACGCCACGAGAAAGAAGAACAGGGCTTCCGCGAGTACCTCCATTGGGCTCAAGAGGCCCATCTGTATCATGCGGCTTCCCCCGCTAAAGGGGCGGAGAAATTCACGGTTGGCCTCATCATTTCCGTTTTTGTGATCCAGGTAGTCGTTCATTACGTTCGCGCCTACATGAAGCGCCAGCCCGGCAATCAGAGCCAGCAGGAAATAGCCGGCATGGACCGCTCCCAGGTGGTACCATGCTATGGCTGTTCCCAACGTCACGGGTATTACCGTCGCGGGAAGGAATGCCGCTCTCATTTCGGTGAACCAGTTGGACAGCTTCTTCCTCAGCAGGACCCATTCGCTGGCCCTGTTGATGTTCTCCTGGAACTCTATTACAGTGGGAGGAGTTCCCTGCACAATTTCCTTGAAAATCCTGAATTTTACAACCTCAGGCCTGACTTTTATACAGTCAAAGGCGGCGTCATTGCCGGTGGACACGAGGTATTTCACCACGGGGGACCTCTCGGCGGTCCTTTCCAGGGCCCTCTTTCTCTCTCCAGGGTCGGTAACAAAAGAGGCCTTCCCTATTACCTCAACTTCCTGAGCCTCATAAATGTCTCCCGCCGCCTTGTATACGAGCAGAGATACGGACGGCTGCCTGGTCATCTGAAGAGTCTTTGGGTCGTTTTTCATGGTAGCCAGGTAGAAGTTGAAATCACTGTCAAAGGCGAAGTGCATCATCCGGTTCCGCACACTGTCACCCGAAACAGTGGACACGGTGGCTATTTCCACGCTATCGAGGTGATTGAAAATATCTTCTTTGCTGTGAGGCTGCGGCGTATTTATCTTCTCTCTCTCCTGAGGTCTCTCTCATCCATGTCCTGTATGTCTCTATCCATTATGACGGGGGCTTCTCTCTGGGAAGATTCCCTGAATTTCTCCCTTATCCACGATACCAGCCACAACGCAAGTCCCACGACTATGGCAGGCACAGCCACCCTTACCGGAATTCCTATACCGGAATTAGTAAAGAATCCTTTTCCGAGAAGGAATATTCCGTATCCCGCCGCTATAACAAGTCCGACAACAATAAGAAAGATTCCCAGATACTTCATTTTTCGTTCCTCCTGAATTTTGCACAAAATGATAACATAGAAAACTGCTGTTTGCTATTCCAGAGGCGTCAGCCCCAGGCTGACCAGGAAGGTCTCCAGCCGGTCGAGCACCAGCCGCTGGTCCACCTCTCTCTTGTCGGCCATATTCCCCTCGAAAACAGCCACCGGAATGCCCTCTTTCTGGAGCGCCAGCCGGTTTTCCATGGCTCCGGAACAGGTAAGCTCACAACCGCGGTTCAGATGAATCATGACTCCGTCGCAGCGCCACTCCCGGAACAGCATCGCCATCACCCGGCTCTTCTCTTCCTGGTTCATACAGCAGGTGTTCATCGGTCTCTCCAGATATAGCTCGGTAAGTAGCCGCAGGGCGTCGTCCCTGGTCCTGAGATTCATCCCTCTTTCCTCCAGGCTCGCCTTAGCCTTCCAGCTACCATCCGGATTGAAATCGTAATTGGCCATGAGTGAGAACGTATAAAGCGAGCCCACAGCTACGGCCCCGTACTTCTCCAAAAACCGGTAAAGCTGTAAAAACGGCCACAGAGGCTGGCTGTCGTCGAGGATCCGGCATCTTTCCGTCGGCAACGCGGCGATGCCATCGGCGACTCTCGCCCTGACTTCATCCCTCAGTTCTTCGTAGAAATCCGCCAGGGCTTTCTCTCCCCTCTGGTAAACAGACAAAGAATACAGGCTCAACATGGTCTTCTGGTCGAGGGGCGCGGGGATATTCCGATTCAACAGGCATATCTCCCCCCAGGTGGAAAGAGCCCTGTACTCATTTTCCACTGCCCGGATCAGCAGCTCATCATCGTATGTTTTGCCAGTGACGGACTCCATCCAGGGAATGGCCTCATGGAGCTGGGCCAGCAGATAGTCCCGCCGGAGTTCCTTGTTCTCCTTTTCGGGATATATGGGCAGCTCGATGCTGTAGTACGGTACTCCATAGTATTCGCTGACGAGCTGATACCACTTGGCGTGGGAATCGCAGATATGGGTCTGGAAGCAGAAATGGGGCTTTGGCATAGGGCCGCCAAAATAAAAGCGGTCGGTGAACATCGAACCCCAGTAGTTTCTCATGTAGGAGCAGAGGTCGCGGGCGAAACCCCTCGCTTCCACGGCTTCCGTGCAGGCCTGGGCAAAGGCAGGGTCATTTCCTATGGAAGCGCCGTACGGCTCCCCCGCCAGGTGCACGTATTCGCCGAGCCCGGCCAGCATACTCATCGGCGCCTCGCCGCTTCCCAGGGACACGATAGCGCCTCTTTCCCTGGCGCCATGATATCTCTGGTAGCTTTTCTGGCGCAGCTCTTTCGCCTTCTGCCAGCACTGCAGGGGACGGGTTTGGTAAAGCTTCTGACCTAATTCCTTCATATGTAATCCGATACTTAATCGCAAATAAGCGTTGATTCTGTACACATTTGAGACCCTTCGCTTTGCTCAGGGTGACAAGACAGAGTGGTCATTCCTGGCCGACTTCACGCTGTCATTCCTAGCCGACTCAGCGCTGTCATTCCTGGCCAACTTCACACTATCATTCTGAGCCGACTCAGCGCTGTCATTCTGAGCGCAGCGAAGAATCTCTGTGCTCCGTGAGACCCTTCGTTTCACTCAGGGTGACACCTTGCACAGAGCACCTCGGTCGTTCAAGATAAGATCCTTGCATAGAGTCAACCAGGCCAGGCTTAACACTCCGAAAACCAATCTCCAGCCAGATCCCCCCATGCAGGATTCATTGATTCAATCAAAGCAATCTTCTTCTTTCGTAACCATCCCTTGATTTGTTTTTCTCTCTCAATCGCAACGGTAACGTCATCAGTACTCTCAAAATATATCAGCTTTGTTATATTGTATTTCCTGGTGAACCCTTCAACCGCTTTGCTTTTATGCTCAAAAACACGACGCTCCAAATCGTTAGTAATGCCAATATATAATGTTCTTGAATCATTAGTCATAATATAGACATAGTATTCTCTCATGCAGATTCTTCGGTCGCCAAGCTCCCTCAGAATGACAGCAAAAGTTGTTGAACAACTTTCGTGTTATCCTTTACTCTTCTTCCATCTGGTACCTTCGGGCGTATCCTCCAGGATGATGCCTCGTTCTTTGAGCTGCTGCCTTATTTTGTCGGCACGGTCCCATTCCTTTTTGTCTTTCATTTCCCGCCTCAGGGATACCAGCAGCTCGATGAAATGGGCCGCCTCAACCACTTCCTTACCCTTTTCCACGGGAACGACTCCGAAAAGGCCCAGCATTTCCGCCAGCGCTTTCCGGGCTTCCCTCAAGTCCCTGCCTTCCGTCGCGCCCTTATTGATGTCCCTGGTCATGTCGAAAAGCACCGCCAGCGCCTGGGGCGTATTCAGGTCTTCATCCATGGCTTCGATAAACCTGCGCAGGTAGGGCTCTGCCGGCAGGGAGCGGGACGCTTCCTCCTTCCCACCCACCACATTCAAAGCCTGCAATAATCGCTCCACACCCTTCTCCATCCCCAGCAAACCTTCCTCAGAGTATTTCAATGGAGAGCGGTAATGAGAGCTCAGGATAAACAGCCTTATGGCATTTACGCTGTACCGCGACAGGGCATCACGGATGGTTATCAGATTACCCAGCGACTTGCTCATCTTATCTTCGCCGAACATAACCATGCCGTTGTGAAGCCAGCATCTGGCAAAAGGCGAAACGCCGGTATAGCTCTCCGACTGTGCTATCTCGTTTTCATGATGCGGGAAAATCAGGTCCTGCCCGCCGCCGTGAATATCCAGCTGCGATCCCAGGTATTTCAAGGACATAGCGCTGCACTCTATGTGCCATCCCGGCCTGCCCCTTCCCCAGGGACTCTCCCAGTAAGGCTCCCCCGGCTTCGAGGCTTTCCACAGGGCGAAATCCATGGAATGTTCTTTCCCTTCCGCTCTGCGGTCCGCCGAGGCGGACGTTTCGGACAGGTCAACATTGCTGAGCCTGCCGTAAGAGGGGAAACTCTTTACCCGGAAATATACGCCGTCCGCTCCCTGGTAGGCATGGCCCTTATCGAGCAGGCCGCCCACGACCTCCTGTATCTTGGCTATCTCCTCGGTGACTCTGGGATACAAGTCCGCCCGCTCAATGCGCAGGGCATCCATATCCCTGAAGTAGTTGGCGATGTGCTCCTGCGCCAGCTCGGAGGGAGACTTTCCCGTCTGACGGGCGCGGTTAATGATCTTGTCATCAATATCGGTGAAGTTCTGTATGTACCGGACGGGATATCCCTTGAATCTCAGGTACCTCCTCAGAACGTCGAAGACCACGTAGCTCATGGCATGCCCGATATGGCAGTAGTCGTACGGCGTTACGCCGCACACGTAAATGTTAACGACATCACCGAGGGGCTTGAACTCCTGTTTTTGCCTGCTCAGAGTGCTGTAAAGCTTCAACATAAATCAAAAATCAAAACTAAAAGATCAGAGGTATCACAGGTGTCACAGGTGTCCCGCCTGTCACAGGCCGGAGTCCTGTGCTACCGAATACAGGCGCGGCATGCCGCGACATGCGCTTACCAGGGCGATTCGTGAATCGCCCTAAGTATCTATTAACGCTGTCGCCAGCGCAGCTATGCCTTCTTTCCTGCCTATAAACCCCAGTCCCTCATTGGTGGTGCACTTTATGCCTATCTGCCCTCTGTCAATTTCCAGGGCAGCCGAGATTCTCTCTTTCATAATGTCAATCCAGGGGGATATCTTCGGCTCTTCAGCAATGATTGTAGCATCTACGTTTTCTATGCGCCAGTGACCAGCTAACAAAAGCCGCCCGACCTGCTCCATCAGCCTGAGGCTGGAAATATCCTTATACGCGCTCTCGCTATCGGGGAACTGGACTCCGATGTCCGGCAGTCCCGCGGCGCCCAGCAGCGCGTCCATGATAGCGTGGCACAGAACATCCGCATCGCTGTGCCCCATGAGACCCTTTTCGTAAGGTATCTCCACTCCGCCCAGCACGAGTTTTCGGCCCGCGGAGAGGCGGTGGATATCGTAGCCTATACCTGTTCGCATCCTTCATTCAATCCCTTCCACAAGGGCGGTTCGTGAACCGCCCCTACATGGACTGCAATCAGCGGTTCGTGGACCGCCCTACATGGGCTGCAATCAAATTGGGCACGGCGCGCCGTGACGTTGGGCGGTTCGTGAACCGCCCCTACTGTCTGCTCTTTAGAATTATCTCGGCAAGCTTCAGGTCCTGAGGGGTGGTAACCTTTATGTTATCGCAGGAGCCGCTGTATATCTTCACGGGGATGCCCATCTTCTCCACAAGGGAAGAGTCATCGGTCACGTCTTCATCGCTCCGATAAGCTTTCAGTATGATGTCGTAACGGAAGACCTGAGGAGTCTGCGCCGCCCAGAGATGCTTGCGGGGAAGAGTCTGTTTGACCTTTCCACGGGAGTCCGACACTTTTATGGTGTCTTTAACGGGAACGGCCGCCAGGGCGGCGCCCGTTTTCGAAGCCGCTCTCAGCCCTTCCTCAATCAGTCCGCAGGTCAGGCACGGTCTGGCACCGTCGTGGACAACAACCCATTGGCAATCCGTTAGAATCTTCAGAGCCGCGAGGACGGAGTCCTGGCGTCTGGAGCCGCCCGGTATGATGTCCCTGACTTTTCTCCACCCTTCCACCTCCCGCAAAGACATGCCCGCCGCCAAGTCAGCCCTGTTGAGCACCAGAATAATTTCATCAACAGACGCGCATTCCTCGAAGACGCCGACCGTCCATGAAATCAGGGGTTTATGTAATAATGGAAGAAAGGTCTTGCCCGGGCCCGCAGCCCGAGAAAAGGAGACATCCCGCATTCTCAGTCCCTGCCCCGCGGCAGCGATAATGGCGCAGGTCTTGTTCGAAGTCATTGTGTCATTCTGAATCCGCCTCAGGCGGATGAAGAATCTATAGACCCTTCGCTGACGCTCAGGGTGAAAGTAAAGAAACATGGGGCGACTGTCAAGGCATGCAAGGTGACTGTGAATAGATTCAGGGTGACAGTAAAGAAACATGGGGAGACTGTCAAGGCATGCAAGGCGACTGTGAATAGATTCATGGTGACAGCAAGAAGCTATCTCACCGCGCGCCGTTTTTCAACTGCGCGAAAATCATCCTGCCCGCGGCCGTTTGCAGGACGCGCGTCACCATAATATCAATCTTGTTATTGAGATATTTCCTGCCGCCTTCCACCACCACCATGGTGCCGTCATCCATGAAGGCCACACCCTGCCCGAACTCCTTCCCCTCCTGGATGATGCGCACTTCCATTTCTTCGCCCGGCAGGACCAGGGGCCTGACCGCAGTGGCCAGCTCATTGATGTTCAGGACTTTTACCCCCTGAATCTCAGCCACTTTGTTAAGGTTGAAGTCGCTGGTAACGATGGGGCCGTCAAGCTGCTTCGCCAGTTTGACCAGCCTGGAATCCACGGGGTCCGTGTCTTCGGCGCTGGTGTCCAGGATTTCGACGGGAACACCGGTCTCCTTCTGTATCCTGTTGAGCATATCAAGTCCCCTTCTGCCCCTCTTTCTTCTCATGTCATCCGTGGAATCGGCGATATGCTGCAACTCATTCAGTACAAACCGGGGCAAGATGAGGGTACCCTGGAGAAATCCGGTCTGACTTATGTCCGCAATGCGGCCGTCTATGATAGCGCTGGTATCGAGGATTATCCTGTAGCCGCCCTCGTTCTTCCCGGGATGAGAGCCGGCGGCAAAAACGTCAGGCATTTTCAAAGCGAAAACGACGGCCCCCAGACCACCGAAGAGTACGGCAGATGCCAGAGGCAGTACCTTATTATAAGGTGCGTCCAGAAGCGAAAGGGGAAGAGATAAAATAGCGGCGAATATGAGGCCGACCGCCAGTCCCGAAAAGGCGCCGGCATACCGGTAAGCCGACCTTTGAGATACGGGCTTCCTGATTCCCATTCATAACCTCCACCATCCCGGCGACAAAGACAATAATAGCCATCATAAATAAACCTGAAGATGAGTCAGTAAGAATCATGTAATTTATAATCCGTAATTATCTGCCTGTTTGTCTCCCAGGATGCCAAATAAATATTTCAACCTAAATACTATCATCTTAAATAGGAATTGTCAAAAGAATATGAACGTTTCATTAATATTGTGTGAAGAACGCGCCTTCATTAAATTCTCATTCAATTTTCACTCAAAACTAACTTTTCCGTCCGGGCGGCGTTATATATTACAGCGATAACGAAAAGGTTCTTGCGGCGGGATAATGACAGGATGGAATTGTCATCAGGATGGAATTGCCATTGTTATGAAAATAGCATTCGCAGGTATTGTAAGGGCATGGCGCGCCGTGCCCAGGGCGGGTTTTAAACCCGCCCCTACAGTGCAGAGCCAATTATTTGAAGGAATGCGTGAACTGTTTCAAACATTCTTTCAAAAAAGTGGCCTGGAGGTATTGACAACAAGCATGATACTTTTTATCATTAACAAAAATCGGGTATGGTTGCCCAGCCCCTGCACGGTAACGTTTTCGGCTGAGCCGCTTGCGAGAGCGAACATTATGAATTCCGGGCGTATCCGGGCAACCTGGATATCTTGACAGTCATGATAAGATGGTGATAAGGCTCGACGAAAAGAAAGGAGGGCCAATATGTGAGAGGAATCTTAATAAATAAAAGGGTAAAAAACAAAGATAAAAAATAAGGAGATAGTTTTGAAAGGAAAGATAACACTAGTTCTGGGATTGGCTCTGTTCCTGGTCATGGGCCTCTTCATGGTTTCCGCCCAGCCGGCCAGCGCAGCCAATGGCGCTGTTCTCGACGTCGCCCAAGGCACCGCTAACGCCACTTCGAACTGGGTGGGCGCGCAGATACAGTTGACTGACACCACCTCAACCGCCGCACCGCTGTGGAACGCCGGCACGCAGCTTTCGGTTACCTTCGCTGGCCAGCCGGTAATCATAACGAACTCCGGCGATGACCCCATATCCCTGATAACCGGTACCGATGGAAGAATTGCTTCTAATACCTATTTCTTCCGCGTTCCCAAAGCCGTCAGAGGTACCAACCAGATGACCTTCTCAGGTCAGAAAACCACCGGCGGCGCCGTGGTAACTACCGTTAACCAAGTCGTAAGCTTCCCAATCGACAGAGGCGTTGGAGTTACCAAGCAGGCTAACCCGCTCCCCGACTGGAGCAATGTCTCATCCGCCGGCAAATCAGAGAAAGTCGGCAAGAACCTGATAGTCTATGGGTCGGGCTTCGCCGTCTCAGAGTCAGGCGTAACCCTTACCTGGGGTGAGGTCGGGGGTGCGATAGGAACCGGGTCCGTCATAGCCTCCGGCCTGTCCGCCGACAGTGATGGCAGGTGGGAGACAGTTATCACCATCCCTGAGACTGCCAGCGGCGCTCATCTCCTGTCAGTGAGCAGCATATCCACTGCTGCCGCCGCCGAAACCGCGCCAACTGTTCGCGTAGCGCCTGATATCACCTTCAGCCCTGCAACAGCGAAAGAAGGAGACACGATTACAGTCTCAGGCAAAGGCTGGGCCCCTTCCACCAACGCCGGCGATAACCTTATCACCATAACAGTCGGCGGCAGAACAGTCACAACCAACCCGGTTACGCTGAAGACCACCGCGGTAGGCAGCTTCAACGGCACCTTCGCGGTCCCCGTGATGGGAGTTGGCCAGGGCGGACCGAGCAACATAACGGTTACAGACGGCCTCACCCCAACCTTTGTGGGCGTGACCAAGGCCATAACTCTGGGACGCTCTACCACAATATCCCTGTCCCCCAGCTCCGGACTTGGAGCCTTCACGGTTGAGGGCGCCGGCTTCAGCCAGGGCTCGTCCATAAACATATACTGGAACGACAAGCTCATTCCCGCTATAGCCCAGGGCGGCAACATAGTTACGGCATCCAACAATGCCCAGGGCACCTTCACGGCGATCGTCAGCGTCCCCGAGACCAAGGCTGGCGAATATACCATCAAAGTCGTAGATGCCTCCGCCGAGCAGAGAACATCCACAGCTAAATTCACCGTTCCCTCGCTAGCTGGTGGTGATGGCGGCAAGGCCGGACCTGCTGGAGCAGCCGGACCTGCCGGACCCGCCGGACCCGCCGGACCCGCTGGAGCAGCCGGTAAGGCTGGAGCAGCTGGACCCGCCGGAGCAGCCGGCAAGGCTGGAGCAGACGGCAAAGCTGGACCCGCCGGACCTGCTGGACCCGCCGGAGCAGCCGGAGCGGCCGGTAAGACCGGACCCGCCGGAGCAGCCGGACCCGCTGGTAAAGACGCACCAGTAGCGATAGTCATAATCGCCCTCCTAGTCGCTATCGTGGCTATAATCATCTCACTGGTTGCAATGGTCAAAAAACCCGCGGCCCCCAAGGCATAACAAGCCTCACTACAACTGAATAAAACAAAAAGCCCCCGAAATTCGGGGGCTTTTTGTTTTAGCAGCATCTTACAGGACAGACGCGAACACAATGCGCTTTGACATACCAATACCACCATGTTACACTTTGGCTACGTCGATGCGACAAAGAGAACCGGAAATGAAAGGAACAGCCAAAATAATCAGGCGCGAAGTATCCCGTAGCAGGCTTGAGAAGATACTTCGTGGCTATGAATCCAGGTATGGCATGAGCTCCAGTGACTTTTACACCAAATACAACAGGGGCGAGTTAGGGGATCGTCGTGATTTCGTCACCTGGGCAGGCTATTATGTCATGGCTGTTCACTCTGGACTTAAGGACCCAATACTTGCGTAGCTCATGACGAGCCTCGATGACTACTAACAGGATGTCGTCAATGTTTTCGCTTCAATCACCCAATCTTCTGAATTTGTCGAAGAACCCGTAATTAATGTTCCTGGCAATGAGATTGGCATTCTTACCTTCGGTCTGGAGTTCCTGGACAAGTCTCTTCTTTTCTTCACAGCAACTGTCGACCTGAGCCCCGGCTATCCTGCCTACGCTAACTACTCAATCCATTACCAGGACAGGCTTGGCCACTGCATATTCAGGTATGACAATGCACCACACTATCCTCAACTCGCACCATTTCCCCAGCACAAACATGTCGGCAAAGAAGAGCACCCTGCAAACGGCGCCCTCCCGTCTATTAGACAGATTGCCAACGAAATTCAGGAAATATTAGTCCCTTAACTCTCAAGTTTTGCGCGAAGACGAACAAAATCCCAATTATAAAATCCAAGCGATGAATAAAACGATTGGTCATTTGTTATTTGTTCGTCAGTCCTCCTTCAAGAATCCGCCATTCTTACCTTACTATTCATGGAGCATAAATGACAGTCAGCACCTGACCTTTCGAACTGCCGGACAGGTCGCTAGCCAGGACTTCGATGACGTTGACGCCTTCCACCAAAGTAACGCTGGCGCTGAAGTTGCCGTTCTCGTCCACATCAACATTGCTGCTTCCCACGGTAACAACGGCATCAGGGTTTGACTTCCCCCGTACAGCGATAGTCTTCGCTTTGACGGTGCTTTCCGCCGCAGGAGAGTCAATCGTCAGCGTAAGAGGAGCCGCGGTGGGGCGCGGAGTGGGCGAGACCAGGGGCGAAGGAGCCACAGTGCGCGACGGCGTTGCGGAGGGAGTCGCCGCAGCGGTGGTTCGCACCGGGGTGGGGGAGGCTGTTCGCTCCGGGGTGGGAGCTACTACCGGCGCGGCGGTCGGAGCGGCTGTAATACGAGGCGTGGGTGAAGGCTGCTGCTTCTTGCATGCCAGCGGCAGGAACAGGAAGGAAATCCCGGTAAAAAGTAAAAACAAAACGGCAAATTTTCTCATATGCTTTTTTCTCCTTAGATTTTGTTGTTGGGATACCGGATACGTCTGCACGTTCAATAACTAAAACGTATCCCGGCCGCTATTGTCAGTAATGGAGAATCATGGCGCCTAGTTGCACAGGCTATGAATGTCGACCATATAGCTGAGACCCTTCGCTTCGCTCAGGGTGACACAGTAGACTGTCATTCTTGAGCGCAGCGAAGAATCTATATGTACGGCGGCTTACATGACCAGATACTATTATGAATCGTAATTATTCAACGGACAGCACGGCGCCCGCCTTCCGATCCCCCGGTTCCTTTCCAAGCATCTGCTTGTACCACACGAACCAGGGAGTATCCAGAAGGCCGATAATGTTCTTGCTGATAATCTGCCCTACGATTAAGGGCAGGACAGGCGCCACGCCCAGGAAAGCCAGCGGAACAAAGATGAGGCTGTCCACAGTCAGGTCGGAGATGTCGCTGGCGGTGGAGCGTAGCCATACGGGCCAGGACCTCCAGCCCCGCCCGGGGGCGGGGTCGAACCTCCTGAGCTTTTCCTTGAGCTCGGCAAAGACCCAGGCATCCAGATTAGAAGATATAAGGAAGGCCACCCAAGAAGCGGCCGTGATTCTAATACTGAGCCCGAAAAGGCTCTGCCAGGCGCTCTCGTACTGGAAAAATGGCGCGGGAGCGAGCCCTCTTACCATCACGATAAAAGTTATCAGCAGCACCTGAGTGGCAAAAGCTATCGCAATCGCCAGATGGGCCATCTTCCGGCCGTAAACCTCGTTTATCATATCCAGGGCCTGTGCTATAAAAGGATAGATAAATACCGCAGCGGGAGCATAAAAAGTATAGAAACCCAGGTCGAAGATTATGAAACGGCTGGCCAGAAACTGGGACGCGCCGAGGTAGATGACATAGAAAGAGCAGAGGGCCGCAAAGCCGTGTTCTCTGAACCGCTTAACTATTTGAGCGCTTACGCAGGTTACCAGCGTCAGGCTTACAAGCCAGTATATCCAGACCATAGGAAATCAAAAATCAAAAGTCAAAAGTCAAAGATTAAAACGTATTGACCTCAATTATATTAATCATTATACTGCATGTTGAAGGTCAAAGCAGCAAGTACCAGCTAAAGTTGAAGGCGAATCCGGCGATCTTGTTGAGGAGCGAAATATGAAACTTCAGGAATTGAGCAAACTCGGCCAAAGCATCTGGGTTGACTACATTGACAGAAGCCTTACCAGGTCGGGGGGACTGAAAAAACTGGTGGACGAAGGTGTCACAGGGATGACTTCCAATCCCACCATATTCCAAAAGGCCATAAGCCAGGGGAAAGACTACGAAGACGACATCATCAAGCTGGCGAGGCAGGGCAAGACCGCCCGCGAGATTTATGAATACCTGACCATATCAAATATCCAGGAGGCCGCGGATATCCTCCTCCCCGTGTATGAGAAAAGCCAGGGCAGGGACGGCTACGTCAGCCTGGAGCCCCCAGCCCAGTTCGCCTACGACCTTCCCGGAACCATCAAGGAGATAGAGCGGCTTTCCAGGAAGGTGAACAGGAAAAATGTGATGATCAAGATGCCGGCCACTCCTGAGGGAGTGGAAGCCCTGCCCCAGCTAATCGCCAAAGGGATAAACATCAATGTTACGCTGATATTCTCCGACCGTGTTTACTTCGAGATAGCCCACGGCTATTTGCAGGGTCTCAAAGAACTGAAGGCGAGAGGGGGGGACCTGTCCAGAGTGGCTTCCGTGGCCAGCGTCTTTGTGAGCCGGATTGACACGGCCGTTGACAAGCTGCTGGAAGCGAAAGCGGCTGCGGAGAAAGATACGAAGGGGAAAGCCGAGATAGAGAGCCTCAAGGGGAAGACGGCGGTGGCCGCCATGAAGGCAATATACGTGCTCTTCCTGGAGACGTTCTCATCCAACTCCTTCCGACAACTGGAGGCCATGGGAGCCAGGAAGCAGACGCTCCTCTTCGGCAGCACGAGCGCCAAGAACCCGGCTTACCGGGACGTGAAGTACATCGAAGAGCTGATTGGCAAGGATACGATAAATACGGTTCCTATGGAGACGCTGCGGGCTTTCCAGGACCACGGCGCGGTAGGGGCAATTCATGAATTGCCCCTACTAAAAGACCTGGGGCGGTCAAGGTCAATCCTCGCGCAGGTAGAAACACTGGGCATTGACCTTCAGGAAGTCTATGCCAACCTGCTGAAAGAAGGGGTAACAGCGTTTGCCAATTCCATGGATTCCCTGATGGATTTTCTGGAAGGGCACGTCAAAAAACTCAAAAGTTAGAAGTCAAAGTTACAGTAGCACGGGCGTCTCGCCCGTTTTTTCAGCGCTTTTCATACAACCATTCATAATTTTCAAGATCCTGCACAAGATTTTTTCTGACAGGATTTGTTCTTATGTATTCCCAATATCTCTAGAAATTCCTCATCGTCCCTCACGATCCTATCATAGCGCTCTTCCTGCCACACTGCTCCTCCAAATTCCCTGAACTTACTGATTCTATGAGCGCTAAAACTTTTAACGCTATGAATAATCTCGGCAAGTTTCTTCTGGTTATTTTGAATTCGTGGACAGGCGGGACGCCTGTGCCACCCCTGCCTGTGCTACCCATTTTGACTCTTGAGCAACCCAAGAAGATAGTCGGCTGTCACGGGGAGCTCTTTTGGATACACCCCTGTGGCATGGTAAATAGCATTGGCGATGGCTCCCATGACTCCGCCTGTTCCTCCTATCCCGGCATCCTTTCCACCGTAAGGACCTTCGGGGTCAAGGCTTGAGATAAGGTAACACTGCATGCGCGGAGTTTCCAGCGATGTGGGCAGGTGATAGGCCAGTATGGAGTTGCTCAGAAGGCGCGAGGTTGAAGGTTCCCACTCGCACTTCTCCACGAGCCCCTGGCCCAGCAGCATCATGGCGTAGCCCTGCATCTGTCCTTCGACAGCCGTCGGATTGATTGGAAACCCCATGTCGTCCGCTATGGCCAGGTTAATGACGCGGACCACGCCGGTCTCTGTATCCACTTCCACTTCGGCCACAGCGGCTCCAAAAGTATAGGTGGCGCCATGTTGCCCTTCCATCTTGTTGCTGGCCCAGTCCGCCCATCCCTTCTGGCTCAAAGGTTTGGGCATATAGGAACCCTTTCCCATGACAGGATTCCCCCTTAAGAAGGACTGCCTTATCACGTCCTGAACGGTGACGCTTTTTTTCGGGTCGCTACGCAAACGGACACGCCTCTCTTTGAGCTCCAGCAACTCGGCTGGAGACTCCATCATAGCCGACGCAATGGCAATGATTTGTTTCGCGGCGTCCCCGGCCGCACTCTTGACAGCATTAGCGGAGACAAACGCAGCCGTCATGGAATACGTGCCCGGGTCCTGAGGGGCGATGTCCGTGTCGCCATTCACGAGCGCTATCTCCTCCATGGGAATACCAAGCTCCTCGGCGGCTACCTGGACCACCATGCTTTCGTTTCCCTGCCCGTTGTCCACAACTCCCGTTATCACCGACGCGGTGCCGTCCTCATTGAATTTAACGAACGCCGAAGAGCTGAAGCGCATGCCCAGAGGAAAACCGCTGATACAGCTCCCCACGGCGATGCCGATGCCTCTCTTCACAGGCGAGACACCTGTGCTACCGGTATGTTTTTCCTTCCAGGAAGAAGCCTCAGCTACCTTTTCGATGCATTCGCGGAGGCCGCAGGAACTGACCACCGACTTACTCAGCAGGGTCTCGCCCGGCCTGATGGCATTCTTCAGCCTTATCTCCACAGGGTCCATTCCGATATCCCGCGCAAGCTTGTCTATTATCACTTCCAGGCCAGCAAGCATATTGGTGGGATGATTCCGGTGCATGGAACAGGGAGTCTTATTCGTGTATATCCGCAGGCCCTCATAGCGGTAATGCTGGAAGCGGTAGATGCCCTCGGCGAGCGTGGCCGCGGAAGCGCAGGCCATTATGCCGCTCGACAGATAGGCCCCGCCATCCAGGATAGTGCGCAGTTCCTCCGCGACGAAGGTTCCGTCCTTTCTTATGCCCACCTTCATGGTGAAAACAGCCCCGTGGCCCATGCGCATATTCGCCAGGCTTTCCTCACGGGTAAAGGTAATCTTCACAGGGCGACCCGTCTTCATCGACAAAATGCTGGCGGCGAATTCCGCGGGGAAAACATCGGAACGTCCCCCAAAGGCTCCCCCGATAGCTATATGATGCACCCTGATATTCTGCAAGGAAAGACCGAGCAGGTTGGAAAGAGCGCGGCGGCGTGTAAAGGGGGACATGTTGGGCATCCAGACATTCAGCTTGCCCGTCGGTTCCCAGCTCGCCACAGCGCCGTATGGCTCCATCGGGCAGTGGGATATGGCGCTGCTGCGGAACCTCTCCTGGTAAACGTAGTCAGATTCCAGGAAGCCTCTGTCCACATCGCCGAAGTGCATTTCCGTCTTCCAGGCGATATTTCCGGGGGCTCTCTCGTGTATCTGGACAGCGCCCTCTTTTATCGCCTCCAGGGGGTCCAGCACCGCGGGAAGCTCCTCGTACTCAACCTTTATGAGTTTCAGTGCTTCATCGGCGCTGTCTTCATCTATCGCGGCAACGGCCGCCACCTCCTCCCCCGCATAGTTCACCATGTCCAAAGCCAGCATATACTGGTCTCTGGTCTGAGGAAAAAGACCGTACTTCTGCTTGAGGGTATCCTGAGCTGTAATTACGGCCTTAACCCCGGGCACTTTTCTGGCCTGCGAGACATCCACGTTGAGAATCCTGGCATGGGCGCAGGGACTCCGCAGAAACTTACCGGTCAGCATATGGGGAAGAGCCAGGTCATCGAAGAAACGGGCCGCTCCAAGGGCCTTAGCCGGAGCATCGCTCCGGGGCACTCGCTTTCCAACAAAAGAATATTCTGACATCAACTTCCTCTTTCAGCGGAGGTTCAGCCTCTTACTCAACAGAAATCCAAATGACTAAACCAGAATGATGAACAAATAACCAATGACCAAATCCGAATGCCAAATCAAATCCAAGACCCAATGTGATATAATAGCATATGGGGCGAACCATTCGAAAGCCTCCTGCGCTGCTGGTGTTTCCTTGCAAAAGTTGCTGTACTGAGAGAGACCCTTCGCTTTGCTCAGGGTGACAAGAAAGCTCAGGGTGACAAGAAAACGGGGTGACTCAAGAGGCTGTCATTCTGAACAGAGTGAAGAATCTCATGCGTGTACGTATTTACGCAACCAGGTACCGGCTGACACAAAGGCGTTTTATTGTTTGCTATGAATTCACGGTCAAGATATGATAAGTTCTGAACGGCAGGTACCCTGGGATAAAGAAGAAATCCGGAAAGCTCTCAAAGGGCACAAAGCCGACTACATAGAAATCAGGGTGGAGGACAGCAAGAGCAGCCACATGCTCTACAGGGGCAGGGAAATACAGGAGGCGGGCGGATCTTCGAGCCTAGGGGGAAACATCAGAGCCCTGGTCAAAGGCGGCTGGGGCTTCATGTCCTTCAATGACTTAACGGACCTGCGCGATAAAGTGAAGACCGCCGTTGGTCAGGCCTCCCTGATTAGCGGAGACAAGAGGACCCTCGCACCTGTTCAGGCATTCGAGGAAGAGGTTTATCCGGCAATCAAGAAGGACCCCTTTAGCATAAGCCTTTCCCAGAAGAAGAAGCTCTTCGATGAATATAACGGCATCATTTACAGCGTACCCGGAATCCAGACATCGGTCCTGATGTACAACGAGTCCCGCAAGAACGTTCTTTTCGCCAGTTCGGAAGGCAGCCTGATCTCGCAACAAAGACTGGATATGGCCTTCCGCCTTTCCGCCATCGCCAGAGACGGCAGCGAGGTGCAGCAGGACTCCCTGAGCATGGGAAGCAACAACGACTTCAGCCTGTTCGAAGGCCTGCACAGCAAAGTCGAGGAGACGGTAAAGAGGGCGTTGAGCCTTCTCTCCGCCCCACAGGCGAAGGGGGGAGAATATACGGTGGTGCTGGACCCGTCCCTGGCAGGCGTCTTCGCCCATGAAGCCTTCGGCCACCTCAGCGAGGCCGACCATATTTACGAAAACCCGCGGCTGCGCGAAATCATGGTCCTGGGAAAGACCTTTGGCGGAAAGCACCTCAACATCCTGGACGGGGCCGCGGTCCCGGGACTGCGGGGAAGTTACAAATATGACGATGAAGGTGTCCCTTCCAGCAAGACCCATCTGATAAAGGACGGGGTCCTGGTGGGCAGATTACATTCGAGGGAGACAGCCGGTAAACTGGGAGAAAAACCCACCGGAAACGCCAGGGCGCTGGACTACCGGTTCCCGCCTATCGTCCGCATGACAAACACCTTCATAGACCGCGGGACTACCCCCCTGAAAGATATGCTGGCTGACATCAAAGACGGCATCTATGCCAGAGACTGGTACGGCGGCACTACCAGCATGGAGATGTTCACCTTCTCCGCCGCCCACGCCTACAGGATAAAGAACGGCAAACTAGAGGAACTGCTGCGTCCTGTAGTACTGACAGGTAATGTCTTTGATACTCTGAAGAATATCGACGCCATCGGTGATGACCTCGTCATGGGTCAGAAAGGCGGCGGGTGTGGAAAAGGGGGGCAGATGCCTCTGCCGGTGAGCGAAGGCAGCCCGCACATAAGAATTCAGAAGTGCTTGATAAGCGGAAAATGAAATACATTCTTAAGAAAGCCCTTGAGAAGGCCCAGGAAGCCGAAATCTTCTGGTCTAAGTTCCAGGAACTTCCGGTCGTCTTCGAAGCCAACCAGCTCAAGTCGATTACAGCGCGCGAGGGCGCCCGTTTCGGTCTGCGTGTCGTGAGAGACGGCAAGACAGGCATCTCCACCTGCACCAGCCGGCGCCATCTGGGCTCTGCTCTGAACACAGCGCTGGAACTGGCCGGCTTCGGACCCGCTTCCCGCTTCGTCTTTCCCGGGAAACTGGACCACCCCCGTGTAAGAGTATACGACTCACAGGTGGCACAGATTGAAACAAAAGAGATGGTAGAAATGGGTCAGGCCATCATAGACAAGATGGTCAAATATGACAGCGAAGTGCTGTGGGACCTCAGGTTGAACAAAGCCACAATGTCCATTAACCTTCAGAACTCACGTGGGGCGGGGGCCTCATACAGAAAGAGCATTTTTTCCGTAAGCCTGGACGGGAGCCTGATAAGGGGAACGGACATGCTTTTTGTGGGGGACGCCCTTACCTCTTGTCACCCGGTTAGAGACACCAGGCTTATCGTTGATTCAACCGTCAAGCAGCTCGAATGGGCAAGAGATCAAGCCCGGACACCCACCAAAGAGATGCCGGTGATTTTCACACCCTCGGGCATGGCGAGCACCTTTTTCATGCCTCTTGCCAGCGCCTTTAACGGCAGGCTGGTACTCCAGGGGGCTTCGCCCCTGGGCGGAAGGTTGGGAGAAAAGGCTTTTGACAGCAAGATATCGCTTCACGATGACGCGACCATCAGCTACGGCCCCTCGAGCAAGCCGGTTGATGATGAAGGGATTCCGGTGCAAATGAATACGCTGATAGAAAAAGGCATCGTATCCACCTTTCTCTATGACCTTCAGACAGCGGGCATGGCCGGCGCCAGGAGTACCGGCAACGCGCACCGGGCAAACGGGGGGATGCCCTCTCCCGGGGTTAACGCACTTGTCTTCTCGACCGGAGAGGCATCTCTCGAAGACATGATAGCTGATATCAGGGAAGGCGTGCTTGTGGAACAGCTAATGGGAGCGGAACAGGGGAATGTCCTCTCCGGAGAATTCGGCGGGAATATACTGCTGGGCTACAAAATAGAGCAGGGCAAAATAAAGGGCAGAATCAAGGATGCCATGTTATCGGGGAATATCTATAATATGCTTAAGAATGTCAGCGCTGTCGGCAAAGAGGGAAGGTGGGTCGGGGGAGCGCTCTGGACTCCACCGTTTTACTTCCCGAAGGTTTCTGTAGCATCGAAGGAAAAGTAAAATTGACCAGAAGCATAATCAGGCTCAAACGCTGGCCCAAATTTAACAGGCCGATAATGGTCGCGTCGTGGCCCGGAGTAGGCAATGTATCTCTAATCTCCAGCCGCTTTCTCAGGGAGAAGCTCAACCCGGCGGCGCTGGCTTTCATTGATCCGCTGCCTTTCTTCACGCCATCCGGAATCGTGGTGGAAAAGGACATCGTTCAGGAACCCCATTTCCCCAGAAGCATTTTCTACGGCATCAAATCGCCAAGAAGAAAAAGGGATATCATCCTTTTCATCGGAGATTCCCAGCCCGTTACCAAGGGCTACGAACTGGCCGAGATCGTAGCGCAGGCGGCTGAGCAGATGGGGGTTGACACGATAATAACGCTGGCAGCGGCCCTCTCGCCATCCTATAACATCGAGACGCCGAAGGTCTGGGCCGTGGCTTCAGAAGAGAAGGTACTCGAGGAACTCAAACAGGTCGAAAACCTGCTATTCAGGGGAGAGCTACACATAGCCGGTTTGAACGGCTTGCTCCTGGGAATAGCAAAAATGAAGAACATGAGGGGCATTTGCTTCCTGGGCGAAGTTCCCTCTCATTTGACGCAGGTGCCCTATCCCAAAGCAGCGGTGGCTGTGCTTGAGACGCTGCTGCCCTACCTGGGGATGGAGGTTGACCTCTCGGATTTGAGAAAAACAGCCCAGGAATCCGAAGCCGAGATCAAGAACCTCTCCCAGCAGGCCATGAGCGAATACCTGGAGAACTTCACGACGCCTATCTGGGAAAGCGGGCAGGAGACGCAAGAGGAGTAGTGAGTAAGCCAGAGTCCCGGGCCACATGGCGGGTGAGATGAAAGAGTCGTTGGAATCGAGTATTAGCGAGCTGCTGGACCCTCAGAAACCCATCGCGACCAGCCGCCTCAGCAGGCTGTCTTACCTGGCCCCCGAGGAACTTCTTCTTGTGAAGGAGAAGCTGAGGGGCGCTCCCCTCAGGCGCAAACTGGAGGTGCTGGACAGGCTGATACTCATAAGCATTGACAATACATCGCTGAATTTTGACGAAATATTCTCATCCTGTCTGACAGATGGCTCCCCCGAAATCCGTTTGAAAGCTCTGGAAGCGCTGGAGGGGGCGGAGGAGACCCATGTCGTACGCCGCGCGGTGAAGATGCTTACAGAGGATACTGACGAGAGGGTGAGGATAGCCGCGTGCTCGTTCCTGGCGCCGATAGCGCTGAAGGCAGAACTGGGGGAGCTACAGGAATCTCTGGCAAGCCAGGTGGAAACCGCACTGTGGTCCGCATGGGAAAACGAAAACTCCAGCGTCGAATGTAAGTGCTGTGCCCTCGAGTCGCTTGCCTACATGAGTAAGCATCGTATCCTGAAGGCTATTGAACAGGCTTACCATTCAGACACCAGGGAATTCAAGATTTGCGCCATCGTGGGAATGGGACGCAGCCTCGACCCTCGATGGATACCTCTGGTCTCCCAGGAACTTGCCAATCCGGACGAGGGGACGCGGCTGGCGGCGGTTGAGTCCTGCGGAGAAATGGCGCAGGAGTTTTTCATACCTTATCTGTTGCCCCTGCTTGAAGCTCCGGAGCCCCACATAAGATTTGCCGCTATCGCCTCTCTAGGACACATAGGAGGCCGGGAAACGGAAGCAAAGCTCCGCGCTCTGACAAAAAGTGAAGACTCCGAGGTGCGGGAAGCGGCAATGAGTGCGCTGGAGGAAGTTGTAACGAGCAAAGACCCATTTCACCTGCCCCTGCTGGACTAGTAACCGGGTGCGTAAATACACATAAATGAGATTCTTCGCTGCGCTCAGAATGACAAGTTGGGAAGCCGCGTGTGATGGATAAGTTGCCGGTAGAGAGAGCCGTCTCCTCTGGAGGAATAGTATACAGATTCAACGATAGCAAGTTGTATCTGCTCCTGTGCGGGCGGAAGGAAGGAAATAGCTGGGGACTTCCGAAGGGAACACCCGAGCCCGGAGAGACCCTGGAGCAAACAGCCATGAGGGAGGTTACCGAGGAAACCGGTTTGACCGGAGAACTGCAGGACAAGGTTGGAGAAATCCATTACTGGTTTACAAGAGAGGGAATAAGATACAGCAAGACCGTGCATTTCTATCTCTTTTCGCCAACCGGGGGTTCCGTCGAACTGCATGACCCCGAGTTCGATTTTGTGGTGTGGTACTCGTGGGACGAGGCGCTCAAGAAGCTAACCTATAAAGACGAAGTAGAGATAGTAAAGCAGGCTTTGAAGACCATAAGGATCAGACATGCTGCTGGAGAAGCAAAACAAAGTCAGACTCAGAGATAAGACTTTAGACGACGTTTACCAGGACTACCTGTGGAGGTGTGATGCGGAGCTGTCGCGGCTGGATGGCATGGCTCCTCTGGACATGTCCCTCAGCGAGTACATGACCCGCTATCAGGAAGAAATATCAAATCCGCCTTCCGACCAGCAGCGCTACGCCATCGAGACACCTGAGGGAAAACATATCGGTAACTGCATGTTCTACGACCTGAATGAGTATCGAGGCGAAGCCGAGATAGGCATTCTTATCGGAGAGCGAGACTACTGGAACGCGGGATATGGCAAGAAGGCTGTCGAGTCCCTGGTCAAGAAGCTCTTCGCGAACGAAGGCATTCAGAGAATATACCTCAAGACGCTGGCCGAGAATATCAGGGCGCAACGCTGCTTCCAGAAATGCGGTTTCCTTCCCACCGGCAGCATCGTGGTCAACGGCAACCACTTCATTTCGATGGAGACGACCCGGCCCCGATGGCTGGTCCGCCAAGGCGAATCAAAATGACCCGTAAGGGGCTATTTCTTCTCTTCGGGCGGCACAGGAGGAGCGGGGTTCACGTATCCCTGAAGCAGGGCATTCGGGACTATCTTCTCCAACTCATCCAGCGTCCATTTGCCCATTTTGAATACGCTCTTTGACAATACCGGTTCAGGGAAGATGGATACCCTTCCGCCTTCAGCGCCAAATATCTGGCCGTTTATGTTTGCCGACCCTTCACGCACCAGATAAACAACAATGGGAGCAATGAACTCCGGCCCGGGCATGTTAACGGCAGCGTCGTACTGCGCCTGAGTCATCATTCCCGTTTTCAGCCTCTGCTTAAAGCCGGCGACCGTCTCGGGACTCAGTACCATGCGCGTTCCTGCCATGGGGCAAATGGCGTTGCAGGTTACGCCGTATCTTCCAAGCTCTCTGGCTATCGCGTACGTAAGGCTCGTCAAGCCGCCTTTGGCAGCTCCATAGTTGCAGTGACCGACAGTGCCTCTCCAGGCATCAGATGTGGTATTGATGATGCGTCCGTAACGCTGCTGTCTCATAAGCGGAGAGGCATGCCTTATGAGGTTAAAGGACCCTTTCAGGTGAACGTTCAGCACCGCATCCCATTCCTCCTCGCTCATATTGAACACCATGCGGTCCCTTAATATCCCGGCTATGTTGCAGAGGATGTCAATGCGTCCGAAATTGTCCACGCAGTCCTTTACGATCCGTTCCGCTTCCTTGAAGCTGGCCACGTTCCCAAAACTGGCCACGGCCTTCACGCCGAGCTTCTTTATCTCCTCGACCACTTTTTCCGCGGGCGTGGCCGTCGGCGCAGTGCCGTCAACCTTGACGCCATAATCATTTACCACTACATTTGCGCCTTCAGCAGCGAGCGCGAGGGCTATCTCCCGCCCGATACCGCCGCCGGCACCGGTAACTACCGCGTTTCTCCCTTTTAATCTATCACCCATTTATTTCCGTCCTTTTCGTAAATCTGTCAGGGGCGGTTCGTGAACCGCCCCTACGTCTCAGGGCACGGCACACCATGCACCTACTGTCCGCTATTTGCGAAACGGCAGCATGACGGTAGCTTTGCCGTCGGTGGTTTTCTCACCCTTCGCGTTTTCAATCCATATTTCGCAGTCCACCAGCCCCTGCCCGTCTTTCTCATACTTCCTGGCGACCTTACCCTTGCAGGTCAGGGGAGAACCGGGGGCGTCCATGGACTTATATGAGCAGGAAAACTTCTTCAGTTGCCCCTCGGCTCCTGCCCAGTTCGTCATCAACTGCCCCAGGAATGCCGCCTTGAGACGTCCGTGAATTATCACACCCGGAAGACCCGTGCTCCGGGCGAAGTCCTGGTCATAGTGGATCTCATTGAAATCCCCGGAGGCTCCGGCCCACCTGACGAGTTGCCTGGTGGTCGGGTTCTTGACCAGTGCGGGGATGCCCGAGCCAGCTTCCACATCGTTAAAATAAACCTGTTTACTCACTTTGCCCTCTCTATCTCAGTGTCTTTCAGCAAGCCTTGACTTTTGACTTTCCAGTTTTGATTTTTCGCCTAATAGCTGATCTGTGTGCCCTGGCTTCTGGCTACAACCTCTCCCCTCTGGTTCTTGTGGGTTGTCTCAAAAAAGAGGAGAAGCATCTTACCGAGTTTACCTTCCGTCTCCCTGATATTCCTTAACTTCGTGGTAATAGTTAATGTGTCTCCAACTCTGATGGGAGCGAAGAACTCCCACTCGCCGCCGCCATCCAACACCCTCGTCAGAAGAATCGGAGGCAGCTCCGGACGGGTCCCCCCACCGGACAGCATCGAAGTTACCAGCATCATCGGCGGCACTACCGTCCCCTTAAAAGGAGTCTTGCGGGCGTATTCCTCATCCTGCCAGAGAGGGTTAGGGTCCTCAATGGCATCAATAAAACTCCTGATCATGCTGGACTCAATATGAATTTGGCTCGGTTTTCCTTCTCTACCGATGGCTTTCTTTAAGTTTTCTACCCATTCTTCAGCCATGGTCTATACCTCCTGAACTAAAATATTCTGGCGGGACATGTGATTCATTAAGATGAAGATTTTAACATACAGCAGATACAATTTCAACGGCATCCCCTGGCTGTTGGGACAGATGGGGACGCCGCGAACTTCTACATGGGCCTGTATTGACGGCTGGCTGCCATTCGTATATATTTTTCAGAAGGAGGGGTGGCCGAGCGGTTTAAGGCGCCCCGCTTGAAACGGGGTTTCCGATACAATCGGAACGTGGGTTCGAATCCCTCCCCCTCCGCCAGCTTATTTAGCTATGGTCTATGTGTCGTTAATATCGAATGAAGTACCTCGTCCAGGATTTTGAGAAGTGCATGGTAAGGCTATAAACGACATATCTGAATACTCACGGGAAATCTGAAATATTCCGGGAAAGCAGAGGCAAGAAAAATGAAAGCACTGGTTCTCACTGCAGACAAATTCGAAGATATGGAGGTCTTCTTTCCCTATTTTCGACTTCTGGAAGAGGGTCTGGAGGTGGATATCGCCGCTCCGCAGAAGGGCGAAATCCACGGCATGCGCGGCTATGACCTTCAGATAGATAAGACTTTCAAAGAAGTGAATCCCGATGATTACGATGTACTGATACTGCCGGGAGGCCCGCCCGACGGCGCGACAGGCGAAGTCCGCAAGGACCCTGCTGCCCTGCGTATCGCCAGGGCCTTCTTTGCCGCCGACAAGCCGGTCGCTGCCATGTGTCACGGCCCATACGTTCTTATTTCCGCGGGATTAGTCAAAGGAAGAAAGCTAACATCCTACTGGGAAGATGACCTGCCGGACGAGATTAAGAAAGCCGGCGGGACTCACCTTGACAGGGAGGTCGTGGTTGACGGCAACCTCGTTACGTCCCGGTACCCTGGAGACCTCCCGTATTTCATGCGGGAATTGATGAAGCTGATCAGGAACATCAAGCCCGCCTCATAGATGAAAATCCACGAATACCAGGCCAAGGCCATATTCAAGGCATTTGGAATAGCTGTACCAGCGGGAGATGTGGCCTCCAGCGCCGTTGAAGCTGGAAGAATCACATCCGACATAAACAAGGCCGTCGTCGTAAAAGCCCAAATTCACGCCGGAGGCAGGGGTAAGGGCGGCGGCATAAAAAACGCCAGGACTCCGGGCGAAGCCGAATTAGCGGCCTCGTCCATATTGTCACGCCGCCTGGTCACCGCTCAGACCGGCCCGGAAGGGACAAGGGTAACCAGAGTGCTGGTGGAAGAAGCCACAGACATCGCACAGGAGCTGTACCTGGGTGTCACCGTAGACAGTACCACCCGGCTTCCCGTGATTATCGCCAGCTCCAGGGGCGGCATGGATATAGAAGAAGTATCCAGAACTGCTCCCGGGGAGATACTGAAGGCCTTCGTGGAGCCTTACCCGCCTGCTCCCGCATTTCAATTGAGGAAACTCTGCTACGGCCTGAAGCTTGATGTTCAACTCCATGCCCAGGCCCAGGACATAGCTTCCCGGCTCTTTCAACTCTTCATGGAAAAGGACTGCTCTCTGGCAGAAATCAATCCGCTGGCCGTTACCACCGACGGTAAACTACTGGCCCTCGATGCCAAGCTCCAGTTCGATGATAATGCCCTGTTCCGCCATCAAGACATCGCCTCCCTTTCCGACCCGGAACAGGAAACGGACATGGAGAGGCTCGCCTCGAACCTCCAAATTAAGAATTATGTAAAGCTTGATGGAAATATCGGCTGCCTGGTAAATGGCGCCGGGCTGGCTATGGCGGTGCTCGACATGATTAGCCTGGCCGGCGGCAGAGCAGCGAACTTCCTGGATATCGGCACGCTGAACAACAGTGAAAGGGTGGTGAATGCCTTCAAGCTCTTCAACTCCGATGACCGGGTAAAATCGGTACTGGTGAATATCTTCGGAGGCATGGCAAGAGCCGATATTATCGCCGCGGGCCTGGTTGAGGCGGCCAGGGCAGGACTGGCAAACAAACCGGTTGTCGTACGGCTTGCCGGAACGAATATGGAGGAAGGAAAGAGAATCCTGATGGACTCCGGCCTGCGGTTCATCTACGCCGGGGATATGCAGGAGGCCGCCACGAAAGCCACGGAACTGGCCACACAATGAGCATATTAATAGACCAGAACACCCGCCTGACAGTGCAGGGCATTACAGGCAAAGAGGGCAGATTCCACGCCCAAAAGTGCCTGGAATACGGCACGAAAGTGGTGGCAGGAGTCACCCCAGGAAAGGGGGGCTCTTCCATCCTAAATATCCCCATCTTCAACACCGTGGAACAGACAGTCAAACAGGCAGGAGCCAACACCAGCATTATTTTTGTTCCCGCGCCTTACGCCGCCGAGGCAATCATGGAATCAGCGGAGGCAGGAATATCGCTGATAGTGTGCATTACCGAGGGGATACCAAACCTTGATATGGTTCGGGTCCACAGATATCTCAAGCTCAAGGGAAGCCGTCTCATAGGCCCTAATTGTCCCGGAGTCATTTCGCCCGGGAAAAGCAAGGCCGGGATAATGGTGGGTGAGATACACAGGGAGGGGCACATAGGAGTCGTTTCCAGAAGCGGCACTCTTACTTATGAGGCCGTATATCAGCTCACGGCCGCCGGACTGGGGCAGTCCACATCCGCAGGCATCGGCGGTGACCCGCTGCCGGGCTCCACTTTTGTGGAGATACTGAAGATGTTTCAGGGAGACACGGAAACGGAGGCAGTGGTTCTGCTGGGAGAAATCGGGGGGAGCCTGGAGCAGGAAGCAGCAGAATTCATCAAGAGCGGAGGATTCAAGAAGCCTATATTCGCTTTTATCGCGGGAAGCAACGCCCCCCCGGGCAAAAGGATGGGACACGCCGGTGCTATCATAAGCGGCACCTCGGGTACGGCGTCCGAAAAAATAGCAGCCATGGCTTCGGCCGGGGCATGCATCATAAGGAACCCCGCGGACATAGGAAAAACCGTCAAAGAATTTTTGGTATAATGCGTGAAAAACAACCCGTGGGAGAAAAACGTTGAGTCGCAAAGCCCCTACGGAGTTATCTGCTTAATCAGTTCCCGCACGGATTCCAGCTTCTCTATCCCCATTATCGCCTCTGCGGCGCGGTCCAGTTTCGCGGGCGACAAAATGCCTGAGCCGTTGTTCTTGAACTTGTTTATGAGGTCTTCGTCGGTCATGCGGGCTGATTGGGGATAGGGGTTGCCTTTGATCCAGCGCCTCTCCTCCGTAAAGGTCTGACCTCTGGCCGCGACTTCCACCATTGTGACGGGGCTACGCGGGTCTTCCAGAAGCAGTTCTCCATACCGGGGGTAGGTACCCAGAGTAACTTTGTCCATGAAGCTCAAAATCCGGGAATCCTCCACCGCCTCTCTGCTCTGCCAGGCAGGACCGGGCACCAGCCGGTAAGCCGCGGCCGCAAACGGGTAAGCCGCGATGAACTGAGTATCTACATGAGTTACAATCCGGCGGCTCCGCCAGAGATGTCTCTCCACAATGGGGTCCGTCAGACAAACTACTCTCTCTATTTCCTCAGGCCTCAGGTTGTGCTTCTCCAGCAGATAGATAAAACAGTCCAGTCCCCCATGCATCCCCCGGCAGCACGGATAGGGCTTGTATATGGTCTTGACCGGCAAAAGCCACCTCTCGCCCAGCCTGTCTATTATCTTCTCCGGCTGCCAGCGGTCCGAACCATATATCTTCCAGAAGCCATAAGGTCCCTCAAGAATAGAAGCATCTCCGGTGTAACCTATTTCCGCCAGCAGGGCCGCCTGAACTTCAGCCTGAGACACCCAGCCCATATCCAGGTATTTGGTCATAGCTGAAGGTATTGTGTTTTCCCACTTGCCGGTAGATGGAACAGGACAGAAATGTCCCGCTATGCCCAAGGCGTGGCCGAGCCTTTCTTTATCCAACCCCAGTATCTTTCCACAACCGAGAACGCCCGCGATTATGGGAGTGCTCAACCCGCTGACATCGGGCCATTTTATCGTGCCTTTTTCAGGACCTTCGGTGACAAGCTCCCGCCAGTACTGCATCGCGCCGGAAATCCTGCTCGAAAGCTCATGTACGAGCGCTATTACCGTAATCAGCTCTTTCCCCGGAGTATCCTGAAGCTCAGCCAGGGCCACCGTGGCCGGGATAACACAGGGAGGAACATGTCCTCCGGGAAACATGAGGCCGTCCATATCGAGCGCGTTAGTCAGCTCGCCGTTGGCAAAGGCTGCTGCGGCTGATGAAACCCTGTACCCGGTGCCCCAGATTAAGGATTCCTGCGGTCCGCCGAGGCGGCGAGCCATCTTGACCCCGATCTTGCCTTTGTCCACGAGAAGGCCACCTAAGGCACAGCCCATGGAATCCAGAAGAAGACGTTTGGCTTCCAGTATCGCCTCCGGCGGTATGTCCTGGTACCGCAGGTCAGCGGCGAACTCCAGGATTTTGTCCGTTATGCCAGGTGTTTGCATTTTAGATACCTGGCGGAGCCTTCTTGCCCCGGGTGAGAACGTAGACCACGAGGGCTATAGCTATTACGACAAAAGCCGCCATGATGACAAGAGTCATGATATTGACACCAGGCTGCGGTGGAGGAGGCTGCGGTGTGGGAATAATCACAGAAGTTGGAACTGGTGTTGGGACCGGGGTCACAACGGGGCCAGGCGTGGGCGTTGGGGCAGGAGTAAACTCAGGGGCAGGAGTCACCGTTGGAGCGGCAGTGACAACAGGGGCAAGCGTCAGCCCGGGGGAAGCAGTAATCTCCGGCGTCGGGCCAGGCGTCAGGGCGGGAGTGGGAGAAGTCCCGAGATACACCCTGTTCAGCATAGGAAAACCCAGCGGCGCGTATTTGTAGTTCTGTATTCCAGGCTTCACCAGGATGAAGTTCTGTCCGAACCAGAGAGGGATCAGGGCAGCATCCTGAACGACCACAGCCTCGGCATCGCGATACAACCCCAGTCTTGTGGCTTCATTCCTCTCAGCAGCCCCTCTGTCCAGCAGTGCGTCCACCGCAGGATTACCGTACCCACCAGCGTTATTCGGCCTGCCGCTGTGGAATAGTATGTCCAGGAAATTTTCCGGGTCTGGATAGTCGGCTACCCAGCCGAAGTCATAGATATTGTCCACCACCTCCCTGGTGTTGTAAAAGAAGACCTCCGGCTCGAGCGCTCTTACCTGAATGTTCACTCCCAGATTCTGCTCCCATTGCTGAACCATAGCCGAGAGGCTGTCCGAAATAGCGCCCCCCTGGCCCGCTGTTGTGAGTATGATAGGCGGGAGATTCGCGGCGCTCCCATACCTGGACCTGGCCAGAAGCTCCCGTGCGGCCTGAACATCATAGCTCAGCCCCTTCAGGTCAGGATTGAATCCGGGCATGCCCACAGGTATGATTCCATTCGCGGGACGAACCGTCCCCTTCGAGGTAAGCCTGATAATCTTTTCCTTGTCCAGAGCCTGAACGAAAGCCTTTCTGACATTAACATCGTCAAAGGGAGGCTTCGCCAGGTTGAAAGCGAGGTAATACATGCTCAGCTCAGGATAGATGCCCAGCTCTTTGTTTATAGGATTGCTCACGTCCCTTACCAGGTCAATATTGGCTATTCCAATATCCGTAGCGTCTATCTCATTCTGCATATACATCCTGAGGGGGACGCCCGCATACAGGCGAAAGACCACTTTCTTGAGGAAAGGCCCGTCACCATGGTATAAACCGTTAGCATCAAGCTCAAGGAGTTCATCTGGTATCCACTGCGCCAGCCTGAAAGGGCCGCTTCCATTGGGGTTCCGCCACCACTCGCCGCCCTTTCTCACATCATCCCTGTCTACCACGAAGGCCACCGGATAGGTTATTCTGGGAAGAAAAGAAGCCCTGGGCTCTTTCAGCTCTACCCGAAGAGTCAGGTCATCCAGGACTCTCAGACCAGAGATTTCTCCGGCTTTCCCCTGCAGTACCTCCTCAACCCCCAGTATCTGCCCCAGATAAGTCTCGGCCGTGGGAGACCTGGTCGCGGGGTTCGCGGCCCTGTCCCAGGAGAACTTCACGTCTCCGGCCAGGACCGGCCTTCCGTTCTGGAACTTAGCTTCAGGCCTGATATGAAAAGTGTAAACCCGGCCGTCCGGACTTACATCCCAGCTCGAAGCCAGATCGGGCACGACCTGCATACTCTCATTCAGAGTTACGAGACCGCCAAACACATGAAGCACATAGAAGTGGGACCTCAGCTCCTGGGATACAGCGGGGTCGAGCGTTATCGGCCCGATATCATACAGCGTGAGAGTACCCTGTGGAGCAGGCTTACCACCCTGTGCGGCCTGCCGGAAAACTCCCCTGCCGCATCCCGCCAGGCTTCCTGCCACGAGGAACAGGGCACAAACAACAAGCGCAAAACGGGTCAGAAGCAAAGATTTACTCTTCATGCCGGCCAGTCTTCGATATTTCACCGTCACAGCAGGCGCCTGCTCTTCAAACTGGTATATCCATCATCGCTGATGATGACATGGTCCAGGACTTCAATTCCAAGGGTATTCCCGGCCTTCACAAGACGCCTGGTGATCTCGATATCCTCCGCTGAGGGCTCTGTATTCCCCGAGGGATGATTATGAGCGATTATAACAGAAGCCGCCCGTTTTACGATTGCCTTGCGGAACACCTCCCTGGCATCCACCAGACTGGAGTCAAGAGTGCCCATGGATATGATCTCCTCGTTCTCCAGGACCACGTTCCTCCTGTTTAGCGGCACCACCAGGAAGCACTCTTTTTCCTTTCCAAGTAAGCGGCTCCGCAGAAGCCTGACGATATCTTCCGGCCTGGTAACTACCGTCTTCTTCTGTTTTTCAGAAAACCCTTCTACCCTGCGCTTTATCTCATAGACCGCCCGAATCTGAGCCGCTTTTGCCACTCCCATGCCCCTGACCTCACAGAGTTCATCCACGCTGGCATTTATCACGCCCTTCAAATCCCCAAATTTGTGCAACAACTCCCTCGACATATCCAGCACGGGCCTCCCTGAAACACCTCTCCCCAGAATAAGGGCCAGGATTTCCTCGGAGGTGAGAACCTCAGCCCCAAACTTCAGGAGCCTCTCTCTGGGCCTGCCCTGTGTTGGAATATCACGGACCGTGAGTGGTTTACTCAAATCCATAGGACTTCCAGTTATCCACGACCCTCTGCTTGACATCCTCCGGATATACCTCCGCAAAGGATACCCTGGGCGGTATGTCCGTTTCTCTGGACCAGTCTGGTGGCCAGGTGCAGTCAAACAGGGACCTGGTCCCCTTGTTCACCTTTTTCTCCGCATCGCTGAGATAAGGGGTGAGCTCGATATTATAGTTAAGTTCGAACTTATGGATGCCCTTCTCCGGATGGCATTTGGTGGCCAGAGCATGTATGACTTCGTTCAGATTGAAAACATCCACGTCCTCATCCACAACGATAATCTTTAGCTCTCCTACACCATGCAGCTTCATTAAGTTCTCCAGCGCCCTGATATGAGGCGCGGCCGATGACTTAAGGCTGATAATCGCCAGGTAGCTTGAGGCCTCGGGCAGGACGGATACATCCTTTACGGGCAATCCGGTTTTCTGCAGCCGCTTCTTCATGGACACCGCCGCGGAAATCGCCATACAGATGGCGCTGTCGTCCACGGGCATGCCCATGCAGGTCATAGTGAAAATGGGGTCATTACGACAGGTAATCGTATTTACTCGGAAGACCGGAAGAACTCTCGTTGTATTCCTGAAACCGGTGAATTCGCCATGAGGCCCGTCCTTAGCCGTAAAGTCAGGCAGGACCTCTCCCTCCAGGATAATCTCGGAGTCGGCCGGGACCATCAGCCCCGGAGTCTCGGCCTCGACCATCTCCACCGGCTCCCTGTGCAGGCCGCCCGCAAAATCCACCTCGTTCTGTCCCACACCCAGGTTGGAGCCCGCCGCAAAAGAGCACACGGGGTCGGCGCCGATAACAACCACTACCGGCATTGGCAACCCCCTGGGAACATATTTCCCATAAAATATCTGCCCGCCATGATTGCCCCGGCTGAATTCTATCGAAGCGCAGCGGCGGTTGTGCGCCATCAGGCGGTACAACCCCCAGTTTACCCACTCGCTGGCAGGATCCCTGGTTATGATGATATGCCAGGTGCCCAGGTGGCGACCGCCGTCTCCATCGTGAATCATGGGCACCGGAAATTTGAAAAGGTCAACGTCCTTGCCCCTCAACACGTTCTGCTTGCACGGGGCATCTTTCACCACGACAGGCTTTACCGGGTGTTCGGTCCTTGACTGGAATTCATCCTGGAGTTCCCGGACCGATATCCCCGGCTCCAGACCTAACGATATCGCCGCTCTCCTGTAGGTGCCCAGAGGAGAACCAAGCATCCTGAATCCCGGCGGATAGTCCCTCAGCTTTTCGAAAAACGGCGCGGGCCCCCTCGTTTCATTCGCCCGCCTTACGATGGCGCCGGCCTCCAGGTCCCAATCCACCTCCTGCTTAACCTTTACCACATCGCCTGTCCTGGCGGCCTGTTCCACAAATATCCGGTTATCTTTTATCATGTTCAACTCACAATAACTTATGTTGCCTAGAGATAACGTGCAGGGGCGGGTTTAAAAACCGCCCGCCAGGGCACGGCACGCCATGCCCCTACGAGAATATTTTCATACTGCATGGCGCCCTTTGACCTTCTGCTCAGCGTTTGTGGCGACAGTATGGAATCCCGCCACAGCTCGAACAAGCGGTCCATATCGTATCCATAGACTTTCAAGAGCGCCTCATCATAGCCGCTGCCATTTTTGAAGACCTGCAGCAGCTCCACCATCTTGTTCGGACCATACTTCTCCAGCAGAAATGTCACAACGCTCTGGCTTTCCGCGTAGGCCAGCAGAGCCTCATCCACGTCTCCGGGGAAGGGACTGGAAAGAGTACGCAAGGTAGGAAACTTCCTCTGTTCGACAGCACGCTGCAGCTCCAGGACCATTTCCGGACGCATTGAGCCCTCGTTCCACATAGCCAGACCCTCGTTCAGCCAGACCGGAATATCGCCATAGAAACTGAAGGAGGATTGTCTGGTGACCAGATGAGAGAGTTCGTGTGCCAGCGCCCTTGTACCGAAACCCAGTTCGGCGGGGCTTATACCAATGGCTACAACACCGAAATCTGTGAAAGCGACGCCGCCCGTCCATTCGGTAGCATAGAGGATGGCCGCTCTGAGGTCCGCGGAACTGGGATAGACGAAAAGCCTGACACGTTTCTCCAGCTTTATGCCGGCTTCCCGTTCCAGCCTCGCAAGAGAGTCAGTCGCGGAAGTCACGAGCTGCTCCGCAAAGTTATCATCTCCTCTTGCCCAGAACAGGAGAATGTTTCCCTTTTGTTTCGTCTGCCAGCTATATCTGGTATCGAAATAAATGAAGTCTTTGGGGGTGGTTTCAACCTTGTTGCCCCTTTCATCAGTGATGACCCACCAGTAAGACATATCCGTCCAGGGAGGCAGGCCGCCTGTCTTCTTCATCTGCCATTCCCAGCTAGTGCTCACGATAGATCCAGGCTTGAAGTTCATCCAGACCTCAGAGAAGACCTTTATGGGGTTATCATTCAAAATCCTGTATCTCAGATAGATTTTTGTTATCGGAAAGGCCCCTGTAACATCGAGGCTGAACTTCAGGGCGTCAGGAAAGTTCGCCTCCGCCCTGCTGCTTATGACGTTGATGCTTTCCTGGGCCTGAATCCTGGCCGGCAACAGAGAAGACAGAAGCAACATGACCAGGAGAACGGGCAGAATCAGTAGTTTCACCCTGCTATTCGGAATTCTCTTCATTCTTCCTTCCCGATCAAAGAAATCAGGTAAGCCTTGATAAACTCGTCAATCTTGCCGTCGAGAACGCCGTTAGCGTCGCCGGTCTCCAGACCGGTGCGGTGGTCTTTTACCATCTTGTAAGGATGCAGCACGTAGCTCCGTATCTGGCTTCCCCATTCCGCAGACCGGAAAACCCCCTTCAGCTTCGCCCGCTCCTCGGCCTTTTTCTGAATGTCCTTTTCCAGCAGGCGCGTGGCAAGTATCTTGAGAGCCACCTCTTTGTTCTGGTGTTGAGAGCGCTCGCTCTGATAGGTAACAACGGTTCCAGTCGGCACATGAGTAATTCTAACAGCAGTGCTCGTCTTTTGCATATGCTGGCCGCCCGGCCCGCTGGCCCGGAAGAAATCGAGCTTGAGGTCTTCCGGGTTTATCTTCACTTCGGCTTCGCCTTCAGCCTCGGGGAGCACCTCCGCCAGCGCGAAAGACGTATGCCTGGCGTGGTCCGCGTCGTAGGGAGAAAGCCTGACCAGGCGGTGTACCCCGTGCTCTGACTTCAGAAGCCCGTAAGCGCTGTCGCCACGGACCTCCACAAGGGCGCTCTTGATTCCCGCCTCATCACCGGGCATCACCTCAAGAACCTCAGCCTTGAATCTTGACTGTTCAGCCCAGCGCAAGTACATCCTCAAGAGCATCTGCGCCCAGTCCTGAGCTTCAGTGCCGCCGGCTCCCGAATGAATGGTCAATATGGCGTTCCTGAAATCATACTCACCCTGGAAAAGAAGCTTTGTCTCCATCTCTTCCAGTTGCTGCCGCAAGTTCTCGAGGTCACGAGCTACTTCCTGTTCCAGCGAGGTATCATTCTCTGAAATAGCGAGTTCCACCAGCTCTTTCAAATCTGCCGCCTTCTTCTCTACCTCTCTCCAGGAACCAGCTGTCTCTTTTTTTCTGGATAGCTCCCGGAGCACGCTCTGGGCCTTCTCCGGATCAATCCATAAATCCTGCCTGGACGCCCGCTCCTCCAGCCCGGAAATCTCTTTTTCAGTCGCGGCTACGTCAAAGACGCACCATGGTCGTGTGTATTCGCGCCTGAATATCTTCTATACTTTTCTTTAATTCCAGCATCCTGTTTCCTTATAAACGTAGCTATCTAATGCAGATTCTTACTTTTGACCTTTTATTTTTCATTTTTGATTTAGTCCTCCTGCCGCCCTGTGCGCCAGCCTTATCGGCTCCGGAAGCCTGTTGTCCCGGCAGAGAAGAAGAATCCAGTGGACCGCCTGCTCCAGCGAGATTTTGTGCCCCACAGATATATAAAGAGGCTTATGCCCTTTCAGACTGCGTACCGCCTTACCTATTTCTTCATCCTTATGCACCAGAGGAACCGCGGCTCCCGTCTCGTCGGCTAAAGCATCATACTTGCCTACCAGGACGGATTTCGCGCAACCCACCGTTGGTATATCCAACCACAGGCCAAGATGGCTGGCTACCCCAAAACACCTCGGGTGAGCCACACCCTGCCCGTCTACAATCAGAAGCTGGGGCCTCGCCTTCAGCTTCTTCCAGGCCTCGATAATAATGGGCGCTTCCCTGAAAGAGAGAAGACCGGGTATGTAGGGCATCGCCGGCTTCCCTGACGAGACGGCGACTTCAAGCACTTCCAGTCCCGGATAGCTCAAGACCACAACCGCTGCCCTGGCCAAGCCTTCGCTGTCAGGCGGAGACAGGTCCGCTCCTGCGACCGCTTTCACCCCGGTCGGCTTCCCCTCCCTGATTACCCTTGAAGCCAACTGCGATTGAATTTGCGCGGCTTCTTTCGTAGTCAGGTCCCAGGAATGCAGCTTCTTCACTCTCGTCCCCTGATTATAAACCCTATCTGGTTTCCCTTACAAGATTTCGCCGCGGTTCTGCGCAGCGCCTGAATTCTAACTCATTTGTCTCATATGTTATGATAATTACGGTAGATTAAGTATCATTTCAAACAGGAGGTCTGCGGCATGGAAGACTGGAAAGAACGCATCTCTATAGACCCTAAGGTGTGCCATGGTAAGCCCTGCATCAAGGGGACGCGAATCATGGTCTGGATCATCGTCAGTTGTCTGGCTAACGGAGACTCCATTGAAGATATTCTGGAGGCTTATCCCTCACTCACCCGAGAAGACATCCATGCGGCTCTTGCTTACGCAGCGGAAATGACCAGAGAACGCTATGTTGATATCCCCTTAAAAGTCTGATGCGTCTTCGCATTCACGAGGAAACAGACCTATGAAACTAAAAGACAGAGTAGCCATTGTCACCGGGGGAGGGAGAGGGCTGGGCAGGGAGATCGCGCTGGCATATGCTCAGGAAGGCGCTAAGGTTGTCCTCTTCGCGCGCACCTCACAGGAGATAGACTCCGTTGCCGGGGAGATAACGAATCAGGGCGGAAATGCCATCACGGTAACCGGAGACGTCCGCTCTGAAGCAGACATAAAAGAGCTTTTTCAGCAGACCCTCAAGAAATACGGGCGGCTCGACATCCTGGTCAATAACGCCGGAACCGCCTGGGGCAAAATGGGACTGGCGCATGTAAAAGATATGAGCCTGGAGGACTTCCTGCTAGTGATGCATACAAACGTGGTGGGCACCTTTCTGTGCTGCCGCGCCGCCCTGGGCATCATGATTCCCCAGAGAAGCGGCGCAATCGTCAACATGGTGGGGCAGGGCTCGGCCGGTTCTCCCGGATGGCCCGGATACGCGGCCTACAACGCTTCGAAATCGGCCATAGAGAGCTTCACCATGACCCTGGCCAAAGAGGTCGCTGAATACAACATAAGAGCGAATAACCTCCAGCCAGGAGGGGCCTATGCCGGCACCCAGGCCGAACGCGTTCCCGGCGGCCAGCCGTCACGCCCTCCCCTGCGCCCGCCCGGAGCAATCAGACCTCTGGCAGTTTATCTGGCCAGCGACGACTCCTCAGGGATGACGGGCAAGAACTTCCGCGTGCCCGAGTGGAATAAGGAACACGGGTTCGAATGAAGCTGCGCGCTGAGGTTCAGTGCGCCATTTCCCAACATTCCTGACCTGCAACATCTCCTGCCCACATCAAACTCGCTTCTGTGGAGGACAGGGAAAATTGCGAAAGAACTGAGGAGGGATTTAGATGATCATCCGTTTTCCGGAAAAAGGGCTTTTTTGAATCTGAAATCATTTAGATGATCATTTTGTGTGTATGATAGCCTTAATGAAACTAAGTATTTTGGCCTACGCCGCGGCCTGCAATTTGACCCTGTAAACCATCATCCCTGGGCAAACCTCAATTGACCTGTTGCCAGTCTTGCCCTACTTCCAGCGATGATTGGCTTAAAAGAAAACAAAGGTGTCTGCTTTTGTCTGTTGTAGCATACTACCAGTCCATTTTGCATAGGTAGGAAGTCTTGGAGGAATTACAGAATATGGATTCTATTCTTTCCTATCTTATGACAGTAGTTGCTGAACAATCTGGACATTTGTGACAGGTACGATCTAGTCCAAGTGAAGCCATATTTTAGTCATAATGTCTCCACTTGTCTTCGTGTTGAATTAGAATCACGGTCGGGCAATATGTTCATGTATATTAAAGCGATAATTTCAATAACCTGCTTCCTCAATGTCATTATGCTCCAAATCATCACTGCTACTACTATTATTAAAAAGCTTACAGCCAACCACCAATAGATAGCTGGCCCATTACGAGGAAGAAAGTATTGGAAGCCAAACAAGGAAATAATGAATAGGAGAAAGGGGGCAAAAATTGTGGCCAAGATGATCGACGAGTTCATGGCGACAACATCCATACGCCTCGCAATCCTGTCTCTTATGTAGTTGTGACTGTCAACAGTGAGTTTGCCATTTGCCGATGCGGTAAGAAAAATGGTGCGGGCTTCAATAATTGCCTCATCTCTCTCGCATCTACTTAGTGGTTTTTTTGGATCTCTGACCCTGTCGAACGCTGCTCCGTGAAAACCAAGACATCTTCGCAGCCAAGGAATATCTGCGAACCAAGTTCTCCAATTCAGATACACCCACTGACTAAAAGTTGAGATCATGTATCCTATAGGAAGGAAAACTATACCTGCTAAACCGACTAGCAATGTAGTGTCAACCTCTGAGAACCGTTCAAATAGAGCGCGATAAAAAACATATATCCAACCTACCGTAAGGCCGATAAAATATGAACCGGGGATACCATACCTTCCGAACCAGTTCACTTAATCCTCCAAAACACGATACCATGCTCCCAGTAGCTAAACCAGTTCTTATATCGTTATTTTAATTAAGATGGTCTCAGATGCTGATAGGCAGTAATTCTTAGAAAATGGGGATGTGCCTGATTATATACCTTTAGTCAATGGCCTATCAACAGAGTGGCTTGGTCGAGAGTAGTAATTATCTCCCCTGTCTGAATAAAACGCTAAATCGGTCAATGGCCACCGTTATCGGCGGGGGGCACTGTGGTGGTGGCGCGATAATACGTTAGCTGCCGGATGAAAGCTGCTCCCCTCGCGGCGGTTTCGAGGCGAGCGGGGGTGGCGCCCTGGCCGGTCAGCTCCAGCACCAGAGGCCCCCTGAAACGGTGTTCCGCAAAGGTCTGGAAAAGCGCGTACCAGGGGAGCTTACCGTCTCCCGGGGGCAGGTGGTCGTCGTAGACGCCGTTATTGTCGTGAATATGGGCCATTAAGAGGCGGGGACCAAAGGCACTGGCTCTTTCCATGAGTTTCCCGGTCAGGAAGCTGTGGCCAGTGTCCAGACAGATGCCTGTTCCCTTCTCCGGCAGCCGCGCCACCAGCCACATGACCTGTTCCAGCTTTCCACCCACCAGATGTCCCAGCATGTCTTCAACAGCCACGGTGAGTCCAAGCTGCCCGCAGCGCTCATGGATTTCCAGCAGGCTTTTCCCAGCCTGCTCCAGCCTCGCCCCCATCTCTTCCCCAGGGACAGCCTGCTCTTCACTTCCCCCGTGAAGGACAAGAAACCGCCCCCCGAGCGCAGACAGGGCCTCGGCGGCTGTCAGGACTTCTCCCACGGCTTTGCGGCGCTCCCCCTCCTCCAGCAATGTCAAATCCGCGTCTTTATACGGCGCGTGAAAGGAATTCACTTTCATGCCAAGGCCTTCCAGTTTCTTTCTCACCTGAGATACGGCATTGGAGTCATGATAGTCAAAATGAGAAATGGAGGCGGCTATCTCAATGGAGCTGAACCCCGCCCTTTTTACAGCATCCAGCACGTCATGCAAGGGCACATCTGTGAGAAGGCCGGTGGAAAGCGCGAGAGGCCATTCCCCGCCAGGAATCTCCGATTTCATGACAATCCTCCATTCTCCTTTGCACTGGGCACCATGAAGTGTGAAAATGTTGCAGGGGCACGGCGTGCCCCGCCCAGGGCGGTTCGTGAACCGCCCCTACAACGCACGATCATTGTTTGACCTATTTTCGTGGCAATATTTCTTTCAGCCTGTCCCGGTAGTCGGCCAGGTTGTGCCCGCACCAGGGCTGGGGACAGTACCCCTTCTCCTGGTGAGAAACGCAGTTGAAGTCCCTCAGGTCATCCACTCCAACAGCCGCCATGGCGTAAAAGCTCCTCACATAGAAATCAGCGCGGTTGGCGGCGTCATAAAGCATCCAGTTGATTCCCCAGTGGTGGTCCCGCTCATACCTAGAACGAATCAGCCCCGCCACGGAGCGGGGATGCCAGCCCTGGCTCACCAGCACACGGGTCACGTTCTGTATGTTGGCGGGCTTGAGCAGGGCATCATTTGGATAGGACAGGGGTCTGGCCACGCAAGGCGAGAACTCAGAAAGATTCAACCTGTCGTAAAGCAAACCCCAGTCTCTCGGATCGTCATGCCAACCGGAGTAGAAATGCTCATGAATTTGCCGCAGCGGAGAAGACAGGTACTCTTCCAGTATCCGCGTAGAACCGGCCGTAGAATCCGGAATTGCCGCCGCGGTACGCGCGGCCAGCCGGGCCGCTTCAAGCAGGCTTTTCCTCCTTTCCAGCATTTCCGCCAGCGGTTCCTCAAACCTGGGAAGACATATCAGAGGGCCTACTCCAGCGCTGCCATCGAACTTGTGATACAGGCTGAACGCGCAGCGGAAATAGCGCAGATAGAGCGGGTCCCCGTGCGCGGACAGGTCCACAGAGATGGACTCCCGCCCCACATTCTGGTTTCCCACGGGCAAGCCGGTGAAGACCACGGGTATGCCAGCCATGGCGCTGCATTCCGCCAGGATTTTGAACGTGAGGAATTCCAGCAGCATGCCCAGCCCGGAATGCGCTTTGCCTTTTGCCAGGGGAATGGTTTCAGGAGTCAGCGGATGGTCGTGCCGGTACTTCGCCAGCAGGGAGGGAGGCCACCCGGCCAGGTTCTCCAGCTTCTCATGCACGAGCGAATCCTGCGAAATTTTCCAGGAAAGATGATAGCCCTGGCCCGTCATGACGGCAAGATAGCCTACGCCGTAACCGCGCAATATCCTGCCGATGCAGGCAAAGACAGGCTCCAGCTTGCCGAAGGCCGCTCCGGGGTTGTAGAAGGCTTCATCGGCGTAGTCCTCGTTTTGATAGTCCAGGTCGAGGCTCGCCATCAGGTATTCCCTGTCCCAGAGAGAACGAAAGATGTCCCGCCCCTCATCCAGGATTTGCCCCATCTGGGCCGTCTCCCGGATGTCTTCTTTCCCGGGTATTCCGTAGCCGAGCACTGTATGGCCGTTGCCTACCAGAAACCTCGCGGTGCAGCCGCTTCCTTCACCAGAACAGCCACAGAATTCCATGATCCTGCTCCGCACATGCGGCGAGAGATAATAGAGCTTTTCCGCCGTTTCGCGGTCAGTGAGATCGTTTGTCAACCTCACCCTCTTTCTCTCCCTCTCCTTGAAAGGAGAGGGAGAACTGGTTTTTTTGAAAGGGGCGTTGCCCCTTTCATTCCTGTTGTTAACGACCTCAAAGCCATAGCCATAAAGTTCACACGAGACCTCAAATCCGGGGGACTATTTGACAAGCCGTCTTTTCATGGACTTCAGCGCCAGGAAGAAGAAAATCCCTGTAACCACAACAATCACCGCCAGGGAAAGGAACAGGTCATCGGACCACCGCCCCCCAGCCATGGCCCTGGTAAGCTTGGCCACCGGTGTGAGAGGCGCGAGCCAGCTCAGGTCCTGAACAATCCGGGGAAAATTAGTGAGAGGGAAGAATATGCCGCTGAAGAAATACATCGGAGTGATGAAGACGGTATAGAAGTAGTTGAAAGTGTAGTATGAAGGAGCGATAGAAGTGTACAGGAGGGAGATGGATGAGAACATGAGTCCGGCCAGGAAAGAAAGAGGGATGATGAGCAACGCCCACGGCGAAGAGACCATCCCAAGGACCGAGATGACGGCCAGGACCATGCCGCTGGTAATCATGGAACGCGTGGCTCCCCACAATATCTCTCCGATTATGACATCCTGCACGTTGACCGGAGTCGCTATTATGGCGTCATAGGTCTTCTGTATCTTCATTCTTGTGAAGCTGCCGTAGGTGCATTCCGCAGCGGAGCTGTACATGGCATATCCGGCGATTATGCCCGGCCCGATGAACTGAATATAGCTCTTGCCTTCGATGCTTCCAATCAAAGAGCCCAGCCCCAGGCCCATGACAACGAGAACAAAAACAGGTTCTGCCAGGGAGAAAGCCAGTTCGGGTTTCCAGACCCTGAAGAAAACAGACAGGTTTCTCTGCCACACTCGGAACGGATAGTGAATTGCCCCCATCATTCCAGCAAAGTCCTCCCTGTCAGCTTCAGAAAGACGTCCTCCAGAGTGGGAGCGCGGAAACTCACATCCCCCAATGTAAGCAGATAGCCGGTATCGAAGTCCTGGGGACGCGAATCAAAAACCCGGAAGGAGTTCTCAATCTGCTGCCAGCTTAAGCCTTTCGCCTGCAGCAAAGCCAGAAGCTCTTCTTTCTTGCCGGGAAAGACGGCTATCTCAGTCAACTGTTTGCCCATGTGCCGGTGAATCAGGTCCAGCGGTCTGCCCTCAGCCACAATCCTGCCTTCATTCATGATGACAAGCCGGTCGCAAAGGCGCGCGGCTTCTTCCATATTCTGGGTGCTCAGTATTTGAGTTACTCCTTTTTCCCTCAGGAGCTTCAGTTTCTGCCATACAAGATGTCTTGTCTGGGGGTCGAGTCCCGTGGTCGGCTCGTCCAGCAGGATGATTTTAGGTTCATTGATCAGAGCCCGTGCAATGATGAGCCTCCTCTTCATTCCTCCCGACAGCTCGTCTATATTTGCGTGCAGCTTCTCCTGAAGGTTCATAAAGGCGAGGTTCTCCGCAGCACGTTTTCTCGCTTCGGCGCGGGGAATATCGTAATAGCGAGCGTACGTCAACAGATTCTGCAGTACAGTCAGGTCGGGGTCAAGATTGTCCACCTGCGGGGCCAGACTCATCATTCTCTTGATCTCGCGGCCGTTTTTGGAGACATCTTTTCCCGCCACAAGAAGCTGTCCCCCGTTCAGGGGAGACATGCTCATCACGATTCTTATGAAGGTTGTCTTACCAGCCCCGTTAGGCCCGAGCAGCCCGAAACACTCTCCTTCCGCTATCTCCATGTCTACCCCGTCGAGGGCCACCACATCTTTGTATTTTTTTACGAGCTTTGAAGCCTTGATGATTATCATCGGCTAACGGATGTCCTCTGACGGGCTATTTCTCTTTGGCGGGAGGGGCGGCATAGCCTTTCATCGTTTCGGCTATCTCTCCAAGCCTCTTGCTGACAAGATAATTAATCGTGTCCTCTGGGTACTTGCCGTCGGGACTCCGCTCACCGGCCTTCATCCCCGTCAGCACCTCTATTCCTTCGTCGATATTGCTCACCGCGTAAATGTGGAACTGGCCCTGTTTCACAGCCTCCACGACATCCTCCCGCAGCATCAGGTTCTTCAGGTTCGATTTCGGCATCATCACTCCCTGTTCTCCGGTCAGCCCCTTTACCAAGCAAATCTGATAGAAGCCCTCGATCTTGTGGTTGATGCCTCCTATGGGCTGGACTTCCCCCTTCTGGTTGACGGAACCGGTCACGGCTATGTCCTGCCGGATGGGTACAGCGGAAATACTGGAAAGGATGGCGTACAACTCAGTAGAGGACGCGCTATCCCCTTCAACGCCTTCATAGGACTGCTCAAAACAAAGGCTGACTGAAAGCGAAAGCGGTTTGTCCTGGGCGTACTTCCACCCCAGATAACCGCTCAGGATCATAACTCCCTTATCATGGATCCTGCCGCTGAGCTGGGACTCGCGCTCGATATTCACCACTCCACCACGTCCCATGAAGGTCTTTGCGGTTATGCGTGATGGTTTGCCGAACGTTATGTCTCCCAGAGAATATACGCTCAGTCCGTTCACCTGACCCGGCACCGAACCTACAACGTCAATATAGATTGTCCCCCTGGCTATCAGGTCTCTGATTCGCTCATCCATCAGGTTGTGCCTGTAGATTTTCTCCTCGACGGCCTTCTGGACATGTTTACCGGTGATCATCTTCGCCTTATCGCGGCCCGCCCAGTAGTCGGCTTCCTGAATCAGCTCCTTTATCAGCCCGAACCTTGTGGAGAGCTTTTCCTGGTCCGAGACCATCCGGGCGGCCTGTTCAGCCACCCTGGCTATCCCTGTGGCGTCCATGGGCATCAGTTTCTCCTCGCTGCATACCTTGGCAGCGAAACAGGCATACTCCTCGACATTTTCCTTAGTATTGTCAATCTGAAAGTCGAAGTCCGCCTTGACCCTGAAAATCTCCCAGAAATCCTCATCGTAAACGGACAGGAGCTGATAAAGATAAGGGTCGCCCAGCAGCACAATTTTCGCGTCAATAGGCATGGGCTGGGGCCGCATGCCCTGAGACGATATGAAGCCAAATTGCTCAAAAGGGTCCTCGATTCTTACCTCTTTGTCCTTTATGGAACGTTTCAGGCCCTCCCAGACTCCCGGCTTCGTCAGCACGTCCCTGACATTGAGGAGAAGATAGCCGCCGCTGGCCAGACTCATGGCACCCGCCTTCAACATCGTGTGGTCGCTGATATACGCGCCGTATATGAAGCGCCTCTCTATCTTGCCAAAAATGTTGCCAAAGGTGGGATTCGACTCCACTATTACCGGCGGGCCTTTGGTCTCGCTGTTGTCCACGAAAACGTTGACTTCGAAAGGCATGAAAGAGTCCCTCCCCCAGAAGGCAGGCTGCATCTGCTGGGCAGCCATCTGCTGGGCAGCCATCATCTGGCCACCGGGTATCAACCCGGGGCCGGGCTCCTGTTTGAAGAAGTCCAGGTTCTCCAGGGTGTAGTTACGAAGACTCGTCAAATACTGGGTCACTTCCGCCGAGTCTTTGTACTGGTCAAAGAGCTCTTTGAAAAGGCGGCTGATGGTGAACTCACCGATCTTGCGGTCCTGCTCGGCCAGCTTGTCCGCTGCCTCTTTTTCCACGTAGCGCACCTTTTCGAAGCTGGCCTCCGTCTTCTTCATCAGGTCCTGGCGTTCCTGCTCCAGCCCTGCCCTCACATCCTCCCTGAGAGCATAATACTCATCCTGGGAAAGGGGCCTGCCCTTGTGGAGGGGAATAAGAATAGGTCCCATTGGAGTAATCTGAAACAGGAACCCCCTTTCTCTAGACTCCGCTTCCATCTCCTGCAGCAGCTTCTGCTGCCTCTTCTGGGCCTCCTCGGTCAAGGCCTTCCTTTGCTTCTTGTAGTCCTCACTGGTAAAGGCCTTCACCAGCTCCATTCTCACGTTTTGAAGAAGCTGGCTTATCTGGCCTTTGAAACCTTTCCCCTGGCCCTGCGGCAAACTCATGATTTGCGGGCGGTCTGGGTCCACGAAATTGTACAGATAACACCAGTCCCTGGGCTGAAAAACCCCTTCGGCCTTTTCCTTTTCCCTGATTATTTTCTCGATGTACGATTTGACCAGCGAAGCTTTGCCGGTCCCGGTTATTCCAGCTACGTAAATATTGTAGCCGCTGTGCCTCATAGCCAGCCCGAACTCAACGGCCCTGGCTGCTCTTTCCTGCCCTATGAACTCGGCCAGGCGCAGGCAGTTATCCGTCGTGCGGAAACTGAACTTTTTCGGGTCGCAGATCCACCGGAGTTCGGAAACCGGCACCTCAAATTTCGCAAGTTTCGATTCGGACTTAGAAGTCATCTTGGTTTTTCCTTTCATGGTGAGTTCTCTACAAGGATTCCAGGTATTTCCTTACCTCGGCAACGGTTACCACATCGGCGTACTTTGCATTCATGTCGAAGAGGTTGATCTTGTGGCTGACCTCTCCTCTGTCAAAACAACACTCCTGAACCGCACCCACATAGAAATTGTACGAGAAAGCGTCTACGACACTGGCCCGGACGCAGCCGCTCGTAGTGCCGCCGCCGAAGAACAAAGTATCCACTTCCAGTGAATTACATATCATAATCATGGGAGTCCCGAAGAAGATGCTGGGCTTCATCTTGTAAATGACCGTGTCGCCCTCTTTGGGAGCTATTTGATCAACGATTTCGTCTCCCCTGGGAGAAGTGTACAGTTCACTCTGCCGCGCGGAACGCCTCGGCCACCTGGTTCCCGACGGTGGACGGCGTCTGGGGTCGCTGGTGCTGTAGATCATGGGAAGCTTCTTCGCCCGGAACGCAGCTATCAGGCCAGCGGTATGATTAACAGCGTCCCAGGCTTCCTGTCCGCAGGAAAAAGGATAACGCTTTATGGAGTCCAGGATTGACTCTCCGGGATTGTCGCCAACCCAGTTATAGTTGGCATCTATGATAACGAAGGCGGGCTTCTTGCCGAACCCCCACCTTCTCCCTCTCATTCCAGACTCCGCATAAACCTTGCGGTCGCGCTCACTAATCACATCATCCCAAATGGCCATGATGACCTCCTTGGACAGGTTACTTTAGAAACGCCTCAATTCTGCCTGAAACCGCTAAATCATGAGCTATGAAATTGAGACCCTTCGCTATGCTCAGAATGACAACCTCTTATGTCACCCTGAGCAAAGCGAAGGGTCTTGCCGATGTATGGGAACTTCTGCCAAGAAATACTAGCCTCTTATTATATCAGAATTCGGCTGAGCCTATAGCGGATTCTGGAGTGGAGAATAGTAGTCGGGATAGCTTGCATAGAGCAGGGAAAGGCGGCCGGGCTTGAGCAACGGGAGTGGAACGTTCTCCCGCCTCAATTTCTCCACCAGCTCATTATCCGGTGTCAAACCGTGCAAGGAAAGATCCCTCACGCCCTTGCCCTGAATCAATACCTTGAAGTCCCCCATACCCTGCGGTGAAACGAGATTGCGCATCGACATCTGGTTGGCGTAGTATTCAGACTGCGGCAGTCCCAGCTTTGTCAGTCCATTCAGTAAGACATTCAGGCCGAGATTACGGAGGAACCGGCCTTGAACGGTGAATCCCGCTGTCTTCAGGCCGAGCTTCTGTCCCTCTTTCATCAGGGCGGTGAAATTAACGTGGGAGGTGATGTCCTGCTGTCCCACCCTGACATACGGATTGTCAGTATAGCTATGCATATGGTAGCACAGCAGGGTCCCCTGAAAAAAACGCCGCGAATAAAGCAGGCCGGCTTCATGCCCGTAGTCAATAGTAATGACATAGCCCGCTTCCAGAGACGTACTAACGTCGCGGATCCACTTCAGGGCTTCCAGGTTCACTTCCACCGTCTGTCCCTCTTCCATCTCGATGCCCTGTTCCGCGAGATACTTCTTCAACTCAGCGGAAGAAGGTTCCCCGGTTATCTCTGTGAATGCCTCGCCCTCAAGCCCGACGAAGATTTCCCTGATGTTGCCATCCCGCTTCACCAGGCGGTGCACGGCAAAAGCATCCACCAGCTCGTTGGACAGAAGACAGCCGGAAACGCTCTTTAACGGGAGAGCGTTGGATTTCACAGGATGAGATTTAGCCGAATGGTCAATGGCCGCAGTTGGCGAAAAGGGCACGGCGGGCCGCGCCCCTGCAACCGGCTGTCCTCCCCTTTCTATGGAGACCAACCGGAGAGCTTCATAGAAGGACGGGGACCACTTCGCAGCGAAATCAAGTATGTCTTCCGCCAGAAGACCTCTTCCCGCCCCAATCTCCACCACAGTGAAACCGCCCGGCTTGTCCATGACCTCCCACATCTGTTCCAACTGCAAAGCCAGAAGGGCGCCAAAGGCAGGATGGGCGGCGGGACTCGTATAATAATCTCCGGCAGCTTTGCCCCTGACATAATAGCCGTCCTCGGGGTCAAAGAGGGCAATCTCCATGAAACGGGCGAAAGTCATGGGCCCGTCTCTGTTAATGAGATTTCGTATTTTTTCTTCCAGAATGGTTGTCACTTAAGCGTTCACTCGCGGGACTTTCTTCCCGCCTGTGAGCTACCTGGATGCCAGGCCCTCTTTTTTGAGACGCCTGAGCCACTGGTAGGATTTCATGTCACGTTCAACCTGGTAGCGAAGATAGGTCTTGAGGAGCCTTTCCATCTCGGTCTGAAGCTCCGGCAGCAGCTTCACTTTGAGCGCTTCTTTGATGTCGGTCCGCTGCCAGAAGCGCAGCACCTTGAAGGAGTTCAGGCTCACCGGAAGGCATGACGCGTCATGAGCGGCGCAGGAGGGGCACAGCACTCCCCCGGCGCGGGGGCTGAGGAAGTTCTCCTCCGGCTTCAGCGGAACATGGCACTGCGGGCATTCCTGAAGCTCCGGACGGTAACCCAGGTGTTCCATGAGCCTCAGCTCGAAATAGCGCAGCAGCGTCTCACAGTTCACGGCGGTCGTTATCTCATCCAGGGCCTGCAACAGGAGCTGGTAGAGCGGGAAATTCTCCTGTTCTTCCTCGGTCACCTGGTCCACCAGTTCGGCCAGATACAGGGCGCAGGAAAGACGCCACAGGTCGCCGCGGAGCAGACGGTAGCTCTCCACGGTCTGGCCCTGTGATATCACGTCCAGGCTCTGCCCCTTGCTGAGCATCACCTGGCTCCTGACGAGAGGCTCCAGATGACCAGCCATCCTGCTTTTGGGACGGCTTATCCCCCTGGCAATGGCACGGACCTTCCCGTGGTGCGGAGTGAAAAGGGTAAGTATTCTATCGGCTTCGTTGCAGGGGAACTTCTTGAGAACAACCGCCTCGGTCTGATAGGTCTTAGGAGCGGCCATTTCCGGGCACTTCCTGCCTGCCTTCCAGCGCCCTGGAAAGGGTCATATCATCCGCATACTCCAGGTTGCTGCCATAGGAAAGGCCCCTGGCGAGGCGAGTGACCCTCACATTCAACGGGGAGAGCAGCTTCCAGAGGTACATGGCTGTCGAATCCCCCTCGACGTTGTAGTCCATGGCCAATATGACCTCTTTGACAACGCCGTCCTGAAGCCTGGCCAGCAACTCCCTGATTTTCAGGTCGTCCGGCCCGACATTGTCCATGGGAGACAGGCCGCCGTGAAGCACATGGTACACGCCCGTGAAGCTCCTGGTGCGTTCCAGCGCCAGTATGTCCAGCGGCTGCTGGACCACACAGACGGCGGACTGGTCCCTGTCCGGACTGGAACAGATGAGGCAGGGGTCTACGTCGGTTATGTTCTGGCAGCAGCTGCAAAGGAACGTCTTTTCCTTTATGGCCAGTATGGCTTCCGCAAGCGCCCTGGCCTGCTCGGGAGATGAGCGGAGGAGGAAATAGGTCAGACGCTGGGCGCTCTTGGGCCCTATGCCCGGCAGCCTGTTGAACTCATCCACCAGGCGCAAGATGGGGGCCGCCGCCGCGGGAAACTTCGTGTTCATAAGATTACAGTACCATTCGATAGTCGTTGAGATTCTTCGCTTCGCTCAGAATGACAAGAACAAGAACCCCTAATGACAAGAACAAGAGCCCCTACAGAGGGCAATTCATGAATTGCCCCTACAAAATGACATTCTCCCCGACGCAAGCGTCGGGGTATCACCAACCTTGTTCTTTGACATATTTTACGATTTAATTGCCCCTACATTAACCCCGGTATACACAGAGTTCAGCCCCTACATTAAACCGGGTATTTTTATGCCGCTCACGGCGCTCAGCTTCTTCTGCGCCATATCCTGGGACTTCTGAATGGCGTCATTGACGGCGGCTGTTATCATGTCCTCCAGAAGCTCCACCTCCTGCGGGTTCACCGCCTCGGGAGATACTTTGACCGATTCTACTTTCTGCTGTCCGGTTATTACCACCTTGACCGCTCCGCCTCCGGCGCTGCCCTCCACCGTGATAGTTGCCAGCTCTTCCTGAGCTTTGGCTAGCTTGTTCTGCAACTCCTGGGCCTGTCTCATAAGATTCCTGTTCATTGTCCCTCCTGTTTAATCTTGACCGCCCCCATACCTTCCAGTGCGGTCCGCAGCAGGTCGCCCTGACCCGCCGCCTTCGGCGCGACTTTGTCCTGCGCCTTGAGCACGCATGTGATTTTGTAGGCCTTCCCGAAGAAGGCTAGCAGCCCCTTTTCAATAAGATAGCCGTACTTGGGGTCCTCTACCTTTTCCTTGGTGTACTTGTTGCTGAACGCCAGTGTAATGACATCATTTTCCAGTCCCTCTGGGGAGCAGGAATTCCTGAGCAAAGCGTCCAGAGTGCCCTGGGAACCCATACCCTTCAACGATTTGACGAAGTCGCGCCACTTTCTCTGTATATCGCCCAGCTCAGTCAACGGCGCTCCGGCGGGAGGAGCTTCGATAGCAGGTCCTGGCGCCGGGACGGAGGCGGCGCCGGCTTCCGCGGGCTTAGCGCCCGCAACCTGAGGACTGAAGTCCGAAGATAACTGTCTTGACTCCGGACGCTGTTCCGCTCTGCGGACTGCGGCAGGTGAAGGACTGTCGGAGACACTGGGCTCTCCGATGGCGCCGTGCTTATCGGAGTCCGAAGAGCGGACAGGACTTCTGACTTCCGGCTTCTGGCTTCTGGCCCCGGCATCCAGTATCCTGTCTCCCGGAGCAAGACATGTCTCCAGCAAGGCCAGCTCCAGAGGCAGGGTGGAATAGCTGTCCATTTTCTGGTCCTTATCGCCGAAAGACCTCAATGCCCTGAAAAGAAACTCCGGTGAAACCGAGGCGGCCAGCTTCTTCATCTCCAGTTTCTCTTCCCGGGTGGCGTCAATGCTCTGCTCGGCTCCAATTCTTGTGAACAACAGATTTCTGATATAGTCCAGCAGGCCCCGGTGTAGCTGCGCCAGGTCCGTGCCTTCCTGGGCAATACGGTTAATGGCATTCACACCGCCCTGTATATCGCTGGAGATAACATACGCGGCGAGCTCCCGCACCTGGCTCTCACTGGTGGCGCCCAGGACCAGGCCGGCCTGCTCCGGAGTAACGGTATCGCCATAGTATGAAATGAGCTTCTCCAGCAGGTTTTCGGCGTCCCGCAGGCTCCCGGTGGCGCTCCTAGATATCAACTTGAGGACTTCCTCCCCAATCGTAAAACCCTCTTTCTGGCAAATCTGGCTCAGCCTTTTCACCACGGCGGCCATGGAGAGACGGTGAAAATCGTGTCGCTGGCAGCGCGAGATAATGGTGGGCAGAAGCTGGTGGGCCTCCGTGGTAGCCAGGATAAACAGCACATGGGGCGGAGGCTCCTCAAGCGTCTTGAGAAGGGCATTGGAGGCGGGGGCAGTCAGCATATGGACCTCGTCTATGATGTAGACCTTGCGGCGGGCTATATTCGGGGCGAAGCCGGCCTTTTCCCGCAGCTCCCTGATATCATCAATGCCGCGATTGCTGGCGGCGTCGATCTCTATTACATCCATGGCGCTGCCGTTGGTAACGGACTGACACATGGAACACCTGTTGCAGGGCTCGTCCTTGCCCTGATTATCGAGGCAGTTGACGGCCTTGGCCAGAATCCTGCCCGTGCTGGTCTTGCCGGTGCCTCTGGGCCCTGTGAAGAGATAGGCATGGGAAATCCTGCCGGAGCGAAGAGCATTGCGAAGGGTATGGGTTATATGTTCTTGCCCCACCACCTCAGACAGGCTCTGGGGCCTCCACCTTAGATAGAGGGTTGAAGATTCCATCAGGACAATATTATAAACTAAAAGGGCAGATCACCGTTACCTTGCTTCCCACCCCAATCTTTAATGCGTTCGATGCACTGCCGCATTTGCAGGCGATTTCAAGCAGCCCGAAGCTGCCGGCTATGGCCAGAAGGTCCTCTCCTGCTTCGTAGGAAGGCGAAAGCCCTTTTATCTCACGCCCGGCAATCCGCACAGTCGCACCGTGGGGGAGCATTTCAGAGGGGATGTTAGTGATGAGGTTGCCAAAGCGGTCAATGTAAGCGACTTCGCCGGTCAGCTCACCCGAAGAGAGACGCCGCGGATGAGGTACGGGCAGAGCCACCAGGGAATCCACCCTTTCGCCCATTTCGTCGGGTCTCACTCCCAAGGACAGATGTGCCGCCACCGGGGCGAAGATGTCCCGGCCGTGAAACGTCCGGCTCACGTCGTGTCTCCAAAAGGCCCTGTTTTCCAGGGAAAAGGCCTGCACGGTGGAATCCAGCTTGCGGAGCCCGGCCTTCCTGCCACGCCCCGTACCAATGATGTAGCTGAGAAGGCCGTTATCGGGAGCGAGAAGAAAGGCATCCGGCGTGACCAGAAGGACTGCCCGCCGGCTGGTCCCCACGCCCGGGTCCACTACCGAGACGTGTATCGCGCCCGCCGGGAAATAACGGTATGTGTGAAAGAGGATGAAAGCCGCCCGCATGACGTCGCCGGGCGGGACTTCATGGCTGATATCCACGATGGTCGCCTGAGGATTGAGGCTGAGTATGACGCCCTTCATCATGGCAACGTAAGGGTCACTCAAGCCGAAGTCTGTGAGGAGGGTGATTACTCTATTCCGGGACATTTGCCATGTTTAAAGAGATTCTTCGTCGTCCGCGCCGGGCGGACTCCTCAGAACGACACTAATAAGCATTCACTGTCTCATTTCTTCTCATGAAGTTCAACGCCCACATAAGACCGCATGACAGGGCGGCGCTCACCACAGCCAGCGTGAAGGCCAGATTATAGTTGCCGGTCAGGTCGTAGAGGTAACCTCCGGCCCAGGCGCCGGGGGAGCCAAGAACCTGCGCAATCAGGGTAATGAAGCCGAAAATGACGCCGAAATTCTTGCCCTGGTACAGGTTGGCGGATACCACGGCCACGATAATGATGGTGGTGCCGTAGCTGCAACCCCATAACAGAGCGAAAACCCAGGGAAGCCACACCTGCGAAGGGCTCCTGATGAAAAGCAAGGCCAGTATGCCCGAGAGCAAAAGGACTGTGGAGAGGGTATAGGCAGTAACAGGGCCCATGCGGTCAGTGAAAAACCCCCAGACCACTCTGAAGGGCAAACTTGTGATTCCGAAGACGCCGAAGATAAAGGCGGCGAAACCGGCGCTGTATCCAACGTCCACCATATAGGCCACCTGGTGGGCCAGAATGATATTGGTGGTGAAGAGTATGGCGGCGAAGGACAGGCATATGCACCAGAAAGGCGAGGTCCTGAGGGCTTTCCTCACCGTCCAACCTCCATCCTCTGCCGCAACCGCGACGTGTCCCTGCTTGTCTGTTTCCGTCTTCTTCGGAGCAGACTCCCCATCAGGCAGCAGATTCATGTCTTCGGGCTTCTCACGCACAAGTATGGCGCTCAAAGGAGCGATGCCCAGCACCAGGATACCCCCAACGCTAATCATAGCCACCTGCCAGCTGAAAGTGGATATGATGTACTGAGTAACGGGGACTATGATGAAATAGCCGATTCCTATGCCGGACATGGCTATGCCCATAGCCGCGCCTCTCTTTTTTATGAACCAGTTGGATACTACGGCAGTCCAGGGCACTATGCTCTGGAAGCTGTGGCCGAGTCCAACGAGGAATCCCCACAGCAGATAGAACTGCCATATTTCCCTGACCTGGCTGGTAAGAGCGAGGGCGAGGCCAAGAAAAAGCGCGCTGATTGCTATTGTCTTCCTGGCTCCCCAGCGCTGCAAACAATATCCTGCCACAGGGCCGCCCAGACCCACCATCAGCATGACAAGGGATTGCGCGCCGGATACCGCTCCGCGGTTCCAGCCGAACTCCTTGACCAGGGCAACGAGGAAAACGCCAAAGGTCTGGAGCACGCCAAACCGGATGAGCAAAGAGGTAAAACTGACGCCGACTATGGTCCAGCCATAGAAGAACCGGGGCCTCCCCTGCGTCATGACGGAGTTCTGAAGGGATGACAACTTAATATGAAAGGGCGCCGCCTATCATTTGCTGGCAACGCGAACGCTGATGATAGAGATTATGAGGAAAAGGATTATCAGCGCTATGGTGACCTGGAAGAGGGTCTTTTCTATTCCTCTCCTGGTACGGAATACGCTTTCCGGGTTTCCGAATATGCCCCCAAGTCCTCCGCCCCTGACCTGGAGAAGCAAGGCCAGGATGAGCACAACCGAGACCACTATCTGCGCGATATTAAGATAAGTTATCATTATTTCTCTTACTCTTTCCCAATCTTATTCTTTATGAGCTGGCCAGCCACTCCCGGATTGGCCCGTCCTCTGGTTGCCTTCATCACCTGGCCCATGAGGAAAGTGAGCGCCTGCGCCTTGCCCGCTTTGAAGTCCTCGACAGCGGCCTTATTATCAGCCAGAACGCGCTCAACTATCTGCTCAAGCTCTGAGGTCCCGCTGATCTGGCCCAGCCCTCTTTTCTGCATAATTATAGACGGTGGCTCGCCGGTTTCAAACATCTCAGCGAAAATCACCTTGGCTGCAGGGCCGCCGACCTGCCCGCTCTCCTGGAGGCCCACCAGCTCCGCCAAATGAAAGGGCGCAACTTTCACCTGACTTAATTCTATACCTTTTTCCTTGAGAAGGTAGCTGAAATCTCCCTGGAGCCAGTTTGAGATGGACCTGGCCGTTGAATTCTGTCCGGCCTTCGCTTCGGACACGCATTTCTCAAAATAATCAGCCATTTCCCTGCTGGAGGTCAGAATCCCGGCCTCATACGTTGAAAAGCCAAACCGGGTAACAAAACGCTGCTTCCGGGCATCCGGCAGCTCCGGGACACGCGCCCTGAGCTCTTCTACCCACTCCCGGCTGACAATGAGCGGGGGCAAGTCAGGCTCAGGGAAATAGCGGTAGTCGTGAGCGAACTCTTTGCTGCGCTGGGATACAGTGATGCCCTTGTCATCCACCCAGCCCCTGGTCTCCTGTATTATCCTTTCCCCCTGAGCAAGGGCCTTCTTCTGCCTCTGCGCCTCGTATTCCAGGGCCTGGAAAACAGCCTTGAAGCTGTTCATGTTCTTGACCTCGACCTTTGCCATCAAGGTCTGGCTGCCCTTCGGCCTGAGGCTGATATTGGCATCGCAGCGATAGCTCCCCTCCTCCATGTTCCCTGTGGACACTCTCAGGTAAAGCAGGATGTTGCGCAGCTTTATGAGGTACTGCCTGGCTTCCTCGGCGGAACGAATATCGGGCTCGGAAACTATCTCCATCAAGGGGACGCCGGAGCGGTTCACATCCACGAGACTGTACTGCTCACCGGTGATGGAGGAACGGTGAACCAGTTTGGCGGTATCTTCTTCCAGGTGGACCCTGGTGATGCCAATCCTTCGGGAATCCCCGTTCACTTCTACGTCCAGCCATCCGTTCCTGCTCAGAGGCATGTCGTACTGGGAAATCTGATATCCCTTCACCAGGTCGGGATATGGGTAGTTCTTTCTGTCAAAACGGCTGTGCCCGGGTATTTCACAGTTAAGGGCCAGGGCGGTCATAATGGTGTACCTTACGGCCTGTTCATTTATTACGGGCAGGACTCCGGGCATGCCCAGGCAAACGGGGCACACGTGGCTGTTCGGCTCGGCCCCGGCATAATCGGAGCTGCAACCGCAAAACATCTTGCTTCTGGTCTGGAGCTGCGCATGCACCTCGAGGCCGATAACTATCTCGTAGTCCACGTCTTAGCTATCTCTTCCAGTTCCAGACGGCCTACTTCCTTCTGCTTTCCCGACTCCATGTCCTTCAGAATAAAGCTATCCCGCTTCATCTCTTCTTCACCAAAAATTATGGCCTGCTTTATCTTGAGGGAGCCGGCCTGGCGCAACTGCGCCTTGAGGCTCCTGGGGCCGTAAGACATCAACAGCGGAACGTCGTTCTTTCTCAGCCGGCTGGCCAGAGTCAGCGCTTCTTTCAGATATTCCGGCTTCTGGTAAGCTACATAAACCAGCGGCCTCTTCGGCTCCAGGTCTGCCAGTCCCTTCTTTTTCAGCTTTTCTATTATCCTTTCCATTCCCGTGGCGAAGCCAACTCCGGGGGTAGGCCTGCCGCCAAGCTGCTGGATAAGCCCATCATACCGGCCTCCGCCACCCAGGGTGCTCTGGGCGCCCTCCTCGTGGGGCTGGACTTCGAACACGGTCCGGGTGTAGTAGTCAAAACCCCTTACCAGGCGGTGGTCCATCCTGTAGTTCAGTCCCAGGGCATCCAAATAGCTCTTCAGGCTTTCAAGGTGACGGGCGCAATCTTCGCAGAGGCATTCCCAGGAGGGCGGGGCGCCTTTCGCCGCTTCCTGGCAGGAAGGCTTCTTGCAGTCCAGGAGGCGCAGGGGATTCCGCACAAAGCGGTTCCGGCAGTCCTCGCACAGGCTGGAAAGTTGATTTTCATAGTATTTCTTCAGCTTCTCGACATAGCAGGGCCGGCATTCAGGGTCAGGGCAGCCGATGCTGTTAATTATCAGATTGTATTCCTCGCCAAGGCCAAGCTTCTGGTAGAAACGGCAGGCCATCTCGATTACCTCGGCATCAAGGGCGGGGTCGTTCTCTCCCAGCGCCTCGTATCCGAACTGATGGTGTTCTCTGAGACGTCCCGCCTGCGGCCTCTCGTAGCGGTAAGCGGGCGTAATGTAATAAAGCTTGACCGGCTGGGGCAAATTGAGCATTCCATGCTCGATGTAAGCTCTGCACACCGGAGCGGTGCCTTCGGGCTTCAGAGAAAGGAGGTTTCCACCCTTGTCCGTAAAGGTGTACATCTCCTTCTCAACGATATCCGTGTCCTCACCGACGCTGCGCTGGAAAAGGCCCGCGTCCTCAAAAAGCGGAGTATCTATCCTTTCGTAGCCGTATTCACGACAAACAGCCGCTATATTTTTCTCTACAAATCGCCAGATCTGCTGTTCCGCGGGAGGAATATCCCTGGTCCCCCGTGTTACCTGATATGCCAAATTATCTCCTAACCGAGCCGGATGTCCGACTTCTCAAGGCATAAGAATAATACAAATTGGTATTTCTTGCAAAGGGGTGCAGAATGAACACAGCCTGGTAAATTCCAGGCCGGAGGCAGGCAGGTTCGGAACCCGCTCCCAGGACATATGGGGGAAAGAAGGTGCGGCAGGACAGCTACTTTTTCAGGCTGGCGACGAAGGCAAGTATCTTATCCAGGTCGGCATCGCTCAGCCTGGAGGGAGGGAAGGCAGGCATCGCCGTAGTACGGGGGGACCTGACCTGTTTGATTATCTCATCCCGGGTCTTGCCGGTAATGTCCGGGCCTGCGGCCGTACCGACCGCAGAAGGTCCGTGGCAGGCTGCGCAGCCTGCGGAGGTGAAGAGAGCGCTTCCCTCAGAGACCTCCTGGTCCTGCGCTGGAGCGGGGGCGCCGGGAGCAGGGGCGCCGGGAACAGCCGAGACTCTGTGCTTGAGCTCCGCGGCTTCGACATAAGCGGGATTCCAGTTCCGGATGAAATTCACCACATCTTCTATCTGATTTTTCTTCAGGGGGCCCTCACTCTCCTGGCTCCAGGCCGGCATAGACACCGGGCTGGAACGCCGGCCTTTGCTGATTACCTCTACCAGCGCTGTCCTATCAAGAGGAGTGTTCTTTAAGGATGGACCAACTCCACCCTCTCCCCGTGGGCCGTGGCATCCGGCACAGTTGCTGACGAAGGTCTCAGCTCCTATCCTCGCAGAAATCTGCACATGTCTTTCGGCAGCCGCCTGTTGTCTGGCCGGCTCCGTTATCCCATAAATCGGGATGATGATAACGATTATGAGGGTCAAGACAAGACCCAGCAGCAATTTCTTTTCCATCCGGTCCATGCTTTATATCCTGGTAATCTGGGATTCCTCAAAAACCGCACGCGTGACAATTGTTCCGGTATCAACAAACACCCGGTCGCGTTCTACAACTATCTTGAACAAATCAAGCGGCCGCGGCGCGGGCCCGCCGCGGACCTCGCCAAAGCGGTTAAAAAGCGAGCCATGGCAGGGACAATTGAACCTGCCTTTAGAGACTAGCTGGTCCTCGGACTTCTCATCGGGAAACCAGGGAACAACACAGCCCAGGTGAGTGCATTTCCTGTACATCGCCAGCACTCCGGATTCCACCCTGGAAAGATAGAAACGACCGTTCTCGAAGTAGGTCAGGGTGCCCACCGGCATCGCCTTCATCTCGCTAACAGTCCCCACCATGAATCTGCTCCCGAAAGCGCCGGCCCTCGGCCTGGGCCATAAAGAGGCCAGCAGGGCCCCCGCGAGTTCCAGAGTCAGGACTCCAGCCGCAGCCCACCACAACCGGCTGAGCAAGGCCCTCCGGCTTATTCCAGCACTTTCTTCCGGTTCAGTTGCCAAATCTATATCCCTTTTCAAACTTAAAGATTACAAATATTAAATCGATCAGAACGTCAGCGCCCCCGGGGGCAGGTCCCAGGGCAATGTAAGACGCATACCCATGCCGCGGAATAATGTGCCGCTGAGGATAAGCAAGAAATAGGTCACGACAAATCCCGTGAAGAGACCGACGAGAACTTCCCTTCTGTTGGGGCGCCAGAACAGTATGATGGCATAAAGAACTACGATGAGGCCGCCCGTCACGCCTATGGGAATAATCCAGCCCGGAAAGATTTCCGGTTTGTTAAGCAAAGACCTGACCCGGACAAACTCATCGAAAATGATCGTCGCCGGTATCAGGATCAACGTATACATCGTGGAAACAAGAGCTATCTTCCTGCCTTTGGGTGAGGCGAACCAGACACCTATGTCCTTCTTGCTCCGATCAAAATAAGGAATCATCATTATGAGCAGAATAACAATTCCAGGAATGACGACGCCCGCAAGGGCCGGATGCATATGCATCAGCAGCTCCTGCAAATTCAGAAAATACCAGGGAGCTTTTGCCGGATTCTCGGTAACATCCGGATTGGCCATCTCTCTTAACGGAGCGCTGACAAGTATTGATCCCGCCAGCAGAAGCACGCCGGTACCCAGCATGGCCAGCGCTTCCATAACAAGAAGGTTGGGCCAGGACATTACCGTATCCTCGGGCCCCTTTTCCACCATGGGAGACGTGCCCTTGACCAGGGCCATCAAGCCATAAGTCTTCTTAGTATCCTTTGGAAATACCTCGCGCGGCTCGGGGCTCATCGCTCGCCTCCATTTACATCTTCTTCCTGCTCCATGGGACTGGATAAACCGCCGTCCTTTCTTATCCTCCAGAAGTGAACTCCTATAAGAATGGACATGACCACAGGCAAAACCATGACATGAAGTGCGTAAAACCTGGTTAGAGTATCCTGTCCTATCTCTTTCGACCCCAAAACGAGAACACGGAGCTGCTCACCGATGACAGGTATAGATGCCGCTATGTTCGTCCCTACCGTTACAGCCCAGTACGAAAGCTGGTCCCAAGGCAGGAGATAACCCGTGAAACTGAGCAGCAGAGTAATAAGCCACAACAGAACACCCACGACCCAGTTAAACTCCCTCGGCCTCTTATAGCTTCCGGTAAAGAATACCCGGCACAAATGGAGGAAAACAGCCAGCACCATCAGATGCGCCCCCCAGCGGTGCATGGTCCGTATCAGAATTCCATAATTAACCCTGGTCTCCAGCTCGCTGATATTCTGGTATGCTGTGTCCACTGAAGGCGTGTAGAAGAACATCAGCCAGATACCCGTAAAGGTCAAGAGTAAGAAAAGGAAGAATGATATGACGCCCAGACCCCAGGTGTAAGTTATCTTCAGGCTATGCGTCTTTACTTTTACGGGATGGATGTGCCAGAAGAAGCTCTCGGCTATTATCCTGGCGCGGTTTTCATCGTTGCCGGTATTGGGGACACGGAAGATGGACTTCCAGACGCGGTTGCCGGTTAGTTTCTGGCTGAGAGATTGGCGGGTCATGAGTGTCAGGCCACTCCCGCTTTCTCCGGGCTGGTTTCCTCGTCCTGAATTTCCTCTTCAAACCAGAATGCTTCCATAGTTATGGCCTTCGTAGGACAACGTTTAGCGCAAAGTCCGCAACGAATGCAGCGGTCTTCATCCTTTATTATTGCGCTGCCCCTGTTCAAAAGCCCGGCGTCACCTTTTTCCAAGGCGTCAGGGTCCAGGCCAAATCTCTCTTTCACTACGGCCTTCAGGTTCTCGTCCCCGGCAATCTTGTCCAGCTTTACCAGCTTATAGCAACTGGTCGGGCAGATATCGGCGCAGCCTCCGCACAGGATGCACAGGCTGCTATCAAAAACAGTCTGTATGTGGCATTTCAAACAGCGCTTTGCCTGCTCTCTGGCCTTATCTTCGCTGTAATTTTGCTCAACCTCTGTAATACCGATTCGCCTGTCCACGGATATGACCGGAGGCCTTTCGCGAGCCAGGTCCAGAAAACCCTCCCGGGGCAGACCGTCCGGCTGCACTTCGGTCATATACCCTTTCTTCACAACCTTAATCTTTCCGCTGCGCAGAAAATCATTGATTGACCTGGCCGCTGTGTGCCCATCTCTCTCCGCCTCGATTATCAGTCTGGGACCAAAGGCAACGTCACCGCCGGCAAACAGTCCTGGCCTCGTTGTGGCAAGGGTTTCCGGACTAACGGCTATTGTCCCATTGCGATTTATGGTGATACCGTCTTCGGGACGGATGAAGGACAAATCGCTCGTCTGACCCACGGCCAGTATGACAGTACTCACCTGAAGGGCTGCCTCCGACCCGGACATATAGACAGGGCTGAACTTTCCCTTTTCGTCAAACACAGACTTCACTCTTATGGTTTCCATAGCTTCCACTTTGCCCTGTTTTCCCAATATCTTCACCGGGCCCGTACGGGTATGCAGAATTACGCCTTCCTCGACAGCTCCTTCTATCTCCTCCCGGCCAGCCGGCATTTCCTCGAGAGATTCCAGGCAAATCAGATGGACTTCCCTCGTACCCTGCCTCAGGGCCTGGCGGGCCGCGTCGAGAGCCGTCTCGATATCCTCATGTCCCCTCTCAGAATCGCCGTTTCCACTCAGCCTGACCGCTGTCCGGGCGCTGTCCAGGGCAACCCCTCCGCCACCGACAACGAGAACTTTCTCACCGACCTGAACTTTGTATCCAATATTTACGTTCAGAAGGAAATCCACGGCACGGAAGACTCCGTCCAGATTTACTCCCTCTATGTTAAGCTCCCTGCTCTTATGCGCTCCTATGGCAAGAAAGACTGCCTTGTAGCCGGACTGGAACAGTCCTTCAAGAGTGAAGTCTTTTCCTATTTGCATCCCCAGTTTCAGGTCAACGCCAAGATTAAGAATCTCCTGTATCTCACCTCTGACGACATCCCTGGGTAATCTGTACTCGGGCAGACCGAGATAAAGCATTCCGCCCGCTAACTGAGCTTTTTCAAAGAGGGTTACCTGATACCCCAGAAGCGCCAGGTCGTTGGCCGCGGCCAGGCCGGATGGCCCGGCTCCGACTACGGCCACTTTCTCCCTGAGCGAGCTTTTACTTCGATTCCGGGAATAGTTAGCTAATACCGCCGCGCTCTCAACGGTTTTCGAGTTTGGACTGGCAAGCCTGCTTATAGGCCCTGGAAATGGTTCCTGCGACCCTACCCTGGCCACCGGCACATGGGTGGAGGTCTCTACGCCATATTCCTCACAGACAAACCGCTTTAAGGCGCGAATAGAAATGGGAGCATCGATCTTGCCTCTGCGGCAGGCTTTTTCGCAGGGGGCATTGCAGACTCTTCCACATATCGAGGCAAGAGGATTCGGCTGCCTGGCCCTGATGTAGCCCTGCTCATACCGGCAATCCAGTACGTCATTTATGTAACCTCTGGCATCAGTATGCACGGGACAGGCGTCCTGGCAGCTTATCTGCTTACGGTAGTAGTCATAGTCTACCAACTGTGTTTTAAATTTGAATGCCAAGCGAAAATGTCCCCAACGACAATAAAATATAGGGTTTGCTTCTCTTGCTAATCCTTATAATACCAGATAATACCAGAATTCTATATAGCCCGCGAAGGATATGTCAAGAGAAGACCCGACTAACCCTGACTTCCGCTATTTTATATAGTAGACAATTTGAAATCTGTGACAAAAATCACAATTCGCCTGGAATTAGATATCCTCAATTCCTCTTGTATTCCTTTATTCCTTCTTATTGACATTTCCCCTTTCCGATAGTATTCTTTACCCATTGCGTTTCACAAAGCTGTGCTGCTACGTAGAATGAATTAATGCAAGAGGCTGGGAATGTTTAGAAAGATATTGGTCCCTCTCGATGGCTCTCAAATATCGGAACGCGCCCTGCAGATAGCCCAACAGATCCTCCCCCGAACAAATCCCGAACTGTTTCTAGTTCACGTGGTTGACCCTTCCAGAGAGTCGGCGGCTCATATGCACCGCACATACCTGGATGGCCTGGCAGAGTCTTCACGGCAGCACCTCTCCAGGGAATCATCAAAAACACAGCAAGCTACGAAGGTAATTCCCGTCTTGCTGCACGGCGATCCGGCTACGGAGGTCATTAACTTCTCTCAAAAGAACGACATCAGCCTCGTAATCATGTCAACTCGAAACCGAACGGGAATCCGGCGCTGGGCGCTTGGCAGCGTATCTGAAAAGGTATACCGCCAAACGATGTGTTCATGTATCTTGATCGGGGCTGAGGGTGATTCCAAGACCACCCAGGCAGGAATGGGTGTGGGCAGGATACTGGTTCCAATCGGGCGCACCGGAAACGAGCGGGAATTCCTTTCCTATGTGAATGCCTTTGATACCAGGATAATCTCCGAAGTCATCTTTCTACAGGCAGTGCCGCAGATAGTTTCAATCGATGAAGAGGAATATCAGAAAGTCGCACACGAATTCACGGAAAGCGCGTACGCGGACAGGCTGGAGCAATCTCGCAAAGAGGAAGCCTTAAAACACCTTTCAACTTTTACCAACGTTGTCAAGGGCAAAGGAATAGCCACGACCGCGGTCGCCGTGGTAGGTTCCACCGTGGACAGCATCTTGAAATACGCCAGGGAAGCCAATATTGATTTGATAGCTCTTCCGGCGGAAGGCCAGACTGCTTTCGGGCACTGGATACTGGGAAAGCTTGCCAAAACACTGCTGCGAGAAGGGAAAACACCGGTCCTTATCGTGAAGCCCTTGAAACCCGTTTGAAACAGCAGTCCCATCCGCCATCAACGCCCCGATATGCACCGGCGGCAGGGCAACCCCGCCGATGAATCCGGGCTGTGAGTACAGGCAGAATAGTATTAATAGGAGGCAATAAATGGCACTGTTCGTTATGCTGACAACCCTCACCGACGAGGGAAGGAAGACCGTCAAGACTAATCCTGAGAGGATACGCCAGGTCAACAAAGAGGTAGAGTCCATGGGCGTCAAGATACTGGCGCAGTACGCCCTCTTAGGAGAGTACGACTTCATCAATATACTCGAAGCGAAAGATACCGAGGCGGTGGTGAGGGTGTCCATGGAACTAGGGGCAAGGGGCACGCTCACACCCATGACGCTAAGCGCAATGACCCTCGATGACTTCATAAAAAGCCTGAAGAAATAGCATCAAGCTTCCCGAATAGAAAACACCCGGCACCGGCAGCAGTACCCGGGCAGCGGAGCGGAACGTTCTCCTGCCACGGGCTTCTGTTTCTTTTTAGCGTTTTCGGCGAGTTATGTTATAATTACGAGTCTATGGCAGGAAGCTTTTATTCCGGAATTCGTGCGACAGACCCGCAAAAGCACTGGCTTCGGGTTTAGCATTTTCGCTGCCGTGTAGAGAGGAAAGGTAGAGGAAGTCCTTCATATGCCAAAGATTTACTTTATTGATGTTACAAACAGGGATGCCGTGCAGGCTTCGCGCATCATTCTGGCGAAACTGCAAAAGACCATGGTGAATATCTATCTTGCACAGCTGGGAGTTCACCAGTCGGAATTTGCCTTCCCGTTCCTCAAACACGAGCAAAACTACATTCAGGCCAATCTGGCATTGCAGAAGAAAGGGGCCATGGGAAACCTGGTCCTCGAAGGGTGGTGCCGGGCGGTGATAGCTGATGTGGATAAAGCCCTTAAGAATGACGTGAAAGACCTGAACCTCTCAATTTCCACTTCGGACCAGATGATCAGAAACAAGTTTCAGGGCAAGCTGGACCACAAACAGGTAATCCAGGAAATGAAACAAGCGGTCAAGTTCGCCAGAGATGGCGGCTGCCGCACTACCGGAGTGAACGCGGAGGACGCGTCACGTTCCGATATCAGCTTCCTCATCGAGTTCATACAGGCCGCAAAAGAAGCCGGAGCAAACCGCTTCAGATATTGCGACACCCTGGGCTGCGATACGCCTTTTAGCATATATGAGCGCATAAGGAAACTTGCCGAAGCGACGGGAATGGCTATGGAGCTCCACTGCCACAATGACCTGGGAATGGGAGTGGCGAATTCCGTTTGCGGAGCCAAGGGCGCGCTGGATGGCGGAGTGGACGCCTATGTCAATACTTCAATAAACGGTATCGGCGAAAGGGCGGGGCAGGCCGACCTGCTGGGGTGCTTACTGGCTCTAAAATTCGGAGTTGGATTTGAGAAATATCCCCTAGCGGATAATCTTGACCTTAAGGTCATAGCTAAACTTGCCAGATATGCTTCCGAGGCCTTTGGCGTGCCAATCCCCATAAATCAGCCGGGGGTCGGAGCCAACGCTTTCGCCCATGAGTCTGGTATCCATGCCGACGGAGCCTTGAAAGACCGCCGGAACTACGAGCTCTACGATTACGAGCTTCTGGGCATCGAGGAAGAGGAGCGGCAGTGCACGGGCAGGGTCATCACCACAGGAGAATATGGCGGAGTATCCGGACTGAAACATGTCTATGAAAAGCTGGGTATAACTTTCCCGAATAACGGGCAGGCGCAGCAAATCCTTGAGCTGGTGCAGTACGCCAATGCGCACACCCAGCAGCCTCTCACGGATGATGAGCTTCGTCTGATTCATGATTATCCGGAAGAAGTTAAAAAGCTGCTGATCGTAAATATTTAACTTCCCCTGTCCGGACTCTGCTTCCATCAACAGGGACTTAAGCCCCAGCATTAAACAGGACGATATTCTCTCACTTTTTCAGGAGATAGCTATCATGCCGGAATGGAGCCTCAACCAGATTATTACCGCGCTTCTCACCCTGGCCGCGTTTGTTGCCGCGGGTTCGCTGGCTTATTTCATTCTTACCAGAATAGCAGCCAAACTGGCGGGCAGGACCACCACAAGCCTGGACAACCTCCTGCTGCGAGCCATTGAGAAGCCCGTTGTGCTGGCCATCATCATCTTCGGGCTGAACCTTGCCCTCAAAACCCTCCCGTTGTCCGGGAGGGTTTCCACCATACAACACGCCGTCGTTCAGGGATTTACGGCGGCACTCACTATGTATGCCGCCCACGCCGTGGCCGAGGCCCTGCTGAAATGGTATGCGCAGGAAATAGCCGGCACTACGAAGACCAGCCTGGATGACAAAATGATACCGGTCCTCAGGAAAGTGATTCTTCTGTCCGCCCTTCTCCTTGGCGCCCTATGGATTCTGGATGTGGTCGGAGTTGACCTGCCCTGGCTTAGAAACTGGCTGGTCCAAACCGGCACCAGAGTAGGCCTCATCTTATTTCTTTCCATGTTCCTGATCTTTCTGACGGGACGGATAATACCTGCCGCTGTAAGACCCGCCGTGATGCAGAAAGCGAAGGACCAGCCCGAGGAGGAAATAAGAAAGAGGGTGGATACTCTCAGCGGTGTCTTTGTCAGCGCCGCTGAGGTGGTAATAATCCTCATGGCATCCTTCATGCTGCTTTCCGAACTCGGACTCGACATAGCCCCGCTCCTGGCCGGCGCCGGCGTGGCAGGAGTTGCCATCGGTTTCGGAGCACAGAGCCTGATCAAGGATATCCTTAACGGGCTTTTTGTAATACTGGAAAACCAGTACAGAATAGGAGATGTGGTCAAGATAGCGGATATCTCAGGTCAGGTGGAAGACATAAGCCTGCGAAGGACCATATTGAGAGACATGGACGGAATCGTACATTCCATTCCGAACGGGGAGATACGCGTCGCCAGCAATTATACGCGGGAATATTCCAGAGCGAATCTGGATATTTCCGTTGGCTATGGCGAAGACCTTGACAGCGTAATAGCCGTCGTGAACAAGGTGGGAAAAGAACTGGCAGAAGACCCTGCCTGGGCGCCCCGCATCATCAAAGCTCCGCAATTCCTGAGAGTCGAGAATCTCGGCGACTCCGGAATCGCCATGAAGATCGTAGGTGACACACGGCCGATGGAACAGTGGAATGTAATGGGGGAACTGAGAAAAAGATTGAAGAAGGCCTTCGATACGGAAGGCATCGAAATACCCTGGCCACACACAAAGGTCTACTTCGGAAATTCTCCGGAAACTACTTCACAACCGGGACACAGTAAAGGAAAAACGGAAGAATCCCGGCCAAAATAGAGACTATTTCTCTGCCTTTGCCTGGGAAATCAGCATTATCAGGAACGGCAGTATTTCTATTCTGCCCAGTATCATAATTCCCGCGAGCAGCCACTTAAGCCCGATTGACGTCGCTGCTATATTTGTTGATAGGCCTGTGGTTGCGAATGCCGATACAACCTCGAAGAGAGAATCAATAAATTCCAAACCGGTCAAGGTGAAGATGAGCACGGAGATGAAGATCAGGAATACCGCCAACAGCGGTATAAGAAGGTGAATAAAGACCTCCTTGTCATCCATTTCCTTACCTTCGATTATCAAGGGTTCCTTTGAATCAGAGATAAATCTTCTGACGGACCACGGTACAAACTTAAAGAATATCATCAGCCTCAAAACCTTTATCCCGCCTGCCGTGGAAACACTCATGCCGCCGACAAACATAAGAAATATGAGAATAAGCTTGGCCGGATCACTGAGCTTAAGTATGTCTATTGTCTGGAAACCGGTAGTGGTAGAGGCGCTGATTACGTGGAAAAATGAGGTGGACCAATCAAGTCCGGATACAAAGAAAAAAACTACGAATCCGGCAAGAATAAGACACAGGAAGAGGATGAACTCGTTTTTGAACCCGCGCGTCAATTTCCTGTCCAGCAATCTATCCAGCATGAAGAAGTTTATGGCTCCGGCGAACATAGCCAAGCTCAGAACCCAGTTGATGTTGTTTGTAAACAAAGATGAAAGGTCTGTCACCGGAGAAAACCCGCCGGTGGAGATTGCGGCGAAAACGGCGGAGAGCGCTTTATGTATTTCTCTGCTTCCCAGGAAATAGAGTGAAGCAGCGAAGATTATTACAAGCACGGTATAGATTAAAAGGACCTGCATAATGACTTTCTTGATTCCCTGTACGATCCTGTCTATGCCTATCAACTTGCCCAGCTGGCTGACCGTGGCAGAACTACCCGGATAGAAAAACGCCAGCAATATGAAAACGATTCCGATGCCGCCGATCCACTGCGTGAGACCTCGATACAGAATCAGCGATTTTGGCCACAGGTCTATATCCGGCACGAGTGAAAATCCCGATGTAGTATATCCGGATATGCTCTCAAAAAAACTGTTGGTCAATTTTGTGAAGAAGTCCCCCTGGAAAACGTTGACATACAAATAAGGTATAGCACCCGCAAGCCCCAGCAGCACGAACACCATAAACATGAGGATAGATGAAGATAAGATGTTAAGCTCTTCCCGGAAACAAAAAGCGTTAAGAAGGAAGCCGGAAACAAAGAAAACAGAGGAAGTTATGAAAAAGGATATTAAAGCGGGCGTCTCGCCATAATAGAACCCGGCGGCGATTGGGAGTACCATCAGCACCCCGGCAATCTGGAGAACGAATCCCAGATTGGCGAGGATTGGTTTCATACTCGAAAAGCTAAAGTTCAAAAAACAGTTTTCTAATAGTATTGGAAACTTGGCACATATCCTAAACCTGATATTCGTCACAGTCAAGCCCAAGAGAGTATAATCTTGATAGCGCGACGAATGCGGGAACATCGGAGAGACGAATTGATCTGGGTCTTGCTGGGTATTATCGGTATTTCTGTTGGAACGTTCGGCACGCTCATAGGAGTCGCGGGCGGGTTTCTCCTGATACCGGTATTGTTTTACCTCTACCCTGATGAATCTCCAGCTACCATCACCAGCATTACACTGGCCGTAGCCTTCTTCAATGCCCTCTCCGGTTCCATCGCTTATGGCCGTCTCAGGCGTATTGACTATCGCTCCGCAGTCCTGTTTTCATTAGTCGGTGTTCCCGGCGCGATAATTGGCGCCGCCATAACCGCTCTGCTCAACCGGGGAGCATTTCAAATCGTATTCGGGATAACTCTTCTGGCGGTGTGCGCCTATTTGTTCCTCCGTCCCGAGCGAAGACATCAGAGTAATGATGTCGTTCCCGGTCAAGTTGTCCGGACAATTTGCGACGGCAATAACCATACCTTCACCTACTGCTACAGCCGTCCGCTGGGCATGGGAATTGCTTTCACGGTAGGTCTGATTTCGGGTCTGCTCGGCATTGGCGGAGGCATCATTCACGTACCGGCGCTGACCCAACTGTTGAATTTTCCCACCCACATCGCCACAGCGGTCTCCCAGTTTGTGGTGGCTACGACCACCTTTGCCGCAGTTGACGTACATATCTTCACCGGCGCCTTCGCTCACGGTATCCGCAGGGCCGCCGTGCTGTCGGCAGGAGCCATCATTGGAGCCCAGCTAGGCGCCCGTTTGTCACAAAGAACCTCCGGTGTACTCATCATGAGGCTACTGGCCGGAGGCATGGGAATCGTCGCAATTCGCCTCATTATTGCCCCGTTCTAAGCTACGAGTGTTGAACCCTCTGAACGAAATTTGATTTATGAGCGGTTTTAATACAAAATAATAGCCAGTCATTTCGCCTGTCACCAGGCAACCCCCATAAAAGACGGAGCAGAAAGTATTGAGCAAACCGAGCAAAAACACAAATATGAAGCCATTTCTTCTGTTCTTCATCTTTTTCGCAATTCTCTTATTTTCCGCTTTCTCCTGCAAGGAAAAACCTTCCTCTATTCAAATCGATTTCACTAAAACGGAAATATCGCCCAGCGATATACTGGAACCCCAACAAAATAAAACGATCAGGTTTGCGATGTTGGCGGGCAACTCTCCTCTTCCCACAATGAATTTCTATGGTCAGCTTTTTGAACATATAGGGAAGAAGTTGGGTTATCCTGTCGAATTTGTACAGAGAAAAACTTATTCCGAAATCAATGAATTACTTCGAACAGGTGAGATAGATTTCGCCATAATAAGCTCCGGCTCCTATGTGCAGGATAAAGAAGAGTTTGGACTTGAGAGCGTGGCTGTTCCCCAGGTATATGGCCGTTCCTATGGTTATTCTTATGTTATAGCAAGAGTGGATAGCAACATCTATAAATTCAACGATTTAAGAGGGAGAACCTATGCTTTTACTAACCCATCATCCACTTATGGCAGACTGTTTCCCGTATATAAGCTTGCCTTAATGCAGGAGACGCCCAATAGCTTCTTCTCCCACTATATTTTTACTTACGGTCACAGCAAATCCATAAAGGCAGTGGAAGAAGGCCTGGTTGACGGGGCTTCAGTCTACAGCCTTATCTATGATAATTTAGCTATTAGTGCTCCTGAACGGGTCTGGAATATAAATATAATTGACAGGTCGCCTCCTTTTGGGCTAAACCCAATAGTCACCTCTCCTCATTCTTCCGCTCTTTTAAAAAATCAATTTTCCAAAATTTTGCTGAGTCTACATATGGAGCAAGATGGTCAGCGAATTCTGAAGGAACTAAACTTCGAGCGCTTTGTTCTGCCCGATGAGTCCTCCTATCAGCCTATTCGCAAAATGCGTGACTTTGTCATGAAAAAAACAGAACGTTTGAAATCCAGATGAGTCTGAGTTTACGCACAAAAATTCTGTTAAGCTTCTCTGGCTTAATATTGCTTTTCGGGTTTGGCGCTGCCTATTACGGCCGAAATGCCCTTTCCAGAATCCTCGAGAATGAATTAAATGAAAAGGGTTCCAGCCTGGGTAAAAGCCTTGCCGTTCAGAGTGAAACCTTACTGGTTACAGATGATGCTTACTCACTTTATGAATTGTTCAGCAGCACACTTACCAGCGATTCCGATGTTCGCTACATTTTTATTGAATCACCTTCAGAAGTGGTACGCTATCACACTTTTGAAAAGGGCATACCGATGAGTTTGCGCCAGGCCAACGAAATTGATTCCAATTCACAGCAAAGTCTCAGAATAATTAGCACAAATGAGGGCAACGTACTTGATGTTGCCACACCTATGGAAAAGGGAAAAGATGGGACTCTCCGGCTGGGACTCACCTTTACCCGTATGCAGAGTCTGGTTACCAGATATATATATTTCCTTCTTTTACTGCTTGGTTTAGCTACTATACTTGCCCTGCCCATATCCCATTTTCTGGCACGGCTTATCACCAGACCCATCGCTGCCCTGAGCAGAGTTACTAATGCCGTGGCCCGGGGAGACCTGTCTCTTAAAGTTCCTGAAGGCAGGGATGAGATCGGCCGTTTCGGCACTGACTTCAATATTATGACTGAAAAATTATCAGCGTCCAGAAATGAGCTCTTACAAAGAAACAGGGAACTGACCATCTTGAATGGTTTGCATTCCGATCTGCTCAAGAAGGCGATAACAGCCCAGGAGGAGGAAAGAAAAAGAATTGCGCGAGAGTTACATGATGATATAGGCCAGGTCCTATCTGAAATATCAGTTGTATTAAGAGATATTGAAGAAGAGGGACACGAATCTGTAAATCTCATGCAGAGAGTGTCCAAAGTAAAAGGCGAAACTACCTTCGCCCTTCAAAGCCTGAGAGAGACCATTCTAAACTTACGGCCCACTGTTCTGGATGACCTGGGTCTGATTCCTGCTCTCCGATGGTTTGCCAGGGAAAAACTGGAGAAATTGGGCCTCAGATTTTATTTTGAGCTGAAAGGGGTCAAGAGAAGGCTCAACCCACAGATAGAGATTACTCTTTTCAGAGTAATGCAGGAGGCCATGAACAACATAGCGAAATATGCTAAGGCAAAGGTGGTTTCGCTTCGCCTTGAATTAAATAATGGACGGCTTATAGCAGAAATCAGAGATGATGGCATAGGCTTTAACGTGGACGAAGTCTTGTCTTCTAACGACATGAAAAGCCTGGGTCTTCTGGGAATGAAAGAACGGTTATCCTTGATTAACGGCACTTTGGAAGTATCCTCTAAACAGGACCAAGGCACCGCGATACACATAGAAATCCCAGATATGAAGGGATAGGAGGACGCAATGAACAGGATTAAATTGTTAATTGTAGATGACCATGCCATGTTCAGGGAGGGACTGAAAGCCCTGCTCGAGCCTCATGCAGATTTCGAAATAGTGGGAGAGGCCGGCAATGGAGAAGAAGCTATACAAAAAACGAGAGAGCTTATCCCTCAGGTCGTATTAATGGACATCGGCATGGCGGGCAGTAACGGATTACAGGCCACATGGCAGATAAAAAGCGATTTTCCCCAAGTTGAAATTCTGGCTCTTACCATTCATGATACCGAAGAGTATTTTTTTGAAATCCTTAAGGCGGGAGCCTCGGGTTATGTTCTCAAGGAAGCGCCATCTACCGAGCTTTTTACTGCCATAAAAGATGTTGCTGCGGGTAAAGCACATATATGTTCCGTCATGGCACGCAAACTGCTGGATGACTACCTGAGAAGGGTAAAAACCGGTGAAGAAAAGAAAAGCTATCAAGTTCTTTCCAACAGGGAAAGAGATGTGGTGCGTTTAATAGCAGAGGGATGTACAAACCAGGAAATAGCCCAAAAGCTATCCATATCTATTAGCTCTGTTCAGACCTACCGCAGCCGGGTTATGGAGAAGCTGAAGCTGCATAACAGAAGCCAGCTGATTCTATATGCCCTACAACATGGTTTGATCGACACTACCATTTAACCTGTCCCTCTTTCCACGACTCCCCTACCAACAACTACACTACTTTGCGCTCTGCCGTAGTCCCCTATTTAACTACACGAAAAATTGCTGTTTAAACGACTTGATACCGACGCAACTTATGCTAACTTATCTTCTGTCTTGTGACAGGGGAGCGCCAACTATACTCCTTGGCTGATACAACGCTTGGATTTAAGGCTGAAAGAACAAGGAGGCTGTGGAGAATGACCTGAAAATGAAGTTTATTGATATATTCAGCAAATATTAGGAAAGGAATAAGCGTGTCTTGTAATATCAAAAAAGTAATGGCTTTGTTTGGAGTAGTTCTGTTGTTAGGGTTAGTAGCGGCTGCCTGCGTCCCCACTGATGTGCAGGATGCCATAAGGGCTACTCAGGCGGACGTTAAGTCCGTTAAAGCAGATATAGCTGCTCTTAAGGGCGACGCAAGCGGGAAACTGGACAAGGTCCTGGCCGGAGACTCCGACATCAACCAGGCGGAGAGGGACACAAAAGAGCATGTGGTCAGAGGCAGGGCTGATTTCATTGCCTTCAACGATAATTTCGACAAAATGAGCAAAAGCCTTTCAGGCAGTATGACCACAATTGTTGGCATTCCGGCTAAAAAGGATGCGAAAACCGGAGCAACAACACCTGCAAAGCCCGGGCTCGTTCAGAATATAGACGGGAAGCTTGACCAGCTTATAGGGATACCGGCCAAGGCAGCCGTTGCCGCAAAGGAAGATCCAAAAACGGGGAAAGCAATTGCGGCTATACCAGGGGTCCCGGCCAAGCCAGGCTTGCTTGATGACGTAAACGCCAAACTGGATAAGCTGGTGGGTATCACCGCTAAACCGGCGGTGCCAGCGAAGACCGACAAAGCTGGAAAAGTTGTTGCTCCAGCCCAGCCAGCGGTACCGGCCAAGCCGGGCGTTGTTGACGACATAATGACGCAACTGAAAGACATAAGGGAAAGGCTGGCCAAAATAGAGAGCGCCGCGGCTACACCCACCCCAGCTCCCACGGCAACGCCCCCTGCAACGATAAAACCCTGAGTTACTCAAAACTCCTTCTTCTAGCAGCGCCCCGCTTTAGACACGGGGCGCTGCTCCCCTTTTCGGAAGCATTTTCCAGGAAAGTCCGGAAAGTCTAGATAATTGTTCATCTTATATTCATCTGATCCTTAATTAATGTTTATACTTCCTATGGTCTAGTATGGTAGACCGTATCCAGAACTCGAAACATCAGCAATAAGGGGGATGCATAGATATGAATTACAAAAGGTTTTTGCTGCAGGGTTTCATGGCACTCTTATTCCTGGGTCTTAGCTGCGCTCCCAGAGAAACCGCTGGACCGGCGCCGGAAGGGCTGGCTCCGGCCACCGAGAAGCCCGCATCCTCCGGGCTGACAGGCTGGGAAACTGAGGGGTAAAAGACTCTCAGGGAAGCTCAACGGGAAGGCAAGGTGGTTGTATATGCCGCCACGCCTGGCCCTGCTCTTAGAGAAGCTGCTTCTGGGTTCAAAAAGAAGTTTGGAATCACTATGGAAGTGTTGACCGGCAACCCCGCGGAGATAAGAAATAAAATTGTCGCAGAGAGGGCCAACGGTCTGAACATCCAGGATTTGTTCATTACCGGTATGAACAGCCATTTCCTGACAAGCCTTCCTCTGAACTGGCCTGATCCCTATGGATACAGAGTTTATACTGCCCGAAGTGAAAGATCCGAAGAACTGGTTTGATGGAAAACATCCTTTTCAAGATGAGCAGAAAAGTGTTTTGGGTTTCTTATACTATCCCACTATGGGTATAGCCATTAATACGGACCTGGTAAAGGAAGGTGAACTAACATCCTATTTCGACCTTCTAAAGCCCCAGTGGACAGGCAAGGTAATCATAAACGACCCACAGGTTACAGGCACGGCTTTTAATGGGTTTGCCACATTTATATGGAACAAAGCATTAGACCTGGATTATTTCCGCCAGGTCGTAAAACAAGGACCCGTAATAAGGGACGCAACCACGCAGGTAGACTGGCTGGCCAAGGGAAAATATCCTGTAGTCCTCTGGGCTGACACCAATGAGATACGCAGATACCAGGAGGCTGGCGCCCCGGTTGAGTGGGTTTATCCCAAGGAGGGTGTTTATCTAAGCATGGATGGGGCAGGAGTGATAATGTTAAAACAACGCCCCCATCCCAATGCGGCCAGGGTCTTCCTGAACTGGTTGCTTTCAAGGGATGGACAAATCCAGATACAGAAATTCATGGGCTATCATAGCGCCAGGACAGACACTGTCGGCACCGATAGCGGGCTGGAGCCCCTGAATACCCGGCAGGAAGGGGTGAAATACTATCCGAGCGCCAATTTGAATGTGGAATGGCTGAAGAACGAGCAGACCAAATATGAAGCCTGGGCCAAGGAGGCTTTCGGAGCTGTCAAGTAGAAATCAGGAGTACTGAACATGAAATAGCGGGGTACCAGCCTCGCTTCCGCAGTCGAAAAAAAGAAGAGACCAGTATAAGCATGGCCATTCCTGTTTTAAGACGAAGGTTTGGAGCCGACCTGGAGCATCGAGCCTATTAAAATTCGGCAACTTTTTCCGCCTTGGCTCCTTGAGCCTGCTTCCAATCCTGAGATATAATTTCCTTTAGAGAGTCTACGGTTGAGTCGCCTAATTCTCCGGAAGCAGTTCCAGCTTCGTTGTTTCTGCAAACGGCAGGTGGTCCATCAAAAGGTCCAAATACACTTCAGGCGAGGGGGGAGCGTCCACATGATGAACAAAGAGTCACTCCAGGAACTGGTAACGCAAAAGCTATCGGACTATCTTTTCATAGTAGTCTCGAACCGTGAACCCTATGTACATAACTACTCCGGCTCAGAAATCCAGTGTGTCATGCCTGCCAGCGGCCTCACCACCGCCCTGGACCCCGTCATGCGCGCGTGCGGCGGCGTCTGGATTGCCCATGGCAGCGGGGCCGCGGACAAGGAGGTAGTTGATAAGTCGAACAAGGTCAGAGTCCCACCTGAAGATCCGAAGTACTCTCTCAAGAGAGTTTGGCTCTCCAGAGAGGAAGAGGACGGCTACTACTATGGTTTTTCCAATGAAGCCCTCTGGCCTCTGTGCCACGTAGCCTATACGAGGCCGGTGTTCAGCGAATCCGACTGGAACACCTACAAAGCAGTGAATCAGAAGTTTGCCGACAACATCCTGGAAGAGGTTGGCGACAAGAAAGCTTTCGTCTTCATCCAGGACTATCACCTGTCACTCTTGTCGCGATTCATCAAAAAGAACAATCCGAATATTGTAACTGCCCAGTTCTGGCATATTCCGTGGCCCAACCTCGAAGCCTTTCGCATTTGCCCCTGGATGGAAGAGATCCTGGACGGCCTTCTGGGGAACGACCTGCTGGGATTTCATATCCAGTATCACTGCAATAATTTCCTGAATACTATTGACAGGGCCATTGAAGCCAGAGTCGATCTTGAGAGATTCACCGTCGTCAAGAGCGGCGAGAGGACTCTGGTACGTCCCTTTCCCATCAGCGTTGATTTTGAAGAAATATCCCGGGAATCACAGCAGGACAAGGTCAACCAGGAGATGGCATCGCTCAAGAAAAAGCTGGGACTGGACAATGAATATATCGGGGTTGGCGCCGACCGTATTGATTATACCAAGGGCATACCGGATAGGCTCAAGGCGATCACCCTATTCCTGGATAGGTACCCTGAATATCGCGGAAAGTTCGTATTTATAATGGCCGGAGTTCCAAGCCGCGTGCATATCGCGGCGTACAAGAAACTGAATGAAGAAATCGACAATCTGGTAGAAGAAATCAACTGGAAGCATCAATCCGGGCACTACAGGCCCATCATATACCTGAAAGAACACCTGTCACATACGACTCTCATGGCTTTGAACAGAATGGCCAATTTCTGTATTGTAAGCTCGCTGCATGACGGGATGAATCTGGTGGCGAAAGAATTCGTTTCCAGCAGGACTGATGAGCAGGGAGTCCTTATTTTAAGCCCGTTTACCGGAGCCGCCAGAGAGCTGACTGACGCGCTGCTGGTGAATCCCTATGCGACAGACCATTTCGCTGAAGCTATCAAAACAGCCCTGGAGATGCCAAGGAGGGAGCAACAAAGAAGAATGAGAAAGATGAGAGCCGTAGTTAACGAAAACAACATATATAAATGGGCCTCCGATATTATCACGGAGCTGGTGAAGTTTGAATTCGGTAAGTCCTGAGTGATACACTTGCTGGCCAATTGGAAAGAGGTCGAAGTACCGTTCAGAAAGGCAGACAGGGTATTTCTATTCAGCGATTTTGACGGTACTCTTTCTCCCATTGTAGAAAGACCGGAGATGGCGTATCCTTCCCCGGAAATAAAGAGAATTCTTCAAGAACTGAGTCAAGACAACCGGTACGTTATTGGTATAATAAGCGGCAGGGCTCTGAAAGACCTGCGTGATAGAATAGGCATAAGGAACATAATCTATGCGGGGAACCACGGTCTGGAAATCGAAGGACCTGGATTCAGCTTCATTGAGCCGGTGGCCAAAGAGACCGCGGCTCTATTCGGACTCATTAACAGGTTGTTGCACAGAGCATTTACGGGAATTAAAGGTGTTCTTGTGGAAAACAAAGGTCTCTCACTGAGTGTGCACTACCGGGCCGTCCCTGAAAAAGAGGTAAGCTCGGTAAAACACGCCCTCGATAGAGTTACAGGTCTGGCCCATTCGCTCGGGAAGATAAGAATAACCACGGGTAAGAAAGTATTTGAAATCAGGCCTCCGGTAAAGTGGGACAAGGGAAAAGCTGTAAACTGGCTTCTGGATAAGTACTCCGTGAAAGGAAATCAGGAAAATATTACATCCGTATTCATGGGAGACGACCTGACTGACGAAGACGGATTCAAAGCAATTAACAGAAGAAACGGCATCTCAATCTTCATAGGTGATGAAGAAACCGTTTCCAGCGCCCAATATTACCTGCGGGCGCCCGATGAAGTGAAAGAATTTTTGCGGCTCCTGGTATCATTGAACTGACGATATGAATGACTTAACCAGATGGGTTGAGCAAAACTGGCCCGACATTGTAGTGCCTCTTGCCGTTTTCCTGACTACGTATATAGCCGGCTTGTGGATAAGACGAGTTTTCCTCAACAGGTTCGGACGGTGGCTGAAGAATACCAACTGGCAGGGCAGCGCCATCGTTCTCAATGCCTTAAGAACTCCCTTTGTCCACTGGTTTCTGATTCTGGGCATCTACCTTGCCCTGCGCGTGTCCATGCTGCCCATAGCCTGGGTAGTGATAGCCGGCCGCGTACTTGGAAGCCTTCTAGTCATTTCCATTATAGTTCCCGGTGTAATTATTGCGGAACAACTGATCAGTCTTTACTTCGGCAGAATAGGCCTTGCACCAAGAGAAATAGCCCTTTCCAGAAATGTCTCAAGAGGCGCTCTTCTCGTAATCGGGCTTCTGATAATCCTGGATATCTGGGCTCTTCCTACCACTCCGATTATCCTCATTGTGGGCGCCGTTATACTATGGGGAGCCTTCGCTTTCAGGGACATATTGCCCAATTTGATAGCCGGAATGCAGTTTTCCGCGACCAACCAGATAAAAGTAGGCGACTATATCAAGCTGGAAACAGGCGAGGAAGGTTATGTCACAGACATAAGCTGGCGTAACATCAGGATTGAATCCCTGGAAGAGCACTCTTCAATCATAGTTCCGAACAGAAAGCTGACTACCTCAACGGTAATCAACTACGGGCGCCCTTTGACGCAGGCAAAAGAGCCGTTCCATTTCTATTCCAGATTGCACCTGAAAGAGCTAACGGGCCTGAAAGCAAGAGATTTGAAGGAACTGGTTGATGTAATGAAAAACATTCCGGAATCGGTGGTTTACTACCACACACATCATTATCTGGAAGAACATCATTTCCTTACACCGGAACCGTCCAATGACTTTGCGCTCTGGGTGACCAATGCCCTGGGGTATGATGCGCTCGGCGAGAAGCTGGCCAGTGTTGATGTACTGGATTTCCCCACACTGGCCGCTTTTAAGGAGAGGATAATGAGTGTCGTGGAAGAAGCTCTCACAAATGGAGATTCTTCAAGGACAGCATTGCATGGGAGAGAATTCTATTTCATCAAAACCGTCAGCGTGATAATTCCCACCAATTTCGTCGCTCACGACCTGAGGGAATTCGTGGAAATACTCAGGAAAATATCTATCGGGTCCATTTACTTCCATATTTTCGAATCCCGGCTGAGACTTCAAAAGGGGCAAAACGATTTCTCCATCTGGATTGAGGACAGCGTAGGAGATGCTGAACTGGCAGGCAGCATTGCCAGACTCGATCCCTATTTTCATACTCTGGAGGGCCTAAGATCGACACTCATACAGCTTCTCGAAAAACGAATAAAATAAGAATATCCGATTACGAGCCCATAGTCGGCCGGAGCACCGTGCAGCAACTCAGGCTCCTGGGCGAAAAGCTTTCCGGCAAAATAATCGAGACTGTTAACTCCACTTTCAGCGGGGGCGGAGTCGCCGAGATTCTGAGCCGCATGGTGCCGCTCATGGGACAGATAGGAGTTGACATCAGGTGGCACGTCATCAAGGGAAACGACGAATTCTTCGAGGTAACCAAGAAGTTCCATAATGCCCTGCACGGCAGAGAAGAGAACCTGTCACCCGCCGATTTTTCCACCTTTCTACAGACGAGCAAGAAGAACCTGGAAGAAATGGACTTCTGCGGTCAAATCCTTTTCATTCACGATCCCCAGCCAATCGTCCTCGTGGAAAAGAAAAAGACTTCGGACAGGAAATGGGTCTGGCGCTGTCACGTTGACGTATCTAATCCCAATGAGCAGGTATGGGGGTTCCTGAAGAATTACATTAACCAGTACGACGCAGCCATCTTCTCGGCCCCGTCTTTCTCACAGCCCTTGCCGATAAGACAGTTCCTAATTTCCCCCTCCATTGACCCTCTGAGCGACAAGAACAAAGAACTCCCCGAAGAGACGATAAACCAGGTGCTGAAGGACTTCAACATCAGCAAAGACAAACCCATAATTACCCAGATTTCACGGTTCGACTTCCTGAAAGACCCCGTGGGAGTCATAGAAGCATTCAAACTGGTCAGGAAGAGCATTGACTGCCAGCTGATACTGGCTGGGGGAACCGCTACAGACGACCCTGAATCCGAAAAAGTCTTGCAGCTAGTGGACAAGGCAGCGGGTGACTACCCGGACATACATGTGCTGCTCATTCCAACCGGCAGCGATATTCAGATAAATGCGCTGCAGCGGGCCTCCAATGTAATTCTGCAGAAGTCCATCAAGGAAGGCTTCGGCCTTACTGTCAGCGAGGCCCTGTGGAAGGAGAAGCCGGTTGTGGCCTCCGCCGTGGGAGGAATTCCCCTTCAAATAGTTGATAACTACACAGGTCTGCTCAGCCACGGGGTGGAAGGGACGGCCTTCGCCATCAGGAAACTTCTGGCCAATCCCGCCTATGCGGCACAGCTTGGAAAGAATGGCAAGGAGCACGTCAGGCAGAATTTCCTTATCACACGCCAGATAAGAGATTATTTGCTACTGTTCCTGACACTGGACCGGAAAGAGGATGTGATTTACCTGTAGAGATTCAGAAATAGGTCGGTATCAGAACGATGAAATAAATAGCCATCAGAACCAGACCTAAAGGCACTCCTATCACCGCCCATTCTTTCATACTTATGCGCAGCCTGGCCGCCGCCACAATGTTGGGTATGTTACCCGGTACCAGCATGCCACCGGCTATCAATAGACTCACGATAGCGCTGACAATCTGAGGCAATGACATGGTCGGTCCAATCTCAACAGCCGTCAGTGTAGCGTTGTCAAGGACCGCAGAGAGAGTATTGATCCAGTAAAGTATCCAGGCCGAAAGCTTGGTTATATACCATAAAACGAGCGGCTTCAGGCCTTCTCCCAGTAATATCAATGCAGCGATGAAAACGTAAACCTTGACCGCCCTCAATATGACCCCTTTGACAGTCTCCAAGTGTTCAGCCTCTATGCTTTCCTTTGCCAGAGACACTTTACCGCCGATGTACAGAGCGCCAAACATGGCTATGGCGATAACGCCGGGAATTATATATATCCCAAAATGCTTCAGCGGAAAGAAGAATCCCGCATAGTAAGGTGGTCCGGCCAGTTTATGTACCAGGATAGTGGACAGGGGTTCTCCCAGCGGCGTCAGTCCGGCACCCAGACCTACAGCGAAACAGGCGACAACCACCAGCTTAATCTTGTCGCTTTTCGAAAAGGGAAGCGCCGCTACTACTTCCGACAGTACTACGGCAGTCACAATGACCGATATGATGCTGGAAAAAAAGCCAAGAAGGGTTATGAGAAGAAAAATGAACACTTTGAGGCCCAGTTTATTGGCCAGCGCCAGGATAGCACCAGTAAAGGGCTTGTTGAAATAATATATGAGAAGGCCAAATACCAGCACTACCTGGAAAATACCTACCGGCAGAGACCCGATAATTATTGGCGCTTTGAGGGCTTCCTTCAGCAGTTCCCAGCTCCAGAGCCCGGAGATCGTTACGGCAACGATGCCCATAACAAGGAAGAAAGGCTCCAGGTTTTCTTCGATCTTTTTTACTTTGAAAGGGAGTATCAAGACCAGCAAGGTCACCAAAGTCAGCCCGATGACCATATAGAGTACCGGCTCCTGAGGAATATGCTCCATTAGATTAACCTCGTCGATGTCGTTCCTCCGTGCATGATAATCTCACGGAACCGGAACACATCCCGGAGCCCTTACCAGAAGCACCGGCACACGGGAGGCATGCAGAATCCGGTCGGCCACACTCCCCCAGACCCAGCGAGATACTCCCGAACGGCCGTGCGTAGCCATTACAATCAGGTCCGCATTAATATTCAAGGCATCATCTGTAAGGCTTTCGGCTACCTTCCCGCTGATTAGCCTTGTTTCAACTTTCAGGCCTTTGTCCCGAAGCATGGATGCCAAATCTTCCAGATACTTCCGGGCCTCAGCAGTGGTTTCCTTCTCGATTTGCGCTATGTCTTCAACAGTCAGGGCTATGCCCCCCTTGGTCGGCACTTGCAGCGGCTCAACCACCCGTACCAGCTCAACGGTAGCCCGAGTTGCACTGGCAATTGTTTCAACATGAGGAAGGACGCACTCCGCCAGATCAGAGCCGTCCACCGGTACCATTATCTTCTTGTACATGTTATTTCCTTTCCAGAGGCATAACACGGTGAACAGGAGACCATCCCTTTCTCCCGTTTTCCGTTCTACAACCCCAGGTCCTATCCGTATGCCCACGTGAGAACACTCGTCCTCTATTATCTACCACGTTCAGAATGCTGTCCACCCCATTTTCCTGGGCACGGCAGTGGGCATCCGCCGCTGCCTTTCGCAGTCTGCTGTCTGCCAGGGCGGTTCGTGAACCGCCCCTACTCCCTCCTACCCGCAGACCCTCTAGACTGAGCCTAGCGATTGCAGTATAATCTTCTGCTGATTGCTGATGAACCTTACTTGCTAAGTTTTTTCAAATAACCTCCTGGAGAAATCTATGAGTAAAACTGCCAGTTCAAACATGCCCGCACCCGTGACCAATTTCGGAGTGAAGTCGTTTCCTTTCCCGGACGGCAAAGACTACTATCCTCCATGCCAGTTCGGCTGCCCAATCCGTCAGGACGCGCGGGGTTACATGGCCGCCATCGCGCAGGGAGACTTCGACCAGGCCAAGCAGATCGTCCTCAAGGACAATCCCCTGGCAACAATACTCGGCACTATATGCGGCCATCCCTGCGAAACAAAGTGCCGCAGAGGAAAAGTCGAGCATCCTATTTCTATCAGAGTCCTGAAAAGGGTGGCTGTTGAGTTGGGGCATGTCCCCGCCCCAACAAAGATAGAAACGAAATACGCGGAGAAGATAGCCGTAGTTGGAGCGGGGCCTTCCGGCCTGACAGCTGCCAGCGACCTTGCCAAAATGGGATACTCGGTGACCCTTTTTGAAAGGGACCAGGTGGCGGGCGGCATTGTGCAGAATTATGTTCCCATTTACCGGCTTCCCCGTCAGTTTATAAAGAACGATGTGGATAACATTGCGGCCCTGGGAGTGCAGATAAAAACAGGTTCTGAACTCGGGAAACATTTCAGCCTGAAAGACCTGCAAAACCAGGGATACAAGGCTATTCTCCTTGCCCTGGGCCTCCCGCAGAGCAGAAGCCTTCCGCTGCCCGGGGTTGACGCGAAAGACGTCATGCTTGCCCTCCCGTTCCTCAAATCAGTTAACTTCGACGGGTTCCGTTTTCCGCCAAATAAACATGTCATAGTCGTCGGAGGAGGCAACGTGGCAGTAGATGTGGCCCGAAGCGCCAGGAGGGCCGGGGCCGCCGCCATACACATGGTCTGTCTTGAAAGCCGGGAAGAGATACCGGCCTCTCCCTGGGAGATAAAGGAAGCCGAGGAAGAAGGCATAGACATAAACTGCTCTTTTGGGCCGCGCTGCATCCTGGTTGATGAAGGCGGTGTGGTAAAAGGGCTGGAATGCAAAGGCGTCAAATCGGTATTTGATGAACAGAAGCGCTTTAATCCTACTTTCTACGAGGACAAGATAACCGCTTTTACCGGCAATATTATCATCGTGGCTATCGGGCAGGGCCATGACTTATCATACGTCAAGGATATGGGAGTCGCCCTGAATCAGAGGGGACAGATGGCTTACAATACAGATACCATGGCTACCAGCATGGAAGGAATCTTCACCTGCGGAGAGGTAGTTACCGGGCCAGGAAACGCCGTCCAGGCAATGGCCAGCGGCCGCAAAGCTGCCCTTTCCATGCATTCGTATTTGAGAAAGGATGCGCGCCTTTTGCCTCCACCAGAAAAGTCGGCGCTTAAAGAGCTGGACCCACTCGTCATAGAAAAAATCAAGAAACATGAACGCCGTGAGCCTGAACTTCTGCCGGCAAATGAAAGGGTGGCGAACTTTGATTTCATAGAGAAACCACTGGGAGCAGAGAATGCCATCCAGGAAGCCAGGCGCTGCCTTACATGCGGAGCGGGAGCGCAGCAAATAGATGATAAGTGCATTCACTGCATAACCTGCTTCAGGGTTTGCCCCTACGGCGTGCCTGTTATCGAGTCTCCGACAACCGTTCACATCAGGGCAGAGGAGTGCCAGGCATGCGGTATCTGCGTAGGAGAATGCCCCTCCAGAGCCATAGACTTCCGCTCCTACCGGATTGATGAGATTAACGACAGGCTGGAGGCTGCCCTGAAACACGGAAGCTCCAGATCTTCCCTCGTAGGCTTTCTTTGCAGCTATCACCCCTTTAACAAGCGGGATAAGGATGCCCAGGACGTGCACCTCGTTAGAACATCCTGTGTTGCCAAGATTGAAAAAAGGCATTTGCTTAAGGCTTTTGAACTTGGAGCACAGGGGGTCTTCGTGGCTGGATGCACTGAATCGGACTGCGCATACCAGAATAGCTACTACTGGGCGCAGCAGAGGCTTCAAGCCGCAAAGAATAGCTTAAAAGAAATCGGGCTGGGAGAAGACAAAGTGAAGCTTTATCGGCATGATCCATCTCAGCCGGTGACACTGGAACAAATCCACGCGGATTTTGCCAAAGGCATCACCGCGGACAAACCTGGTAAATAGGTCAATCCCCTTATCCCCGTTAACAAGGGGGACACAAGGGAGGGATCATAACGGAGGACGCCAATGATAAAGGGTGAAAGAAAGCCCTTACCGGAGATAAGGAAACTCATAGCACCGTACAAGAAGGTTCTCATCCTGGGGTGCAACACCTGCACCGCCATATGTTTCGCGGGAGGCGAGAAAGAGGTAGCCGCGCTGGCTTCCACGCTCAGGATTACCGACGGCAAAGACAAGGTCTTCACCGAAGGAATCGTGAGAAGGCAGTGTGAGAAAGAATACATCCTGGAAGCCAGGAAACAGATGGAGGAGGCTGATGTAATCGTCTCGCTCGCCTGCGCGCTGGGAGTGCAGGCTGTTGTCGAGCATTTCCCCCAGTTCGATATCCTTCCGGGACTTAACACGTCATTTCTCGGTATCCCGATGGAGCACGCGGTATTCAACGAGAAGTGCATTGCCTGCGGAGATTGCATCATCGGCCTCACCGGAGGACTGTGTCCGTTCTCCCGCTGCGCCAAGAGCCTTTTCAACGGGCCGTGCGGGGGCTCCGTGGGAGGCAGATGCGAGATTTCGAAGGATGTTCCCTGCGTCTGGCAACAGATACTGGACAGGCTAAAATCGCTGGGACGGCTGACCGTTATGGAGGACGTGGTGCCTATCAGAGACTGGGTTTCCAACAGCGCCAAGGGTCCCCGAACAATTGTTAAAGCCGACATGAAACTGCCCGAGCCCCTGAAAGTAGAGGCATCTTCGGCCGGTATTATCAAGAGGTAAATAGAATGAAAGCTGGAACAAACCTTGAAAAAGTCCTTGAGGCAGGACATTTCGCCGTTACTTGCGAGGTTGGCCCTCCGAAGGGGACTAACCCGGACTCAGTCCGCAAAAAGGGAGGCCAGGTCAAGGGCTTCGCGGATGCCATTAATGTCACCGATAATCAGACGGCCATAGTGAGGATGTGCAGCCTGGCAGGCTGCACTTTGCTCAAACAGGTGGGAGTAGAGCCCGTGATGCAGATGGTAGTCCGGGACAGGAACCGCATCGGCCTGCAAAGCGATGTGCTGGGAGCTATCGCGCTGGGAATCAATAATATACTATGCCTCTCGGGAGACCACCAGAAATTCGGAAACCATCCCACGGCCAAGAACGTTTTCGACCTGGATTCCATTCAGCTTATCTCAGCGCTCAAACGTATGAGGGATGAAAAGAAGTTCATTAACGGGGAGGACATAAGCGGTGAAGTCCCTCTGTTCATTGGCGCCGCTGAGAATCCCTTCGCCGACCCCTTTGAGTGGAGGGTGGTCCGCCTGGGGAAGAAGATCAAAGCGGGCGTTGATTTCATCCAGACCCAGGCTATTTTCGATGTCAAGAAGTTCTCACGATGGATGGAGATGGTGCGAAACGAGGGGCTGGACAAGAAGGTCCACATCCTGGGCGGGGTCATACCCGTTAAAGCAGCCGGAATGGCCAGGTATATGCAGACCTCAGTGCCCGGCGTGGCCGTGCCTGACGAGGTAGTCAGCCGCATGAAGGGTGCCAAGGACCCCAAAGAAGAGGGTCTGAAGATGGCGGTGGAGCTTATCCAGCAGATCAAGGAGATTCCCGGTGTCCACGGAGTTCACATCATGGCAGTAGGCTGGGAAGAAATGGTCCCGGTGATCACCGAGAAGGCAGGATTGCTGCCCAGACCGGTTGTGTAACATTGGAGAATATAGTCATTTTTGCAGCAACCATTTCTTTCTGGTGATGCTGGCTTGCTTCAAAATCCTGACGAGAAGAGCAACGTCGATATCCTTGTCATGTGGATTAGGGATAGTCAATACAAGATTGCCTTTTTTCATATAGGGATGCTTGCCTCCCTGATAAGGTCCATCAAATCCAAGTTTACTTAACTTTCCCACAAGCTCCGACCATGAAACAGGTGAAAGTTTAGCCACGTACTTTCAGTTTTCTTAGTTCTTGAATCCTGTGTTTCCCAATAGATGGAACCGGCAATCCGCTTTTCAGCCTGACAACAATCCAGCCGTCTATGACTTCAGCTAAATTATGGCGACATTCTTCAAGAGTTCTTCCAGTCGCCCATACGCCCTTTAGCCCTGGCACTTCGCCATAGTAAGGCTCTTCGTTTTCGATGATTTCATATTTTGCCCTACTTAGGGCTGCCTCAATGTATTCTCTAATCAATTTTCACCCCCTAAACTCGTCGGGCAGCTTTGATGAGTGCATCTCTTGACGTATTATAACCCAGATCACCAGTCATAGATTACGCCTTCGTATTCGCCAACTCCCCCCTCTTTCTCAGAAACAAAGCTGGCATTTGGCTTTCTCGCAAGCTTAGCTGTAATTGGATCCGCTTGGTCAAGTAGATCGCCTCTAATCCCAATAATCAGACACGGTCGTCGCGCTGCATTTTCGTTTTTCCTCTGCCCCCTAGACCGCCAATCTACCCCACGCAATGACTGTTTGTTTTTCATCATCAGACACCTGGATTTTGAAATGCGCCAAATTCCCCCCGGGCGTCGCCTCAAAGATGCAAATCCGTGGCTTTGTTAGCTTAGTAACATCCATTGCCAACCTGGTGGCAATATCTTTAAGCCATATTGGTATCTTAGTGAATCGTGGTTCGTCAGTCATATTGCGATCCTCCTGTCTGCTTCAGGTGCTTCTTGAAGAATTCTATTGTCCGTTGAAAGGACAGTTTCGCTGCTTCAGGGCGGTACATTTGCGGGCTATTCGGATTAAGCCAGCCATGGCCCGCTCCCTCGTAGGAATATATCTCACAGGTCTTATTGAACTGCTTTAGCTGGCTTTCAAACTTCTTCACTTCCGAGGCCGGAGTTATCGTATCTGCAAGGCCGTAATGACCCTGCAGCGGGCAGCTCAAATCTTTCACCTCGGACTCGTCGGGATAAATACTGTGGTGGTAAATCACGGCGGCATTGTAGCCCGAGCCGCGGCAGGCCGCCAGTAAGGCCAGACCACCTCCCATGCAAAATCCCATCACACCAACCTTGTCTGAAACGAAAGGCAAGCTTTTCAAATACGGGACGGCGTCTGTCAATTCCTGGACCGCCTTGTTTATGTCCAACGCCGTCTTTAGCCTGGCAGCCGTCTCGAAATCGTGGGTTACCTTCCCATGATAGAGGTCGGGGGTAAGAGCCACAAACCCTTCAGCAGCTACCATCCTGGTAAACTCCCTGCTCCAATCGTCGAGGCCCCACCATTCGTGCCCGATTACCACGGCCGGCCTGCGGCCTTCGGCGACAGGACGGCTTAGAAAGCCATCTACATTGCCGCTCTTGCCTTTATACATCGCGTGCAGTGAAACGATAGTCTCAGACATGGCCAGATTCCTCCTCAACAACTCGTAATATGGTCGCTACTGTTTCCCTTCCCGCGACAGTTTCTCGGCAATCATCTGCCGCAGCACCTTCTTGTCGGCTTTGCTGATGGCAGTGCGGGGGATTTCGTCAATGAGCTCAATTCGTTCCGGTAAAAGAAGGACCGAGGCGCCAAGAGACTTCATGTGCGCATTAATCTGATCGAGGCTAACATAACACCCGTTCTTTGGTTTAACATAGGCGCATATTCTTTCCCCCAGCCTGGGGTCAGGCATGCCTACCACGGCCACATCCAGAACCCCTTCCAGGGACATAATCATCTCCTCAACCTGTTCCGCGTTCACCTTTTCACCACCCCTGTTGATCAGGTCTTTCTTCCGGCCGGTGATAAAATAGTTGCCAAGGTTGTTTATCCTTGCCATGTCCCCGGTGCGGTAATATCCGCTTCGAGTGAAGGCTTTCTTGTTAGCTTCCTCGTCCTTATAATATCCGGAGAAAACACTGGGTCCCTTGGCGGCCAGCTCCCCTTCCTGCCCCTGCGGAACTTCTCTTTCTTCATCATCCAGAATCCTGACCGTATTCCAGGGGCAATGCGGCTTGCCTACCGTATTGATTATCTCTTCCAGGGGATAATCCGACCGGGGGCCTAAGTACAGCCCTTCAGCCATGCCCAGATTGTTGGCTATGTTGCATCCCAGTTTTTGCCTCGCCTCCCGGTTAATCTCCGGCGCCAGAAAGGCACCTCCGCTGGAAATGTTAACAAGGGAGCTTATGTCGTATTTCTCCAGGTCGGGCTCGTGCAACAAATCTACGATGAGGGTGGGGACCAGGAACACGTGAGTCACTCTTTCCCTCCGGATCATGTCCAGGATGTCCTTTGGCCTGGTGGAACTACCCAACACGAGCTTTCCACCAGTGACGAGCCGCATCAGCAGCCTCACCATTCCGGCGGCATGGCCGAGGGGCGTCACCACCATATTGGAATCCCGGGAGCTCCTGTCATGAGTGGCGGCGCTGAAATAGACGCAGCAAAGGAAAACGTTATGGGTCAGAGGAACGAGTTTGGGTAGTCCGGTCGTTCCCCCGGTAGGAATCAAGACGCAGACTTCATCGGGGTCCGGCCTGTACTTTATCAGGCTGTCCGCAGGGTAACGGCCTTCGGGCACAGAGGAAAGGAGCGCATGATAGGAAACCGTTCCAGGCCTTATGCCTTCGTCTACAACTATGATGTGTTTGAGCGAAGGCACTCTCTCCTTTACAACGGACAGCTTTTCAAGATAGTCCGTTTTTCTGTAAGATGATGGTCCAATCCAGGCAACAGCGCCGGCTATGTTTCCAAAGTGTACCAACTCCTTAACATCGTTGCGGGGAATTCCCATGATCGGGATTACCCCGATTCTTTGCAGGGCGTAGAAGACCGTGCAAAACTCCACCACATTCGGCATGTGCATGATTACCCTGTCGCCAGGCCTCAAACCCATCTCCAGAAGACCATATGCCAGCCTTGTAGCCTGGTCATTCACGTCAGAGTAGCTCAGCTTCCTAGTTTCGTCCAGAACCATACCGCGGCAGGTAAAGATTCTGGCTATCCTGTCCATACCTTCATCCAGTGTGAGATTCCACCACAGGCGAAGTTTTCTGTATCTTTTTACATCTTCAGCGAGGTATGCGGGCACACCTAACATATAAGTTCCTGAATCTGATTTCTAAACAAATCCACTCACCAATGGCAACAATCGCGGATGACCTTCACTGTCTGTTGGTGGCGGCATCCACCAGGGCGGTTCGTGAACCGCCCCTACTTGCTGTCCAACACTTCCAGCGGGGCCAGGCTCAAAAGGAACTTTTTTATCCCCAGTTTCTTGCCGAAGTCTATGGTTATTTCCTGGTCCTGGCGGCCGCTGGCGCAGCTAAGCACCGTACCTTCTCCGTAGTAAGCGTGGCGTACCTGTGTTCCGGTCTTCAGGCAGGGCAAATTTCTCCTCACCGGAGCCTCTTGAAAGGGAGCTCCTACTGCCGCCGGTACCGGCTCGCCCTCTCCTCCGGCAGTGAGCAGGTCGCGGGGTATCTCCTTCAGGAAGCGGGATGCGGGATTGGCGGTACTTCCACCCATGAGACTGCGGCGAAAGGCCCTGAATATGTAAAGCCGCTTCTCGGCGCGGGTCATGCCCACGTAGAACAGACGCCTCTCTTCCTCCAGTTCTGATGAGTCATCAAGAGACCTGACGTGAGGCAAGACGCCTTCCTCCAGACCGACTATGAATACTACAGGAAACTCCAGGCCCTTGGCCTGGTGCAGAGTTATGAAGGTGACCGCATCGGCCTTCCCTTCTTCAAGCTCATCCACATCAGAAGTGAGGCTCACTTCATCGAGAAACTGGGCGAGGCCTTCGCCGGGAGCATAATCATCATAGCCCTGAGCCACGGTTACAAGCTCAAGCACGTTCTCCAATCGCTCCTCGCCGCCTATCGTTTCCCGAACGTACTCTTTATATCCGCTTTCGGCAATAATGAAGCCGACCAGTTCGCTCAAACGGGCATCCTGAGATTTCTCAGCCAGCTTCCGCATCAGTTCGTAGAAATGGGACAGGGCGCCGATGTTCCGGGAGTTAAAAAAAGCGGGACGGTTATTCTTTTCCTCCACTAACTTCTGAACAGCCTTCAATGGAGCCAATTCCAGGGAATTCGCCCAGCGGGTTACGTCTTCAACGGTCTTCTGGCCGATACCCCTGGTGGGAACGTTTATCACACGGCGCAGGCTGACGGCATCATCCGGATTACGGATCAGCCGCAGGTAGGCTATCACGTCCTTCACTTCACGCCGCTGATAGAAACGCAAGCCGCCGATAATGCGATACGGAATGCCGTAACGCAGGAAAACTTCTTCCAGCGAACGAGACTGGGCATTTATGCGATACATGACAGCGCAGTCCCTGTAGGAGAAAAGGCCGCTCCTCTGGAGGCTCTCTACCTCCTGAGCCACGAACTGGGCCTCCTCCAGCTCGTTATATGCTTCCCGAACAGTAATGGGCCTACCTGCCTCATTCTCCGTCCACAGGTCCCTGGCTTTGCGCTGCTTGTTAACCGAGATCAGCTTTGCCGCGGCCTTCACGATTGTCTGCGTTGAGCGGTAGTTCTGCTCCAACAACACGACTTTCGCATCGGGGAAGTCTTTCTCAAAGTTAAGGATATGCGTGAGGTCGGCATTCCGCCATGAATAAATGGACTGGTCAGGGTCTCCCACCACGAAAAGGTTGCGGTGCTTGCCAGCCATATACTTTGCCAGCAGGTACTGCGCCAGATTCGTGTCCTGGAACTCGTCAATCATCACGTGCACATAGCGGGACTGATACTTCTCCAGCACCTCCGGCTTTTGCCTGAAAAGACCAACAGTCTTCATCAGCAGGTCATCGAAATCCAGAGCGTTGCTCTGGGACAGGTGCTTCTGGTAGTTTTCGTAGACCCGCGCCACCACTTCCTCGAAGTAGCTGCCCGTTTTTCCGGAATAGTCTTCCGGACTCAGGAGACAACTTTTCGCCGAGGAAATAGCAGATTGAACGGCGCGGGGAACGTATTTCTTGGGGTCAAGGTTAAGCTCTTCAAGGCTTTCCTTGATCAGCTTGAACTGGTCTTCTTCATCATAGATGACGAAACCTTTCTCTATGCCGATGTTTGTACCTTCCTGGCGAAGTATGCGGGCACAGATGGCGTGAAAAGTGCCTATGGTGACGTCCCCCGCAGCCTTACCAAGGAGATGTTCCACCCTTTCCTTCATTTCCCGGGCCGCTTTATTAGTAAAGGTGACGGCGATAATTCTGTAGGGACTGACGCGGCATACCTTGACCAGGTAAGCAATGCGATGAGCTATAACCCGGGTCTTGCCGCTGCCTGGGCCCGCTACGATTAGAACGGGCCCTTCTATTTTCTGGACTGCTTCTATTTGAGAGGGATTCAGATCTTCCAATATATCCATTATCCTTAAAATGACTCGATAACTTCTCCACGATAATTATAGCTCATATAGCACAAGAGTTGGATTGATGAAAGGCCGCAAAAATATGTATCATTGAGTATGCGTGAGTGCAAATGAGACATCCATTTGGAAATTGAAAATCGAAAATTGAAGATTCCCAGGTGTTCTGCCTTCGCCTTTGTCCAGGAGGCTCTTGAAGCCTCGGGGATTAGAACCGACAGGGATATCAGGGTCTGCATGGGCAAGCTTGACGTGTTGCAGAGGGGACTGCCTGAATTCCCGGATTCGGCCAGAGGAAAAGCAGAAACCCTATTCCGCTGGCTCTGGAAAGACAGGCCGCATCGCTACATGCGAGGGGGCAGCTTCCGCCTGAACGAAGTCATAAGCTCGCAATCAGACCCTCAGTCCAGGTCTGCAGGCAACTGCCTCGGGCTTACATTGATCTTCAATTCCCTGGCCAAGCGAGTGGGGTTAGACGTGGCAGCAATCAAGATGGAACTGGCTTTTGGCACGGGGCCACACGTGTTGAGCCTTGTTTATGCCGCGGAAGGCCCCTTACAGGTGGAGAATATTCTGCCGGAGGGCTTCGACTACAGAGCCCACGGGAAAGAAACTCAGGTCATATGGGATGACAAAGCCCTGGTGGCAGACATATACAACAGCAGAGGCACAGAAAGCTTCCTCAAAGGGGACATGGAAACGGCGCTATCCTGTTATGAAAAAGCCCTTTCTCTCAATCCAGGAAATGAAAAGGCGAGGCTCAACATGGGTCTCACGCTGGCTCAATTGGGCAGGGAGAAAGAAGCCCAAAAAGCATTCAATTGTGAATTATGAGCCGGGGGCTCCAGACGCTAGACTATTGCTCTTAAGTCTACGTTTTCCCTGAGGAGCTTCTCTATTCTCTCCACTTTCCTAACCTGCCGGAAGGGACCCTGCTTTATGAGTTCGCCGGTCTTCACTATCACATCCTCAGTTTTGCCCGGTACAGTAAAAACCGGGACTCTGGCAACTTCCGCCTGGGAAAGAGCCTCGTGATAAGCCTGGCTTCCTCCAGCCAGGATCAGGGCCAGGGTGGGAGTGCGCAGTGCGGCCACCTGCATGTCCGGACGGTCACTCCGGGTGATGACTACCTTCTTATCCCGCTGGCCATAATAGTAAAGTCCCGGGTCGATACCATGAGAACCCGCCATTACGTTCTCAACAAGCTCCTCCACCCCATCGAAGGCATTAACGGATTTCGCCCCGAGCCCTTTCACCAGGTCTCCGAGCGTTATGGCGGCCAGGGCCCTGTCCCTGGGCAAAAAGCCCAGAATACTGGCGCCTGCGCCTTTCAAGGAGGGCAGCCATGCTTCCCTGAAAGCTTCAATCTGGCCTGGCGACATGGAGTTCACGATAATGCCGCGAAAGCTCTTGCCGAAGTTCGCTTGTGCCTGATTTAAGTTTTCTTCTACCTTATCCGCCGGGCAGTTGGCCACAACGATGACCTCCGCGCCTGTCTTATCCGCCAGGCGGGAGCCAAGACGCCCTTCGGGCTGTCCGGAAGATATACCACTCAAGCCTTCCAAAAATACAACGTCCTTACCGGCAGATACCTCCGCAAACGCCCTCAGGACGTTTTCCGGAAGACTTTCTTTCTGCCCCATAGCCTTTGACTCGTCGGGAGTGAGTTGAAGCGGGCAAATTGTATCGAGCTTCTCCTTCAGCTTGAGAAACTCCTGGAAAAACAAGGCGTCTGAAGTGTCTCCGCCGACCCCTGATTTCAGGGCAACAGGCTTCAGATAGCCTACCTTCTTGCCCTGTTTCTGAAGATACGATGCCAGGCCGGCAATTACCGTGGTCTTGCCTGCTCCGGGCCCGGACGATGTTATGTAGAAAACCTTCATGTGCTTTCTCCTTATGAAAGATGGTTTTTGGACTCTAACTCGCGGTCCAGTTTTGCCGCGATTCTTCTCAAAGATATGCTTGCGACGCCTTTCGGATATGCGCCTACGAAGGGCTTCCCTTTGTCGGTGAGGCTGCTTAATCTGGCATCCAGGGGAATCTTCCCCAAGAAGGGAACTCCGAGGTCTTTTGCCAGTTTTACGCCGCCTCCGCTGCTAAGTATGTTGGACTTCTTCCCACAGTGCGGGCAGACATATCCGCTCATGTTCTCTATCACACCAAAGACGTTTACTTTTGCCTTGTTACAGAGAAGCCCGGCCTTTTTCGCAACGTTCTGAGATACGCTGGAAGGGATGGTGATAACGATAGCGCCGTCAAGCTGCGGGATGTACTGCATGATGTTCATGGAATCCGAGCTGGTGCCCGGCGGAAGGTCTATCAGTAAATAGTCCCTGTCGCCGTAAGCAACGTGGCTCAAGAACTCCTCGGTAGCGCCTCTGCGCATTATGTGATACCATGTGAGGACTTCCTCCGCTTTCGTAACGGAGCCCATGGAGATTACCTGTATGCCATAAGGACCCTCTATGGGTACAATTCCCTCATCATTGATGGTGAGTCTCTTGCCTTCCATTCCCAGCATCCTTGGTATTGACGCGCCGTCAAAATCCTGGTCCAGGATGCTCACTTTCTTACCCATCAGGGCCAGGGAGACCGCCAGGTTAGCTGTTACGATGGACTTTCCCACGCCACCCTTACCGCTGACAATCGCCACCTTATGTTTGATCCGGGAAATCACCTCTCGCGCCCTGGCCATCCTTCCCCTTTCATACATCTCCATCTTGATGGAAGAGGTGCAATTGAAGAACTTCTCACACAGTTCGCAGCGGTGGTCACAACTCAGGTCAACATTGATAGCCAGTATTTCCCTTGCCTTTGAAGCCTGTTGGTCCATCTTACTCCCTTCGCACTTTGTGCGCGCCCTATATTATCTCACCATTGCAGTACTAAATAAAGAACCGCCCGCATCCTATGCTTTCACCGGTTCTTCTCTTCTATGTTTTTTCTCGTGTATATAGAGCGGAATAACAGCATTGCCTCTTCGGGAATAGTTCGCAGTGTTGACGGCGAGAGCTATCGCATCGTGGTTGCGGTGGGAAATCGTCAAGATATTGGACCCGCTGTCACTTTTTGAAAACGCAGCCAGCAAGGCCGCTGTGGCCGGATTTCCGGCGGAGTCACGGCAATAATTGTCTAACTCCATTTGCAGCAAAGCAGCCAGCTTCCGGGATGCTTCGCTTTCGGCGAGGCTGAGACGTCCGATATCGGCCCTCAGCCTGGCAACATCAGGCGGGTTCAGGTACTTAACCGGACTAATGTAGCTTACCATTCCCTTTGCGATTTCCAGGGAGTGGACCACCAGCCGCCGGCCGTGCATGAGCGGAGAAACCACCCTCACTTTCTCGTGGTCGTAAGTGGCCAGCACCGCAGGTACGTTTTCCTGGGCCAGCGTCAAGGCCGTAACGATAATCCAGAAAGACAGCTTATCAGCCTCTTCTTCATCTCCGACAGCAAGATTTATCAATGTTATCACGGATTGCCCGTGAAACTCCACGAATTCCTTGCTTATGAGTTCCCGGTGCTTTATTGAGCTCTTCCAGTCCACGTTTCTCAGGCTGTCGCCAGGCTGGTAAGGCCGATTGCCGAAATATTCCATCCCCTTTCTCAATCCGTATACGGTCCCCGCCGCCAGCAGGCTTGATGACAGGATAACCGGCCCGGCCTTTGTTTCCCCGAGATATTTTCTTGCCAGCCATTCAGCATATCTTGCTCTCGGAATAACATATAAAAGCACGGGCTCAAGAGAGAAACGAACCTGAATCAGTCCCCACCGGTCGGTGGCATACCCGTTCAGTTTGATGGCGGCCGGTCCGGCAAGCCGTGGCGAAATATGCGCCTTGACATCCAGCTTAGCCGCTTTGAGGAATAACACGCCCGGGTTTATCTTCAGCCAATCATATGGCGAAAGCAGGAACAGAACTCCCCCAATCTTTGTATTGCCGGTAATATCGAGCCGAATCCAGTCTTCAGACCCTGCTGTCATGCGACATTGAACCTGTACGCATTCCACCGGGTACAGGGGCATTCGTCTTAGCAACATGACTCCCATAACGGCAAGATAGAGCAGAGACACAGACGAAGCCAGCAGAATACTCATGTCGCCAAGCAGCAAAGACACCACCAGCGCCAGTGACGCTGCCAGCGGCAAAGCTATTCCAGCCCTGGTAGGAATTAGTGAATTCTTCGTTTCATGATAGTATTGCACCTTTGCGGCTTCCTGAAGGTCCCGGTTCAAGAGAGCTATTACCGGCAGAGACGGCAGAACGGCGAACCATGGTCCTATGACAAGGCTGTAAAGAACAGTGAGGGCGAAGAACAGGAAGTAATCCGCGAAGAGCTTCAAGGAAGGTCTGATGGGCCACAACCACAGGAAGAAATAACCGGCGAGTAAGAATAACGGAACGAAAGACAGGGGGAGTCTTGAAAATACTGCGGCAGCCACCAGAGCAAGAACCGCATAGCCTCTCAGGAGCCTGGTTATCCCCGAGTCTCTCATACTCACGTCTCCAGCTTGGGGACGGTCACCTTCTCCAGAGTTCTCTCCAGTACCATACGAGGCGTGATGTCATCCATCTCCACTTCCGGCTTGATCCTTATCCGGTGTTCAAGGGCGAGAGAAGCCAGATGCTTAACGTCGTCGGGTATAACAAACTCTCTCCCTTCGAGCATAGCCAGTACGCGCGAACACTTATACAGCGCGATGGTTGCCCTGCTGCTCGGACCTGATAGTACGTCCGGCGAATTCCTCAGGGCAATGACAATGGATGTGATGTAGTCCACAACATCCGGTGAAACATACACCTGCCTGGCGAGATCACGGGCAGTCGAAATCTCTTGCGGTGAAGCAACCTGCGAAATAACAGGTTTTTCGATCCTGTCTATCTCGCTGATCATCTGCTTTTCCTCGTCCCTGGTAGAATAGCCGCTGAACACGCGAAGCAAAAAGCGGTCCACCTGGACGTCGGTCAAAGGGTAGGTGCCTTCTCCGCCCGCGAGAACCTGTGTGGCGATTACCATGAACGGCATGGGCAGCGGATATGTTTTCCGCTCGATTGTAACCTGATGTTCCTGCATGGCCTCCAAAAGCGCAGACTGCGTTCTTGGAGTTGTGCGATTCAACTCATCGGCAAGCAGTACGTTGGCAAAGATAGCCCCCTCAACAAACCTTGAGTTTCCATCCGGAGAGTAGAGGTAAAATCCAGTGATATCGGCCGGCATCATATCGGGAGTAAACTGTATTCTCTTGAACTCTCCACCTATAGCCGTAGCGAAAGACTTGGCCAAAGTTGTCTTGGCCGTCCCGGGAAATCCTTCAATCAGTATGTGACCCCCGGCGAAGAGAGCCAGTACCAGAGCTTCTTTGGTATCCTTCTTGCCGACAACGACTTTCGATATCTCATCCAGCAACCTGGAACATAAGTCGGGAATCTTATATTTATCTACCAGTGGATTCTCCTCCCCATAATGTATATCTGTATACCGCTATGAAAACACAAGACAGAAGACCCATCAAGGCATAGGGGTTTGACAAAGTCCTCTGCGCAAGGTACAACTTACGCTTTGCTATGTCCAGAGGAGACTTAGGCAAATGTGAACCGTCAATCAATATCGTTCCGGCATCATCACCCCGGCGCGTAAGGTATCGCATGAACTCATAATTGTTGTCCTTGCCCACCATACTGTCAATCATGATGCTGGGATCTGCGACTGCAATCACGTTTCCTTTGCCCAGCTTGATCTCTGCCGCAACAACAAACGGGCCCTTCACATCCCCTTTACCGAAAGCGCCGTTTCCATCTCCATCCAGAAAGCTGGCTCCGGAAGACCATGCCAGAGCTTCACCTGCTCCCACATTGACCAGAGCAGTAGCATGGTTGAGCGTAATTGTATCGATGCCGCTCTCTTTCAGTTGCGGAGTAAAATCCACTGCCCTGGGCATTCTTTGATTTTTATAAGAAAAAAGCGGGTCGAGAAGGGACGCCCCGGAGAAACGAAGCCCCAGTCCCATATAAGACATGATGGTATTGCCCTTTCCATAATCATCCAGCACCAACAGAGTCCCGCCATCATCAACAAAATTCCTGATTAGCAGTAACTCCTCTTCACTGTAATCAAGAATCGGGATAACTATGAGAGTCCTTTGCCCAGCCTCTTTTGACGCGGCGGGCAAGTTATCCAGTGACTCCGGGATTTTGGCATTGAACTCGATGGAGAATCTTCTTGTGCCATTCCAGGTAGCGTTGGCCGCCATGAAGTCCTGCATCGAGGGATAAAACCAGATGCTGAGCAGAGAGACAATCAGCGTTATCAAGACAACGGCGCCAAGGATTCTAGCCATTCCTGCTCTCCAGCCCTGATTCCACGTTTCTTGACAACTGCTCAAAACTCAGAACGTCTTGTTCACTGGGTGTATATCTCGAATACCTTACTTTCTCCACGATCCTTGTGAGCTCCAGAAAATATGTGTACAGAGGACCGAGGACCTTGCCGTTTTCGTTAGCGAATTCCCTCAACGTGTGCTGAGGACTCATGAATTTTCTGGTGACCCTCTCTATCAACCGGATGAGCAATTTGTAGAAATAGAGCATTCTTTCTGCCGTGCTCCCCCCGGGCTCTTTATCGCCTGCTGCGGAGAGTTGCCCAGACCGGTAACTTTGAGCCGGCAGCGGTTGTGCCGTGACTACCGCAACTTTGGGCCTCATACTCCTCCGTCTGCTCCGGGTCAGAGTCCTCCTGAGTAGCCCCGGTAGAAATGCCCGCCGGAAAACGATTATCAGCATTATCACAATGCCAGAATTCACCATATTAACCATGACAAGATTTTTAGTCGTCGACATGGGCGCGTTCCACGGCTCCTGAGGTGATACCTGTATTCCAATGCTGCGCGTGCCTATCAAGTCCAGAGCCATCTTCATGCCGATTCTGCCTTCAAATGAGCCATCATCCTGAGTCACCAATAGAACTTGAGACTCCCCCATCCCTACATTAACGCTGGCTCCTTTCAGCGGCCCCACTTCAGACACCAGCTTGCCTCTAAGGCGCATACTTCCAGGTACAAGAGCCAGAACAGGCAGGTCTATATCGAGAGAAGGTACTGCCCGGCTGACATTCAGGACGGCACTGGTCGTTACCTCCGAATACCTTCCATCAGCGGAAGCCGACAGGGTAAGTGTATGTTTACCCAAACTCATATCAGGTCTTATCGTTATCCTTGTGAAGAAATCCGGTTCAACCATCTCTTCCCCAATCACAATATCATCCATATGAATCCGGATTTTTCTGGCGGACAACACAGGATATCTGCCATAATCTAATCTGCCGCGAATTTCTTTTTCAAGCCCCGGGAAGGCCTTATCCGTCACGGCAATATCAAAGCTAGCATTGTAGAAGAGGACCTTCAACCTGACGAGAGGGCTTACAGAAGAGACATACAAACCAATATCGCTGTCTCCAGCAACGTAGAGAGCCTGGATATCTATTTCCGGTGCATAGATGCCGGGAACTTTTAGACTGCCCTCGTAATATCCGTCTTCCCCCGTAGCAGCAGCCGCGACCGGGGAGCCGTTCACCAGGATCGCTACCTCACGTCCCGGCAAAGGTCTGCCTTCGGAAGTCAATCTGCCCTCGAAGCCAATGGTATCTCCTACAAAGGCAGAATCAGACCCGATACGCAGTGTCACTTCTGTGGACAGAACCAGCTTCTGCACCGTCTCGAAGGCCTTCTGCAAGTTAGACACCTGATTCGTATTTGAAACGATGAGCGCGTCCAGTCCCCCGATCTTCTTCAAAACATCATTAAAAGCTGCTTTGAGCTCAGTGTTTGATGTCGCGGAATGGACCAGCAATTCCTTCCCAATAGCCTCCATCGCTTTATTCAAATCTCCGGTCAGTACATCAGCCCTCGCCAAATCGGAAACTATCATGGTGGACAACTCGGTAAACTCGGCCAGACGGTAGTCGCGGAGCAGCGTTTTCATCTTGCTGATATTCCTGTCAATGTCAGCCGTCAAATAGGAGACTTCTACAGCGGTGGCCGCAAACTTACCAGTGGAATCTTCAAGGCTTTTGGGTAGATTAGCAAATGGCATCCTGGCCAACCTCTTCTCGACTTCCAGAGGATTGTTCTTGAGTGTCATGTCCAGAGTATCAGAGTAGTATCTGAAGAGAGAAGGTCCACTGAATGTCTGCCGGGCATCGTCGGGATTTTCATGACGCAGGGCAGCGAAGGCAGAAGGCGTTGCCAGAGCAAGTATCAGAAAACACACTAGCAGCGCTGAAACGCTCTGCAAGATTTTGACTGATGCCACAACTTTCCTCAGTAGATGATCTCCAGCACCTTGATAATGACAATCACCATGAAGCCGCCAAACAGTATGGCGCTTATCGCGTTCAGAGCAGCCCTTGCCCTGGGATTAATATACACATAAAGCAACGTGATTATGAGATAAGACAAGATGTTAACGACAAAGTAGATTTCGAGGCTGTTTTGTTTGAAAAACGCAAGAAATATGTTCACCATACTTGCAGCCAAGACCAGGGTCATCAAGTATTTGTTGAATATTGTCAAGACAGCACCTCGATCACGACCCTGCTTTTTCCCCTCTCCTGCTTCTCTTCCAGTATCCTCACAGGCTTCTCCAGCGCCTCGCTAGATATCGCAGCAATAATGGATGCCAAGGGACTTCCGAGACACCGGTAAAACCAAATATCTTCATAACGGATTCTTGAGCCGTTCACCTCGGCGTTCACGCGCCCGTTCGAGAGATTAACAGTGACTGAATCAGCAAGGTCGAGAAGACCTGACAGAACATAGGATGCAGCAGCTTCAATTTCCGACGCCGTGGGTCCCGGCCTGGACTCCAACATCCCGATATTTATGCTCCCGGGGGTGCTGACCGCGATTGCCATATCCTCCGGATTGCTTCCATACCGCACTATCAGCCTGCCAGGTATCTTGCCCTTTACCTGAGTCAGATTCCCGTTGTCAACCAGAGGTATCACAGCCTGGGCCTTACCCTCCCGCATGGAAGACGGCAAATATATGGCCTTGCTTCTCAGCCCCAGCTCCTCGATCAGGGCCGACATATTTTCCATCCCCGTCCTGAGCATCACCTCACAGGATTCAGGTGACAGCGCTGGTCTCGAACTTGCCAGAGCAATGGCGGTCAGGCCAATCATGATGGCGGAAAGCCCAATAGCGGTTAGAGGCACAGAAGAAACGATAAAATAGGATACGGGAGCGAATATCGCTCCAGCCAAGCAGAACCCAAAGCCTAATGCCCTGTACGGATTTCTCGTGCGTAATTTCTCCTCTTGAAAGATCAGGAGCAACTGGTTTAACCCGCCCCTTACCAAGGAACCATTATATCATAGCGTTCCATACGCAGGCGAACCGCCGTTCCAAAACATTATTGTTGTAATAGCCAGATATGTTAGCTAAAATATAACTAAGGAATCGTGCGAGGATTTAAAAAATGAGGATTATTCTTTATACTGGCAAAGGCGGAGTAGGGAAAACCAGCATTTCAGCGGCCAGCGCCGTAAGACTGGCCGAGTTGGGCCACAAAACTCTTGTCTTCAGCTCCGATGTAGCTCATAGCCTGGGAGATTCCTTCGATATAGAGCTAACCCATCAGCCGAAAGAGATAGCTCCCAATCTCTGGGGCCAGGAAACCAACATTAACGAGAGCATGAAGTCCCATTGGGGGACAATTCGCGACTGGCTGACGACCGCTTTCTCGTGGCAGAGCGCCAATGAAATAGTCGCTGAAGAGATCGCGGTGCTTCCTGGCATGGAGGAACTGGCCAATCTGCTTTATATTCTAGACTACTTCGATAAAGGCGAATATGACGCTCTTGTAGTGGATTGTGCTCCAACAGGAGAAACTTTGAGGCTTCTCAGTTTTCCTGAAGTGATGCAGTGGTGGATGGAGAGGATTTTCCCCCTGGAGCGGAAGATACTGAAGATGGTCCGGCCTATGGCCAGAAATGTCCTGAATGTGCCTCTGCCGGGAGAGGATGTCATGAACTCCTTTCAGGACCTCTTCGCCAAGGTTACAAGGATGAACGACCTGCTCAAAGACCCAGACAAGACAAGCGTCCGGCTCGTTGTAAACCCCGAGAAGATGGTGATCAAAGAGGCTCAAAGAACTTATACTTATCTCAATCTTTACGGCTACTATACTGATATGGTCGCCTGCAACAGGGTCTTGCCCAAAGATGCTTCCGAAGGCTATTTCGCCACCATGAAGGCCCAGCAGGCCAAATATCTGGTTGCCATTGATGAGGCCTTTTCACCGATACCCATCAGATATGCTCCTTTTTTCGGCCAGGAGGTAGTAGGTCTGAAGATGCTGGGAAAGCTGGCGGACTCCATGTTTGAAAAAGAAGACCCCTACTCCATATTCTACAAGGGAAAGGCCCAGTATGTAGAAAACGATGATGGGGACTTCGTCTACAACATTGTCCTGCCTTTCATATCCAAGGAGAAGATAAATCTTTCGCGCAGGGGCGATGAGATGACCATTGAGGTGGGCGTGCATCGCCGGAATATCATTCTCCCCCAGGCGCTGACCATCATGGAGGTGGAGAGCGCCAACCTCGAGGACGGTAAATTGAAGATAGTCTTTCACAGGGAGTCGAAGAAACCGAGAACGAAAAAGAAAGGGGGCATAGGCAAGACACATGGTAAAGAAACTGTTAGAGATCACCCAGGAGGACAGCGGGGAGATAATAGTTAAGTTTAAGCCTCGAATTGGCAAAATCCTCTCCCCCGAAACGAAAGGCCATTTACAGGCGGCGGAGAGGGAATTATTACTCTCCCTGTGGTCAGTTACCCAGGAGTTTCTGAAACGCAAAGGCATTGAAATTAAGGCTGAGCCCAAGTCCCGTACCAAGATAGAAGTCAAATAAACATAAACCGGAAAACCGGCAGTTGGCCCCTGAAACAGGGGGCTCCGATAGACCGGAGCCCCCGGGACTACCTGGAGTCTCAGCTACCTCGATAGCTGTGTCAACTGCTCCGAAGACGATATTCCGGCGACCAGTTTTATGAAATTGCCGAGTGAACCCGACCTGTCTCGCATCCGGCGAAGCATCGGGCCAATGGGACTGGTGGCGGCGGGACCTTCACCGTAGCTCCCGTGAAATGCAAAATACGCCTGATTAATTCTTCTTATGAAATATCCTTTTGCGGACAGGTCTATCCTGCTCTCCTCCATGAACCGTTCTGCCTCGTCTATTTTGCCTTCGGCAAGCAGTTCATCCACTCTCAAACGGACCCTGCGCATCTCCTTGTTGAAGTCAGTTCCCCGCTCGACGCTTCCGGGTGAGAGGGCTCGCATCTTCTTTGCCGCCGCGACCTCGGGATAGTACCTTTCCAGAACTCCCAAAGCTATTTCCCTGCCGCCAATATCTGCCACAGTCTCGTTGATGATAGTCATCTGATAATCTTTCCCGTAGCTCCTGCCCAGGGGACGGAAGAAAAGGTATTGATGGAACCACTCATGGGCTATCGTCTCGAGTAAATTCGGTAGTTCGGTTTCCTCAGAAAGGAGACTGGGATAGGTGGCGATGCCACCGACTCTCTCCACCAGCGCGGAGACACCCAGAGTTTCCACCCTATTTTCCAGAGAGGCTATTTCCCCTCCACTCATCTCCGGGAAGAGAAGTATGGATTCCGTCACCTCTATCTTCTCCCGCGGCGACACTATGAGCAAGTGAGGAATTTCCGAGGGGGAATAGGCCACAGCTGGAAAAAGGACAGAGGTGGTCTTGAAGAAGGGAAGATGATATGTAAGTCCTTCTCTGTCCAGTACCACGCTTATCTGTCCCACAAGAACAAACTTAACTCTTTTGTCCAGTTCCCTCTTTTCGGCGTGCAAAGATGCCAGTCTGGCCATCAATTGCTTTTCCCTGTCCCCACTCACGCCAGAGCTCCCGCTCATCAGCATTCTTTCCAGTCCGGTTATTTCAGCCTTGAGGTGCTCATATCTATTTACCAGGTGGCCTTCTTCTTGCGCTGATGTTATGGCGCTGCCGTATCTCAATGCGTGCCAGCCGTCAGACAGGATATGCCTGCTTTCCCAATCCGCGATGCTGAAACGGTAGGGCCCCGCCATTCCCTGAAGGCTTCCAGATGAGAAAGCAGAGCCGCTTTTCCCCATGATTACAAGGAAACACAGGAGAAACACTGCGGATTTGAACGTATGCAAGAGCACTTTTTTGCAGGACATACAACTATTATATGATGGAAATCATTTGGTTGCTTTTGTCCTTACTGTTAGAGTACAATTGCTCTAATTTTAGTTTTGTTGAGGGTTGTTCATGCAAAGTTATACTACCGAGCAAATCCGCAACGTAGCCCTTCTTTCCCATAGCGGGGCTGGCAAAACCTCCATAGCGGAGGCAATGCTTTTTGACTCCGGGACTATCAACAGGCTAGGCAAAGTCGATGACGGGACCACCGCTTCTGATTTCGAACCGGAGGAAATAAAACGCAAGATCAGCATAAACCTAGCTTTGCTTCCGTTCGACTGGAACAATACAAAATTCAACATAGTTGATACGCCAGGATACCCCGAATTCGTAGGAGAAGTGAAAGCCGCTCTTCAGGTCGTGGAAGCCGCTGTCATCATCGTTAACGCCAACTCCGGCATTGAAGTCGGCACAGAACGCGCGTGGAGGTTCGCGGAAGAAGAGCAACTTCCGCGAATCATATTCGTCAATAAGATGGATAGGGAGAATACGGATTTCTCGCGGACCGTCGGTGAGATTCAGAAATACTTTGGCAACCACTGCATTCCTCTCCAGATTCCCGTTGGTTCACAGAGCGCCTTAAGAGGAATCATCGATCTGCTGAAAATGAAAGCTGAAATGGGAACTCAGGGACAGGAAGCCGAAATACCTGCCGAATTGCGCAAGGAAGCAGAAAGCTTCAAGGAAAAACTGGTGGAGGCTGCGGCAGAGCAGGATGACAAGCTTCTCGAAAAGTACCTGGCCGGGGAAGCGCTGACCGCAGAGGAGGTTGAAAGCTCCTTAAGGAAAGCAGTCAAAGAGGGCAAATTGATGCCCATCCTGACCGGGTCCGCCCTGCAAAATGTCGGCTTTCCTTCACTGTTGAAAGCCATAGCCAGGTTCTTGCCATCGCCGTCTGAAAGCAACAAGAAGAGGATGGCCACAAATCCGGCCACCAAGGCACCGGTAGATACCAAGACAGACGAAAAAGCTCCCCTGGCTTCCCTCGTGTTCAAGACCAGCGCCGACCCATATGTGGGAAAACTCACCTTTTTCAGGGTGTTCTCAGGGACAATAAACAGCAATTCGCAGGTCTGGAACTCCTCAAGAAACACCGTGGAGAAGATCGGTCAGTTGTTGCTCCCAAGAGGGAAGTCCCAGGAGAATAAGACCAGCTTGATAGCTGGAGAGATAGGAGCAGTGGCCAAGCTTTCCAGCACAACCACTGGTGACACCTTCTGCCAAAAGGATCACCCTCTTCTACTTCCCACGATACAGTTTCCTGTTCCCATATTCGGCATGGCCATATCACCAAAAACGAAGCAGGACCTGGACCGCATGGGCGGAATCCTGCCCCGTCTCACGGAGGAAGACCCATGTCTCCAGCTAAAGAAAGAACAGGGGACAGGAGAGATGCTCCTGGTCGGCATGGGGGAAACCCATCTGGATGTCACAGTTGAGAAGATGCACAGAAAGTTCGGTCTTGGCATTAATCTGTCCACTCCCAAAATACCTTTCAGGGAAACCATAGCCATTGCGACCAAGGCTGAATACAAACATAAGAAGCAGTCTGGCGGGCACGGCCAGTACGGCCACGTCCTGCTGGAACTGGAACCTCTGCCCAGAGGAACAGGTTTTGAATTCTCCGAGAAAGTTGTAGGCGGGGCTGTACCCAGAAATTTCTTCCCCGCGGTTGAGAAAGGTGTCAATGAGGCGGTTCAGGAAGGAGTGCTTGCCGGATTCCCGGTAGTTGATGTTCGTATCACACTATACGATGGAAGCTCTCATCCCGTTGATTCCTCCGAAATGTCCTTCAAGTTGGCATCAATATTTGCGGTCAAGAAGGGCCTTACCTCAGGACAACCGGTCCTGCTCGAGCCGATCATGAATTTGCAGGTCACCGTCCCGGAAAGATATACAGGTGATATAATCGGTGACCTCAACAGCAAGAGGGGAAAAGTTCTGGGAATGAAACCCGAAGGCGGAATGAACGTAATCGAGGCGCACATACCGCTGGCGGAAGTCCAACTGTATTCGATAGACCTGAAATCAATGACCCAGGACAGAGGCAGCTATGCGATGCAGTTCAATCACTATGAGGAAGTCCCTTCCTACATAGTTCAGAAGATAATAGCCGACAGGCAGGCGCAGAAGGCCGAAGCAGCCTAATCCTGGCAACGAAGCAGCCAGAATAAGGGACACAGGATGCCCCGTAGCCCCTGTATTCTGTCTACTCCGTTCTGAATTCTCTCTTTTCTATCCCGCTGTGAGTTCTTTCACCTTTTGCAGGAAAGCCGGCAGCACCTGTTTGTAGTCCCCGACCACACCAAATCGGGCTTCTTTGAAGATATTCGCTTCCGCGTCCTTGTTGATCGCCACTATTGTCCTGGCTCCCGAACAACCCGCCATATGCTGGCTGGCTCCGGATATTCCCACCGCAAGGTAAAAGTTCGGGCTCACTATTTTGCCTGTAAGCCCTATCTGCATACTTGTGGACGCCCAGCCGCTGTCGCACGGAGGACGGGAAGCTCCTACAGCCCCTTTTATGGTCTTCGCCACTTCCTTCAGAAGCTCGAATCCATCAGCTCCCCCGAGTCCCCGACCACCACAGATTATCGCCTCGGCATCCTCCAGCTTTATACCTTCCTGCGTCTGCTTAACCCGTTCCAGTATCTTGGCCTTTAACGCCGCGGTGTCTACATCCACCGCTACTTCCTCTACTTTACCCTGTCTGGAATCATCCTTGGGCAAAGCGGTCATGGCTTTGGGCCGGACGGTGGCAATCTGGGGGTTTGCCTCGGTCATGAATATTGCCCTAGCGCAACCTCCGTACACCGGCCTCGTCTGAAGCAGTCGCCTGCTCTGCCCGTCGATTGCCAATTCGAGACAATCGGTGGAAAGAGGCACTTTCATCCTGAAAGCAAGGCGTGGAGCAAGGTCCCGGCCTAAGGCTGTCTGTCCTAAAAGGATAATGTCCGGTGAAGCCCTGGAAACTACCTGCTGGATTGCCTTTAAAAAAGTGTCCGCCTGATATTCCTTAAAAACCGGCCTGTCAACGGAATAAACCACGTCTGCGCCGTGGGCGATGCCCTCCTTTGACAGGGCGGGGAGATCATTTCCGACCATGACCAGAGAAAGTTTCTCGCCCAACTGGTCGGCCAGTTTCCTGCCGCCTCCAAGAAGTTCCAGCGTAACCGGGTCCAATTTGCCGTTCTGTTTTTCACCTATGACAAGGATTCCCTTGTAGTCTGCCAAGTGATTCCTCCTTAAACAATCAGATTAGTTTTGCTTCTCTTAACTTCAGGGCGAGCTTGACACCCGCATCGGCTGGATTCTCGCCCTCTACTATCTCACACTTCCCAGCTTTCTCCGGTTGGAAAAGTTTGACGAGCTTACTTATCCTGCCTGATCTGCCCACCTGCTCCGGTGTTAGCCCGATATCCTTTGGCTTCCAAACGATTGGCTGCTTCTTAGCCGCCGCCATTATACCTTTCAGCGTAGCATACCGCGGCTCCCCAAGCTCGTTGCTTACGGTCACCAGAGCCGGAAGGCTGACCTGGATAACTTCATATCCGTCCGGCAATACTCTCTCCACGCGGGCGGTCCCGTCCTGCACTTCAATCTTCTTCGCCACTGTCACACAAGGAAGTCCCAGGAACTCGGCCAGACCGGACCCAACCTGCCCGGCGTCCCAGTCGGCTGCCTGCCGCCCACAGATGACAAGATCAAAAGTGCCGATCTTCTTTATGGCCTCCGCCAGGGCAAAAGCCGTCGACCAGCTATCCCCTCCATCGAAAGCCTCATCTTCCAGGAGGATCAACTCATCCGCGCCCATAGAGAGAGGTTTTTTGATGACATCCCGCTGGAAACTCTTGCCCAAGCTTACGACGGTAACCTTGGCCCCTTTGGCATCCCTGATCTTCAGCGCGGCCTCCACGGCCTGCTCATCGAAAGGGCTGATCACCAGATTGACCCCTGGTCCAGCCACCATTTGATTCGTAGCGGGGTCTATCTTAAAGCTGGTTGGAGGGGCCTCTGGGTCATAAATCTGCTTTACGCATACTACTATATTCATTTGCCATCACTCCTTACATTGGCTGATTATTCTAACGGACAGATTACTGGTTTAAGCCGGAAGAAACAAGAAGCAGATTAATACAGACAGCGGCAGGAACTAAATAATGGACTTTCTCTCTCACACTCGAAAAGTTTCGGATATTTCCCAACAACCTGAAAACCACTTCTTATTTGCTAAAAAAATCGCTAAAAATCTATCATCTTTGATACAAACTGTCAAGTTTAGTTTAGTCGTAGCGTACACGGTGGCATCCGCCTCTGGGGACCAAGGCCCCCCTAAGCCTTTCGAGATATCTTGACTACCCTTTCCACACCCCCCAAATCCTTGAAAATCTCGACGCTCGCGCCCACAAGTAACCGCGCCATATCCGCTACCGCAGAAGCCTGGCACATTCCCACTTCCAGGAAGAGGCAACTTTCCGTGTTGAGCTTACCGGAAACCTGTCCCAGGATCCTTCTTATGTGGGACAGTCCGTCAGCGCCGCCATCCAGTGCCAGGGCAGGCTCGTATTTGAGTTCGTCCCTGCGGAGCCTTTCGAATTCCCGAGAAGGCACATAGGGCAAATTGGCCACAATCACGTCCAGCCCGGGGATACGACAGGTTGAGAGCAGGTCTCCCCGAACAAGGTCAATCCTGCCGGCCAGGCCGTGAGCGCGGACATTTCTTCGGGCAGTCTTTAAAGCTTGAGGAGAAATATCTATGGCCAGCACGCTGGACTGCGGCAAATGCTTTGCCAGGGCTACGGCAAGACATCCGCTGCCCGTTCCCACATCGGCTATGACCGGAGACGCTTCTGCGTTGCCGCACCGATTCCGCACATGGTCCAGCACTTTTTCCACCAGCAATTCGCTTTCGGGCCGTGGGATAAGAACAGATGGATCAACGAGGAATTCCAGTCCAAAGAATTCGCGACACCCCAGAATATACGAAACCGGCTCCAGATTCAGCCTGCGATTGAGGCACCGACGTAACCTGGACTCTTCTTCAGATTCAAGCCTGGCGTGCGGTTCCATGTACAAGCGAACCCTGTCAAGCCCCAGGCAGTGCTGCAACAGGACCTCCGCCTCCAGCCTGCTCTCCGGATGTCTTCCGGGAACCGCCTCCAGCTCCGAGGCGGTGAAAAGCAACGCCTCGATTCTCTTCATATGACGTTCACAAATGCGGGTATTTGGTGATCAAACCTATGGTCAGTTCCGGGTTCACATTTCACTGGTGAGACCCTTACGCATGTTCGTATGCAACTTCCCCAAGCTTGGCGGTCTGGACATGATGAATAAGAGCGTCTATGAATTCGTCCATACCCCCATCCATAATGCGAGGCAGGTTATGGAAGCTGGCACCCAACCGGTGGTCCGTCATCCTGTCCTGTGGAAAATTGTAGGTGCGGATCTTTTCCGCTCTTTCACCGCTGCCCACCTGGGAGCGCCTCTCCTGGGTTATTTCATCCTGCTGCTTATTCTGCTTCAGCGCCAGCAGCCTTGCCCGAAGCACTGCCATAGCCTTCAAACGATTCTTTATCTGGGAACGTTCATCCTGACATGCGGCTACAATCCCAGAAGGCAAGTGCGTCAATCTCACGGCAGTGGAGAGCTTATTAACATTCTGCCCACCGGCACCGCTTGCACGGTAGAAGTCCATTTTTATCTCTTCAGGCCTGATGTCCAGTTCCACCTCATCCGCCTCGGGCAGCACTGCTACCGTGGCTGTGGAAGTATGCAGCCTGCCGGAAGCCTCAGTCGTAGGTACACGTTGGACCCGGTGCACGCCGCTTTCATGTTTGAGCCTGCTGAAAGCACCCTTCCCCTTTACCTCGAAGACCACTTCCTTAAAGCCACCCACCTCACTGGGGCTGCTGTCAATCAGGCCCACTTCCCATCCCCTGTTGACTGCGTAGCGAGAATACATGCGAAACAGGTCAGCGGCAAACAGACTAGCCTCATCTCCTCCCGTACCCGCTCTTATTTCCACGATCACATCTCTGTTATCTCTGGGATCCCTGGGCAACAACGACAACTTCAGGGCCTCCATGAGAGATTCCTTCCTGACCTTGAGCCCTTCCAGCTCTTCGCGTACAAGGGTCTGCATCTCGCTGTCCAGGTTGTCCTTCAGCATTGTTTCAGTATTCTGCAGATTTTTCATTACAGCTTTGTATTCTCGGTAAAGATTCACCTGTTCCTCGATGCCAGCCCGCTCCTTGCTCAGTTTCTGCAGCTTCTCGTGATCCAGGACGTTCTCAGGGTCGGCCATCAGCCTTCCCAAATCCTCAAACCTGTCTTCTATTAGTCGCAATCTATCCAACATGGTAAACTTCCTTTAAGTATATTATATACTTATGTATTGTTATGTAAAAGCGCGGCCTCCCTTTGCGGGGGCTTTGCAATTTTGTCGGAACACTGATACATTATAGGTACAGATACTGAAGAATAGAATAGGTTGCGTTCAAACAGAGAATTGGTTAAAGCGTTAGAACAAGTTTTGATCTCCGAACAAAGAGGAGAATAGATTATGGCATCTACTCATTTTCTTGAGCTAGGCAAGAAGATGAAGCTGGCAGTGGCACTGACTGGAGTCACGTTGCTGGCTGAAATAATAGGCGGGCTGGTGGCCAACAGCCTTGCCTTGCTGAGCGACGCAGGACATGTCCTGACCGACTTTATCGCTTTGGGCCTGAGTTGGTACGCGCTTGTCCAAGCCGCCAGGCCAGCTTCATCCAAGATGACTTTTGGGTATCACCGTCTCGGTATCATCACCGCCATGATCAACGCCCTCAGCCTGATTGGAATAGTCATATACATCTTCTGGGAAGCCTATCAGCGGTGGAAAAATCCCGAGCCCGTAAATAGCTCCATCATGCTGCTGATTGCCCTGGCGGGTCTGGCCGTCAATGTCGTGGTGGCGTTGTGGCTCCACTCAGGTGCGAAAGAGAACATCAACATTCGGAGCGCTTTCTGGCACGCGGCAGGGGATGGGTTGGCATCGGTCGGAGTCTTCATCGGAGGCGTCGTTATCTACTTTACCGGGGCCTATCAGGTAGATACTGTAGTCAGCCTTGTTATTGGAGGGATAATCGCTTTCCCTGCCTTCAAACTGCTGAAGGAAGCCTACAACATCATCATGGAAGGCACACCCTCCCATGTTGACTCGGGGAAAATCGCCACTGAAATCACGTCTGTGCCCGGTGTGAAGGGAGTCCATGATCTGCACATCTGGAGCGTCGCTCCCGGTCTCCATATGCTGAGCGGCCACATCCTGATAGAAGACATACCTGTAAAGAAGGGTGCAGAGATATCCAATACCGTGACTCACATGCTGGAGGACAAATACCATATCGGGCACTGCACCATCCAGATGGAATGTGAAGACTGCAACAGCGCAGACCTCTTCTGCTCGCTGGAACCCCAGCATGAACACGACCATGGCCACGACCATAAAGCCGGTGAACACAAAGACTAGTTACTAACACTCGCTGTTCCAGCTGCTGCAAATCTGGTTTCTGCCTGCAGAGCAGTCAAAATCTTCCTCTTTAACCGGGCCTTCGCATAGAATTCAGAGCGATTTTCCCGACTTGTCGAGAAAGTATCAAAGTTAGGTCTAAAAACTATTGACAGATTAACTTCAAAACGTTATTTTTGATATGAATCCAAAAACGATTTCACGGTTCAATAGGAGATAAGAAGGGAAGGATGACAACTCAAGGGGAAGAGACGACCAAATTGCGGCGTCAATATACGAAAGAAGCCATCCAGTTGGCCGTGGAGAGCCGCTGGCAGGAAGCAGTAGTTGCGAATACTAACATACTGAACCTTTTTCCAAATGACGTAGATGCCCTGAACAGACTGGGCCGTGCGCAGATGGAGATGGGAGAATACGAGAAGGCACGAGATGCCTATGCCAAGGCGCTCAAACACGCCCCCAAGAACCAGATAGCGCAGAAGAACTTCAGCCGTCTTTCTCTTCTGGAGGGGAAAGACAAGAAGAAACCTTCCATACCACAGAAGATCATGCCTCATTTGTTTGTGGAAGAAATAGGTAAAGCAGGAGTGGTCAATCTGGAGAACCTCGCAGCGCCACCTATCCTGGCAAGAATGTCGGCAGGCAACCAGGTGAGCCTGAGGGTCCGCGGACAAAGCCTCATAGCAGAGACGGCAGAAGGGGAGTATCTGGGAAAAGTCGAAGCCAGACACGGACTGCGTATCATCAAGCTGATAGAGGGCGGAAACAAATATGCCGCAGCCGTGACCAGCATAAGCCAGGACGAAGTAAAAGTAATTATCAAAGAGATATTCCAGCACCCCAGCCAGATTGGACAACTCTCCTTCCCGGTTAAAGAAGCGGAAGGCTTCCGCCCCGACTTGAGGGAAACCATTTTGCAGTATGAGACCAAGTTTGAAGAAGAGGGAGAAGCACTCGGAGAAGGCGAAGAAGTTTCCGACACCGAAGAGGAAGCAGAGGTCTTCGCCGATAGCTTCTCATTAGTCGAAGGGTCTTCGTTGCGCGCTGGCACAGAAGACGACGAAAGCGAAAAAGAGGACTGAGATATAGGCAAATGACAGACAATCCGGCATTAGAAAAGTCTAGGGTCATTCCAGTCCAGATTGAGGAGATCATGAAGACCTCCTATCTGGACTATGCTATGAGCGTTATCGTCTCTCGCGCGCTTCCCGACGTCAGGGACGGCCTCAAGCCTGTCCACCGGCGCATCCTCTACGCCATGAACGAGCTGGGTAATTTCCATACCGGGCCTTACAAGAAGTCGGCCCGCATCGTGGGCGAAGTACTCGGCAAATACCATCCTCACGGCGACGCGGCCGTTTATGACGCCATGGTAAGAATGGCGCAGGAATTCTCCATGAGAAAAGTCCTTATAGAAGGGCAGGGGAATTTCGGAAGCATTGATAATGACCCTCCGGCGGCCATGCGCTACACAGAGGCCCGCCTGGCGGAGATTTCCCTGGAAATGCTGGCGGACATAGATAAGGAAACCGTTGACTTCATCCCCAACTTCGACGGTAGTCTTGTGGAGCCTGTCGTACTCCCGGCCCGTCTGCCCAACCTGCTCGTCAACGGAAGCTCGGGCATAGCCGTAGGTATGGCCACGAACATCCCGCCCCATAATCTCGGCGAGATTTGCGACGCGATTAGTTACCTGATAGATAATCCAGAGGCTCTGGCGGAGGACTTATTTCAATTCGTAAAGGGACCTGACTTCCCTACCGCCGGCATCATTATAGGCAGGGAAGGTATCAGGGAAGCCTATACCACGGGCAGGGGGAGAGTCGTACTGGAAGCAAGGGCCACCATTGAGGAATCAGCCAAAGGACGCCATCAGATAATCATAACCGAGCTTCCTTATCAGACGAACAAGGCTGGTCTCGTGGAGAACATCGCCGCGCTGGTGAGGGAGAAGAAAATAGAGGGCATAAGCGAAATCAGGGATGAATCAGACAGAGAAGGTCTCCGCGTATTTATCGAACTAAAAAGGGACGTTTATCCGCAGAGGGTCCTCCATAACCTCTTCCGCCATACCGCCCTGCGTTCTTCTTTCAACATAAATATGCTTGCGCTGGTTGACGGCCAGCCCAGAGTCATCAGCCTGAAAGAGGCCCTGGAATATTATCTGGAATTCAGGCAGCTAATCATAACCAGGCGTTCCCGCTTCGATCTGAAACAGGCCAAGGACAGAGCCCATATCCTGGAAGGGCTGAAAATAGCCCTAGACCATCTGGACGAAGTCATACAGACGATTCGCAGGTCCGGAAGCGTGGAGGAAGCCAGGAAAAACCTGATGGAGAAATTCCAGCTTACGCAAATTCAGGCGCAGGCCATCCTGGAAATGCAACTGCGCCGCCTGGCCGCGCTGGAAAGGAAGAAGGTAGAGGATGAGTACGCCGAACTTCTGAAAAAGATTTCTTACCTTGAGGACCTCCTGGCAAATCCCAGAAAGATAATGTTCCTTATCAAGGAAGAAATCAAGGAGCTAAAAGAAAAACATGGCGATTCCAGAAGGACACAAATAATAGAGGCTTCCGCCACTGGAGAGGCCAGCCTGGAGATGGAAATACCCCACAGGAAGGTGGTGGTTACGCTAAGCGCCCGGGGCCTCATTAAGACCGTGCCTACGGATGCGTACAAGAGACAGAAAAGAGGAGGCGTGGGGGTCATAGGAGTGGTCACCACTAAAGAGGGGGAGGATGTCCGTCAAGCCATTACGGCAGACACCCACGATTATATTCTTTTCTTCACCAATAAAGGCAAAGTGTTTAGGGTGCGCTGCTTTGACATACCTCTGGAATCCTCCAGGACATCCCGCGGCCTTCCGCTCATAAACCTGCTGAAGATTGAAGGAAAAGAGCAGGTAACCAGCATGATCGGGGTAACCGAGTTCTTGCCGAAGGTCTTCATCCTTCTGGCTACCTCGAAAGGCAAGATTAAGAAAACGGCTTTAAGCGACTTTTCCAACGTCAAGAAAGATGGAAAGATTTGCATGCCTCTTGCCACTGACGAGGAGCTTGTGGCCGCCTGCCTGGCTACCAATGAGGACCAGGTTTTGATGGTAACTGAGCACGCGATGGCTATCAAGTTCAAAGTAGGCACGTTGCGTCACGCCTCCCGCACCAGCGGTGGAGTCAAGGGAATAAACCTGAAGCCCGGTGACAGGCTTATAGACATGGAGATAGCCAAGCCCGGCCATTTCTTCCTGGTGGTCAGCCAGAATGGGTACGGCAAGCTGAACTCGCTGGACAGCTATCCCCTGCATAACAGGGGTGGAAAAGGGCTTTGCAGCCTCAAGCTCTCGCCGAAGTCTGGACTTATCGCTTCAGCCAATGTCGTTACGAAGGAGCAGGAGCTGCTCATGGCTTCCACGGAAGGGGAGATAATCCGTATTCCCGTGCAGGGAATAGCTTTGCGAAAGAGCAGGGCCAGCACCGGCGTTATTCTGATGCGATTGAGAGCCGGGGACAAGGTAGCCTCGGTGAGCCCCTTCTACGAGGCCGAGGAGCCGGAAAAGGAAGAGCCGGCGCCAGAAACCAAGAAGAAACCACCGGCGCCAGGCAAACCTAAGTAGCGGGGAAGCCCCTATACTCCTTCAGCGAATACCTGCGCCTGGTTCTGCCAAGCTAGGGGGATCTCCTCACTGCAGCGAACTTCTCCTTGCAGTGGGGATGTACCTTCTCCAGTCCACAGGCATGACAGACACCTTCGCGGCAGTCGGGGGTGAGGCCACCCCGTTGCGTCATGAGATATTCCCTTTTTAGATAGGCTGGCTTAACGCCGATGTTTATGTGCGACCAGGGGAGAATCTCGTCTAAGGGGCGCTCCCGGGAGACATAGGCATCGGGGTCCAGCCCTTCGGTAGCAAAGGCTTCCACCCAGTTCTCCAGCCTGAACAGTTCGTTCCAAGCATCGAAGATGCTGCCCTTCTGCCAGGCCCTGTAAATGACGGGCGAAAGCCTGCGATCTCCCCGCGACAACGCCCCCTCTATGTAGCTCATACCGGCATCCTGCCAGGACATCCGGGCGCCCGCCTTTTTCACCCCTCTCTTGACAACATCGAACTTCTCAAGAATTGACTGCCTGCTCGCCTGTGCTGACCACTGCAAAGGAGAATGAGGTTTCGGCACAAACGTGGCCACACTAGCCTTTATGTCGGGACGGTTTCCATTTGCCTGTAACGCGCTTATCTTCTTTACCAGCACCGCGATTCCTTCAACGTCTTCCAGTGTCTCAGTAGGAAGACCAAGCATGAAATACAGCTTGAGGTTCCGCCAGCCTCTTTCCAAGGCTAAACCGGCGGTCTTCAGTATCTCTTCCTCAGTTATGCCCTTGTTTATCGCGTCACGTAGCCTGTCCGTTCCCGCCTCGGGCGCTAGCGTCAGTCCCATCTTCCTTCTGAAGAGAAGGGACTCCATGAACGGCAGGGACATGCTGTCCACCCGAAGGCTCGGCATGGAGAGCATGAGCATCTCTTTGTGATAGCGCTCGTGAAGAGCTTTGATTAATCCGGCGATCCCTGGATAATCGCTGCTGCTCAAAGACAGAAGGGCTATTTCGTTGTACCCGCAGTTTTCCTGGAGCTTCTCGACAGCCTCCAGTATCTCCCCCTGGGGGCGTTCCCGCACGGGTCGGTATGTGGAGCCTGCCTGGCAAAAGCGGCATCCCCTGGTGCAGCCCCTCTGTATTTCCACAGCTCCCCTATCATGAATGACCTCCAAATAGGGCACCACCGGTCTCAGGGGAGGAGGAGGCAGTGTCTCCACAATCCTTCGGGTGATAGATTCGGGGACGCCCTGCATAACCGGCTCAAAGGACTCTACGGTTCCCTGCCGGGTATAGCTCACCCTGTAAAGAGAAGGCACATAGACTCCCTCGATTCTGGCGGCCTTCTGGAAGAACTCATCCTTTGCCCGGGCAAAAGACTCACTGCCTGAAGGTACGTTCTTTGCCTCCTTTTTCCAGGCACCAAAGAGGTCCAGCAGTTCCAGGACAACCTCCTCCCCATCCCCCACAACAAAAAGGTCAATGAAATCCGAAACTGGTTCCGGATTCACGGTGCAGGTTCCGCCTGCTATCACGAGGGGCAACCGACCCCGCCTTTCGCTTGTATGCAGGGGGACTCCCGACAAGGCGAGCATCTCAAGCACATTGGTGTAGGTCAGCTCGTACCCCAGGGAAAAGCCGATGATGTCGAAGTCTTTGAGGGGCTTCTTGTTTTCCAGGCTGAACAGAGGGCACTTCTCCTGCCGCAAGTAGTCCGCCATATCCTTCCATGGCGCGAAAGCCCTCTCCAGCAGAATATCCGGGCGGCGGTTCACGATTTCGTAAAGCACGGGAATAGCCATGCTCGACATCCCTATCTCGTACAGGTCGGGATACGCCAGTACCATCCTTATCTGGGCGGCGTCCCAGTCTTTTTCAACCGAATTCCACTCACCGCCGGAATAACGGCCGGGTTTTGTGACCCGGCGCAAATCAATCAAGTTCATAAAGCCTTTCAGTTAGAAAACGCGCTCATGTTAAGTCAAAGGGGAAGGGTCACCGCCGAAAGAAGGGCCATGTCAGGGGGTTAAAACGAATAGCGAGAATAGGCTTTACATCCGCAGGTACGATTTCCCAGACGCTTTTTTCGCCAATGGGGTGAGAGACCTCGATTCTCTTTCCTTCCACCTCAACCCAGCAATGCAGCACCGGGATTTTTGCTCTCCGTCCCAGAAAAGGAAGGCGGGCCACCGCCAAGCCGATAACGGGAGACATCTTGGCTCTGATGCCTTTTCCGGACGCTTCCTTAAGGAATTTCCATGACTTGTGGTAACAGTTGTTGGTAAACAGCCTGTATGGCTCGCGTCTTATCTCCTCCGCTATCTGCTCAGCGTCCTCTCGATATTTCTCCGCGGCATCCCGACTACTTGATCCCGAAGATTTGTCTCGCCTCACTAGCAAGGTCCGGCTCCAGTTTGAGAAACTCTTCCACTTCAGCATAAAAATACTTCACACTTGGTTGCCGGATCTTATCGGCAGACAGAAAGTCGGTGGCCACATCCATCCGGGCGCTCTGAGCGTCGAAAGCCTCGCTGAAGACTCTGGATCCCTGTTTGCTCAAAAGCCAGTTTATGAAAATCTTCGCGGCATTAGGATGGGGAGCCCTGGCAGGGAGAGCAAGCCCACCAGACCCAGTGGTAAGCCCTATGCCCTCTACTGGGGTTCTGTGCATCAGTGGAGCCCCGGTATCCATGAATAAAGCGACCTCATCAGGTTTAGCCGCCACACCAATGTAGTTCTTACCTCTGGCAACTCCTTCCACCATGACTCTATGATCTCTGTAGAACACCGGATCCTGCTTGGCGAACTCCCGCCAAAAATCCATGTTCAATATCTGCGTGGCGGTCACACTCAACAGCTTCCCCCCGGCTCCAGTCATGGTAGGGTCAAACATCACGATTTTGCCCTTCCATCTGGGATTGAGCAAGTCCTTGAACGACTGCATTTCTTCGGGTTTGATGAAGTCCGTGTTAATGAAGGCCCAGGCCTGAGGATAGGCCATAAATGCCATTACCTTGTGCTCGGAATCAACCCACGGCAGCTTGCCATTCCACCAAGCCTTTTCAATCTCGGCCGGTACAGTGAGGTCCGGCATAAGAAGCATCCTGTCGAGAGGATCAAGTACTCCGGCCGGCTTAAGAATATTCACGGGCGTAGTCACACCCCCGTTATAGACATCGGCAAGATACAGCCCCGACTTGTACTCCCTGATGAGCTTCTCGGCTACCTGATTGCCCGTACCCACAAGAGTCTCAACCGGGATTCCATAAGCGTCCTTGAAGCTCTTTACCAGAGCATCTCTGATAACGGAACCTCCGGTCATATACACGACTACCCTTCCCTCTTTCCTTGCCGCGGCCAGGGTTTCCTCCCATTCCTTCTCCCAACCCCCTTTCCCGGAAACCGAAACTTCTGAGGCAGGCTTTGGAGAATCTCCCTCCCTGGGCGCCTCCACCTTCGGGGAACAGGCAAGCAAAAGCCCCAGTAGAACAATGGTAACAACAAAGGGAAAAACTGCCAGAATCCTATTCAAGTTCACGCGTCTCCTGCCATCTAAAACTGTTCTCGCAAGCGATGCCAGAAAATTCGGCGCTCGCCCGCCCGCTAAGAGCAAAATCCCCCTGCTCCTTTTGACAAAGATGAGCAGGGGGACCTGGATTACATGGTCGCCCGTCATTGACCGAGCAAACGCTAGACCGATAAGCTGTTTACCTTATTCCGAAAATCTCCCTGGCTTGCAGGTAGAGTTCCCTTTCCTGCGTCAGGAATTTCTCTTTCTCCAGATAGTAGTACTTCACACCCGGCTGGCGGACTTTTTCGGGCGAAAGGAAATCTGTCGCGATATCCAGCCTGGCGCTCTGCACATCCCCTGCCTTGCTCCAGACTGTCATGCCTTCCTTGCTCAAGAGCCAGTTGACAAAGAGCTTCGCGGCGTTGGGATGAGGTGGTCGATCCATTATTGCCAGACCTCCCGACCCGGTAGTAAGACCTATTCCCTCCTCGGGAGTCCTGTGCATCAAAGGCGCCCCTTCCTTCTGGAAGAGTGCGATTTCCTCGGGCCTGGCAGCAATCGCCATAGCATACTTGCCATGAGCCACCCATTCCACCAGCATCCTGTTATCGCGAGTTACAAATACATCCTGTTTGGATAACTCGCGCCAGAAGTCCATACTCAGAATTTGAAGCGCCACGGCGCTGAGCAACTTCCCTCCAGCGCCGGTGGTGGTGGGGTCGAAAATGGCAATTTTGCCTTTCCACTTGGGATTCAAGAGGTCCCTGAAGGACTTCATTTCCTCAGGCTTTACAAGGTTGGTATTAATTACAACCCAAGCCTGGGGATAGGCCATGAATGCAAAGATCTTGTGTTCCTCGTCAACCCAGGGTAACTCACCACCCCACCATATCTTTTTGACTTCCGCGGGGTCTTTCAATTCGGGAAGTATGAAGTTCTGTTCCAGAGGTCCGAGCAGTTCCCTCGGTTTCAGGATAATGGCGGGGGTTGTAACCCCTCCCTGATAGATATCCGTCAAATACAGGCCGGCTCTTCTCTCTCTGGTGAGTTTCTCAGCCACCTCCACACCAGCTCCTGAAACGGAATCCATGACAACCCCAAACTTGTCATAAAAGCCCTTTGCCATGGCGTTCCGTATTTCCGCACCCCCTGTGAAGAGCACCACAACTTTTCCCTCTTTCCTGGCTGCCGCTACCGTCTCATCCCACTCCTTCTCCCAACCCTGTTTGGCTACTCCGGGAGAAGTCTCTGTTGCGGTCTTTCCCGGCGCGGGCACCCGTTGAGGCGCAACTTTTGGCGCGCACGAAGCCAAAAGCACCATCACCAGCAGCATAACTGTCAGTGCAAAAAAACCCTTTTTCATTAAATAGCCTTCTTTCTCCGTTCCAACTTTTGCTTTTCCCTCTTCCTTCTTCCTACCTAATGCCAAAAATCTCTCTCCCCTGCACGTAGTACTTGCCTTCTTCGAGAAGGAAATCCTCTACTTCCGGCCACACGTACTTGACGTCCGGCAGACGCCTCCTCTCAGGGGCCAGGAAATCTGTCGGCACATCTTGTCTGGCGCTCTGCACATTATACACTTTGCTGAAAAGCTCCACCGCTTCCTTACTCAATATCCAGTTAATGAATATCTTCGAGGCATTGGGGTGCGGAGGGTTATTTATGATAGCCAATCCGCCATGTCCGGCCGTGAGAGACCCGCCCTCGAGCGGCATCCTGTAGGCTAGTGGCGCGCCTTCCCTCCGGAAAGCCTCCACAACATCGGTTAACGGCGAAACGGTAAAGGCGTATTTTCCTCTCGCAACACCCTCAACTACCTGTCGACTATCACGCAGAATCAGGGGTTCCTGCTTGGCAAAATCACGCCAGAAGTCAAGCCCTACGATATATTTCGATGAAGTACTGAATAGCTTACCCCCGGGTCCCGGCATAAACGGGTCCAACATGACTATCTTCCCTTTCCACTTGGGATTGAGAAGATCACGATAGGAGCTGATCTCATCGGCCTTTACCAGTTCCGTATTCATCACCAGCCAAGGAATAGGAAAAGCCATAAAGCTTAGAATCTTATGGTCATTGTCAACCCACTGCAGCTTCCCTTCCCACCAGACTTTCTTTATTAGCTCAAGGTCTTTGACATCCGGGATCATGAAGTTTGGCTCAAGTGGATCAAGGACACCGTTTGGCTTGAGTATGAGAGTAGGCGTCGTTACGCCACCCTGATACAAATCCGAAAGGTAAAGCCCCGCCTTTCTCTCCCTGATGATTTTCTCGCTAACCTGAGCACCTGTCCCGGTCAGGGACTCGACAGTTATGCCATACTTATTGAAAAAGGCCTTGGCCAGAGCATCACGGAGGTCCGGACCGGCAGTCTGATATACCACCACTTTGCCCTCTTTCCTGGCTTCAACGAGCGTATCCTCAAACTCTTTTTCCCATCCCTGCTTCTGGGTTGCAGAGGGAGTAGCGGGAACGCTGACACTAGGAGAGGTGTCCTGTTTTGCAGGGGTCTCTTTTGGAGCGCAACTCAAAGCCAGGAGGATAATAAGAAGAGTTGCCGCCACGGCGCCATACCATCGTTTCATTGTTGCTTTACCTCCGTCACGTAGCCCCGTATGATTGAACCATAAGGGGCGATTCATGAATCGCCCCTTCGCGTCACCTTATGCCGAAAATCTCCCGGCCCTGCGCGTAGAGAGTGGTTTCCTTCAAAAGGAACTCCTCCTGGTCGGTCCAGTAGTACTTCAGACCCGGCTGGCGAACACCCTCTGCGGAAAGAAAGTCCGTGGATACGTCTTCCCGCAGACTGTGGACGTCATTGGATTTGCTGAAGAGCGTTATGCCTTCCTTACTCAAAAGCCAGTTTATGAAAATCTTCGAGGCATTAGGATGCGGCGCGTTGTTTATCAGAGCCAGTCCCCCATGGCCGGTGGCCAGGGAGGCTCCCTCGACGGGCTGCAGGTGAATAAGCGGCGCGCCAGCCCTCTTGTATTCCGCTACTATTTCGGAAAGAGGCGCAAGGGAAATAGCGTATTTTTCTTTTGCCAAGCCATCCACAACCAACCGCCCGTCTCTCGATATCACAGGGTCCTGTTTGGCAAGGTCCCTGAAGAAGTCCATGTTCATTATGAAACTTGCGGTTACACTGAAGAATTTGCCGCCGGGTCCTGGAGAAACAGGGTCTGACATTATTATCTTGCCTTTCCACTTCGGATTGAGCAAATCCTTGAAAGACTTCAACTCCTCCGGTTTAACAAGGTTGGTGTTAATAACTGCCCAGGGCCGGGGATAAGCCAGGAAAGCGAATACTTTGTGGTCGGGATCAAACCAGGTCAGCTTACCTTCCCACCACACCTTTTTGATCGCTTCGGGGTCCTTCAGGTCGGGGATTATGAAGGCTGGTTCCAGGGGATCCAGGACGCCATTGGGCTTAAGTATGCTCAACGGAGTAGTGGCTCCTCCCTGATATATATCAGCCAGAAACAACCCTGCCTTGCGCTCCCTCAAAATCTTTTCACCAATTTCCCTGCCCGACCCACCCAGAGCTTCTATGGCTATCCCGTACTTATCCTGAAAAGCCTTGGTCAAAGGATTGCGCACCTCAGGGCCGGCCGTGAAATATACAACCAAACGCCCCTCTTTCTTCGCGGGAGCGAGGGTCTGCTCCCACTCCTTCTCCCATCCACCCACGGTAGACCCGGGAACTGAAATCGAGGAGCCTCCCGGCAAAGCTGGGGCAGGGGTCGTCCGGGGCGTTCCGCCAGTTGTACATGCCTGTAGCAAAGAAAACAACGAGACTACCAGGAAAACGAACAAGACTCTCTTCATGAGCTAAACTCCCTCTAAGCTATTTGTCTGGCGTGGCCATGTAAGGGCGATCCAAGAGGTCGCCCTTACATTATACTGGATATTCGAGATACTGGATATTCGAGTTACGCTTCCACAGCCCCTGCAGTGGCGTACAGCTTGCGGGAGTCGTAAACCTTCTTCAGGGCCTGTTCAAAAAGCTCCAGACTGACAGGTGCCACTGAGTTGTAGGAAGCCTGGCGTAGAGCCTGGAGAGTCGCCTCCTGGCATACGACATCAAGATCTGCACCTGAAAAGCCATCCGTCCTCTGCAAGAGATACTCTATGGCATCATCAAGGCACAGCTTACTTGCCAGCGGAATCTTGCAGAGTTTCAATTCCAGGATCTCTCTGCGTGCCTTTTCATCTGGCAGCGGCACAAAGAGGTGAACTCCAAACCGACCAGGCCTCAATATGGCAGGGTCCAGGAGGTCGAGACGGTTCGTAGCCCCTACTATTATTATGCCGCTGAGCGGCTCAATGCCATCCATCTCGGCCAGCAACTGGTTTACTACCCTTTCCGCCGCGCGGGCTCCGCTATCCATCCCACTGCGCTTAGGAGCCAGCGCGTCAAGCTGGTCAAAGAATATGATGGTGGGTGATACCTGGCGGGCTACCCGGAAGATAATCCGTATAGCTTCCTCGGACTCTCCCACCCATTTACTGAAAATCTCAGGGCCCTTAACGGATATGAAGTTTGCATTACACTCGTTGGCAATAGCCTTGGCCAGCAGGGTCTTGCCGGTGCCGGGAGGCCCGTAAAGCAAGATGCCAGCCGGCGGTTTGATATTCATTTTTGTGAAAACCTCGGGATGAAGCAGAGGCTTTTCTACCAGCTCTCTCAGTCTGTCCTTGACCTCTCCCAGACCCCCGATGTCCTCCCAGCGCACGTCCGGTATAGTTGTCAGGGCTTCCCGAAGGGCAGAAGGCCGCAACTTGGATATGGCCTGGATGAAGTCGTCCTTCTCCACTATCAGGTCCTGAAGATTCAATTCCAGCCTGGCGAGGAAAGACCAGCGGTCCCCGATGCTGCGCCTCAGGCTGTTCAGGCCTGCTTCCCGGCACAGTTCCATGAGATCAGCCCCCACAAAGCCATGCGTGGCTCTGGCGATTTCAGGCAAGTGATCGGCAGCCTCTTTGGAAAGCGGCATTCCGCGCGTGTGGATTTTCAGGATCTCCATTCTTCCATCCGCATTTGGAGGGCCAATGAAAATTTCACGATCGAACCTTCCGGGCCGGCGTGCGGCATGGTCAACGGAGTCAACCCTGTTGGTGGTCCCGATAACCATGACCCCCTCCACTTTCTTCAATCCGTCCATCAACTCCAGGAACTGAGTAGCCATCCTGGTATCAGTAAAGGTCCCGCTGGCCCCTCTTTTGGGTATCAGAACGTCTATTTCATCAACCAGTATTATGGAGGGCAGATGATGAGAGGCCTGTTCAAATGTCTTGCGCAAGTTGGCCTCAGTCTCACCATACTGGGTGCCTATTAACTCAGGGCCGTTAATATAATGGAACTCCGCATCCAACTCATTCGCCAGAGCTTTAGTGAGATGCGTTTTGCCGGCCCCGGCCGGCCCATACAGGACCACCCCTCTGGGGGGGTTTATTCCCAGCTGGCGGAAAGCTTCAGGAAAACGAACAGGCAGCTCCACCAGTTCCCTTACCAGCTTCACTTCCTTGCCGAGACCACCCACGTCTTCGAAGGTCACCTGGGCTTCCCCTGGAGTAAACAGGTATTTGATTTCTATGGCGGTCGATTCCGCGATCACGCCCTGAGCAGGCTTGAGGTCCACCACTTTGAACCGGGTCCCTGCCGCGGCTCCCGGAAGCTTGGCAAACAGCACCGAGCGCTTACACACGGGCATCTTCATCTCGGAAAATGTCTTAACGAGGTAGTTTTCCAAGTCCGATATCAAATGAGAAACATCCATCAAGGGAGAGAGGACTACTTTTTCGAGGTCGCCCGCAACAGTCTTTTCCACTTCAACAGGGTCTCCGAGCATACACTTCATTGACTGCGTCTGATACTGATCCATGCGGACGTAACCCTTATCTTTGTCCGCTGACAGAGGGGAGGCCACCCTGGCAATTATGCTTTTCCCGAAGCCGGTGGTAATCTCTACAACATCACCAGCCTTTATCTTTTCGCGAGACATGAAGGCTGGGTCCAGCATAACCAGCCCTTTGGCACTGTCGCCCACAGGCATAGGTTCTATACGAAGCAGGGACATATTTCCAAAGACTCCTTTCTACAACTTCTTGCTTATCATAATAGTCAGAAAAACGGATGTCAAATCAGGGTTGCCTAGCTGGCGTACCGGAAGTGTAATAGCAAAAGTCTTTATGCTATCATTAAACAAAACGGCAGGACTTAATCGTGAAAGGAACGCGATAATGGACTTCATGGGTGTCGGCCCCATGGAAATACTGGTAATATTAGTAATAATCCTGATAGTATTCGGGCCCCACCGCCTGCCCGAGATGGCGAGAACCATGGGCAAAGCCATGAAGGATGTCAAGAGCGCCACGTCAGAACTGGGCAAGAGCCTTTCCGCGGAACTTCAGGAAGAAGAGCAGAGAGCTAGACAGGATATTAAGGCGGTAACGTCAGATTTGAGTAAAAACCTCGACTTGGGAACAGGGAAGGAAAAGACTGAACATCAAACCCCGACGCCACCACAGGACAAAACAGACCGCGACAAGAAGTAGTGAACCTACCCCAACCCAAACCCCTCAGTTACTGGCACAACTATTACTTTGAGGGGAAGCTACGCCCTCCAATGTACCGGATGTTATGATTACGTTGCATTCTTCTTGGAGGAATCCGCCACAACCTCCTCCTTCTTCTTAGAAGCCTCAGCTGCCTTTTCGTCATCCCCGCTGGCCGACTTCTTAAATCCCCGTATGGCTTTCCCCATTGATGAACCTATCTCCGGCAGTTTACCTGCACCAAAGATGATAAGCACAATTATGAGGATAAGGACCAACTCCATGGGGCCCAATTTAAAAGGCATTGTGAATTCTCTCCTTTGACCGCTCTATCCTAATTACGACCCCCATGGAAAGAGGATTTTAAGTGAAGGCCGAAGAGGCCATTTGCGGATCCCTTTACTCCCTCCATGAGCGCCACTAGAATTAATAATACTTATCCCGCCCTCAAAAAGCAAATCACCCCTAACGGACAAGAGCAGGTTCGTTCACGGCGGGCGCTTCCTCCGACTTCTTCCTTCTCTTCTTCCAACCTAAGACACGCAAAAGGTCTCCAATAGCGAATTCTCCATGGCTAGGATGAGAGAGAGTGAGTTCCGGATTAATCCTGTAGACGTTGCGCCTGCCCTTCTTCCGCCTGGATATGTAGCCCGCGTCAGAGATCTCGCTTATCATCTTCTGGGCTGTACGTTCCGTTATCCCGAGCGCCAGCGCGATCTCGCGGGCAGTGCTTTTGGGGTGATGCGCCACGTAACTCAGCACCTGTCCGTGTTTTGTGATAAGGCTCCATTCCGCCATTTTTTCTAGAATTTTCCTGAAAACAGTCTTGACATTTTTCAAAACTCGTGTTATTTTTTATACACGAAATTTAATTCGTGTGTTTTTATACACATCAACAAAATTCGCTAATATGTTAACACGAATTCTCGGCTTTGGCAAATCTATGGTCGAAAGTGGCAAATTGAACGGAGGGGCACGGTAGGCCTGCTGTTATTATAAGTTTATTACTTTATTCTTAGGTAGAAATTAAGAAAGGAGGTGATCACATAATGTTGCTAAAGAAGCCGGCTTCTAAGAAGGCTCCAGCCAAGAAACCAGCTAAGAAATAAATAAGGAGAAAGCATAAAAATGTTGTTAAAGAAGCCGGCACCTAAGAAACCGGCAAAACCGGCCAAGAAGTAAATCTCTACATACTAGGATTTCGAACAGGCCACCCCGATAAGTCGGGGTGGTTTGTTTAGGGGCACAATAAGGTTCAAAAGCATGTCGGTACCTTTTTCAATTCTAAAAAAGATCAAGAACAGTCTGAGACTGACGGTGTGCGAGGCCGTGAGCAGCGCCGCCGTTCAAGGCTTCGGCAACGCCGGCATATCTTCCATGAACAGTCAGTACATCAGCGCTTATGCTATAGCTCTGAGGGCTACTAATAGTGAAATCAGCCTTATTCTGGCTCTTCCTCTCCTGATATCAAGCGTGGTACAGCTCCGCGCCGCGGATTTGATAAAGAAGCTGGGAAGCCGCAAGAGGGTCGCCGCGTTGGTTGGATTCATTAATATCCTGCTGTGGTTACCTTTCATTCTTATTCCGTTCCTTTTCCACAGCAACCAGATATGGTGGTTTCTGGCCTTTTTTAGCTTAATTACAGTATTCTGGACACTCGATGATCCGGCTTGGGACAGCCTGATTTCGGACCTGGTGCCCTTGCGCAGGAGAGGAAAGTTCTTCGGAAGGAGAAAGCTGATAGGCGGAGCCATCCTGCTGGCCACTTCTTTCGTTGCCGGTTTTATCCTGACTTCTTTTGAATCGAATATCCTCATGGGATTCTTTATCATCTTTTCCAGCGCAATGCTGGCGAGATGCATTTCCTGGCTTTTTGTCATAAGGGTCTACGAACCGCCCATGGAAGTCACCCAGGAAGCGCAATTCAAATTCTCTGACTTCGTGAAAGACCTATGGCATACAAAGGCAGGAAAAGTTATCTTACTATCGGCCTTCATGAACCTGGCCATATATATGGCGGCTCCCTTCTATTCCGTATACATGCTTCAAGATATGAAACTCAATATGATGACCTTCACCATCATAAACCTTTCCGCTACCGCCGCGACCCTGATCACCTTCGCCTTCTGGGGAAGAAAGATAGACAATTCCGGGCCCACAGGCGTCATAGCAATCAGTTGCCTGTGCATATCTTTTATACCGCTTCTATGGACTCTGGGACACAAGGTTCCATACTTGATGACGGTCCAGTTTTTTTCAGGTTTCATGATGGCTGGTTTCAACCTCAGCATACCTGCCTATATCTTTATCAACACCAGTCCTGAGAAAAGGGCGCATTACCTTTCTTACCTTTATGCCTTAAACATGGGCATGGCTGGCATCGGCACCCTGGTAGGCGGCTTCCTGGTAACAAGAGTCCTGGAGCCTCAATTGCTGTCTTCGAAATTCCTGGACCTGTTCTTGATTTCCGGAGTACTGAGCGGCCTGGTTGCTTTCTCCTTCGTGTCTTCTCTGGCAGAAGCGCCGATCCTCTATCAGAGGTATTTCGGCAAGCCAAAGCACAACGTGTCTGCTGGCCCATCACCCGCTGCCCGCATAAGAAGAGGTCTCAAATATTATGTCCCCCGACTTCCCGCCTTGACCCCCGCTTACCAGACGGTCAACATTTCAGTTACTCAAGTTGCTGCATATCAGAGGCCGCAACGTGAAATCAGGAAGGCTTTGCCCGCAGTTAGACCCGGGCTTTATTACAGCCCTGATTTGAAACTAAAGCATGAGAGCAGCTCAGGCTCGCGATTGCTAACCACAGAAGAAACCAGAAGCAAGAGAGGCCTCTACAACTTCATCCGCTCGGTGGATGCAAAGTAGTGATTACACCGTTTATATTTTCCCGCCACCGCATGGCTGCGTTGCGGGCTGCCGCGGCGAAGTCCTTACCCTTCGAAGCATAGATTATGCCTCTGGACATGTTCACAATGGCTTTTTCACCACTCATATCAGAACCATAGGAAACCGCCAACTCCAGGTCGCCTCCCTGCGTGCCAACCCCCGGAATGAGGATAGGCATCTCCGGACAAAGCCCCCGCACGCGCTTGAGCTGCTCCGGGTAAGTCGCTCCCACCACTAAACCGAGATTTCCTTTCACGTTCCACTGTCCCGTTTTCAGCGCTACCAGTTCCCAAAGATGCACAGCTTCACCTTGAGCCTTCTGACAGAGAACGTCCTGAAAATCCCCTGACCCGGGATTCGATGTCTTACAGAGAATAAACGTTCCCTTTTCTTCGTAGGCAAAGAAAGGCTCCAGGGAATCCTGCCCAAAATAGGGGTTGACCGTTGCAGCATCGAAACCCCAGACTTCAAACAGCGCCCTGGCGTACGCCTCCGCCGTGTGGCCAATGTCCGCCCTCTTGGCGTCGCCAATAACCGGAATGTCCCCTGGAATATGCTTTAGAGTCTTTTCCAGAACTCGAAGACCGTCAATTCCCAAAGCCTCATAAAAAGCCAGGTTTGGCTTGTAAGCGCACACCAGGTCGGCCGTATTCTCGATTATGGACCTGCTGAACGTATCCAAGTCTACCGGGGGCATAGACTGAGGAACGGGATCAAGCCCCACACAAAGCCAACTCTTGTTTTTCCGTGCCGCCGCAAGCAACTTTTCGTTGAAATTCATTTTTTGCCTTTTTATAAACTATTTTGAAACTAATGTCAACTTTTGTGCCTAACACTTTTGTGCCAACAAAATTCCCGGGCAGGCAACCGGTCGCCCGTTGGACGACGTGTCCCCCTCCGGGCTGTAACAGATTGAAAGCCCTTATCTTTCTATGGTATATTTATCTCGGAACAAGAGCAGGCTTTGGCATGGGTACTCGGCCGACCTCAACCGGGTGTCAGCCGGACGCTCCGAAACTCGCACGTGGCATGGAGGGATCGCATAGTGGTCTAGTGCGGCCGCCTGCTAAGCGGTTGCCCCGCGAAAGCGGGGTCAAGGGTTCGAATCCCTTTCCCTCCGCCAGAAATTAACAGCTGTTTTCGTGCCATCTGGCAAGAAATATGCCCCTCGTCTGAAGGGGCATATTTATAATATGAAGGGTTTGTGATTTGTCTCACTATTATATCTGGACCATAGGGTGCCAGATGAATACCGCTGACTCCGGTAAGATTGGGGAGGTGCTGTTGGCCCACGGATTTCAACCCACCCCAGCCATAGAAAAGGCGGACATAATAGTGGTCAATGGGTGTGTAGTCAGGCAAAAGGCAGAGAACAAGGCCATGGCGCTCATAGATTCGCTGAAGTCCTTCAAGAAGAAGCGTCCGGACCTGGCAATAACCGTCACCGGATGCCTGGTAGACTCAAACATTGACGAGCTTCAGGATCGTCTTCCTCACGTTAGTCTTTTTTTTCGGCCCCAGGAATTCCAGGTTCTTGAACGCTGGCTGGAGCGCCAGCATCCTCAAACAAATGGCAGGGTCACGTTTGAAACCACCACAGGACAGGCTTACGCGCCGCCCCCGCATGATGTTTCATCATCATCCCCTCGCGATGGTAAAGTCAGTCGCTCTCCCGTGGCGTTCCTGCCAGTTATCAAAGGGTGTGACAGCTTCTGCGCCTATTGCATCGTTCCTTACCGGCGCGGGCGGGAGGTGAGCCACCCCCCGGAGGAAATCGTCGAGGAGGCCAACTGTCTCGTATCACAAGGCGTCAGGGAGATAACGTTGCTGGGGCAAACAGTGGATTCTTACGGCCACGACCTCCCCGGAAAGCCGGATTTGGCCGATCTGCTTATGCTGCTTGAGGAGATTCCGGGCCTTTACCGGGTGCGCTTTCTTACCAGCCACCCAAAATTCCTCCAGGAGAAGTTAATCCGTACCATGTCTCATCTGCGGAAAGTTTGCCCTTTCTTCAATCTGCCAGTCCAGTCAGGTGATAACGAGATACTTAGGCTGATGAGGCGCGGCTATGCCGCGGAAGACTACAAGAGACTCATCCAATCTATAAGAGCCATATTGAACGACAGCGCAATCAGCACGGACATCATAGTTGGATTTCCGGGAGAGAGGGAAGAGCACTTCCAGAGTACATTGAGTCTGCTGGAAGAGATAAGGTTCGACAGCATTCACGTAGCGGCCTATTCGCCTCGCCGCGGCACGCAAGCTGCCCGAGACATGACCGACGACGTTCCCGCCGCGGAGAAGAAGAGACGGCTGCAAATGGTAGAGCAACTACATGAAAGAATAGCCGGCGAGATAAACTCCGCCCTGCTCAACAGGCCGGTCGAAGTCCTGGTTGAGAGTGAGAAAAAGGGGAAGTGGCAGGGGAGGACGAGGAGCAACAAGCTCGTATTCTTCACCGGCTCCGAGAACCTGACCGGAAAACTCGTGCAGGTGAAGATTGTGAGGACAGGACCGTGGTCCTTGTCCGGTGAGTTGGATAGTCTGAAATCCTGAACACATGTCCGCACAGACTGAACGCCTGAGTGAACCCCTCAGCAAAGAAGACACTGTAGCCAGGATCCGCGTTCTGAAGAAAGAGATGAACGCCGTCATCATGGCTCACAATTATCAACGCCCCGAAATACAGGACATCGCTGATTTTGTGGGAGATTCCCTGGAACTGGCCCGCAAGGCCACCCAGCTCGATTTTGACATTCTGATAATGTGCGCCGTCCACTTCATGGCGGAAAACTCCGCCATACTGAACCCCGGACGAACGGTTCTGCTGGCAGAAGCCAGCGCCGGGTGTCCCATGGCCAACATGATTGATGTTCACGACCTCAGAGAATGGAAGGCCAGGTACCCCTCCGCGGCTGTTGTCTGTTATGTAAACACATCAGCTGCAGTGAAGGCGGAAAGCGATATTTGCTGTACCTCCGCCAACGCGCTGAAAGTAGTAGAATCCGTTCCTGAAAAAGACATCCTGTTTATACCAGACCGCTGCCTGGCTCACTGGGTCTCAACAAAGACAAAAAAGAACATCATCGCTTACCCGGGTTACTGTATAACCCACAAGCGTCTCACCGCCGATCTGGTAAGAAAGGCGAAGGAGAAACATCCTGAAGCGGTGGTTATCGCCCATCCCGAATGCGAGGCCGAGGTGCTGGACCTGGCCGATGCGGTGCTGAGCACTTCTCAGATGATTAAGTACGCAAAAGAAAGCCCTGCCAGGGTCTTTCTCATAGGAACAGAAGAAGGGCTTCTCCACAGGCTGCGCAAGGAAAACCCGGACAGAGTTTTCTACATGATTTCCAATGCCATGATTTGCCCCAATATGAAAAGGACCACTCTGGAAAGGCTCCTGAAGACCATGGAGCTGAAGAGAAACAAGATTGTTATACCTGAAGACATCCGGCTGAAGGCTAAGCGCGCCCTTGATAGAATGCTGGCTCTGCCCTGAAGTTCTTATTAAAGGAGTCTAATGAAAACCTATGACTATGTCATTGTCGGCAGCGGCATCGCCGGCCTTTACGCAGCGCTCCTGGCCAGAGAATGGGGCAAAGTCCTTATAGTAACCAAAGGTAGTCTGGAAGACACAAATACAAAGCACGCCCAGGGAGGCATCGCGGCAGCAATCGGGCTTAATGATTCCCCAGAACTCCACTTCAAGGATACCATGGCCACCGGCGCCGGGCTTTCCGACGCCGAAGCGGTGCGTTTTCTGGTGGAAGAAGCCCCCAACAGGATGTCAGATTTGATTCGCTTTGGCGTGCCTTTCGATACCGTGGAAGGGGAGATAGCATTAACGAAAGAAGCAGCCCACAGCGTTCCGCGCATTCTGCACGCGGGCGGCGACGCCACCGGTGAACATATAGAGGTGACGCTGAGCCAGCAGGTGCGGCAGGCAAAAATAGAAATACTGGAACACACTGTAGTTACCAATATCGTAGTTAAGAACAGAGAAGTGCAGGGCCTGGAGGTAATGCCCGCGAAATCAGGCGATAAGGAGTTTTACGGCTGCCCCTATTTAATCCTGGCTACAGGCGGCTGCGGGCGGCTTTTCAAATTCACGACCAACGCGGACGTTGCGACAGGAGACGGCATAGCACTGGCCAACCAGATTGGCGCAGAAATAACTGATGTCGAGTTCTTCCAGTTTCACCCGACGGCGCTTCGTGTCCCTGGAACCCCACCCTTCTTGATTTCTGAAGCTGTGCGCGGGGAGGGTGGGCTACTCAGAAACAGCATGGGAAAGCGTTTCATGCCCGACTATTCTCCGGAAGCTGATCTGGCTCCCAGAGATGTTGTATCCAGAAGCATCATAGCCGAAATGAAGAAGACGAGGAGCAGCAAAGTCTACCTGGACCTCACTCATCTGCCCAACCACATGGTTATCACCCGCTTCCCCCAGATTTACCGCTACTGTCTCGGTGTGGGACTCGATATCACCAAATCCTGGATACCCGTGGCTCCCGCAGCTCACTATATGATGGGAGGGGTTAAAACCAACACCTGGGGAGAAACCAACATTGCGGGGCTATTCGCCGCGGGCGAGACTGCCTGCACGGGAGTTCATGGCGCCAACCGGCTGGCCAGCAATTCCCTCCTGGAGGTGGTTGTCTTCACCAAGAGGATAATTCAAAGGACCCGCGGACACGTCAAATCCTACCCCAAGAACTCCAAAGACGCGATCGAGCTTCCTGCGAGAGAGCAAGCAGAAAAGCTGCCCAGGCTGAGTATCGCAAACATACAGTCATTATTATGGGACAAGGTAGGCATATTGCGCTCAGGACCACACCTTCGCGAGGCCGCCTCGATACTCGCAGGATGGGAGAATTGCCTACCGTCTGTTGCAGACCGAAAGACTTTTGAGCTGTTTTCCATGGTTAGTACGGGCAGGCTGATGGCAGAAGCAGCCCTCCTGCGCGAGGAAAGCCGGGGCGCACATTACCGGCTGGACTATCCCGAGACCTCTTCGGCATGGGAAAAACATATTATTTTCCGCAAGGAGGCAAAATGAGTTGTTCGGCACCTCAGGTTGATGAAATAGTGGAAAGGGCTCTGAGAGAGGACCTCGCTTGGGGAGACATCACCACGGAGGCCATGGTCCCATCATCTCTGCAGGGAGAAGGAACATTTTTGGCCAAAGCGGAGGGCGTCCTTGCGGGAATCGGCGTGGCAGAGCTGACCTTTAAGAAAGTGGACCCCTCCATTGAAGTAGAAGCTCTGTTTGTCGATGGTCACAGGTTCGGTCACGGAGACAAGCTGGCCACCATCAGTGGTCCCCTGGCGGGCATTCTGAAGGCCGAACGCACTGCTCTGAACTTCCTGCAAAGAATGAGCGGCATCGCCACCGAGACAGCCAGGTACGTGTCCGCGGTCGGCAACTCAAAGACGAAGATCCTGGACACCAGAAAGACCGTTCCAGGACTGCGAGTCCTCGATAAATACGCCGTCCGGATGGGAGGAGGGACGAACCACCGCTACCACCTTGGGGACGGAATCCTGATCAAGGACAATCATATCGCCAGCCTGAAAAAAGCCGGCTGTCCTCTCAAAGAGGGGATACTAATGGTAAGGGCGCGAGCCCCTTTTCATCTCAAGGTAGAGGTAGAAGTCACCAACCACCTGGAGGTACTGGAGGCCATTGCCGCGGGCGCGGACATGCTTCTCCTGGACAACATGTCTCCGGAAGAAATGAAAGAGGCTGTTAGGATGGCCAAAGGGAAATGCCTGACCGAAGCCTCAGGCGGGGTCAACTTGAAAAATGTCAAAGCTATAGCGAAAACAGGGGTGGATTTCATATCGGTTGGCGCTATTACCCATTCCATAAAAGCGCTGGACATAAGCCTCGAAGTCGGCCTAACCGAATAGGCCTTCTACAAAGCCTATCCTGTACATCAGCAGAAACCCGAAGATTATGCTCAGGGAACCTGCCACCCCCTGCACCAGGTAATTCAGGCGCGGCAATCTCGAAGAGGCGGCGAAGGGCAGGCTGATACCTACAGTCACGAGTCCCATCGATATCACCGTGCCCACCCCGAAAAGCAGTATGTAAATCACGCCCCCCCAGGTAGACTTGAGACTTGCCAGCACCAGCAGCAGAAGCACCGCGCTCCCGGCCAGACCGTGAACGGTGCCTACTATGAAAGACTTCAAGCGAAAGAAAGGCCTTCCCGGGCCCTCAATCTTCCCGGAATTGTGCTCCCCAGGGAATATCCCGGCGATAAGAAAAGAAGCGACATTATCGAAGCGCAGCCGGTGATGGCCGTGGTTCTCCTCTTTCTGGTGGGAATGGAAGTGTTGATGGCTGCCATCCTTTGCCTCATGGGTATGAAGATGTATGCGCTTTTTCCTGAAGCTCCAGAATATCTGGATTCCCAGGAAGACAAGCATTACCCCGACCAGGAATTCGCAAAACAGAACCAACCTTTCGGGCAGAGATATCTTTAAGAAGAGCAGGACGGTTCCCGCAAGAAACAGCGTAGTGGTGTGGCCCAATCCCCAGGAAACTCCAACCCAGATGGCCCGGAGGGGATTCTTATACTCGCTGACAATAGTAGATACTGCTACCAGATGGTCGGCATCCAGGGCATGCCTGACGCCAAGCAGTAGTCCCAGAAATAGGATCAGCCACAGGTTTTCCATTCAACGATCTTTCAATCTTTCAGTCTTCTCATCGTTCATGTGTGCCTGGCAGCGCCGGCACAATCCATAAATCACCAGGTGGTTCAAATTCGTCTTGAACTTGTATTCCTTGTACAGAACGTCTTTCAAAGGCTCGAGCAGAGATCCGGATAGTTCTATGATATCTCCACAGGACTTACATAGAAGGTGATGATGCCTGGAGCTTTCAATATAATGATATTGCTTTGTACCGTCACCCAGGTCCGTGCTGGTCACAAGATTTATCTTTTCCAGCATCTCCAGTGTTCTGTATATGGTGGATATATTGATAGTAGGATATTGACGCCTTACCTGCTTAAAAACATCCTCCGCGGAGATATGGTCGCCGCTTTTCTGAAGGGCCGTAAGGATTATCAATCTCTGGGGAGTCAGCCGGTACCCCTTCCCCTCCAGCAATGATATGGTCCGGTCCAGCCTTACCTTCTTTCCGATATTACGTTTCTCTTCCGTCATGACTGCAACCAGATGCTTCTGCAAATATTATCTGTTGCAATTATATGCAACAATATCTGTAGTTGTCAATCGTCAACATCAGGGGCTCCCCCGGAATACCAAATGACTCAACGATCTTGATTAGTAGCTCTTATGCCAATCTTCGCTCACCTCAGCCAGCGCATTGGATGCGAGGCCGAGCTTCCTTTGCCAGGGCGTAGCGAACTTCCCGGCAATCTCGTTTAGCCTCTCCATTCTGTCAGCAGCTATCGTGCCCAGGAAGCGTCTTCTATGGTTCGCATCCCCTATCCGCATTCCTTCCTGCCACAAAGCCCTGCCGCCCAGGAAACCGGAAGCTCCGGCACGGCAGGCTATCTCAACCTGAGTGCAAAAAGTATCATAGTCCACACCGGCGCTGAGCACCACCCATGGCACCGGGCATACCTCGTCCAGGCGGCGGCACAACTCCAGCGACTTCTCGTACTCTCTGCCGGACTTCGACGCAGGCACAGGTCCGGGAAACTCAGCCTTAAAGACATCCACAGCGAAGGGGGTCAACTGACGCGCTGTCTCCATCACGACGTCGGGCTGCTTCAGAGAGCACTGTTTCGGGTCTTCACCGTCCAGTTGATAGCTCCTGTGCTCCAGCACAAAGAGCAGGTCCTGCTCAATGCATTCCCTGCCCACCGATTGAGCAAGGTCTTTCTGTTTTCTCGACTCCATTTCAAGCTCCGGCCTGTAGAAGAGCAGCAGCTTCAATGCGGACCCGCCCATACGCCTTATCTTGGCCGCACCCCAGGCCTTTTCAAGCGCCTGAATACGCTTGCCTTTGCCCCCTTTATATCCCGAAGCCTCACGGCTCACGAGCAAACCAGTACTGCCTGGAAGGATGCCCGCCGAGATGGCCTGGGGCGCGCCATAATTCGGGTCCAGAAGGACGGCGCTACAGTGGGGAGCCAGAGCCTCACACAGTTCCATCTTGCGCTGAACCATGTCCTCATAGCCTACGATAGATACTCCTGATTCCTCTATCATCTTTTTCATTGAATCCCTGTGGTCCATAGCACAAATCGTTAAAATACCGTTAGCAGATGAAATCTGCTGAAGTCCCCTTATCTTCCCAACGCCGATTTTTGTCATAATTCCCTCCTTTCATTAATTTATACTCATCCGCTCCTCAAAACAAGAGGTAGTCTATTGAAGCCCCTATGTCTTTCTGGTATCATTTACCCTGATATGGAAATTACCTGGTTAGGATATTCTTCCTTCCGTCTCAAAGGAAAGGATACGATCCTCATAACAGACCCTTTTCCCCCGGCCAAAGAGGACAAAGCCAGCCAGATGTCCGCCAATATCGTGACTATTAGCCATCCCCACTTTCATCACAGTTACCTGGAGGGCATCTCAGGCAATCCTGTGGTTATAAGCGGCCCGGGCGAGTACGAGGTAGCTGAAGCGTTTGTCTGGGGTTATCCCAGCTTCCACGACAGCGAGTCGGGCGCGAAGCTGGGCAAGAACACTGTGTATCTCATGCACTGGGAAGAACTGACTCTCTGTCACATGGGGGACATAGGCCACATCCCCGGCCCTGAGCTCGCATCCAAACTGAGCAACATAGACATATTGATGGTTCCGGCAGGAAGCGGCTCTACTTTAAAAGCTTCAATTGCCGCCCAGGTCGTACGACTGCTGGAACCTAAGATTATCATTCCAATGCATTTCAGACCCGATGGCGCGGCCGCATCAGAAACATCGGGGCAGGACACTGACACAGTAACTAAATTTCTCGCAGAGGTCGGCGGCAAGGATGCCGTTCCTCAGCCGAGATTCAACATCAGCCGTTCTTCCATACCCGAAAAGGCAAAAGTAGTCCTTTTGAGTCCACGCTAGTACATTAGAACTGGAGGACAGCCGGAAACATGGCCAGATTAGCTCTTTTGACCAGCGGTGGAGATGCGCCCGGCATGAACGCGTGCATCCGGGCGGTAGTACGGGCGGCTGCTTTCGAAGGAATGGAAGTCGTGGGCATAAGGCGGGGTTTCCAGGGTCTTGTAGAGGGGGACGCCATTCCCATGACAGTCCGGAGCGTGGGCAACATAATTCAGCAGGGCGGCACATGCCTGGGTACCTCCCGCTATCCCGATTTTCACAAACCTGAATACAGAAGGCAAGCCATAGATTTCCTGAAACACTCTGAGATTGATTACCTCGTAAACATCGGAGGCGATGGAACTTTCAGGGGGTCCGCCGCCATGGTCGAGCAGGGCTGGGAGAAGGTAGTTGGCGTGCCGGCTTCGATAGACAACGATGTCTGGGGTTCGGACTACACCATTGGCTTCGATACGGCCGTAAATACGGCCCTCGACGCAATAGACAAGATAAGGGACACCGCTGAGTCACATGAAAGGCTCTTTTTTGTGGAGGTAATGGGCAGAGACGCCGGCTTCATAGCTCTTGAAGCGGGCATAGCGGGCGGCGCGACTGACATCCTGGTTCCTGAAATACCCCAGGACATAGACGGCTTGTGCAAGGAGCTGACAAGGGGATTCAGGGCAGGAAGGCGGTCCAGCATCATAGTGGTGGCTGAGGGTGAGACGCCCGGAGGAGCCTACGAGATTGCTAAAAAAGTAAAGGAGTGCTCAGGGATGGACTCAAGAATATGCGTGCTGGGCCATATCCAGCGCGGCGGCACTCCTACGGCCAGGGACCGCGTCCTTGCCAGCAAACTTGGAGTGGCCGCTGTGGACGCGCTGGTCAACGGCCAGTACGGTGTGGCTATAGGCGAAAGGAAATGCGATACGACCTATACGCCGTTCAGGGAAACCTTCGAGAAGAAGAAAAACCTCGAACAGGACCTCATCAGAGCACTAAGGGTTCTCTCAAAGTAAGATACGGCCTCACCGTGCCCTCCATGAAACAGGCTAAAACCCGTAGTTTTTCCAGTTCTTCAGCACCTTTTCCTTTATCGTATCCGGGTAGACCTCGTTAAACGATACCCTTGGCGGGACATCGGTTTCCCTGGACCAGTTCCTCGGCCAGGTGCAGTCCAGCAAAGCGCGGTATCCCTTCGGATGCTTCCTGTCTTCCTTAATCAGGTAAGGAGTAAGGGGTGCGAACACGCCCATGTCACTGGTCTTGATGCCGTTCCCCGGATGACACTTGGTGGAGAAAGCATGGATGACCTCGGTCATATTGAAAATATCGATGTCATCATCCACCACCATAATTAGAGAACTGCCTATTTCCCAGAAAGGTAAAGCTTCGGTCAGGGGCAGGGGATTGGTCGTTTCTTTCGTGCTGACGCTTATAAGGAGAAGATGTCCCGACGCTTCCGGCGGGCGGTAAATGTCCTTCACCGCTATCCCTATTTCCAGGAGCCTGCGTTTCACGTCAATGTTTCCGCCCAGCGCGGGAATGATGTGGGACTCGTCCACGGGCATTCCCGGGACGCTCATGCAAATGATGGGGTCCTTCCTGTGTGTGATGCATTTGACCCGGTAGATATATCTGGGTTCCTGAGGAGTGCGGAAACCAGTGAACTCCCCGAAAGGACCTTCGGGCACCATTACGCCGGGCATCACCTCGCCTTCAATTATTACTTCGGCATGAGCAGGAACCAGCAGGGCGCTGGTCTCAGCTTTGACCAGTTCGATAGGGTTTTGCGCGAGCGCTCCCGCAAAGTTTACCTCGCTTATCCCCGGGGCGAATTGCCCGGCCGAGGCCATGCAGCTCACGGGGTCGGCGCCCAGCGCAACCGCAAAGGGCATGGGCTTCTTGCTGGGAAGATATTTCTGGAAGAAGATTATGCCCTGGTCATGCCCCGGATGTAGCAAAGTCGCCAGCGTTCTCCTGTTATGTACCATAGTACGGTACATCCCCCAACTGGACCAGTCCGTATCAGGGTCCCTGGTAATATTGATATGCCAGGTGCCGATATACCTGCCGCCGTCTCCCCAGTGGCACATGGGGGCAGGAAACTGGTAAAGGTCCACCTTGCTCTCGGGAATGATCACCTCCTTGCAGGGAGCGTCCTTGACCTGCATCGGGGGTATGGGGTATTTCAGCCTTCTTTCGTACTCGTCCTGTATTTGCTTAACGGTTGAAGAGACAGGTATCTCCATAGCTATGGCAACACGTCTCCAGGAAGCCAGCGGAGCGCTGAGCACTCGGTACCCGGCGGGATAGTCCTTAAGCTTCTCAAAAAATACCGCGGGACCCTGCTTCTCATGGCTCCGCCTGGTGACTGCGCCCACCTCCATGTCCCAGTCCACCTCCTGCTTTACCCTTACCATATCACCGTTTTTCTCAAGAGCTTCAATGAATTTTCTATTGTCTTTAAACATAGGACCTTCTTTCTAATTCATTTAGTCACCAATGCAGGAGCGTTAAGCTTGACGCCCCCGCGGAGTAAGGACGGGTTACCCTTCGCCCCTGCCGATAAGGGAGGTTAGAGGGATTTTATCACTTTACAGGGAGCACTGACAAGGAGATTTCGGCCCACCGCTTAGCTCGAACAATGTCATAAATTTGCAATTATATTCGATAATCTTTTTATGATTTTGCAACACTAAGGCGAAATATGTAGTTTGTGAACCGCATGATTTCATGGCGAACCGTTCCTCCCGCGACAGCCACTTCCTTTTTTCATGAGGCTGTACGAAAATTCTTACAAACAATTAAGCCAAAATCCTACAACAACATGAGGGTTTCGCGCATAGTCTTAAAAGTCTTCCGGTGCTATGTTTGACAATAGAGACAAATGACTTCCTTGAGAAGGTATTTGGATAAGGAGAACTACAAAATGCGCAAAATACACGAGCTGGCACGAAGTTTGACATACCTTTTTACTCTGTTGTCGCTGTTGGTACCAAACATTACACCAATGATACCCGCAGCTTTTGCCTCCACCCCGACCACCGTCACGGTGGACAATATGAATGACGCGCTTAGCATGTCCAGGCACGGTCATTCGTGGGAAGAGCACCTGAAAGCCCTGGGCATTGACCCGGATACTTACGGCAGCGATCCCAACAACCCCACCGCGCCTCAAGGTAGCGTAAGTATGCCTTTCGACGGAGCGCCTCTCCTTTCCCCTGTGTCCGAGACGTCCCTGACAAAGACGGCTTCATCTCTGCCTGTAGTTCCTCCCGAAAGGACAAAAACGTATAACATTACAGCCACAAGCGTCTTCATTACAATTAACCGTTTTGGCGATAATGAGCCGAATGGTTTCATGTATATCCTCAATGAGAATATCCCGGCCATGAGGATTGAGGAGGCCAAAAACAAGCTGTTCAATCCTGTAGTAACCAATCTGCCTTCTCTCGGCTTGCGGGATGACCTGATTCAGCCGCTGGTCATCAGGGCCAACGTGGGGGATATGGTAGTGGTCAACTTTACAAACGGCCTTTCAGCAGGCCGGGCCAGCATTAACATAAGCGGACTTGAATATGACATCGCTTCACATGGTTCCCATGTTGGCTTGAATTCCGATTCCATGGTCGACCCGGGGCAGACAATAACATACCGATGGTTCATTCCGGACAAAGTGACAATGGAAGGCTCCTATGTCTTTACCAGCATGGGAGACCGCCGTGCCCAGCAGGCGCATGGTCTGTTCGGTGTGCTCAATGTCGAGCCGAGAGGTTCTACCTATCTTAACCCCATCAACGGGCAGCCCCTGAAAAGCGGCTGGGACGCCATGATAGTGGACCCCAACGGCAAGGATTTCCGTGAGGACACCATCATATACCATGAGTTTGGTGATGAGACTTACCAGCTCAAGGACAAGAACGGCACGAATATGCCCCTTAATGATTTTGTCGGCGCCTACCGGCCCGGCGCCAGGGCGATAAACTACCGCTCCGAGCCTTTCTTCCGCCGCCAGGAACTGGCGGAAGCCAGCGCCCTGGGACATGATGATGAATCCCAGAGCTACGGCTCCTACATGTTCGGCGACCCGGCTACCACAATTCCCCGGGGCTATATTGGCGACCCCACCAAGAGACGGATAGTTAACGGAGGCTCGGAGCGATTCCACATGGAACACCTGCACGGAGGCTCCGACCGCTGGCGCTTCGACCCCTTTGTGGAGCCTGACCAGTGGGGACTTCCTTTCGACAAGCACCCATCAATGACTCAATCCTTGTCTCAGCGTCTCGATGTGCAGTCAGTCGGCCCGGGTGAAGCTTACAGTGCACTTCCCGAGGGGGCAGCAGGGGGACTGCAGGCCGGCGCCGGCGAGTGGCTGTTCCACTGCCACTTCTGCCAGCACTATATAGGCGGCATGTGGGGCTTCTGGCGTGTATTTGATACGCTGCAGACTGCGCAGACTACCCTTCCCGGAGAGCCTGTGCTTGCCGAGCTGCCGGACCGCGTGGGCAGGACGCCACTGGCAGTAGATTCAAGAGCCTTGATAGGCAAGAAGCTGCCGGGGGGACGCACTCTGGTTGACGGCCCGACCACAGCCACCACCAAGAATATAGATGAATGGATGCGCAGCGTGCTGCCTCCACAGGGAGACCCCGGACCTGAAGCGGCCTACGACGCTTCGGTGTGGAACTGGACCCGCCAGAGCACTTCCAGCGGCTGGCTGTACCTCGGTGAGCCGGAGACTTCCGTTGCCTGGGTTAACTATAATTCGCCCACCCCGGGAGTCAGACCACCCATCCTGTTCAACCCCAACAATATGCGTCCGGCGTTCCCTCTCCTGCGGCCCCATTTGGGCAGACGGCCTCCGTTCTCGCCAAACCGCAGCGGCTCCCCCTGGCTGGGTGAGCCAACGCAGCAAGCAGGCCCGGAGCGCGGCTTGCCTGATGCGGACCATCCCGATTCGCTGATTCCCTCCGACGCCAGGCGAATCCAATACACGGCTGTGGCGGTGCCCATGCCCATAACCTTCAATGCGAAGTTTAATATGACGGACCCCGCTGGGGCGCTCCAGGTGCTGGATGAAGATAAGGATGACATCCTGGCCGGAATCAAGCCCAAGGAGCAGCTTACCATCCGGGCCAACGTGGGCGACGGCGTAGACATCACCTACTACAGCGAGGAAACCGATGCCGCTTTCTTTGACTTTGCCAAGACCAATATTCACATCCATTTCGTCCAGTTCGATACTCAGGCCTCGGACGGAGTTATTTCAGGTTTCTCCTATGACCAATCCATACGGCCTTACAAGACCGAGGGGGCGGCCGGCACCGGCATCAGGCTTGCTTCCGCTGCCTTCGCAGGCTCCAACACTATTACTCTGGACGCGAATGGTTCCACATTAAAGGTCAACGCCTTTATTGGTATTGGCTTTGGCGTGCCCGCCATAGCAACCAATGGCTTCGAGTTTGCCCAGATTGTATTGAGAAACGGCAATGTGCTTACCCTGGACAGACCGCTACAGAAAGACCATCCTGCCGGCCAGTTTGTTGGCACTGAGTTCGTGCGTTACCAGTGGTACGCCGATGTGGAAGAGGGTACGACCTTCTTCCATGACCACGTATTTGGGATAGGCGGCTTCGGCAAAGCACTGACAGGCTCACTTATCGTGGAGCCGAAGGATTCCCTCTGGCTCGACCCGGTGACCGGCGCGCCAAAACGTTCCGGAACTATCGTTGATATTATCACCAACCGCCAGGCAGCGCCCGGCGTACCAATACAGTCCTTCCGTGAGTTTGTGCTGCACCAGATGGGAGCAATTACTGCCCTTGATGGAAAGGGCGAGTCCCTGGGCCAGCCGGGAGGATTCAATATGAAGCAAGAGCCAATCACAAAAGGGCGGCTTACGGTAGATCCGGACCCATCTTTGGTGTTCTCTTCGGTGCGCCATGGCGACCCTGAGACCCCTTTGCTGCGTGCTTACGTCGGTGACCTGGTAGCTATCCGCCTGATGAACAGTTCAGGCCACGATATGAGCGCGTTCCATCTGGCTGGCCATCGCTTCCGCCAGGAACGCTTCGATGCCAGAGAAGCGCCAAGAGACAGCATATCGTCGGGAATCGCGGAGCGCTTCGATTTGTTCTTCACCGCCGGCGGGCTGGGGCGCGTCGCCGGAGACTACGTATATATGAACGCCATGGAGGACAAGATGCTGGATGGCGCCTGGGGCATACTTCGCCTCTTTGACACCCTGCAACCCAATTTACGGACTCTGCGATTGCCGGTGCCTCCCAGCGGCCCTGGCTTCCCGCAAAACACCGTAACCGGAGGCAGGCCGCCTGCTGCTAACGATACGGGGACAATAATAGTCCCGGGCACGCCGGTTCGCGAGTTTAACGTGGTGGCCATACAGAAGAATATTCAGTTCAGCAATACCTTTAGCATCGCGAATGGCCGGGCTTATGTCCTGGCTGAGGATAAGGATGCCGTGATAGCAGGGACCAAACCCCTGGAGCCGCTGGTGATACGGGCCAATGTAGGCGAAGCGGTAAAAATTAACTTCAAAAACGAACTGCCCACCGCGCGCGCCTCATTACACATCTCCCAATTGACCAAGACAACAGATTCGCTGGGTTCAGCTTTTGGCTTTGATAATGACTCCACAGTGGCCCCGGGAGCAACCACTACCTACTGGTACATGATTGACCCTGCATTTGAAGTACCCCGCGCATTCGCCATCACCGATTACGGCGACCCTGCTAATGGACCCATGTCAGGACTTTACGGGGCCTTCATCGTTACGCCGGCCGGGTCCACGTTCCACGATCCAAGGACCGGTGTGGCAGTGAACTCGGGAGCGACCGTGGACATACGAAATCCAAATTTGCCCGGAGGCGGCTATAGAGATGTAGCCCTGCTATTCCATGATGATGACCCGGGAATGAACCGGGATGTAATGCCTTACCGCAAAGATGTCACAGGAATACGGGGCATAAACTATAAGGCAGAGCCTTTTACGGAAAGGCTGGCAGCTGATGCAGACATCTCCCATGTATTCAGAACGGAAGCTCTGGCCAATCATGGAGATCCCCGGACTCCCATCATCCAGGCAACGAACGGCGATACAGTACGTCTGCATGTCATGGGCGGCGCCGGTAAGCAGCCCCACTCCTTCGGCATGGAAGGACATACCCTGCCTTTCGACAACAGCAGGGATTTGTTTATGGATTTGCCCGCCCGCCAGTTCGGACCTATGAATGCGTTCGACACGAAACTGGCCTTTGGCGCCGGCGGCTCAATAGCAGCCACCGGAGATTACCTCTACAGCGACCGCCGTAATGCCTTCCTGGAGGCAGGTCTATGGGGCATCATGCGGATTAACGGTCCGGCGCAGGCTGCGGTGCTTCCCGTGGAGCAGGACCTGGTCCCGGGCTGGAACCTGGTCTCCCGTCACGTGGTACCGACCACTCCCGCGCCGTCTGCCTACCTGTCGTCCATATCGGGCAAGTTTGACAAAGTTGCCATCCCTGACCCGGTTACCACCGGCGCATGGCTCACCTTTGCTCCCGGGGTAGCGACCAGTACTTTAACCGCGCTTGACCAAACCGAGGGGTTCTGGATACACATGGCGACAGCGGCTTTCCTGGCGCCTCAGGGAACACTGCCGGTCGTGACAGATATACAGCTAAAGAAAGGCTGGAACCTGGCAGGCTGGCCATCATTGAAGACATTGCCGGTAGACCAGGCGCTGGCCTCAATTGCCGGAAAATACGACAGGGTATACCAGTATGAGGCCACTGACCCAGCCAATCCCTGGAAAGTATTCGACCCGGCAGCGCCGTTATGGGTCAATGACCTCGCGGCCATCAGGCCTCTTAAGGGTTACTGGATACTCATGAACGCTGACGCCACCCTCAGGGTGAACCCCTGACGGCGTACCGGATGAGAAAAGAAGGTTAGAGGAGAATAGCATGAATAGCAGAAATTTTCGGAGGGCAGTTTTCCTGGGCCTGTCAGCGATATTAGTCCTGGCCTGGGCCGCTCCGGCGCTGGCGGTACCTCCCCTGCCGAATAGCTTATTTGGCACAGTAAAGGATGCCGCCGGGGCATTCGTGCCCGCAGGCACATCAGTAGTAGCCTCGACCGGCGCCCTGACTGTCGGTCAGACTACCACCTTCGTTGCTCCTGATGGTAAGACAGTGTACCGTCTGGATATAGTAGGCGATGACCCGGACACGGCTCAGAAGGATGGGGCATCCCCTGGAGACCAGATTACCTTCTCCATCGGAGGCCAGGCGGCCAACCAGGTCGCTACCTTCCAGAGTGGGAACAACTTACTGCTTGATCTGGCGAAAACACCTCCCGCTGCCCCCATCCCACCACCAGTTGCACCGCCCGTTGTCAGCAGCGGCGGAGGTGGAGGGGGCGGAGGTGGCAGTATTCCCCCAGGCGCACCGATAGCCCTGAGCGGCGTCAGCAACGCGACCAGCCTGGTCGTTAACGTATTCGGTGAAGTCCAGGGCAGCGCCAGCCTGAAAAACACCGAAAGTGACCTGACCGTAGATATCTCTTTCGGAACCACTATGAAGTCGAGTTCCGGAGCTCCCCTTACGACGCTTTCCATGAGCAAACCAGCCTCGGTACCGAGGCCACCGGCCCAGAAAGCTGTTGTCATGAGCCAGGAGATGGGTCCTGCGGGCGCCACGTTCAGCCCGGCCATCGAGATGTCGTTCAAATATGACCCGGCCAAGCTGCAAACAGGCACCGCGGAGGACAAGCTGACCGTGGCGTTCTGGAACGGCTCGGCATGGGAGACCGTGCCCTCCACGGTTAACCTTCAGACTAAGGTAATTATGGCTAAAGTAAGCCATTTCACAGTCTTCGCTGTCATGGCCCAACAACCAGTGGCCACGCCACAGCCAGCCACACCTGCACCCACACCGGCACCAACACCCGCGCCAACCCCTGCGCCGACACCGGAACCCATTCCGGTTCCGACACCGGAACCCGCTCCGGCGCCCCTACCTGCTACTCCAATGCCGCAACCGGCAGTGGTTGCTGCTCCTCCACTGGTCGCGCCAACACCTCCACCCGCTGCAGCGCCTGCGCCGGCGATGCCTGTACCTGCCCCTGCGCCGGAGCCCGTTCCAGCGCCCGCTCCGCAGCCTGCATCTAATAACTGGGGTCTAATAAACCTGGCCATCGGACTGCTGGTTATAGCCGGTCTGGCTATCTTCTTCATGGCCAGACGTAGAAAAGTCACGTAAAAAGATTATAACTTCACCGGTGGCACTCCGATTTGACGTGAGTGCCACCGGTATTCCCTCATGCTAGAGTTATCGAGATGATCTTCTGTTTTTCGTCATGTATTAATGTATAAGCATAAATGCTTAATATGCTAAGCATAAAGTATTAAGATGCTCATTTCCACAATACTTGCGCATCTTGATCACCTTAATGATTCTGTATCTGAATTTCGCATCCGGGATGAGCATCTTAATCGGACAGATGAGCATCTTAATCATGTTGCATTTCCCGATTCAATAAGACCATTTTATTGCTTCGAAAATGGCGAGTCAGTCATTTTCATCTATCTTGGCGCCAGCTTGCAAGCGGGCATGATCGATTATGAGACCATTAGTAATCCAGAATCGCTGTTTCCGAGAATACTCCAGACGACCGACGGACCGTGTCGGCTCCCAGGAATGCCCACAGAGTGCCACACCTGTGATCTTTCATTCTTCACGGTGATGAGGATAACCAGCATGACCGTTTCAGATGGGGACATTTGGGAAAATATAAGAAATTGACACGAAGCCCGCGGCTGCCCAATAATGGAAGATAGTCAATGTAGCTGCGAGAGAAGAGGGGGAGTATTGTCTAAGATAAGACCGTCAGAAATAACATCAGAGCGCCTTTATATTTCGAGAAGGAAGCTGATAGCGGGCATGAGCGCTTTGCTCGCCACGGCGCTGGTCTCCTCATGCACACGGAGGTACGATGGAACTACTTCTCCCGGCACCGGTTTCTGCGAGTCAGCGTCAGCCGGCAGCGACGCGGATGAACTGGGGGGCAGGTTGACGGCATGCAATGACATTATCAGCTACAACAACTACTACGAGTTTTCGCTGGACAAGGAAGATGTCGGAGCGCGTTCACGGGATTTCAGGACCTCGCCCTGGACTGTGAAGGTGGGAGGACTGGTCAACAAACCGCAATCCTATGACGTGGATGACCTCATGAAGATATTCCCTCAGGAAGAACGAATCTACCGTTTGCGGTGTGTCGAAGGCTGGTCAATGGTCATACCGTGGATGGGATTTCCCATGTCAAAGCTGCTCAAGGAAGTCGAGCCGACATCGGGAGCCAGATATGTTCGCTTCGAAACCCTCTACGACCCCGAACAAATGCCCGGACAGAAGGACAGGTCATTCAGATGGCCCTATATCGAAGGACTGCGCCTGGACGAAGCAATGCATGATTTGACGATACTGGCCACGGGACTTTACGGGAAATCACTACCGCCGCAGGATGGAGCGCCGATTCGCCTGGTCGTTCCCTGGAAATACGGCTTCAAGAATATCAAATCCATCGTGAAAATAGACCTGGTGGAGGAACAGCCCGTTTCTTTGTGGAGCGCCTATGCCCCGGAGGAGTACGGCTTCTATGCCAATGTTAATCCGGATGTTTCGCATCCACGCTGGTCTCAATCCAGCGAGCGGCGGATTGGCGAGCTCGCCCGCATCAAGACTCTGCCCTTTAACGGTTATGCCGACCAGGTCGCCCACCTTTATGCTGGAATGGATCTGAGTAAATTCTATTAGACAAATGCGCTACGGCAACACAACATGGCTTCAGACATCGGTCCATATTACGGCGTTCTTACCTCTGGCCCTGCTCATCTGGGATTTCACGCAGGGGCAGCTCACGGCAAACCCGATACGAGAAATTCAACTCCGAACGGGCAAATCTGCCCTGGTACTGCTAATCCTGTCTTTAGCCTGCACACCCCTATTCATCCTGTCAGGGCTCAATCAGATATTGTCACTGCGCCGCACCTTGGGACTTTACGCGTTCATGTATGCCTGTTTGCATTTTCTTAATTTCATTGGACTGGACTATGGTTTCGATTTCTCCCTTATCAGAGAGGACATATCCGAAAAACGATATGCGCTGGCAGGTTTCGCCGCTTTTGTAATACTGTTGCCGATTGCCGTAACCTCCCGCACCGCATGGAAGAAGAGACTGGGCAAGAACTGGAAGCGGCTGCACCGTCTGACGTACGCGGCGGCGCTTTTGGTTATTCTCCACTTCCTGTGGCAAACCAAGGCAGACTTCAGGCAACCGCTCATATACAGTGGTATCGTAATCGCTTTACTGGTGGTGCGGATGCCATGGCTGAGAGACCTGATATATGAACACGTCGCGTTGATGAAGAGGCGGCAGAAGGACACCTCCATAGCGGACGATATCTGATTTCTTTAAGACTTCTTTTGTCTGCCGGTTGAAGGTTTAGAATTTCTGTTTCCTGCCTGCGGATTGGACGCCCCACCAACACCAGACTGCCTCTTCAGCTCATCGATAGCGTCGTCCAGCCAGTCAATCCATGCCTTTTCCAGTCTTATTCCAAGTTCGAGGCTCAAGCGCCAGAACTTGCCGTCACGCCCCCGTCCGGTTTGGGCAATGGCTCTTTCCAGAAAATTCCGCGTTTCTCCCCGGTACTCAGCCAGACGCTCGCGATGCTGGGCCGCCCGTTTCTCCAGGATATCAATGACCTCCTGGTCGTCGCGAAGACTGGAAAAGAAGAACTGCACTATCATAGCCATCCGCTCACCCCGGTATGGATGATATGTCTTCAGCCATTTCTGAAGCTGCTCTCTGCCGGTTTCGTTCAGATGGTAAAGCTTGCGGTCCGGCCGCCCCTCCTGCCTCTCAAGTTTTACCTCCGCCCATCCTTCCCGTGCCAGCTCTTCCAGCGTGCGGTAAATCTGGCTTTGGGTAGCCGGCCAGAAATAGCTGGCAGAATGGTTGAATATCTTATCCAGGTCATAGCCTGTCAGCGGACCGTAGTTCAGAAAACCGCAAATCGCGTATTTGAGCGACAACTGCTTCCCTCCAAGTATGAACGACCTGAGCTTGAACAGCCGGGGTATTCATATAACACTTGTGGAATATGTTATCATGGTAGCGAAATAAGTGTCAAACTGCTCGATAGGGTAAGGCAACTTGACATCATCTTTCGCTCATGATAATATATGACACAAGTGTTATAGTTTAGCGGGAACAAATGTTCATCCAATTCATGCCTGGTTCATCAAAAGAGCACTCACATCCCGGGGGCAAATTCCGGAGTATTTTCAATAAATAACTGATATAAGGGTAGATGCTATGCTAAAAGCGATGGAAAAGTTCAGCAAATGGTCTGAAAACCGCCACGAGTACGCCAGAGATTGGCAGAAAAGGACCGGCGGAAAACTGGTGGGCTACTTCTGCAGCTATCTTCCTGAAGAAATCTACTACGCTGCCAATGTCTTGCCCATCAGGATTTTCGGCGGACACGAGTCCACGGGCCTAACGGAACCCTATGTCTTGTCCAACATATCATGCTCCTTTTGCCGCGATTGTCTGGGCCAGGGACTGAAGGGCGCTTACAGTTACCTTAACGGGCTTACAATGGCCCAGACCTGCATACACACCGGTTCTATTTACTGGATATGGAAGAACCACGTACCTATGGAATGGTCCCGCTTCGTATCCATCCCACTGGGAACTCAAAGCGTGGGCAGATTTGAGTTTCTGAAAAAAGAAATGGTGAAACTGAAAACCTCTCTGGAGGAATGGGTGGGAAGAAGCGTCACCGACGAAGACCTGGACAAGGCCATCGAGGTTTACAATCTTAACCGCAAGCTATGCCGGCAGGTCTATGAGTACAGGAAATTACCGGACCCGCCGATAACCGGAGAAGACGCCCTCAATATCGTTATGTCCAGCCAGCTAGTCGATAAAAAAGAACACAATGAGGCTCTGAAGCAACTCCTCGAAGAGTTGCCATCTTACAAGCCTCAAAGGGAGACGGGCGCCAGGATTGCGTTAATAGGCAGCGTCCTGGATGACCCGAGGTTTATGAGGATGGTTGAAGCTGAGCTCAACATGCCGGCCACGTTTGTTACTGAGGACACGTGCACCGGGTTGAGGTACTTCTTCAATGATGTTACTCCGCAGAAGGACAGGTTTATGGCCCTTTCCATCAGATACAACCACCGGCCTCCCTGCCCCATAAAGGACTGGCCTTCGAGAAGGCGATTTCCATATATCATGAATTTGCTGAAACAATACAATGCCCAGATGGTTATCCTGATGAACCAGAAATGGTGCCATCCTCATATCTATGACAATGTGCCTCTATCAAAGAAACTGAGGGAGCAGGGTATTACCTTCGCAAACGTTGAGCTGGAAGTGACACTGAACAAGGGACAATACAAAACCAATCTTGAAGCTACTCTCGAAACCATGGTGGATTTCGTATAGGGGTTTGATTTGCAGGGACTCCGATAGATCGGGGCCCTTACGATCAATGCGTTTATAATAATAGGGGATTACGGTACGATGACTGAAAAAAAGAAAGCTCTATATCCTACAGAACCCTTGAAAATCTGGGACGATGCAAAGAAGCTGCGCACCAGGATTTTCAATGAATATGCATCGGCACATGCCGACGGTAAACTTCGAGTCTTCTCCAGCACCAGCATCAGTCCTTCACTAGCCTGTGGTTTCAAAGATGTCCAGATAATGGGACTCGAACCGCTGCTGGCCCAGCTGGGCGCCACCCAGGATTTTGCTTTGCGCTGCCTGGGGGCCTCGGAGAACTACGGCTACTCCCGCGATATGTGCGCTATGAGCAAGCTTGTCTGGGGTTCGGCGCTGTGGGACAAGTTCAATCTGCCCGACGGAACTATCCTTGAGAAATGGCCCAAACCTGACCTCATGATATGCACGGGGCTCAGCGGATGCCATAACAAGATAATGCAATTCCTGGGAGAATACACGGAAACTCCCTTTTATCTGATTGACTCTCCCCGGTTTTACCCCTACAACGATGACGACACGATTGACTTCCTGACCCTTCAGGTGCTTGACCTCATCGAATGGATGGAGAAAACCACCAAGAAGAAATTCGATGATGAGCTGTTCATCCAGGGCGTCTACAACCAGTTCCGCAACTTCCGTTTGTGGACGAAAATAATGCTTTTAAATCAGACTATTCCGGCGCCTCTGGACGAGAAGACGATTTTGGCTTTGATCACGCCAAATGTGACCAGACCACACACACAGGAGGTCGTGGACTTCTATACCCGTGTACTGGAAGAGGTCCAGGACAGAGTTCACAGAGGAATTGCGGCCGCGGCCAACGAGCAGTTCAGGGTAATCAGCGATGCCATTCCTCCCTGGTCCTACCTGAGCATCTGGCGCTATCTGGAGAAAGAGTACGGCGCGGTGTATGTCGGCTCGCCATACTCCATACTGGTCATTGGTTCGTGGATGTTGGATAAAGAAGGAAACCTGGTCCCGGTTCCGACTCCAGAGGAACAGAACTGGAAGATAACCAACAGGGAGGAAGCCATTAAGGCGTTGATGTGGTACAAGAGCTTCTTCGCCACAGAGACCAGCTATACCATCGCCAGTGTCGAAGGCCATCACGAGTGCATGAAAGCCATAGCAAAAGGATGGAAGGCCAACGCCGCTATCCTGCACTGCAACCGGGGCTGCCCGATGATGGGGTTGGGAGGAGTGGAGTCCAGAAACGTCTTACAGGCAGCCGGTCTTCCCTCGATGATTATAGAAGGAAGCTCATCCGACCCGAGAGACCTCAACCTGGTCCGGACCAAAGAAGAAATAGACATATTCCTGGACTTTGTAGGTGTTAAGAAAGCCACTCCTACGAAAGCATAGAATTCGTCCGGCGATTTAGATTGTAAAAAAGCGTCCCGATTGAATCGGGACGCTTTTTTGTTTTTATGCGATAATGTGAGCAATTTGAAGACCGCGGGAGCCGTAAGATGCTTTTTAAGGACAACCGGGAATTCATAAGCCTTCTGGAGAAGACCGCGGATGTGGTCAAAATCAAGCAGCCCGTTAGCTGGGAACTGGAGGCCGGCGCGATTACCCGCCGCTCAGCGGAGCGCTCAGGCCCGGCCGTCTTTTTTGAGAACATCAAGGGATATCCGCCGGGATACAGGATTTTCAGCCATCCCCTCGGAACTTTTCGCCGCCTCGCCATTGCCATGGGCATGCCGCCCGAGAGCTCACCACGGCAAATCCAGCAAACCTACGAGAAAAGAATTGCTACTCCTATAAACCCCCTGGTAGTAATAGACCCACCCTGCCAGGAAAAGGTCATGTCGGGTGATGAAGTGGACCTCTTCAAGTTTCCCGCACCCTTGATTCACGGAGGAGACGGCGGACGTTATATCGGGACATGGCACCTGATAGCTACCAGAGACCCGGATTCCGGATGGCTGAACTGGGGCATGTATAGGGCAATGATTCTGGACAGGAATACCATGGCCTGTTTCCTGCAGCCTTACCAGCACCAGGGCATGACATACTTCGGGAAGTATCTTCCCAGGAACCAGCCCATGCCCTTCGCGCTGGCGACAGGGGCGGACCCTTTCTGCTCTCTGGTGGCGTGCACTTTCTTCCGGAGAGGAGAGAGCGAAGTGGACTTCGCGGGGGCGCTGCATCAGGCTCCGGTTGAAGTCGCGAAGGCGCTAAACAGCGACTTGCTCGTGCCGGCCCATGCAGAAATCGTTATCGAAGGAGAGGTGCTTACCGATACTCTGGTACCCGAAGGTCCCTTCGGGGAATACACTGGATACAGGCATCCCGAGAGGAGACTGACGGCAGCCTACCGGGTAAAAACCGTAACTTACCGCAAAGACCCTATTCTGACCTCCAGCAATACCGGAATACCCATGGATGAGGGAGTTGTCTCTCTTTCAATCACAGGGGCCGCGTCGGTGAAGCGATTTCTGAAAGGCCAGGGCTTTCCCGTAGTGGATGTCTACGGGCCTCCCGAAGGCTCCGGATTCGCGATCATCGTCAGCGTATCAAAAAATGAGCCGTCTCTCGCCGAAAAGATAAAGAATTCTCTTGTCTCCAGAAGATATGAAACCTCCAAGCTGATTCTGGTAGATGACGACATCGATGTGTTCGACCTCTCCCAGGTTATCCATGCCATATCCACCAAATGCCATCCGGAACGGGGGATCTTCTGGGACCATGTCTTTACGGCGAATCCTTTGACCCCTTATCTCTCCCATGAGGACAGAGTGGCAGGTAAGGGTTCAATCGCGGTTCTGGACTGCACCTGGCCGCCGGAATGGTCGCGGGAAACCGACGTTCCGCCCAGAGTATCCTTCAACGAAGTGTACCCAGACCATATCAAGCAGAAGGTGCTGGAGAACTGGGAGAACTACGGATTCCCCAAATAGCCGGATGGCAAACAACTGGCAGTATTCACCATCAACTCCCGCAATGTGTGTTGACAAAAACAATGGGTGTCAAGTACCATTTAGGTAAAACAGCTGAGATATATACTCCCATATAAGCTGATATGCTCTGTTCCGGCATCACCGCAGTAAAGCTGATATCTGTAAGACCCACCGGGTGGTCTTTTCTTCACTAGGTACCGAATCTGACGGCAAATACTCTCCTTTGAATTAGCAGGAAGAGGGACAAGGAGGGAACCAATGGATCCCCAGAATACGGATAAAGACCAATTACTGAAAGACCTGCTGTCATGTCACGCACGAATCAAGGACCTCGAACTGGAAACAGGACACGAGAAGGACCGGGAAGCCATCCTGCGTGCCAAGGCGATTTTCGAGGGACTCTTCGAATTCGCCCCCGACGCCATAGTAGTCGTTGACATTAACGGCCGCGTCAAGCACGTTAACAAACAGGCGGAGAGAATGTTTGGGTACTCATCTGAGGATATGGTCGGACGTGACCACGACGTCCTGGTGCCGCAGCGGTTCAAAATGGGACACAATCTCAGTATGAGGGAATACCTCAAAAAGCCCTGGCCCCGTTCTATGGGCGCCGGCCTGGAACTTTACGGCAGAAAGAAGGATGGAACCGAGTTTCCGGTGGATATCTCCCTCGGCCCAATAGATACTAACGGAGAACTCCTGGTGCTTGCCGTCGTTCGGGATTGCACGGAATGGAAGGAAATACAAAAAGCACTTAGAGAAAGCGAAGAACATTACCGCAAGCTTGTGGAACTTCTTCCAGACGCCATCGCGGTTTTTAGCGAAGGCAAGACCGTTTTTATGAACCAGGCAGGCGCCAGGCTTTTCGGCGTGGCCTCTGCTGCACAGCTTGTTGGCAAACCGGTTATGGAATATGTACACGCGGAATACAGAGAATTAGTCAAGGAGAGGATGAGGAAAATCCTGCAAGAGGGACAAATACTTCCCCCGGCTGAAGAAAGATTCCGCCTGCATGACGGGACGGTGATGGACGCAGAAGTAATTTCAATGCCGTTCAGCTATGAGGGTAAGCCGGCGATGTTGTCCATCGTGCGTGACATCAGGGAACGAAAACGGGCTGAAATGGCGATAAAGCAATCAGAGGAGCGCTCCCGGCAAACACTAGATAGAATGCTTGAAGGCTGCCAGATCATCGGTCTTGACTGGCGCTATCTTTATGTCAATGACGTCGCCGTAAATCATGCACAGCGGACACGGGAAGAACTGCTGGGACATACAATGATGGAAATGTACCCCGGTATAGAGAACACCAGGGTGTTTGCACGGCTTAAGGAGTGCATGGAGAAACGTGTTCCGTTTCGAATGGAAAATGAGTTCGCCTTTCCTGACACCGGCAAAAGGTGGTTTGAGCTCAGCGTTCAGCCTGCCGTGGAAGGCATCTTCATCCTTTCGCTTGATATCACAGAACGCAAGCTTGCCGAAGAGCAGCTTAAACGGACGCTGGCTGAACTTGCCCGCTCCAATACGGAGCTGGAGCAGTTTGCTTATGTCGCTTCCCACGACCTCCAGGAACCTCTGCGCCTGGTGACAAACTTCACTCAGCTTCTCGAAAAGCGCTACCGCGGCAAACTGGACCAGAATGCGGACGAGTATGTACGCTACATCATAGACGGGGCTGGCCGTATGAAAGCCATGATTGATGACCTGCTATCCTATTCGCGTGTCGGCACTCAGGGCAAGGCCTTCGAGCAGGCCGACTGCGTGATCTTGCTCCAGCAGGCGCTGACTAACCTAAAAATGGTTATAGAGGAAAGCAAAGCCAAGGTTACTCACGGGCCCCTGCCAGTTCTCATGCTCGATGACACACAGATGGTCCGGCTATTCCAAAACCTCATCGGCAATGCCATCAAGTTCCACAGGGAGGAACAGCCGCAGGTGCATGTTTCTGCCAGGAGAGCGGAAAAAGAGTGGGTGTTCTCAGTGCAGGACAATGGCATAGGCATCTCCCGTGAGTTCTTCGATCGCCTTTTCATGATTTTTCAACGCCTCCATACGAGGGACAAATATCCCGGCACAGGGATAGGACTTGCCATGTGCAAGAAGATCGTTGAACGCCACGGAGGGAGGATATGGGTGGAGTCCGAACCGGGCAAGGGTTCAACCTTCTATTTCACCATCCCGGAGAGGAATATCACGCTGGCATGAAGGGGCAAAGCAGGTCCGCCAGGATCCTCCTCGTGGATGATAATCCGGGAGATGTCCTCTTGATATCCGAAGCTCTGGCGGAGTTCAGAGCCATAGCTACGCTCGATGTTGCCATAGACGGCGTCGAAGCAATGGAATTCCTGCGCCGTCAGGGCAGGTTCCTGGATAAGCCCAGGCCAGATATCATCCTCCTCGACCTGGAACTCCCGAGGAAAGGCGGCAAGGAAGTACTGGCTGAAGTCAAGAACGACGATGAACTGAAACTCATCCCCATCATAGTGCTTTCGTCGTCTAATGCGCCGCAAGACGTTGTCAGAAGCTACAGCCTTCACGCCAATTGCTACGTTGTTAAACCGTTTCATCTTGACGATCTCACAAATACGGTGAAATCCATAGTCACCTTCTGGCTGACTGTGGTAAGACTTCCGGAGGCTTTGAATGGAACGTATCAGAGTTCTGCTGATAGAGGATAGTCCGGGCGACGCCAGGTTAATCAAGGAAATGCTGGCCGAGGAAACTACCGTCTTCTTCGACCTGGAGTGGGTAGATGACCTTGCCAAAGGGCTGAAGCGGCTTACGGCAACCCGTTTCCAAGTCGTGTTGCTGGACCTCAATCTCCCCGACAGTAGAGGATTTAATACTTTTGCCAGGTTGCGAACAGAGGCTCCAGGCACGCCGGTATTGATAATGACGGGCCTCAACGACGAAACCCTCGCGATCCGGACGGTGCGGATGGGAGCCCAGGATTACCTCATTAAGGGAACCATAGAGGGGCGGCAACTGGGGCGGTCCATCCGTTACGCCATCGCACGCAGGCTGGGGGAAGAGAGAAGTTACACGCTACAGGAACTCCAGCAGTACGACGGCAAGGAAGGGAGACCTGCCCGCTTCGCCTTCAAAGGAAAGGTATACGATGTCACGGCCAGCAGGCTATGGAAAGACGGACTTCACGGAAGCTCCAAACATATCGCCGGCACCGACTTGACGGACGCTCTGAAGGCGGCGCCCCACGGAGAGGAGGCCATGGCGAAAGTCCACATAGTAGGAGAACTGAGAAAAGAGCCGACACTGGCTCAGAAACTGGTGCTCAGGATAGAAGGACTGCATCTCCACCCCGTCTCGGTCCATTTTTCGATCGCCTATTCGTCAATCATCCTGCTGTTTTCTTTGCTTTTTCTCTTCACCGACAATACCGCATTTGAGAAGGCCTCATACTACATGCTGGTCGCCGGGGTTGCAGTGAGCGTTCCTGCCGCGGCTTCCGGTTTTTTCAGCTGGAAAGTCACCTACCAGGGTAAGATGACCAGAATCTTTTTCTGGAAAATAGTGATCACCTTCGCGTTCATCGCGGCGATCGCCGCATGCTTCGTCTGGAGGTTTCTGGTTCCGGACGTTCTTGTCGCCAGGACAATGACTGGATATGTCTATCTGGCTCTCACGGCTACCCTGGTACCAATGGCAGGAATTCTGGGGAATCTTGGCGGCAGGATAGTGTACCCCTGAACGCGGACTTAATCTCAGGCTATCATCTCGATAAACGACTCGATGCGGTTGTTGGACTGTTCCAGCTGTTCAGCCCTTCCCAGCTCACCCATCTCCAGGGACATGGTCGGTATGCCCAGCTCCTGTTTGACCACATCGCACACCGCCCTCGCTACCGCGGACTGGTTATTGCAGCCCCAGTTGAAGGCGAAGACAAGCCCGTGAGAGCGGGAAAGTCTGGCCTGTTCGGCAGTCCACAGAGCCCTTTGATGAGTGGGAAGCTCGTAGGGAAAAGAGAGGATCGCCTTCGCCAGATTGACATAGGGGTCTTCCCCGTCCTCTTGCACATCAATCAGGAGCCGGTTCCACCAGTCATCCCAGCCAATCACGGTGCCTCCCACCCTGTCTATATGGTGGGTACTCGGAGTCACACACGAGCCGCAGAGGAATATCCTTACCGGCTTATCGGCCATTTCAATCCCCTTAATCCCCCTGTCCACTCGCTCCTTGACCTCCCTGTAAGCTTCCTCCAGCACCTGTATTCCGGCCACCGGGTCGCCGCAAAAATCGTTTGCCAGGGTAATTGCATTACGTATTTCACAGCTATAGCTGGGAATGGAGTCCGCGTTCCACCACATATGGACCAAGTCTCTGGCAATTCTCCTGGCCTTGTTTTGCAGCCGTATCTGCGTGCGCAGGTCGTCATCAGTAATCTGTTTCCCACCCAGCTCCACGATCTTCTGCACCAGCCGGCGCAGGTTCCTGGCCATGTAGCTTACCGCCCACTCGTTGTCAAGCTGATGGTTGACCGGAAAATCCACCAGCATAGTCGGTGTATTTCTATCCGTTCCCCGGTGGGTTTCCACAAGATAAGGCATGTCGGAGCAGCGCAGACACAGATAAGGCGCAATCAGGTCCACCGGCGTGGCGCCGTTTTTTATGGCGGCATGGCTTGCCACCTGGTGGCAGGCTTCTATGGAGACCTCCCTGCGACCCTCCTCCAGGGTCTTCATTCCGGATATGGCCCTCTCCCTCTCGCTCTCCCCCAGACGCTGGTTCTGGCTCCACAAGCTTATGAAGTAGGGCCTCAGGGGTATGCTGTTGGTGGCGTAGTATGGTTCCAATGTCTGCCCGCCCTGCACAAAAGCAACGGGATAACCCCTTTTCTTTGCCTCGCCTATCCTGTCCTGGAAGGAGAGAAGCAGGTACCTGTATTTTATGCCCCACAGAAATTCCAGATATGTGGAAGGGCGGCTCAAAGAGTTGGCATTATTGCTGTAGGCAAAAGGGAATTTCCTCGGAGCTTCGATGGTCATGTATTCCCAGATATCGCCGGCAGAGATGGATGATCCGTCCTTGAAAGTGAGCCCGCCGCTCTCCAGAAAGGCCTCCCTGGCCCCTTCCGGATAAGTCATGGTCCCTTTTCCAAAAGACATCTTTATGCTGGTTAACATCGCACCACCCTCAAGTTCTGTATCAGCTCCATAAAGGCTTCCACCCTGGTCCTGAGCGCTTCCACATCCACAGGAGCATACTCCGTATGGATTTCCAGGAAGGCCGCCCTGTCCTGGAAGAATTTCTTGGTCTCGACAGCCTTGAATGTGAAGGGGTCGCAATACCGCAATGTGTGGTAGATAATACCTTCAACCCTGTACGTATGAATAAGGTCGGCCATGTTGGCCAGCCGCCGGTCCGTCTCCAGAGAAAGCAAATACGGCAAAGAGCCGCAGGGGACCCGGTCCATGTAGGCGTCCGCTATGCTGCCTATCGAATAATCCTTTACATTCACGTGCGTAAGCGGCCTGAGGCCGCTGCAAAGGTCATCGGCCACAACCCTGCCACCCATTTTCTCGATAATATCAATCAGCTTGGTGTCCCCGGGAGCGATAATAGTTCCTGAGAGCAGTATTCGGGGTTTTTCATCTATGCCGGAGGCATGACTCTCCGGCTTAGAATCCTCAAGCTCCCTCAGGAGTTCCTTCAACAGAACGCGATATTGAAAGCGGTCCAGGTAAAACCCTGCCTGGATGGTCTCAAAGACTTCGCGCCAGGTAACCGGTTCGGAGTCCAGGGCCTGGAACTTGTAGATTCTGGAGATAGTTTCCCGTATGTCTCCGTAAAGCTGAATAGATTCCTTCAGAGCTTCCGGCTCCAGCAGCCTTCCGGATGCTTTCTCCAGCCGGCGGGCGAAGCTCTCCAGCTCATAGCGGAAGTATTCTTTACCCTCGGGAAGATAGAAGTTGCGAGGTACGCCCAGTATAAGCGGTTTACGTTCAAAATACTCTTCTATCAGCTCTCCCAGACGGTACATCTGCATACAGGTAGCCGCCACAGCGATGATGTCCGAGTTCCTCACGTAAGGGTCTGTTCCTTCCGCGAACATCCCCAGGGATTGGCGGATAAAGACGCAGTTCTTGGTGGAAACGTAGCGGCTGCCCACTTCGACCTGCCGGACGTCCCCTCCCCGGCAAAGCCTGACAGGTATCAGCCCGAGCGCTACTATTATTTCCTCAGGAATATTTGAACAGAAATAGCCCACGACTTTGGCCCCACCCTGCCGGGCTTTCTCGAGTTCGGAGGGCCTCCGTGCCAGAGCATCCCTGATTTTGTCCAGGCTCTCAAGTTTGATTTTACCCAATTCCTGATGCACCCCTGACCGAAATTTGAATTCGGGAATTTAAACCAATTTATAGACTAATTGGAAAACTTTGTCAAATATGGCTTACAGGAAACAGCCTGCTGAGCAGGGAAGAAAAAGACAAAGTAATGAGACTATGTGAGATGTGGGAAATGCACAAGGTGGTCATCCGTCCGACACAAGATGGACATCCCGGAGACGAAAATCAGATTCAAAATGACACAAGGTGGACAAGATGCCCATGTTTTGGGGATGAGCATCTTAAGATTATGCCCTGTTAGCAACAGAAATCTACAACAATAAACTGTAACATTATAATATAAACAGCACGAGGAATATGATGGAAGAAATAAAGGGGGCGAAACTACCGGATTACAAAAGCCAGCGGGCCTAAAGCCCGCCAGTTCTGAAAGAAGGAACCAGATAGTCTAGTGCCTAGTTGCATTGATAGTCGTAATGTTGACGATGTTTCAGACCCTTCGCTTTGCTCAGGGTGACAAGATAGAGTTGTCATTCTGAGCGTAGCGAAGAATCTTCATGACGCGGATTTGTGCAACTAAGTACTTAGCTCACAAGATACAGCGTGGGGAAAATGAACACCCATGCCACATCCACGAAGTGCCAGTATTTGACCACGGCTTCCACACCCCAGTAGTTTCCAGGTGTGTACCGCCCCTTATGCGTCCGGCTCATTACATAAACCACCAGCAGGGCAGCCAGTCCAGTGACTACGTGGAAAGCGTGGAATCCGGTCAGGGTGAAGAACAGGATGCCAAAACCCCGCGACGGGGGAAAGAAGCGGAACCCTTCAATCCACTCTATGGCCACGCCTATGAGGAAGAGTCCCCCCAGACCCAGGGTAAAAAGCATATTACGCCTGAACATCTTCTCATTTCCACAGGCAGCGGCGGTCTCGCAGCGGTAGGCTGTGAGGCTGCTCAACAGCAGCACTATGGAAATAGCGAAACCAAGAGGCTGGTTCAGCTCCGCGGGTCTCTGGAAAACCAGCAGATAGTAGCGGCTTACCAGCAAGGCCAGAAAGAGGAAACTTTCGGAAAGTATGAACAGCCAGAGGCCAAGGCGGTTTATATCGAGTCTATTTTCAGCGTATGCCGGTTCCATTGCAGCCATGCCTGTTACTCCTTCCCGCGCCCGGCGCGCTCCCCGGGGCCTTTCGCTTCGCCCGGATAGGCCGGACCTACCACCGGGGTCTTCAGCTGCCTGATGTGCATGAAATAATATAAAATCGGCCATGCACCCGCGAGAGCAAGGATGCCCAGAAAGGGCCAGGAGCCGCTCTGAAGCATAGTCCCCACAAAGTACTCGACAACTTCTATGACCACGAGAACGGCGAAAACAAGAGTCCCGAGCCGCAGCTTTCCTTTGAAGTCCGGCTTACGCATGGCTGCCTTTCCCGTCAGTCTTGACCTCTGCCGCGGCCGGCATGATGGCATGATTGAATCCGGGCCGGCCATAGCCATACGGGGGGCCAACTATCTGAGGCGGCGCCGAAAAGTTCTCTTCCGGCGGCGGAGATGACACCTGCCACTCCAGAGTCCTGGAACGCCACGGGTTGGCGGAAGCCGGACGTCCCCTCCATATCCCCATGACAAAGTTTATGAAGAATATGAGCACGGCCAAACCTATGATGAAACCGCCGATAGTAGTCACCATGTTCATGGTCCCAAGACCCAGAGCAGGGTCATAATCGGCGACCCTCCTGCGCATTCCATTGAAGCCCAGCCAGAACATGGGCTCGTAAGTTACGAAAAAACCGGCCGTCATCAGCGCCCACTGCACCTTACCCCATCCCTCGCTCAACCTCTTTCCGGTTACTTTTGGAAACCAGAAATATACAGCCGCCATCATGGGGAAGACAAAACCTCCAAAAAGCGTATGGTGGAAATGCCCCACAATCCAGTATGTATCCGTGAGATAAAGGTCCACGGGAACTACCCCCTGGGGGACACCCGTGATACCCCCCACCAGGAAGATTACTATGGCGCTCAGGACGAAGAGCATAGGGGTATCCAGGCTTATTTTCCCCTGCCACATGGTGGCCAGCCAGGAGAAAATCTTCACTCCCGTAGGAACTGCCACCAACAGAGTGGTAAACATGAACGGGATGCGCATCCAGCTTTCCATGCCCGCGGAAAACATATGGTGCCCCCAAACAAATGCCCCGCCAAAGGCAATCCCCAAGCTGGAGAGGGCCACAGCATGGTAGCTGAACAGGGGCTTCCTGGAAAAGACAGGGATTATCTCGCTTATAACGCCGAGCCCGGGAAGGACAAAGATGTATACAGCAGGATGGGAATATGTCCAGAACAGGTGCTGAAAAAGGATTACTTTCCCGCCCTTTTCAGGGTCGAAGAAGCCGAGCCCCAGCAAACGCTCCAGCAATACCATGAGAAAAGATATGCCCACGAACTGCGTGAAGATTAGCTGTAGTATAGCCGTCGCCATGCTTGCCCAGACAAATATGGGCATACGAAAAAGGGTCATTCCCGGAGCCCTTAGCTTAAAGATAGTGGTGAGAAAGTTGATTCCACCGAGTATGGAAGACCAGCCTACTATATAGAACGCCAGGAGCATGAACTGCATCCCCAGAGGAGCTTTTGCACTGAGCGGCGGATAGGCCGTCCAGCCCGTGTCGAATCCTCCCATCGGCAGACTGAGCAGGAACAGTATCAGCGCCGGCGGGACAATCCAGTAAGACAGCGCATTCAGTCTGGGAAAAGCCATATCGCGAGCGCCAATCATCAGAGGGATAAGGTAGTTCATCATGCCCGAGATACCAAGAAGAACCGCTCCCAGCATCATGATGCCGTGAAGGCTTATCAGAGAGTTATATGTGCCCGGATTCAGGAACTGTATTCCGGGCTGCGCGGTTTCCATCCTGGCTATCAGCTGGTAAACGCCAGCGACTATCATAACCAGGAAAGAGGTGACCATGTACTGGACGGCAATCACCTTGTGATTGGTATCATAGCCAAAATACCTGCGCCAGCGGGGCGGCTCCGGCTTATTCCCCCGGCTGTCCGCTTCCTCTTCCGGCTTTTCTGCTCTGAATTTGAACCAGTGGCTGAACGCACCCATCCCCATAAGAAAAAGTAGCAGTCCGGTCAGAGAACCCACAGCTGTCGCCGGTCCGGCTTTCCACGCCGCCATACCGGCGAGGATACGGACCAGCATGGTCAGTCCCATGCCCGCGGCAGCCCCGATTACGCCGAAGATTAGACCTCTGATTACACCGAGGGAAAATATCGCCATCAGATTACCTGCTTCGCTGCTGCTCTACCCATTTATCAAACTCTTCCCGGGACATCACTCTTACCGGCGCCACCATGTAGCTGTGGGCGATCCCACACAGCTCGGCACACAGAAGCTTATACGAGCCGACCCGGACAGGGGTGACACGCAGCATGGTCTCCATTCCGGGCACAGCATCCTCCTTTGTTCTAAACTCCGGTACCCAGAATGAATGAATCACATCCTTCGAAGTGAGCTTGAACACGACCGGGCGGTTTACCACCAGACCCAGTTCGGATGTGGTGATTTTCTGCTCGGGGTACTCAAAGCGCCAAGAAAACTGCTGGCTCAGGACCCTCACCTCCATCTCTCCCGTATCAGGAGCGCGGATCATCCTTTTCAATGATACGCCGCCATATACCGAAAGGTAAATCACGATAGCCAGAGGAATGAGGGTCCACAGAGTCTCGGCCGCGGTGTGTTCACTCCAGGAAGGTCCATCCTCCATGTCCCCACGCCTGCGTCTGAAGGCGACGACGCTATATACGAGCGTGACGAGGCACACCGCCATGATCACTGAGGCTATGCTGAACAGTACCAGGATGAGATGGTCTATGGTACGGCCTTGCGTGGAAGCGAGCACGGGGAGGTAACGCAGCTTAAGGGTCAGGAACACGAAAACGGCGGAAACAATGGAAACCAGCAGGGCCAGGACAAGGAAATGTTTCTTCATAGCGAAAATGAACGACCGTGCCTTAGCTGTCTTAGTATAGCTTTTCCATACAGGTTGTCAATAGGTTCAATTTGAAGTTGGACGGGATTTCGAGGAAATAATCATTGACAATTCTGATTAACTAAATATATAATGTCAACATATCGAGGAAAATGCGCGCGGCTCCGCGACAGCCGTGGTTATGACATAAAGGAGTCAACTGATGAAACTAGATGTGGAAAAGCTGGCAAAGGAATACGAAGGCAAGAACGCTCACGAAGTCGTTAAATGGGCCCTGGGAACGTTCAAAGATAAGGTGGCCATGGCCAACAGCTTCGGAGCGGAGGACGTAGTCCTCACCAGCATAATGGCCAGCATAGACCCGCGCGCCAGAATCTTCACCCTTGATACCGGAAGGCTTCCTCCTGAGACCTATGATGTGTGGCAGAAACTGGAAGACAAGTATGGAATCAAGATTATCCCCTGTTTCCCTGACAGGGAAGCCGTGGAAAAGATGGTCCTGGAAAAGGGTCCCAATCTTTTCTATCAATCCCTGGAAGCCAGAAAACTGTGCTGCAACATAAGAAAGGTGGAGCCGCTGAAGAGGGCCCTTAAGGGCATGGATGCCTGGATAACCGGGCTGAGGAGAGAGCAGGCAGTAACCAGGACCGCAATCGGGAAAATAGAGATTGACCCCACGCAGGGGAATATCGTCAAGATAAACCCGCTGGCTGACTGGACCGAGGCACAGATATGGAACTACATCAAAGAGAATCAGGTGCCATACAATGCCCTCCATGACAGGAACTATCCTTCCATCGGCTGTGCTCCCTGCACCCGTGCCGTGAAACCCGGGGAGGATGTAAGGGCAGGCAGATGGTGGTGGGAGCTTCCCGAGTACAAAGAGTGCGGCCTCCACGCCAAGAAATAACGACGAATATGTCAATGACGTCATACAAAGAGATACCGCCGCACGGCGGAAAACTGATAAACAGGCTGGCCCAGGAGAATGAAAAGCCTGAACTGATCAAGAAGGCTCACGGCCTGAAGAAGCTTGTCCTCAATGACAGGGAAATCTCCGACCTGGAGATGATCTCTATAGGGGCCTTCTCCCCTCTGGATGGATTCCTGCGGCAGGAAGACTACGTCAGCGTCGTCGAGAAGATGCACCTCAAAAACGGGACCGCCTGGAGCATGCCCATTACCCTGGCGATAGACAGAGATGAGGCCGGAGAAGTGAAGGAAGGCCAGGAAATAGCGCTGTTCGATAAAGGCAATAATCTGCTGGGACTTCTCGATCTTGAACAGATATACCCTTACGATAAGAAGACAGAAGCCTCCCGCGTGTTCAGAACCCAGGACACAACCCATCCCGGAGTGGCATATCTATATTCTCAGGGGGACCTGCTGGCCGGCGGAAAAGTAAGACTCATAAACCGGCCCGACCACGGCAACTTCAATAACTTCTGGTACGATCCGGTTGAAGCCAGACGCGTTTTCAGGGAAAAAGGATGGCGCCGCGTGGTCGGTTTTCAGACCAGAAATCCCATTCACCGGGCCCATGAGTTCATCATCAAGACAGCTATGGAAATAACCGACGGGCTGCTGCTCAACCCTCTAGTAGGTGAGACCAAGGAAGGAGATATTCCTGCCGACATAAGAATGGCCTGCTACCAGACGCTGGTTGAAAACTATTTCCCGAAAGACCGCGTCTTCCTGGCGGTTTACGGCGCGGCGATGAGATACGCGGGTCCGCGGGAAGCTATTCTCCATGCCCTGGTACGTAAGAATTTCGGCTGCACTCACTTTATCGTCGGCAGAGACCACGCCGGAGTGGGCGCTTTTTACGGGCCCTTCGATGCCCAGCTGATCTTTGACGAGTTTGAACCTCATGAACTGGAAATCACTCCCTTGTTTTTTGACAACTCCTTCTATTGCGTTCAGTGCAAGGGAATGGCAACAGTCAAGGTCTGCCCCCACGTGGAGAAGGACCACCTTTCTTTCAGTGGAACAAAGGTGAGGGAACTGCTCAAGGCCGGTGAAATACCTCCACCCGAATTCACCCGCCCGGAGATAGCGAAAATACTTATTCAGGCTTACAGAGAAGGCAGGCTGTAAACAGCGGGGGTGTTTTCCCCTGCGGATGCAAGACTATGGAATTCATACAATACATAGTGACAGGTTTCGTCGGTGGGCTGGCACAGATAGTGGATGGCACAATCGGCATGGGTTTCGGCCTTATCACCTCTTCCTCCATGATGGCTTTGGGTTTCGCCCCGGCTGTGGCGGTGGCAACCATAAATGTAGCCAAAATCATCACCGGGCTGGCCTCAGGACTTTCCCACTGGCGTTTTGGCAACGTGCGTCGCGACTGGCTGGTTCCGCTCATACTGGGAGGCCTGGCAGGAGGCGTACTCGGCGGACTCTTGCTGACATCCATTCAGCCAGGAAACGCCCGTACCTGGGTGGCGATACTTCTGATATTAATGGGAGGCCTTGTAATATGGCGCACCATTCACTGGAAGGTATATTGTACGCTGAAAGAGAAGGAATGCCGCGGTTGTCCTGCTCATACGAATGGCAATGCTTTTCCACCTAACAATAAGAACCACATGATATTGAAACTGGGAGGACTTGGCTTTCTGGCAGCCTTTGTCAATGGCCTGAGCGGGGCCTACGGCCCTATGGCCACTACGGGCGTGCTGCTCCTGGAAAAAGGCGAACCACGGCATGCCATAGGCACAGTGAATATGGCAGAGTTCTTTGTGGCTGTGGGAGTATCCGTAACCATAATAGCAAAGCTGAGCCTCAGCCAGTTCCCCTTTGGCCTCGCTTTATCCCTCGCTGTGGGAGGAATACTCATCGCACCCATAGCTGCTTATATTTGCCGAATAATTACACCCCGGATTCTGGCCTTCATGGTAGGCATATCCCTGACCGGAATGAACATAATAGCCATCGTCCTGCTGATGCGCTAAGCCGTTAGTCCACATAGCACCATAGCGCGAGGCATGTTTCTCCAGACATAAGAAAGAATATTCTGTTACCTCAGAACCTGGGGAACAGGATTGTCAACAAGAGATGGAATCGGTTTCCACTCTGAAGAAAGCCCCTTTCGCGTGGATGGATGTATTGAAAAGCACGGCTCTTTATGCTATAAAAAAGGTACCTGTGCCTTTTCGCACAGGGGCGGCTTTTACCTACGGTTAGCGGGTGATCTAATGCGCGGCTGGCGTAAATATTTTTATTCGGCTGATTTCCTGATTCGGGCTATATTCCTGCTCCTTATCGCGCTGGATTTCGTATTGACTGTTATCGCCACAAATGCGGGCTTCATTGAAATTAATCCATATCTGAAGGCCGTTGTAAATAACTCCTGGGACTTCTTACTGATCAAGAGCATGGCCGTTTTCATAGCCATAGCAGTACCGGCAAAATTACTGGCACCCAGCTTTATACCGAGCATCATTTTCATGGTATTCGTCTTAGCATGGAACATCAAGGAACTCCTTCTCTAGTTATTTCCCCGGATTTACCTTTCCGTCGCCTCGACCGGCAGCTGGCCGGTGGCCCTCAGATACTGCATCGTCGCCGCCACTCTCGGGTGCATGGAATCCTGCGTCCCGGCGATCTTACTGTAAATATTATTGATGTGGCGTTCCACTGTCTTCAGGTCTATGCAAAGTATGTCGGCAATTGAGAAGTTTCTGTAGCCCTTTGTCATCAAATTCAGGACTTCCAGCTCCCTCGTAGTCAACTCCTTCAAAATAGTGGCATTGGACTCACTGGTGTCTATCAGTCCCTCCATAACCACCGGGTCGAGGATTACCCTCCCTTCGGCCACAGATATGATGACCTCGGTCAACTGATTCATCGAATCCACAGACTGCTTCAGAAGGTAGGCGCAGCCTTTCGCCCCTCTCTTAGTAAATTCCCTCAGCCGCTTGATTCCTTTCAGATCATAATAAGAAGAAAGATAGACAATTCCCACGTCTTCATCATTGTCCCTGATTATTTCCAGCTTCTCCACGCCCTCAGGAGAGAGCTTCTTCGTGCCTAATAATAAGGTATTAATCCTTAACATCTTGAGTGCGGCTACCGTCAATTCCACTTTCTCGTTCTCCGCGATGCCCATTAGTTCCAGTTTTTGCTGTGCGGGAAAGAATGCTTTGTAAGCCTGGCGGAAAATCTCCTGCTCCTCCACTATATACAGGCGCACCTTATTCCTGGCTGTATTATTCATCATCATTTTCTCAACCTCTACAATAGTGAATCAATCTGAAATAGCTTAGCCTATTATAAACTCGGCCCCTGTGTTCCCGACAATAAAGATAACACCTACTTTTTCCCGATGTCACCACCCACAAGGAATCGGGAAAACACCCATTCACCCTGAGGAGAAACTTTCAGTAAATTTACACGTAAACACTCTGTAGAAATTTCTCCGCATACTTTAAATTTAGGTCAATCCCATGAGAAATTGATTGACTCATGGCGGATTCGCGATTAAAACGAACCCGGCTCAAACACTTGAAAAGGAGGTGTGCAATGTGATACGGGGGAAGGATCCAAAACAGAGGGGTCAAACGCCGCGCATAGATTCGACAGCAACAAATAGAGAACATTTAAACAAAAGGAGGAAAACAGTGTTTAAAAACTTAATGAGACTACACAAAGAACAACGAGGTATAACGGGACTGGAAACGGCAATCATCCTGATTGCCTTCGTGGTGGTGGCCTCGGTCTTCGCTTACACCGTATTGTCCGCAGGCATCTTCTCCTCTGAGAGGGGCAAAGAAGCGGTCAACTCAGGTCTGCAGCAGGCCAGAGGTACCATGGAGCCAAAGGGTGAGATGATTGCAAAGGACACCGATGACGACGGTGATGTGGACCAGGTAATAATTACGGTAGTGGGTGTAGGCGGAGAAGCTATTGATATGACCGCTCCGACAGATGCCGGCGCCAATGGCCTCGCAGATTCCGGCAGCAGCAACACCACAGTCATTTCCTATGTTGACAAGAACCAGAGAATAAACGACGTGGCCTGGAGCAATATCTGGATGGGCAGGAACGACAGCGACAGCCTGCTTGAGTCCAACGAATCCCTCAACCTAACCATCAGCCTGGCTGCCCTGAGCCCGACACTTGGCACATACACCGACTTTTCCATAGAAGTGAAGCCCGCCAATGGCGCTGTCATGGTAATGTCCCGCACAACCCCAGCCAAGATTGACAGCGTTATGTCGCTCAGGTAAGTAAAGAAATATCCATATAAAAGGAGGATAGACCATGTTTAGAAAATTAATGAGATTTCACCGAGAACAACGAGGAATCACCGGGCTGGAAACTGCCATCATCCTGATAGCTTTTGTCGTGGTGGCATCTGTCTTTGCCTACACTGTACTATCTGCCGGCATCTTCTCCTCTGAAAAAGGCAAAGAGGCCATTCATTCCGGCATTCAGGAAGTACGCAGCTCCATGGAGATCAGAGGCAACGTCACAGGCTACAAAGCCTCCATCAGCGGTCAGAGTGACAGCATTGGAAAGCTCGACTTCATAGTGGCAAATGTCCTGGACGGGACATCTCTCAACGTCACCGCTCCTTACACAATTTCAGGAACAACCATTTCAGCTAACACAGGTGTTTCACCCGTCATAAACATCAGCTACCAGGACAAGACCCAGTACCTGGCAACCACCGCCTGGACCTCTGCCTTCATAGGCAAGACCAACAGCGACTGGCAGCTCGATGCGGATGAAAAGGCCGTCATATCCATCTACCTGCTGGATTACCAGGCCGGCGTCTACGCTACGGCGGCGGCCCCATTCATATCCAGCACCAGCAACCTTCTCACAACGTACAAGGACTTCAGCGTTGAGATAAGGCCGCCCGTCGGCGCCTCCATAGTAGTTAACAGAACAACACCAGCCAAGATCGATAGTGTAATAGACCTGAGATAAAATCCGGTCCCTTTATGCTTGATTCGATAGACACTGCCTGGTGAGGGATTTACAACCCGTCTCAGGCAGTGTCTAGAAGAATAGTCGGACCAGAACGTTAGAAGAAGTAAAGAGAGGACGAAAGCGCCGTGTGAAATCCCCAGTGGAAGGATTTCGCCGAGAGGAGGACAAACATGTTCATGAATTTGCGCAGGTTACATAGAGAAGAAAGAGGGATAACAGGACTTGAGACTGCTATTATCCTTATTGCGTTCGTCGTAGTAGCTTCAGTCTTCGCCTATACTGTTCTTTCGGCGGGTATATTCTCCTCCGAAAGAAGCAAAGAAGCTGTTTATTCCGGTATCGAGGAGGTCCGGAGCACCCTGGAACTCAGGGGACACGTTACAGGATACAAGGCCTCTGTAAGCGGCCAGGAGGACAGCCTGGGCAGGCTGGACGTTATCCTGTCCAATTCCATGGACGGCACACCTATTAACGTCACCGCACCCTATACCCTGTCAGGGACTACAATATCGGCTAATACCAGCGCTTCGCCTCTAATAAGCATCAGCTATCAGGATAAGAACCAATACCTGACCACGACCGCGTGGACCGCCACATTTGTAGGTAAGAATAATAGCGACAGCCTGCTCGACGCAAATGAGACCGTTGTGATATCGGTCTGGCTGCTGGACTATCAGGCGGGAACATATGCCGTGGCCAGCGCCCCGTTCATTTCTTCGAACAGCAACCTTCTGAAGAAATATATGGACTTTAATGTGGAAATAAGGCCGCCGGTCGGCGCTTCAATTGTTGTTTCGAGAAGCACGCCGGCAAAGATCGAAAACGTAATAGACCTGAAATAGAAAGGGTATTCACCTGTGATCTTTTTCAGCTGCCTGATTCATCGGGCAAGATGGCTCGAAAATGGTTATGGAATATTTTTGACTAATCGACACGGTATGAACCAACGCGTACCCATGCCATCTTAACCATTTTTTATACTGGGAGGGAATTATGGAAGGAATAGATAAAGTCCAGATATTAAGCGACGAAGTCAAGATCTTAAAGAATGAGATAAAGGATATCCTGGTGGAAATAAAAGAAATGCTCATAACTCTTCCTCAGAATCTTGCTGCCTCTTATAGCCTGGATGAGTCCGGAGGCCCTAAGAATGACAGGCAGGATCCGGAATACCATCAACCTACCCGGCAGCACACGAATATCGACACGCCCATCCCGCAAGCGCCCGCAGCTCCCGCTCCTCAGGTCCAGATGCAGCAACAGATGCCGCAGATGCAGATGCCTCAAATAATTCAGATGCCACAGATGCCTCAGATGCAGATGCCTCCGGTCCAGATGCCGCAAATGCAGATGCCGCAGTTTGAACCCATCAGATACCAGCCCGCGGCCCGCGATATGTCACGCACAATAGAGCAGCGCGAAGATGAAGAGTTTGAACAGAGGGAGAGAAGACCCAGGGAGAGGAGAGCAGAATCCATGGAAAAGCGCAGTAAGGTGGAAGCTCCGGAAAAGCAGTGGATAGACGAGGAGGAAGATGAAACGGAACTTAAAGATCCCGCCGTCAGTGACCTGGAGACCGACGGCGAAAACGATAGCCGCAGAAACGGCGACGGAGACATCGATGGGGAAAGGGATAGGGGCAGAGACATAAAAGAGACAAGATTGCAGGAGGAGTCTGAAGAAAGGGGCAAAGCCGCGCCAAAGGAAAAGGAAAAGAAAAAGGAAATGATAAAGAAAGAGATACAGAAAGAAGAGGAGAAGACCGTCGAAACGGCGGTCCCTGCTTCACCCGCCGGAGATGTGGACATCGTCACTCTGGCAACTTTTTCCCGCTGGCTGAACTCGGGCATGAGCAGGTTGGGTAAGGAGCGCATGCAGGAAATAATTGAAGTCTCAGCCGCGATGGGCGGCATTTCTTCGACCATGAAAGATATCCTCTTGAGACTGCTGCTCATGGACAACGGGCAGGGCTATGTCGTGAAAGAGAGCCTGGCGGTACTTATAGACCTGGAGAACATACTAACGCGGAACAAAAAGAGCAGGGATGAAGCCGCCGTGCTGTCTTTGTTCATGGATGAGAGGGACGGGCTTCATGGATAAAGCCATTGTAACTATCCTGCTGACTATAGCGGGCATAGTTGCTGCCGTACTGGCTATTTCAGCCATTAACCCCACCATACAGCAGACCAACAGCTCCCTGGTCATGGCCGCGGACAAGATGAACAATAGAGTCCAGAGCCAGATAGAAATCATTCATGCCGCGGGAGAGCTGAGCTCAGGCGGTACGTGGCAGGATAGCGACAGTGACGGTTACTTCGACATTTTCATCTGGATAAAAAACGTAGGCTCTGCGAGGATACTCGATGAAAAGGAGAGCGACCTTTTCCTGGGCAAGGTGGGCAGCATAACGCGAATTCCCAACGTTACTTACGCCACAGCTACCTACCCCAGTTGGAGCTCCAGCTATGAGACAGGGACCGAATGGGGACAGGCCAATACACTCAAGGTAACCGTTCACTACAACTCAACCCAGACCCAGGGGACTTATTATATGAAGTTCTTAATACCGAACGGGATCAGCGATGAATATACCTTCAGCATGTAAGAAATATGGGAATAGTCATTGCATCACTCCTCATGGTGGCGATTGCGCTTATCGGCCTTTTACTGATATCACTGGGAGTAATGAACGTCATTGACCTAACAACGGTATCACTGAAAGAAACGGAGAAAATGATAACCGAGAGAGTTTCGACTTCCATAGATGTTGCTACGGCTACTTACGTATCTGGAAACGCCTGGACTGAAATGATGGTATTGAATGACGGCCAGATGAGTATCGGTGATTTTAACCAGTGGGATATCTTTATGCAATATAAGGACACTGCTACCAGCAATTATATGCATTATCAATGGATTCCATACAATGCCTCGTATCCTCCCGGCAATGACCAGTGGGCGAAAAACGGCATATTTCTCGACCAGAATGCCACCATACCGGAGCAGTACGAGACAGGCATCTTGAATCCTTCGGAATATTTGAAACTAACTGTAAAGGTGCAGGCGGCGATTCAGGCCAATAGCTGGGTTTACATTAAAGCGGGCACGCCACAGGGGATAAATGACAGCATCCAGTATAAGAGATAGATGAGTATGTTTTCGGGATGTAGATTGAATGGGAATAGTTATTACCTTTCTTCTTATTATCGCTTTGGCGTTTTTGGGTATTTCATCGGTCTCGGGAGCGATGATGAACGCCATTGACATCGCATCTGCTGCGGGAAAAGAGAACGGAAAAGTACTAACTGAGAAGTCCTTGACTTCCGTAGATGCTATCTCGGCATCATATGACACAGGTGGTGGTCATACTTGGATTATCGTCAAGAATGACGGTCACACTGATTTAGGCGATTGGGAAAAATGGGACGTTTTCATCCATTACCGGAATCCCAATCCCAACAATTACATGCAATTTGTCCGGCTCACATACAGTTCCACATACCCTCCGGGAAATAACGAGTGGGCCAAACAGGGAATATACATTGATCAGGCTGCCACAATACCGGAGCAATATGAGCCGGGCCGCTTGAATCCCGGAGAATACGTGAAGCTTTACTTAAAGGTATCACAGTCTATCAAAAACAACACTCAGGTTTATATCAAGGCAAGCACTCCCAACGGGCTGAGCGACAATATCCAGTATCTGAAGTAGTCAGGGATAGGAGATACGCATGGTAACAGATTTAAAGATAAAAGAAGGTGCGGTTGAGCTCAAACAGGTCAGAGCAAAAGGAAAGTCCTTCATCTCTACCGGAAATTCAGAGATAGACAAGAAAATGGGCGGCGGCATACCCTGCGGCTCCCTGACACTGATAGAGGGCTCTTCCGATTCGGGAAAGTCCGTGCTGTCACAGCAGATGATTTATGGCTCCGCCATCAATGGATACGCCACGACCGTGTTTACCACCGAGAATACAATCAAGAGCATCATAAAGCAGATGGGAAGCCTCAGCCTGGATATCGTGGATTACTTCCTCCTTGGCAGGATAAGGATACAGCCGATACAGGTTTCCAGAGGTGCTGACAGCGCTGACGAGGCCCTGAGAAACCTCAAGGTCAAACTTATCACGGAAAAGCACCGCGACCTCATACTGGTGGATTCCCTTACTCCGTTCGTGTCCCATACTTCGATAGAGAAGGCAATTGATTTCTTCGAGGAATGCAAAACCCTGTGCAACTCGGGGACGACCATCATCTGCACTTTGCATTCCTACGCCTTCGAGGGAGGCTTCATCATAAGACTGAGTTCCCTTTGCGACGCGCATCTGCGACTGAAGACCGACACGGCCGGCACTCAGATCGTAAAAACCCTCGAGGTCTCTAAAATCAAAGGAGCGGAAAGAAGTACAGGCAACATCATTACCTTTGAGGTAGAGCCTGGATGCGGTATGAAGATCATACCTTTCTCCAAGGCTAAAGTATAAGGGACGCTATGAAGACGGCTCTCCCGCCAACCAGCGACACCGGGAAGAAACCTCTTCCACCGGCTGTCCCCGTCCTGAGAAAACCCGCTGCCCAGGCCGGTCCCGCGTTGAAAACGCCTCTTCCGGTGGCCGTTCCCGTCGCAAAGAAGCCGGGACCGCCGGCGGGCGCCGTCCCGCAAAAACCGCTTGCTTCTGCCATCCCAGCCGCCAAAAAGCCACCGCCCCCAACAGTTCCCGCTCCGAATACCGCAGGGGCACGGCGCGCCGCGCCCCTACAACAACCGCGCGCCGCGCCCGTCCAGGCGCAACAAAAGCCGGTTCAAGCTGCAGTGCAGCTCGGAAAGATGCCTCCTCCGGCAGTCGGCCCGGTGACAAAAAAAACGCCGGTGTCTTCTTCCACCGCCAAAGGGGGCCTCATCAGCCTCCTTCCCAAACCTTTGCAGGAACTCTGCCAGAAAAAAGCCCACCTGACTGAGTACCTTTACAAGTTTTCCGTGGCCAAACATGGAGTGCCGGAGTTTTACGCTGAGCCAGGCAGAAAGCTTGGAGACCTCCCAAAAAAGAACCTGATTTATCCGGCAAGCGATGAAGTATTTATCCATATTCTTTCCAGCCCGGAGGAAGCAAGGGATTCGTATATTGCCATAGAGCCTTCAACGGGCCTTCAGGTAGACGGTTTCATGGAAGAGCTGGAAAGAAAACTCGTTGATGTTGCGGACAGGTTTTCCAACGTGGAGACGGAGGAGGCAAGGAAGAAGCTGCTTATGTCCCTGGTGGACAAAATCTGCGACAGGTTGGCCAAAGGAAATGGGAACTCTTCGCTTTTCAGCTTTCTTTCAAAGAAGAGCAGCGACACCGGCGGGAAATTCAATCCGACTCCCCGGGAACTGCAGGCGATCAAATACCTGGCCTATCGCGACAAGATCGGTATGGGTGTCCTCGACCCCATGATAAAAGACAAGCAGATCGAGGATATTAGCTGCAGCGGCCTCGGAAATGTATTCGTAGAGCACAAAATCTTCAAGAGCCTCAAGGCTTCGATCACGTTTGCGCAGCATGATGAGCTGGACCAGTTCGTCATACAGCTTTCCGAGCGAATAAAGAAACCCGTTACCCTGAGAAACCCGATAGTGGACGCCGTTCTGCCCGACGGCTCCCGCATAAACATAGTTTACGGGAAAGACATTTCCAAACGCGGCAGCAATTTCTCCATCAGGAAATTCGCCGAAACGCCGCTGAGCATACTCGAACTAATAGAGTTCAAAAGCATCAGCTATCATATGGCGGCCTATCTTTCTCTCGTAATCGAGGAAGGCATGAATCTCTTCGTGGCCGGGGAGACCGCTTCAGGAAAAACGACGCTTCTTAACGCAATAACCGCCTTTGTCCCTTCAATATTCAAGGTCATCACCATCGAAGATACCCCGGAAATCCAGGTACCCCACAAGAACTGGCTCCGCGAAGTCTCCAAAATGGGCGGCAAAGGAGACACCGGCGCCGATGTGGGCATGTTTGACCTGCTCAGGGCCGCTTTGAGGCAGAGGCCCAACCTGATAATAATAGGAGAAATCAGAGGAGAAGAAGGAAACATCGCCTTCCAGGCCATGCAAACCGGCCACCAGGCTATGGCTACCTTTCACGCTTCCTCCGTGGAGAAACTTATCCAGCGTCTCACTGGAAGTCCAATCAATGTCCCCAAGAGCTACGTTGATAATTTGAACGTGGTGGTTATTCAGAACCAGGTGAGGCTGCCAAACGGAAAACTGGCGCGCCGCTGTCAGAGCATCAGTGAAATCATCGGCTACGATTCGGTAAGCAACAACTTCTCCTTCATAGAAATCTTTCGCTGGGACCCCACCACCGACACGTTCGAGTTTGTGGGAAACAGGAATAGCTTCCTGCTGGAAGAAAAGATATCGCTGAGGAAGGGAATACCGCCCAGCAAGAAATTTCTTATCTACGATGACCTGGAAAGAAGAAGAAAAGTGCTGGAAAAAATTCACAAGAGCGGAGGAATGACTGGTTTCTATGAGCTTCTTGAAGTTCTGGCCCAGGTTAAAAAAGAAGGAATCTTCTGAAAAGCCGGCCAAAGTCTCGTCTCCGGACCCGGACCTGGTGGATTTCGACCTGCTTTACCAGCTGGCCTATATGTCATCCATAGCAGCATCCGGAATATCGAGAAGTAAGATCTTCGAGCGGTCCGCTGCTCTTCAAGCCGTGACATCTCCTTATTTCCGGCAAATCCATATTCTGGCGGAGAAGATGGATTACGATTATCCTCAGGCCTGCCGTCTGGTCGGAGAAAAAGCTACCATAGGAAAGATCAAAAGCTTCTTTCTTCGTCTTTCCAGCGCTCTCTCCTCGGGAGAGAAGGAGAGGGTTTTCCTGGCCCAGGAAGCCAAAGTCCAGGCAGATTCCTACAGAAACAGCTACGAAAACAAGCTTGAAACACTGCGGAAATGGACGGATGCGTACAGCGCCCTGATAGTATCCGCAGGGCTGATTGTTATTATCGTAGCCGTCTCTATGATGATATACCAGCTATCCACCGCTGTCCTTCTAGGCCTTGTTATAGTTACCATAGGAATAAGCTTCCTGGGGTCTTATATCATCTACAGGACAGCCCCCAGGGAAGGCAAGATACTCTCTCCAGATAAGGCCAATGCGAAACAGCTTCTCCCCATGAAACTGGGCAAGGCGCTCATACCTCTTGCCGGAGTTGCCGTGGGCTTCCTGATTATGAGACACGCGCCAATGTGGCTAATCTTTATGGTCACTGCCCTGATCCTGAGTCCGCTGGGAGTCCTGAGTTTCTATTACGACAAGATGGTGGAGAAGAAGGACGATGAAATAGCGACGTTGCTGAGAGCCCTGGGCAACACAGCCACGGCCATCGGAACAACGGTGGCGGAGGCCCTGTACAGGCTTGACCTGAGGTCGCTGGGTTCTCTGCAGACCGAAGTTAAGAAACTGCGCACCCGCCTTAGCTTCGGCCTGGGACTGAAAGCCTGCTGGCGGAAATTCGTGTCTGAAAGCGGGAGCGCCTTGATAGACAGAAGTGTTCAGATTTTCAATGAGGGTATCAGCATGGGAGCTGACCCCGAGGAGGTCGGCTCCTATGCCGCTATGATGGCTCAGGAGGTTAACTTCCTCAGGGGTAAGAGGCAGCTCGTATCCAGGAGCTTCGTTTCCCTGACCATGGTCATGCACGTCGCCATGGTAGGACTGATGACTTTCATAGTGGAGATAATCTCCATGTTTTCGCGCACCATTCAAAACATGGAAGTACCCACGGGCTCTGTCAGCGGCGTTCTCTCATTCGGAATGTTCGCCTTTAATCAGCAGAACGTGGTCTGGATAGGATGGATAATGATGATAATCATCATCGTATTGACATTCACCGATGCCTTTGCTCCGCTCGCCGCGGAAGGGGGGCATGGTTATAAGTTCTTCCTGTACTTCTGCGTAACCAGCGGTTTAACGGGGCTGATGCTCTACATAGTGCCCAAGATGGCTTTGGCGATATTTAAGTCCTGAGGTAAGTTTCAAAGGAGGCTCATATGAAATTCGGAAAATTTAAGGGCAAGATTCCCTTCCTGAAGCGTAACAAGGAAGCCGGTTCTGAGATCGAAACGGAACCTGTGGAAGCCCAGGCTGAAGTTCCCATGGAGGACTTAGAGCCCCAGGAGGAAGAAGGCGCCCCGGGAGAATCTAACGAGAATGGTCCGGAAGACCAGCCTGCTCCCTCCTCAGAAGTCCCTTCTACAGGTGAAAATACAGAGCCTGCGGCCAAAACGAGCGGGGAAAAGGGTAAATCAGGCGAACCTCAGTCCGAAAAAAAGGATGGGGCTAAGGCCAGCGCGCTTATGGACGAACTGCTAAAGGAAATCACGTCTCAGGACAGCAACCCTATCCACCTGCTCGCCCAATCCCTGGACGACGTGGATATCAATTACCTGCTAACCGAGGGACGTACCCTCGCGGTGAGGCTGAAACGACGCACCGGGAAACTGAAGTAAGAACAATCTAGTACTTAGTTGCACAAATGCGCGTCATGAAGATTCTTTCTACGCTCAGAATGACAACTCTATCTTGTCAATGACAACCCTATCCTGTCACCCTGAGCAAAGCGAAGGGTCTCAAAAATCGTCAACATTACGACTATCAACGCAATTAAGCACTAGTCATGACATTTTCGCCATAACGGCGTTATAAGAGGTGGATGTACTAAAAAATAAATGGCGGCACCTGTTTTCTATATTTATATATCAGGGAAATACTCACCAGGCACAGAGGGGGAAACCCCACATAAAATGGATGGGCGTATCCATGACGGAAAGGGTATCCAGTGTCAGAATTATGATGGCCCATTTGGAGGAGGGTTACTTGCAGTATCATGTTAATAGTGACGAAAGCGCTCTCATGGCATACAAGGTTCTGGTAGCCGGCAACAAGCTGGATTTTCGCCAGTTTCTGCACAGGGTTCTCTCCGCCAACCGGGAGTTTGAGGTTGTGGGAGAAGCCAATGATGCACATCAGGCATGCGAACTGGCGAAGGAAAATAAGGCAGACTTGCTCATACTGGATATCGACATAAAACGGGACTCAGAAAATCTAAAGAATTTCAGCGCGGATTGTCCCGGTATGAAGGTCATTCTCACAAGCTACTACGATTTCAAGGAATATGCCGAAATTGCCAGGAAAGTCAACGCCTCAGCGTTCATTCCGAAGACCAGGCTCTCCACCCAATCTATCTTAGATATTCTGACAGAGAGAAACTGAGATGGGTGGCCGTGCCGCCCCCTGGTGAGCTCTGTATGTCTATCATGGCCCTGAGAGCCTTGGCATAGTTCTTCATAGCCAGAAAGCCCGGTCCGTCTTTTTTCTCTTCCACCCTGAATCCGGCTCCGTCATCCCTCAGATAAAGGTGCAGCCTCCTGATCTTCAACTGCAGGTCAATGTTTATGGATTTCGCCCCGCTGTGCAGGACGGAATTGCTGAGGGCCTCATCCGCTATTCTGTAAATGAACAGCCTGTCATCCTGCGATAACAACGCGGAATTGTCTTCTTCCAGTCTGAGATACTTCTCATCAATGTGGAGAGATATGGGGATGTTCAGTTCGTAATGGCTCTTAAGGTATCTGAGGCCGGCGGACAGACCCAGCGCTATGATGGAAGGGTAGAGCTGATGGCAGATATCACGAAGGTGCGTCTCCAGCACTTCCAGTACCGAGGATTCTATCTCCTGCAGTTCCTTTAATTCCGCCGCAAGGCTCTTTGCTTTCAGGGATTCCTTGAGTCGGGTGATGGCATATCGTATGAGAAGAAGTTTGGTGGAAACAGGGCCGTGTATGTGCCCCTCGATTTTCTTCCGGATTCTTTCGTGAGCTATGATTGTCCTGTAAATCCCGGGCTTCGGTTCACTCACTACAAGACCCCGGTTTCCTTCAAAAAGAAAAGCGCCGCCTTTACTCTCGGCTGGATTCCATTCTGGGATTCGAGCCCGAGCTGCTGATATATCACGTTGATATAGTTTTCCACGCTTTTCTCGCTGATGGAAAGCTTGCCGCCTATCGTCCCGTTGTTGTCCCCCACCGCCATATATTGAAGGACTTCCAGTTGCCTCCTGGTAAGTTTTGTCAAGGGGGAGTCTTTATCCGGCATGAGACCGGTAACTATGGAAGAATCGAGGACCACCAACCCTGCATGGCAATTTTCAATGGCCCTCGCCAGCGCCCCGGTATCGTTAACCGACTGCTTGAGCAGGTACGACCACTTGTGAACTTTTCCGGAGAAAAGGCTCTGCACATACTGTTTTTCCCTGTGCATTGACAGTATGATTATGCCCGTTTCAGGCTTTTCTTCCTGGATTTTCCTGGCGGCTTCTATTCCGTTGAGTTCACCGGGCATTTCGATGTCCATCAGGATGATATCCGGGCTGAGCTTGCGGGCAAGCTCTATGGATTCCACGCCGCTGCCCGCGATGCCAACGACTTCAATAAACGGATAGGAACTCAGGGCCATCTTGAGAGCGTCCCGGAACAGGCCTTCATCATCTACCAGAAGGACTCTTATTTTCCCAGCTTTATCCATATTCAATGCTATCCCGCTGATGAAAACTACTACTTAGTTGCACAAATCCGCGTCATGAAGATTCTTCGCTACGCTCAGAATGACAACCCTATCCTGTCACCCTGTCCGATTCCAATTGATTATTTAAAGTTATCGGACTCCGATATTTCATTCGGAGAGCAAAGCGAAGGGTCTCAAACATCGTCAACATTACGACTATCAATGCAATTAAGCACTACTCTTTCAAGAAAGCGGATATTCCGGCTATCTGCTCACCTTTTTAATTCTTAATAAAAAAGCGCTATATATTATTGGTCCTATAGTTGCTAATGCCTATCGAAATCGGGTGTTAACACCCTACCATAAACGATTTCAATCTGTCAATATGTAAAACTGTGGCTTTTTAGAAGCCTTTATATATCTTATACATATATGAGTAAAGATTCGCTCGCAATTAACCCGCAGGAAAATGGGAAGACCGGGAGTACTTCTGAGCCCGCAGCCAGCTCTGCGACATCCGTTAGTCAGACCAGGACAGGCAGTCCCCAGTGGAACTATTTGCTCAGGGAGCTGACCGAAAAGGAGCAGTCAACCCTGGTCAGCAATTTCATATACTTGCGCACTATGTTCATCATAGTGGCGGGACTCTATACCCTGCTGCGAGGCAGGGAATCGGCAAATTTTTCCGCCCTGGCGATTGTTATACCACTAATTTTCCTGTATAACCTGGCACTTGCGGTCTCTCTGTACCGGAAAATACTCTCCCCCGGAATAATCGGCATCGGCTCCGTCCTCATGGACCTCTCCGCGATCAGTTTGTTCATTATTCTGAGCAGCCCCGGCGGAGAAAGCTACCTCGCCTTCATAGTGGTGGTCATAAGCAACGCCGCCCTTTTCGGTTTCTGGCCGGGGATAGCGTTTTCGCTGCTGGCTACCGCGTTGTACACATCACTGTCATTCTCAATGCTCTGGCCAGACCTGGCACCGCTCGGGGCGACCGCGATTTTTACGCGCGATGCCTTCATCCTTGCCATAGGTTTCGCCTCCGCGGCGCTCTCACAGTTCCACAGGAGCCGCAGGACACAGTACGCCGGACTGGCATGGGAATCGCAGCAGCTCAGGCAAAAAGCTGAGGACCTGGCAATTACCGACGAGCTGACCGGGGTCTTTAACTACCGCGAATTCCGGACAACCCTCATTACGGAGTTTCAGCGGTCACAAAGATATCACACTGATTTCTCGATTATCCTGCTTGACCTGGACAATCTGAAGAAGATCAATGATACTTACGGCCACCTCGCGGGCGACCGGGCCCTGAAAGAAATTGCCAGCATACTTAAGGCGTCCACCAGGGCAGTAGATAAGGTCTTCCGGACTGGCGGTGACGAGTTTACAGTCCTGCTCCCCCATACCAGGATAGCAGAAGCGGAAACGGTGGCGAAGAGAGTGAAGGCAGAGGTCTCCAGTTCAACTATCTTTCAAGATAAGAATGTCTCTCTCAGAGTGAGCCAGGGAATATCCACGTTTTCCCCGGACCTGTCCTCCTGGGACGACATGTACAACAGAGCGGACAAAGCCCTCTATAAAGGCAAGACGAAAGGAGGAAATCTTATAGTCTCCTGGAACAAAGATATCTCTTCGTCAGAAAATCTGCTACTGCTGTAGAAGCAGGAGGAGTGAAGTAACATGCTGCATCTACTACCAAGAAGTTACGACTTATCCGAAAAAGTTCTAGGCCTGCTATCCGAGAGCATCGGCGAAGCGGCCCTGTTTATCGAAGATGACAGGGTTTCCTTCGCCAACGAAACCTGCAGGAAAATATTCAAGTTTTCGCCCGATGACCTGGCGGGCCTTTCCGTTACCGCTCTTGTGAGAACCCTGGGACTGAAGCATGAAGAAGAATACCTGGCCGAAAAGGACTTTGAAGTCCCATACAACGACGAACTCACCAGGCAAATTCACTATACCGACGCAGACGGACATCAGGGGATACTGCAAATAAGGGTGAGGGCCTGCCTGAGGGAGCAGGAGATAAATGGCAAACTCGTCATATTCAGAGATATAACACAGAAGATTGCGATGAAGGCGGAAAGGGAGCGGCTGCAAAGGATATCCACGCTCGGAAAGATTTCCGCGGGAGTAGCTCATGATTTGAACCATTTACTCTCGGTTATTTATCTGGAAAACACCAAACTACTCCTCCAGACCTCCAAGCGAAATAAGGAAAGTCTGGAAAAAATGGAAACAGCGATAACCCAAGCAATAGGTATCGTATCCCGTATCAGGGATTTCGGAAAAGTGGATAAGGCGAGTACCTGTCTCATTGACATCAATGAGCTTATCGAGAGGACCCTGGGGCTGCTCAGGACGCACTGGGAAGCGCAAAACAATCTTAGCGGGAAGAAGATAAACATCAGTTTTACTCCAGGCCCGCTCCAGCCTGCGGAGCGCGTAGAGGGCAACTTATCCAGTCTTTCCTCTGTCTTGATTAACCTCGTAACCAATGCCATGGATGCCATCAAAGAACAGGGACAAATAAAGATTGGCACATCAAGCCACGATGGCAGAGTCTTTGTTTCCGTCTCGGATGACGGCGTCGGCATGGATCCAGAAGTGCAATTGAACCTTTTTCAGCCATATTACTCCACAAAGCAGGAACGCGGCACCGGGCTTGGCCTTTTCATCAGCCAGGAAATCATCAAGGAGCACGGCGGCGCCATCAGAATGATCAGCGCTCCTGAAAACGGAACTACATTTATCATCTCCCTGCCGTTCGCCGGCAGCGACGCAAGAGAGGACAAAGCGAAGGTCGACCCGGCGAGCACCATGATAATGATAGTTGAGGACGAGAAATCCATATGTTCTCTTTTGAGTAATCTTTTCCTTGAAGCCGGCTATCAGGTAATGGCGTGTGAGACGCGAGATGAGGCTGTGGAGCGACTGAAGGAGAACATGCCCGGTCTCATTATTTCAGACCTGTGCGTTCCCGGGCTATCGTTTCACGACCTCGCAAGGGCGGTTAAGTCTGTAAGCTCAAATATACCGATTATATTGCTGAGCGGATACGGCTCCGATATAGATGACGATACACGGAACAGGCTGGGAATTAAGGCAGTAATCTCAAAACCTTTCTCCAACGAGGGATTGCTGAATACCGTAGAGAGGATACTGACACAGCGCATTAGCAATGATGCACGAGTGCTTTTGTAGGGCAATTCATGAATTGCCCCTACTTGTAGGGGCGTGACTCCGTGCACGCCCTTTATGCCTGAAAAATCAGTGTGTCTGTGCTAAAGGCAAAGAGCGACGTCCCCGATATTGACGCCTTTCAATTCCATCACTTTAGCTGCATAGTTCTGAATCGTCAAAGCCAGTTCAGCATGGCTCCACACCAGGGGAGCAGCGCTGAGAGGCTCGCCGGTGTAGGGGTTAAACTGCTCCGCGAGAGTTCCACCGGGCATTGCCAGGCTCTGTATCCATTTCAACAGAGACAGCGGTCTGTCAAGCTCATTCAAACTGCTGGCCCTGGCTATGTACCACTGGGCCAGCCACAAGGTGCTTACAAACCACGGGTTTCCCGGGACCTCACGCAGGTTATCTGTAGTTCTCAAATAAGGGTCATCATAGTAGCGGGCGATCCCTCCGTGCTGTGTTTGACACCAGAGGCCGCGTTCAATCTCTTTCATTGTATTCACCACATATGGGTGGGAGGGCTCGAACATGCCAAAAAGATAGAGCCCGCAGATGGAGCTGTCCAGGCGATGGTCGGCCTCCCTGGCGCCATTCTTTCCCACTCTGATCATCCTGAGGAACCGTCCTTTTTCAGGGTCATACATGTGCTTCAATACTGCATCCTTCAGCCTTTGAGCAGCGAGCTTGTACTTCCTGGCCAGAGCAGCCTCTCCAAAAGCCTGAACGAACATTGAAGCCGCTTCCAGTCCTGCCCACACAGCCCCCGCGGTGAAGGCGCTCGTCCCATACGCCTCTTCCCATATATCATAGGAACCTTCCGGCAGTCCGCTGTCCTTATCGATATAATCACACAAAAAGGCGGCCGCCGGCTTTATCAGTGGGCCGTACAGAAGCCGGATCCCTTCGATGTCCTTACAGAGAGAATAGTATTCCCAAAGGGAATAGAGTACCAGCGCAGTCTCATCCTCCTGGATCGGCAGCTGCTTCTGGCCGTTTTCGTTTATCCAGGGGTGCCAGCTGCTTCCCGCCGAACCATCGGGGTTATACTTGTGCAAGAGGTAGCCCTCGCCGGTGAGGCACCTGGCGCAGAACTCAAAGAAGCGTGCCACAATGCGGAAATATCCTGCCCTGACCAAGGCTTGCGCCGCTCTGGCTCCGTCCCTGGGCCACACATAACAATAGGTGTCCCCGTTATAAGAAGTGGTATCGCTGTCGGCTGCGGCTATGATGCCTCCCCGGTTATCCGTATGGGCCCGCAGTATCAGAAGGGAACGCTTGTACAGGCCTTCCAGTTCCGGAGAAAGGTCTCCTCTCTCTATGTCCGAGGTGTTGACCCAGAGTTTCCAAAAGCTCGTAGTCCTCTCCAGGAACAGTTCCGGTCCTCTTTCCAGCACAAGCTTATTCAGGTCCCGCACCTGGCTGTAGTTTTCCCCGGCCGCCATCCACCAGTAGATTTTGACCGAACCGTTCGGCGGCAACCTCACTTTCACTGCGCCGGTGCTGTCCACGGAGCCGTGGGCTATGGAACCTCCCTCCAGATGTCCGTCTTCAGCATCGAACCAGGTACCCTTGCTGCCACCCCGGTACTTGATGCCCGTTGCATGAGAGTCAAAGCCGGGTTTCCCCCCGACCAGGCTGTTAAACAGGAAATACCTTTTCCCTTTGTAGTGAATCAGAGCCTTCATATCGGGGTCAAAGTAGGCTGTATCTCCTATCGCATGGCCCGAAATAGAAAGGTCGTGATGGAAGAATATGTCTAGCTGTCTCTCCCTGTCGAATTCATTGCGGACAACCATCCTCCTCAGGTAAACCGGCCTTCCGGCGTCAACAAGATCACTGATATTGACGCTCAAACCCGACCGACGGTTAGTGGCGTTGACATTCGTTGCCATGGTTTCCCTGGCAAAATGCAAATCTCTCTGCCACTGGGCATCATGAATCCAGGTAAAACGGCTATCTATGAAGAAACCCAGCCTGCTCAGGCAACCCATTCCATGGTTCTCCTGGCCGATGAGAGGATAGTAGATGTCCCGCAGGTTGTACTGCCGGTCGAAGTTGACCATCAGGTCTCCATTGGAAATGGGTAGTATTCTGGCCATAAAAATATCCCTCACAATATACAATTCGGAGGATAATCGAAAACAGGGTGCAGACACTCATAAAAGGCTAGTGAATATCCTGAGTCCAAAATACATGATACCCATATTTGCCTGTTAGAGTTACTCCGATATACTCAGAGTGATTTTGATGGATACCTGCCCCGAAGTACGCTGGCTGTTATAGAAAGGAGACAACGATATGACCATAAGAACTGCAATCAAGACGGATGAGAACTTCAGGAAGAACAACCCTCCGGCCCTCCAGCAGTTGGAACATTACAAGAGGGAAAGACCTTCCGACATACGGATGCAGAACGGAGCCACATTAGAGGCAAAGTCCAGCCAGGCGGCGCGAGAGCATCAGAGAAAAGACGTATGCAAGGACGTCAGCCGCCTTGAGCTTTTGACACCCCTCGGGAGATCGCTAAATACAGCCGCGGACATGGATAAGTGGGCTAACCTCGCGGCAGAAATCTGCTGCAACACCATGACCTTGAACGCAGTTTTCCTCCTCATCAGCGATGAAGAAGGAGAAATAATCCTTCACCATGCCTATGGACTTTTCGAAGACAACTCGGAACTCCAGCACCAGATGGCAAAATGGGCCAGGCAAGCCAGAGACAAGGACCTGTTCCCCAACCCGGCTCCAAGGGAGCTCGGCATCTCATATGCGGTACCTCTGCAAAGCAGTAACCAGATAAAGGGTTTCCTTTGTCTGGGAGCCAAAGTAAATGGCGGGCCTTTCTTTCCGGAAGATTTGAGCTTCATTCACTGTTTCTCACAGCAGATTCTGACTTCATTGGAAAACATGAAAATTCAGGGCAGGGTGGGCAAGTGGGCAAATGAGCTGTGCCGTGTTTATGAGGAACTAAAGAAGGTCCACAGCTGCCTGGAACAAAGCGAATCAAGCACGGACCAGCTCATAGCCCATTCGGTACAGGGACTGGTGAATGCTCTTGAACTCCACGACCGCTACATGGTGGGACATTCGGAGAGAGTAGCCCATCACGCGAAGATTCTGTCCAACGATGTGATAGGCGACGAGAAGGAAAGAAGGTCAATTGTTCAAGCAGCCAGGCTGCATGATTTGGGCAAGATTGCCATACCGGACCACATATTACGGAAAAAGGGCAAACTCGAAGCCGAAGAGATAGCAGAGATCCAGCTGCATCCCCTGAGGTCTATGGAACTGGCCAAGTCTCTCGATTTCCTTGATAAAGAACTCCCCACCATTAAACACCATCATGAGTGGTGGAATGGCAAAGGATATCCAGATGGTCTGAAGAAAGCGGAGATACCCCTGGGAGCAAGGCTGCTAGCCGTGTGCGATGCTTATGACGCCATGACGTCAACCAGGCCTTATAGAGAGGCCATCGGTACCAAAGAAGCCCTCAGGATACTCGAAGAAGGAGCCAATGAGCAGTGGGACCCCGAAATAGTCTCCTATTTCATAAAGTCAGTGCAGAAATCGAAAATGGCGGCGGGTTAGGCGGGTGAGTGTGTTAACGCCGGCGGGTAGATAATTGGCAAAGCTTTTTGGTCAATACATGAAGGAGATGGGACTCTGTTCTCCCGAGCAAGTGGAACAGGCAGTCGGCTACTGTCTGGCCTGCTCCAGGTTCGGGAAGCTCATTCCGATCGGCCAGGCGCTGGTGGAACTCGGATATACTACTGACGAAAAGATAGACGAGGTACTGGAGATACAGAGGCGGGACAGGTCCCGAAGCTCAGTAAACTGAACCTGGTGTGCGCAGGATAGAGGGCGTGCAGGGAGTCACGCCCCTACGGAATATGCAGGGGCGGCACTCCGTGGCCGCCCAGATTATTTCTTCGTATAGTCGTAAAAGCCCTTACCGGACTTTCGTCCCAGCTGTCCCGCGATAACCATCTTCTTCAGCAACTGGGGCGCAATATACTTAGGGTCCCTGGTCTCCTCGTAAATCGCATTGGCCACAAAAATGGTCGTATCCAACCCCATCAGGTCCATCAATGCCAGCGGTCCCATGGGGTGGTTCAATCCAAGACTAATCCCCTTGTCAATGTCTTCTCTGGTGGCCATGCCCGATTCGTAAAGTCTGGCCGCCTCCAGTATATAGGGCAGCAGGAGGCGGTTGACGACGAAACCCGGGTTGTCTTTGGTAATTACCAGTTCTTTCCCCAGGCTCACGGAAAACGTCTTGCATTGCTCCAGGGTCTCGGGGCTTGTTGTTATGGTCGTTATAAGCTCAACCAGTTTCATGACCGGGACCGGATTGAAGAAATGCATGCCCACGAACTGTGACGGCCGGGTTGTGGACATGGCCATGTCGATGAGGGAGAGACAGGAAGTATTGCTGGCCAGTATGGCGTGTTTGGGGCAAATTTTGTCGAGAGTTGAGAAGACCTTTCTTTTCTCAGCCATATTTTCTATGACTGCCTCTATGACTATGTCGCAATCCGCAAAATCATCCAGCCTGGTCGTGCCTTTCAGACGGGAGAGGATTGCATCCTTCTCCGAGGCGGCCATTTTCCCCTTCTCCACCACTTTCTCCAGCCCGGAGCGTATGGAGTCCATTCCCCGCTTAAGCAAGGCGTCATTCACCTCAGAAACCTTGGTCGTGTAGCCCGACTGCGCGCACACCTGGGCGATTCCCGAACCCATCAGACCACAACCGACTATGCCAACTCTTTGTATTTTCATGGTTGGGTACTCACTTTCTTCAAGACATGTTTTGCGAACAAAGCCGTAGGGGCAATTCACGAATTGCCCCCACGCACTGCATTCTATCTGAAGGGCACGGCACGCCGTGCCCCTACGTGGTTTCCTATTTGCCCTTGAAGGTGGCCTTCCTCTTCTCGATGAACGCCTTGGCGCCTTCTTTCAAGTCCTCGGTTGATTTCAGGGACTCCGCCAGCAGGAGCTCGAATCTCAGGCCAAGGTCCAAGGTCATGTCTCTGCCCTTCATCATGGACTCCTTGGCCGCCCTCACGGCAAGAGGCGCGACGGCGCAGATATTCTGCGCATATTTCTCAGCCGTTGCCATCACCTCAGCAGCGGGTACAACCTTATTTACCAGCCCAACCCTGTACGCCTCCTGGGCATCAATCGGCTCACCGGTGATTAGCATTTCCATGGCCTTGGCCAGCGGGATCGCCCTGGCAAGCCTCTGAGTCCCACCCCAACCGGGGAATATTCCCAGCTTCACTTCCGGAATACCGAAAATGGCGTGCTGGGCAGCTACGCGTATGTCGCAGGCCAGAACTATTTCTAGTCCGCCGCCGAAAGCCACGCCATTAACCGCTGCTATGAGAGGTTTCCAGCACTCCTGTCCCCTGAGAATCGTATCGGCCATATGCAGGCTCAGTTTCCCCTCAGCGATTCCCGACACGGTCTGCTTGATATCGGCTCCAGCACAAAAAGCCTTTTCGCCTGCGCCCGTGATTATCGCCACCCACAGGTTCGGGTCCTGCTTGAAGTCATCTATTATCTTTCCCAGTTCTTTCAAGACATCGGGACTAATAGAGTTGAATACCTCTGGCCTGTTGAGGGTAATCTTCGCTATCTTGTCCTTTTTTTCATATAAAACTGCCATTGTTTTCCCTTCCTTTCTATTTTTGACTTTCAACTTCCAGATTTATTGCCAGTCATTTTGCCATTTGCATTTTGGCCTGTGGTCTCATTCATGCTGCCTGTCCGGTATCCCAGCAAGTCGAGAGTCACATAAGTATAACCCAATTTTTTCATGCTTTCCGCTATTTTTGTTCTATTATCACCATCAAAAACGGCTGTCATCTCTTCCGGCAGTACCTCGATACGGGCTATGTCGCCGTGATGCCTGACTCTCACCTGAGTGAATCCAAGCCGGTGAAGCATGTCCTCTGCCTGAAAGACCTTCTGTACCAGGTCCTCTTTTATCTCAGTCCCATATGGTATCCTGGATGCCAGGCAGGCAAGCGCCGGCTTATTCCAGGTCTTGAGCCCCATCTCCCGCGATAGCCGGCGGATATCCTCCTTACTGAGTCCCGCCTCAACCAGAGGGCTCTTAACTCCCAGTTCCCGCGCTGCCGTTCTTCCCGGCCTGTGGTCGCTGAGGTCATCACAGTTGGAGCCGTCGGCAACCCATTGTATATGCCTTTCTCCGGCGATCCTGGTCAGGTCCTGAAAAAGCTCGCTCTTGCAATAGTAGCAGCGGTTTTCGGGGTTGGAAACAAAGCTGGGGTTGTCCATTTCCAGCGTCTCGATAAGAAGATGGGGTATGCCCAGCTCCTCAGCCAATTGCCGGGCAAACTGCACTTCGTTTTCCGGGTAAACCGGGGATGCCGCCGTTACCGCGAGCATCCTGTCCCCCAGGATCCGATGCGCAACCGCCGCGAGAAAGCTGCTGTCCACCCCGCCGGAAAAGGCTACAAGAACCGAGCCCATGTCCCTCAGGCTAGATTTGAGTTGGTCAAATTTCCAGTCCAGTTGGTCCACCATTTGAACAAAACCCCGAATATATTATCTCACTGACGCTTTTTTGTCATTCATTTCAGTTTCTCAATGCCTGTTTTATGGCATCTCGCAGCTGGCTGACCCTGACCAGCCTGGCTCCTTGAGGAACCTGAATATCCTCCCTGGATGACGCCGGGACCATGCAGCAGTCGAAGCCCAGCTTCACAGCCTCAGCCACCCGCCTGGAAAGCTGGGGAACAGACCTTATCTCTCCACCTAAGCCTATTTCCCCCATGGCCACAAGCCGCGGGTCCACGGACGCATTGTGGAAGCTCGAAGCGATGGCAAGCCCCACTCCCAGGTCCACCGCCGGCTCCATGAGCCGGAGGCCTCCGGCAACGCTTATGATGATATCCTGCTGGGAGAGCGGCAAGCCGGTTCTCTTAGACAGTACCGCAGCTATGACATACAACCTGTTGAGGTCAATTCCATTGGCAGTCCTCCTGGGAAGCCCGAACGCAGTGGGATGAGTAAGGGCCTGAATCTCAGCAAGCAAAGGCCTTGTGCCTTCCATGGAGCAAGCCACTACCGAGCCGGTGGAATTCTCCTTGCGCCCTGAAAGAAACGCCAGAGAAGGGTTTTCTACTTCCGCAAGGCCGGTTTCCTTCATCTCAAATACCGCGACTTCGTTGGTAGAACCGTAGCGGTTTTTCACGCTTCTCAGAATCCGGTATGAGCTAAACGGCTCACCTTCTAAATAGAGAACTACATCAACTATGTGTTCCAGCACTCTGGGCCCGGCAAGCGAGCCGTCCTTTGTCACATGTCCCGATATCAGTATGGGCACTCCCGAGGATTTTGCCCATTTCAACAGCTGAAGAGTGCATTCCTTTATCTGGGCGACGCTTCCTGGCGCGGCGCTGAGTTCTCCGGCATATACCGTCTGTATCGAATCCACAATCACCAGAGAAGGAGAGATGTTTTCAAGATGGTGCAGAATATCTTCCATCCGCGTTTCCGAAAGAAAACGGAGCGAGTCCGCCTCTGGGGAACGGATTCCCAATCTGTCGGCTCTTAGCTTTAGCTGGTGAGCGGACTCCTCCCCTGATATATAAAGGACCTTTTTTTGCGACCCCCAAAGAGCAGTCGTAACCTGAAGCAGCAGAGTGGACTTGCCAACACCGGGGTCTCCTCCAATCAATACCAGCGTGCCGGGTACAAGCCCTCCCCCCAGCAGCGTATTAAACTCGTTGAAGGGTAAAGCAAGCCTGGGACTTGATTCCAGAGATATTTCAGCAAGCGTCAGGGGCTTGCTACCGGTGTTGGGGACCCAGGAGACGGAGGAATGGGCCTCAATGACGGTCTCAACGAATGAATTCCACTCCTGACATTGAGGACAATGACCAAGCCATTTAGGGCTCTCTTTCCCGCAATGCTGACATACGAAAGAGGCCCTTCTCTTCCTCTCCTCTTTAGGCATAAAGCAAACTAAGATAGAAGATTTTATGTGTCATGCAAGGAATTGAGCGACGAGCCAGTCTGTTGTAGGGGCAATTCATGAATTGCCCCTACAGCGCTGGCAAGAGAGCCTAACGCGTTTGCACTAATAATCTATGACGGCGACGAGTTCGCCGGACTGCATGACCTTGCCCACCTGCGCTCCAACCTCCTGAACCTTGCCGTCCAGTGGGGCCAAAATAGGATTTTCCATCTTCATAGATTCTATGATACAGAGTACGTCCCCCTCTTTCACCTTGTCACCCACGCCCACGTTAACTGCCAGAATTTTACCCGTAATAGGAACCTCTACACGTTCTAATGCCACGGTTTTTCATCCTTTCTCTAAAAAATAAAGCCCCCGCCTTAACGGGGGCTTTATTTTATCTACTTACGGCCAACGAGCTACCTTGAGTACTCGGCTTATTGACTTCTTAGGCGCTTGAAGAAGCAGCCAGGGTCTTGGAGGAAATTACCAGCTCGCCATCCTGGACATCTATCTTCACCACATCTCCCGGAGAGAACTGGCCTCTCAGCAGGCCGTCTGATAACGGGTCCTCCACCAGATTCTGGATCACTCTTCTCAAGGGCCTGGCGCCAAAGGTCTGGTCATAACCCTTCTCTCCCAGCAAATCTTTGGCTGCGTCCGTAACTTCCAGTGTGATATCTTTCTCACGAACCTGCTTGCTCACCAGAGTGAGCATGAGCTCTACAATCTTACGGATATGCTCCTTCTGGAGCGAATGGAAGACCACCACACCATCGATTCTATTGAGAAACTCCGGACGGAACGTCTTCTTGAGTTCAGTCAGCACTTTGTCCTTCATCTTGTCATAGGCTATTATCTTCACCTTTGCCTCATCTGACCGAGAGGTGAAACCAAGAGTGCCTTCTTTCTTTATCAGGTCGGAGCCTATGTTGCTGGTCATTACGATTATGCTATTGCGAAAGTCCACCCTCCGGCCTTTGGCGTCGGTCAGATGGCCGTCATCAAATATCTGCAACAGTATGTTGAAGACATCGGGGTGGGCTTTCTCAATCTCATCCAGCAGTATGGCGCAATAAGACTTCCTTCTTACGGCCTCTGTAAGCTGTCCGCCCTCCTCATAACCGATATATCCGGGAGGGGCGCCCACCAGCCTGGCAACGGTATGTCTTTCCATGAATTCGGACATATCCAGCCTGATCAAGGCTTCCTCGCTGCCAAACATGAACTCTGCCAGAGCTCTCACAAGCTCCGTTTTTCCAACTCCGGTCGGGCCCAGAAAGATGAAACTGCCGATTGGTTTTCTTACATCCTTCAAGCCGGCCCTGGCTCTCCTGACCGCCTTGGCCACCGTGGAAATAGCTTCCTCCTGGCCGATGATACGGCGGTGCAAAGCGTCCTCCATCTGAAGGAGACGGCTTGTTTCATCCGTGGTCAAACGGCTGATGGGTATGCCGGTCCACATGCTTACCACGTCCGCGATCTCCTCAGCGGTAACCAGGAGCGTCTCCTGGCTGGATTCCTGTTCCTGGCTTTGCTCCAGTTTCTCTATCTTGTCGATGAGTTGCTGCTCTCGGTCTCTCAACTCCGCGGCGTACTCAAACTGCTGGGAGTTGATGGCCGATTCTTTCTCTTTTCTTACACTGTCCAGCGCCCTGCGAGCTTCCTTCAGGGAAATAGGCACTGCGCCCTTCTTGATGCGAAGCCTGGACGAGGCCTCATCAACCACGTCAATGGCTTTGTCGGGAAGAAATCGATCCGGTATATATCTCGCTGCGATGTTGGCGGCGAATTTGAGAGCATCATCAGCGATCTTGAGGTGATGGTGCTCCTCATAGCGAGCCCTTATTCCTCGAAGTATTTCCACGGTCTCTTCAATGGTGGGTTCTCTCACGAGCACCGGCTGGAATCTTCTCTCCAGCGCGGCATCTTTTTCCACGTGTTTCCTGTATTCATCCAGAGTGGTAGCGCCGATGCACTGCAGTTCCCCGCGCGCCAGCGAAGGCTTCAATATATTAGCCGCGTCCACAGCGCCTTCAGCCGCTCCGGCCCCCACGATAGTATGAAATTCGTCGATAAAAAGCACACAGTTTCCTGCTGCCTTGATTTCTTCTATGACTTTCTTGAGCCTCTCCTCAAATTCACCCCGATATTTCGTGCCAGCCACCAATGCGCCAACATCCAGAGTCACCAGCCTTTTGTTGAGCAGGTTCTCAGGGACTTCTCCTGCCGCAATTCTGTGAGCCAGGCCTTCCACTATAGCGGTCTTGCCAACACCCGGCTCTCCGATGAGGGCAGGATTGTTTTTCGTGCGGCGGCTCAGGATTTGAATCATTCGCTCGATTTCCGTCTGTCTTCCGACAACCGGATCCAGCTTGCCGCTTTTGGCAGCGGCAGTCAGATCGATGCCAAGCTGGTCAAGAGTAGGGGTCCTTGTCGGTCCGCGCGACCCGGCGCGAGCCTGATTGGTGCCTTGGTTCAGTAAGCGGGTAACCTCGATACGAGCCTTTTCCTGGTTTACACCCAGACTCTCGAGGACTCCGGCAGCGACTCCCTGTCCTTCCCGCAAGAGACCGAGCAGTAAGTGCTCGGTACCTATGTAGCTATGACCCAAACGCCTCGCCTCATCCACCGCCAGCTCAATAACCTTCTTGGCGCTCGAGGTCAGCCCCATTTCATTTCCGGCGCTGCGTTCCCCACGTCCTATAATAAACTCAACAGCGCTCCTCACCTTACCAAGATCAATGCCGAGATTGTTGAGTACGCGCGCGGCAACCCCTTCCCCCTCACGCACTATGCCGAGCAGAATATGCTCGCTGCCTATGTAATTATGATTAAGCCGCTGCGCCTCTTCCTGGGCAAATATCATCACACGGCGCGCACGCTCGGAAAACCTTTCAAACCTGCTAGCCACTCTAATACCTCAGCACTATAGTATCAAATACCCAACTCAAGTTAATTTTATTATACCATTTCTTGCTGTGCTTGTTTCAGGCTAAGGCTGATTCTCCTTTTCTCCGTGTCAATAGCCAGTATCTTTACCGCTATTGTATCGCCTCTCTTCACGACCTCTTTAGGATGGCTGACTCTCCTCTCGGATAGCTCCGATATATGTACCAGGCCTTCAACCATATCATCAAGTGCCACAAAAGCGCCAAAGGGTTTTAGCCGCGTTACCTCTCCGTTTACCACCTGACCTACCTGATACTTATCGCCGGCATTCGACCAGGGGTGCGGCAGAAGCCTCTTCTGGCTCAGAAGCACTTTCTTGGCTTCTTTGTCCACTTTCAGTACGTAGACCTCTACTTCGCTGTCAACTTTCAGGAGGTCTTCAACTTTGACGCCCCTTTCCCAGCATACTTCAGAAGCTGGAAGCAGACCGTCAATTCCGCCAATGTTGACGAAAGCGCCAAAATCATGCACACTGGTAATCCTGCCTCTTCTTGTTTCCCCCTCCTGCAACACGGCAAGCAGGTCATCCCGGGCCTTTTCCTGGCTCTCCTGCAGCGCGACTTTCTCCGAGAATATCAGACGGTGCTTGGCCCGGTCCAGTTCCAAGACTCTAATTTTGATTTTCTGTCCTATCTTGTTCTGTAAAAACGAATTTCTTTCCTCTTCATCAAAACGTCGAACCCCGTAGACGTGAGAGAGAGGGATAAAACCCTGGACGTTATTATAGTCAACCAGAAGGCCGCCCTTATTGAAAGCTCTTACATCAACTTCCAGTATGCCGCCATCGGCAAGGCACTTCTCGATTTCCTGCCAGCCTTTGATGGTCCGGGCTTTATCAAGAGACAAAACGGCCCTGCCGTCCTCGTTCTCAGTATCGAGCACATATACCCAGACTTTATCTCCTGCCTTAAAACCGTTGCTGGCCTGCACAGACTTCATCTCAGCAAGAGGAACTATGCCTTCCGTTTTGGCGCTGATATCTACCCAGAGTCCTTCCTTGGTTATTGAAACAAGGACTCCCTCGACCACGCTTCCACGCTTTATAACCACAGTCCCCATGTAATCTTCTGATGAGAACATCTGGTTATTTTTGACCTCTCGCTGCGTATCTGCTAACAACTTTACTACCCTTTAAATCCCTATCAAAATACTACGGATATGATAGGCCATTCTTCCACAAAGGTCAAGACAAGAAAGTTGCCAACCCTTCATCGTACCGTGAAATATCTTGTCTCGGATACTGTCTTCCCTCCCGACGCCGCGACAACGACTATCGGCCACGAACCCGGAGTGGTGTTTGAACCCACGGTCCAGCTCCAGGATACCTTCCCCGTTTCATCAGCAGTCCCGGGGGACAGGCCCCGGGCCGAACTGGGCCCGGACTTGTAGCTGACAGTAATCTGGCAGGATGCCCCCGGCACAGTCCGGGCGGACAGACTGGCGCGATCCCCACGGGAAACGGTCTCAGTGAACGAGACAATCTCCAGGAACAGACCGGAATGAGGCGACGCAGAGGGACGACCGGGAGCCACGGTGGGGGTGGGGACTACCGGCGGAGTTGGTAGAGGCGTCGCAGAGGGTGAGAGCGTCTGGGTAGATATGGAAGTGGCAGTCGCCAGAGGTGTGGCGGCCGCGGATGGGACCTGATTCGGCGCCATTTGCGGCAAGCCGGAATGGGAAGGACGGAGGGTTGAAACAGGCGCCGGCGATAGTGATGCCGACGGCGCTGGAGTAGTTCCCACGATGGGTTCTGGCTCGGGCTCCGCAGTGGGTGTGGGTGTCGGCACAAGCGGCACCGGTGTAGATTCTGACCCAGGCAGCGTCGCGGGCATCGAGGGAACAGGAATAGCCTCTAAGGCGATGACCGCGGGCGTCGCAACAACGGGCGTAGCGACCGTGGAAGCAACAGTGCTCGCTGCGTTCTGGGCCGAGCAGCTTAGAGTGAACCAGGCCAGAATCACAAACCATGATGACCGGAACTTTCTCATTGCGGCCTCTCTATGTTGATTGCGACTGCAAGACATTTTAGCTGATATGGATGGATGGCACAAATGCCCGATTCTGTTTTGAAATGACATGAAAATGCAATACTTTCGCGGTTTATTTAATGACTATTTAATTTTATGCGTGTTAATATTCTTTTATGGAGAATAGTTGACAGGAGAACAGAACAAAGTTAAGCGTTGTAGAAAGGTTAGGTAGTAATAATGCCAATCGCCTGGTACAGGGATCTGGTGGTCATAATCTCCGGTCTGGTGGCTGTCGGGGTTCTCATATATGTAGCAGTCCTGCTGAACAGGTTATCCAGAAAACTGGGGCCCATTCTCGATTCCGTGGAATCTACAACCAAGGCGCTGGAGCAGATGTCAGTTCAAGTGGTCAACCCCATGGTCCAGATAATGGCGATAATCCAGTTGATTACCCGGGGTATGAGCGCAATAGGCAATATGTTTAAGAAAGAAGGAGGACAACATGGCGAACAATGATATGACAAAGGGTTTACTCGTAGGAGTGCTGGCGGGAGCGGCTGTCGGGCTGGCAATCGGGATTCTGTATGCCCCCCGGTCGGGCGTTGAAACCAGGGAACTGATAAGGGAAAAAACAGGCGCCTTCGCCAGCGGGCTGAAGGAAAGAGCGGGCGACTTCAAGGATTGCGTCACCGCAGCCGTCCGTGGAAACAAGGAACAAGTAGAAGCATAGCGCAGGAACCGTCACAAACGATCGACTGAAGACCAAATCGTCTTCAGTCGCGCTGGCCCTTGTTTGAGACTCGGTGTGACAACCGGGCGCGATGCTTTTGGCATCGCGCCCATCCAAGGACCTGTGGTTCCGGTTTCAAAACAACTGGGCCATTTTATTTCGGATTGACGGCTCCAAGATTACAGTATTACAAATATCAGCCAGCTGCTCTTTGACGGCGTGCGGCGTATTCAGCCAGCGTTACTGGCTTTCCTTTGACTTTCCTGGCCTTTTCTATGAGCATGTGGTCGAAGACGTCTTCGAGTAACCTCATGTCTTCCAGAATTCGCTCTGCTAGAATCTGGAGCTCCTGGGGCTTTAATGTTTCATATGCCCGCCAACAATTCTAAAAAATTGACCGTTATTACATACCGACTTCTCTTTAAGTCCTGAAAAATGTTATCCTCATCCTCTTGAAGAGGGAAACACCCAAGGTCTAAACTATGGCGGCGGAGCGAGATGATCCATCTACCTGAAATCTACAGCATACCTTTAAAGTCAGCGATTATTGACAATAACCACATTCTTTTACCCCCTGAGCTTGTCCACCTCCTCCCCGAACAGCTTGAGCTAAACCTGGAAGATGGGAGCAAGCTAAAAGCCACCCGTCAGGAGGAAATTCTTTCGGGCAAGGGTCTTGCAAAAAAGCTCTTGCGGCTGGGCAGTCTGGTGCAATGGGAGCTTACCGGAGGCGCACTGGCCGTGCGCAGCGCCCTGCCTGCTGGCGGCCCGATTGGGGGTAAAGCCTGGGAAGGGGCCACTATAGAAGACCCCTCTCATCTACTGGAGCGCATCTTTCAGGGAGAGTTCTGTTCTCTGGAAAGATTCTTTCTGGCCACGGAAGCGACGGAATTCTCAATCAAGCCAGGCTTCGATGAATTGCTCTCTTTCCGAGCGGCGAACGGCGTTGCGGCCTACCCCCATCAGGTGAAGACCGTCAGGACAGTGCTGCGCCAGATGAAAGGACGGGCCCTCCTGTGCGATGAGGTAGGCTTGGGGAAGACGGTGGAGGCAGGACTGGTGATGATGGAATACCTGCTGCGGGGGTTGGTGAAGCGCGTTTTAATTCTGACGCCCCCATCGCTGCTACACCAGTGGCAGGAGGAGATGGCTCAAAAATTTAACCTGGATTTCGTCATAAGCGACTCGCCAGAGTTCAAAGAAGCAGGCCCCTTGGCATGGTCGCATTTTCCCCGCATTATCGCTTCAATCCAACTGGCAAAACGGGTTAACCAGATGAAGCAATTAGAAGGAACCCGCTTCGACCTGGTCATTGCAGACGAAGCCCATCACCTCCGCAACCATAACACTCGGGGATGGAAACTGGTCAATGCCCTGGATAAAAAATATATCTTGCTGCTTACGGCTACGCCCGTCCAAAACGGCCTGGAAGACCTCTTTAGTCTGATCACCCTTCTCAGGCCGGGACAATTGAAGACAGCAGGAGAGTTTCGCAAACATTTTGTAGCCCGTGGCGAACGCTTCAAAGTTAAGAACGAACAGCAACTGAAGTTGCAAGTGAGAGAGGTGATGATCCGAAACCGGCGCAGCAGCGCTGGCATTGTCTTCACCCAGCGCCGGGCTCACACCATACGCACTGAACCGGTTCCAGAAGAAGAAAAGTTATACCGCCTGGTGACCAGCATGGTAAGGGAATCATACAGAAGGAATGAGCCACCTTTGAGCCGTCTCACCCTCAAAACTCTGCAAATGGAAGCTAGTAGCAGCCCTGAGGCTCTAGCTTCTACTTTGCGGCGGCTCGTTGAAAACAGCCCGCCACCCGAACAGAAGGCGCTTTTGAAGGAGATTCTTTTCCTGGCTGGAGCTATAAACCAGAGCGCGAAGCTGGCAGCGCTTGAAAAGACCCTGGAATCCCTGCAAAGGGAGAAGGTGGTCATTTTCACACGCTACCTGTCCACTCTACACTGGTTGAAGGACAGCCTGAAACATCTTCCGCTGGTAGTCTATCATGGCGGCCTGAGCGCCAGGGAGAAAGATGAAGCAGTGGAGCGGTTCCACACTGAGAGGCGTCTCCTGCTCAGCACCGACTCGGGAGGAGAAGGCCGGAACCTTCAATTTTGCCATGTCCTGGTCAATTTTGACCTGCCCTGGAATCCCATGAGGATGGAGCAGCGAATAGGGAGGCTAAGCCGTATTGGACAGCAGCGGGATGTGTACATCTTCAATCTGGTTAGTCAGGGTACAATAGAAGAGCAAATCCTGGAGATACTGGAGCGTAAGATCAACCTTTTCGAGCTGGTGGTGGGGGAGCTGGACCTGATTCTGGGACGGTTAGGTGAGGAAAAAGACATGGAAGAAGTAATTATGGAGATGGTAGGCACCACCAGAACAGATGAAGAATTGCACGGACAGTTGGAACTGCTTGGAGAAAAGCTGAAGGAGTCCAGGGATGGATACGATCGGGTCAAGTCCCTCGAAGGAGTTCTTTTTCCAGGAGATGCGCAATGACCGGAGGACTCGAAGGGTTGAGCAGCCGCCTCTTCAGCACAATTGGGCTTGCGGAACCTGCTGGTTACCGCACGCTTGAAGTATTGCTTGAAGAGGGCGTGCGTAGTTACTTTGGTGGTCTAGACCATCTCCTGCTGGCTTTTTCTCCCGACGTAGCCAAAGAAAATCCCTGCGCCGAACTGCTGACCTATGGGAGCCCCCTTCTGGAGGTTATGGTTGAGGCAGCTACCGCTCTGGGGAACACAGCTCATATCTATTTAAAAGAATTACGTACCTCCTCTGGACGGACCTTGGAAAAGGTAAAGGCGCATACCCGTATCCCTGGCCACATACTGGAGGCAGGGACAGAACAGAGTTTTCTTTATCATCATGCCCTCTTCCGTTTCAAAGTGTCCCTGGTTGGAGACGAGCGCGAGGAGGTCTTTCATGATGTAGCAGTTGACCTGCACACCGGCTGGGCGTTCTTAAGTCTGCATGGACAAACCATGCAGACTTATGCCACCTCAGAGCCTCTGGTCTGCCGGGAAATGAGGACAAAGCTAAGCCTTAAGGAAGCATGCCTGATTGCCCTGGAAAAGCTGCGCCAGACTCTGGTGCCTCAGGTAGAAGCTAACGAGAATGTATTGAAGTCCTCCTGTCAGGCCGAACTGAAACAGGTAGCAGAACACTACGAGGCCATCATCTCCAGGCTGGAAGCTGGCAAAGCCAGGAAAGGGGCAAACGTGGAGAGGATTGATGATAAGATCCAGGCAACACGGGAAGACAAGGAGCGGCGTATAAAGGATGTGGAGAAACGATACCAGTTGCGAACGGATCTGGCGCTCACACAGCTGGCGCTGGTAAGCTACCTTAAGATGACAGTGCCAATCCGCCTGCAGCAGGGGAAAGAAATAAGGCCTGGCCTAGCCATCTGGGATTCCCTGGTCCATGAAGGTTACTTCGCTATATTATAAGAGCCGCCTCGCCTCCGGTAGAGCGTAAAGGGAGGGGTGAATTCAGCAAAGAGTTTGGTGATGTTCCCTGGATAACCAGTCGAGGCCTTGATCTTGAAATGACCAGTCTGTTCGCCGAGGTTTATCCGGACGAGGATGTCAGTGTCTTTACGTTATTCAAAGAATAAATACGTAAAAGAGGCCCAAAAAAGAGTTGGTAGCGCATACCGGATTTGCCCCTAGCTATGCTAAAGGGTGTTATTAGATACAACATAGTGTTTTATGTTAACCAAGCAAAAAGTCATTTTGTATCTGTGGTGAGGTCTGGTAACATGGCATTACAACCAGTTGGGTAGCAAACGGGTTGCAAAATATCTCTGTGCCGCCCTCCGCTATCCTCACGCTTAAAAAACACAGGGAAAAACAGGAGTCTACCAGCTCCATCCTGGGAATGACCTTAAAAGATGATGATCTGGTATTTTGCGATATCAACGGCAAACCCCTGCGTCCAAATACCATTACCCGCACCTGGTCTATGCTGGCTGCCAGGTGTGGCCTTAAAGTTATAAGGCTACATGACGCCCGGCACACCCATGCTTCTTTAATGTTGAAGCAGGGAATTCACCCGAAAATTGTCCAGGAAAGGCTGGGGCACAGCTCCATTGAAATGACTCTCGATATTTATTCTCATGTGACGCCGGGCTTGCAGGCTGCCGCCGCTGCCAAGTTTGATGAAGGACTGGGGCTTTATGCAAAATCCCTACCTGAAAAAGAGGCTGTTGGAAAAGTTAGCTACTAAAAGAATATTTTTTTCAGATTAACGATATGCTTCTTTCCTGTGAGCGATACGAAAAATATGTACCGCCTTTTTATTGTCATCTATTTCGTAAAGCACCCGATAATCTCCAGTCCTGGCACGCCATTGATTATTAAATCCCTTAAGTTTCCCTGTTCCTCGATGGCGCGGATCAGCCTCAATCTTACTCAAAGCATTCAGAATTCTATTACGAATGTGTTTATCAAGTTCATTCAAGTCTTGCTGGGCTGATGGCTCCAGGATAAGAGTATACAACGATTAATGATGCGTCCTTTGACCACAGGCTAAGTATTTCTTCAATGTAACCGGCTTGCCCTTAACCTGCTTTGCTTTTTCAATTAGAATGTGGTCAAAGAGGTCTTCCAGCAGCTTTCTATCTTTTAAAATGCGTTGTGCCAGAGCCTGGCGCTCTATGGGTTTGAGGGTTTCATAAGCCTTCCAGAAAATTTCAATATTCGCGTCTCTGACGGTCACAGCGGACTCTTTATTGGCCATAATAATCTCCATTTCCAGATTAAGGATAGCAAATACATAATAATTTTAACATTAAGGGGCATTTAGTTCCAGAATCCTGATAAGGTCGAAAACTCGCCTTTTGAGAGAGGCATTTAAAAAATTTGGGTAGCAAACGGGTAGCAAAATCCGCAATCTATTGAACTTATTTCAAAATATAGATATGAAAGAGAGGCCCAAAAAAGAGTTTGGTAGCGCATACCGGATTCGAACCGGTGGTCTCCTCCTTGAGAGGGAGGTGTCCTGGGCCGCTAGACGAATGCGCCGTTTCACGCTATTGTATCATTCCTTGTGAGGCAGGACAACTGGCCCTTTTCAACACGATTACATTTCTTCATAAAATTCACACATAATAAACACGAAACGCTCATTATAATTAACATAAAGCATTTGACAAAACAACCTGATCCAGATTAAAATTCTTTTCACCGAGATATAACTTAGAGTCAGGGAGTACACATGAAACGAATGAATCAATTGAAAGTCTGTCTTCTGTCGGCGCTGCTGGTATTGGCTTCTCTGTTTGGCCTGATATTGTCTTCATCGCAGGTACAGGCACAAGAACGCAGCGTAAAACTTTCCATTGATAACACAAGAGTGGTAATCGGGACAGGCGATGATGTCCAGCTGACCCTCAAGGTGGACAACGCGGGAAAGACCGATGAAGAGCTTCTGCTTACCTCATCCCCCATAGCGGAGGGATGGGACGCTTTCTTCAGGTCCCGGTTCATGCGGTGGCAGGTTACGGGCATAATGGTGCAGGCCGGCAAGTCCCAGGAAATAGAATACGCCCTCAAGCCAAACGAGACCGTAAAACCCGGGGAGTATGTTTTCACCATAAGGGCGGCCAGCCCCAACGGAGGACTTGCCGAATCTCTGGATGTACACATAACCCTGGTACAGAGATCACAGGTCGTCACGCAGGGCGTTAAGCTGGTTGCCAGCTATCCCCAGCTGAGCGGCCCCGCCAACTCGAAGTTCGCGTTCAGAGCCGACATATCCAATGACACTACTGACGAGCGCACGGTCAATCTTCTGGCCAAGGGTCCCCCGGGATGGAACGTCGTGATGAAACCCGCCTTCGAATCTGTGCAGATATCCTCCTTGAGGCTCAAGGGCAAGGAAAGCAAAGGCATTGACATAGAGGTCACACCACCCATAAGGACAACTGAAGGGACATATGACTTCAGCATTGAGGCGCGGTCGGACAGCCTTCGCGATACGATGGATTTGAAAGCTCTGGTGGTGGGCACTTACGAACTCCTGATGAGGACCCCGAGCGACAGACTGAACGCGGAGGCGGTCATCGGCCAGGACAGCTTTGTCACTGTTTACCTGGGAAACAGCGGCACCGCAGAGTTGAGGAACATCGGTTTTACATCTACCAAACCGGATGGGTGGCTCGTGACTTTTGAACCGGATAAGGTGGATAGCATTCCTCCCTCCCAGATAAAGGAAATAAATGTGAAAATACGTCCGGCGGCTAAAGCCATAGCCGGAGATTATGTCGTCACTCTTCGGGCTAACGCGGACCAGGCCAATGCAAGTATGGATTTGAGGGTAACGGCCGCTGCCACTGCCGCCTGGGGATGGATCGGCCTCGGCATAGTGGTCATCGTTCTCGCGGGCCTTGCCGGAATTTTCATCCGGGTGGGAAGGCGTTAATCGAAGAGTCGTTATGGCCACGATAGTTGAAACTAAAAACCTGACCAAGGCCTACGGAGGCCTGATAGCCGTAAACAAGCTCTCCATAAAGGTAGAGGAAGGAGAAATATTCGGTTTCCTCGGCCCGAACGGAGCAGGAAAAACCACCACAATCCTCATGCTTCTGGGTCTCACCGAACCGACATCCGGGTCCGCCGTGGTCTGCGGTTTTAACCCCACCAGAGAACCCATCAAGGTAAAGCAAATAGTAGGCTATTTGCCGGAACATACCGGTTTTTACGAAGAACTCAGCGCACTCGATAACCTGTGGTATACCGCCCGCCTGAACGGCATCCGGACGGAAGAGGCGCAAAAGCGGATAGAGGAGTCGCTCCAACTCGTGGAGCTTCGCGACGTCGCCAACAGAAAAGTTGAGACATTCTCCCGCGGCATGAAACAGCGTCTCGGCGTAGCCGACGTCCTGATTAAGAAGCCGAAGGTTTTCATAATGGATGAGCCCACCACGGGCATAGACCCGGACGGCGTCCACAAGATGCTGGATTTGATTGTCAGCCTTAGCAGGGAACACAAGATAACCGTAGTCCTGTCATCCCATCTTTTGCAGCAGGTGCAGCGTATTTGCGACCGCGTTGCCATCCTGGTCAGGGGACGGATGGTAGCCATGGGAGCGGTGGACAGCCTGGGAAAGGAAATCCGGGGCAGGGACAAATATATATTTGAACTGCAGCTCGCCGAAACTCAGCCTGCGATCCTGGATGCCATTAAGACCATTGACGGAGTTACCGGAATCGAGAAATCCGGCGACCTCACCCTTATCAGGAGTGTTGCTGATGTACGGCCACAGATTGCCCGCAAGGTCTTTGAAATGAATGGTTCGCTCCTGCACCTGAAAGCACAGGACTACGCGCTGGATGAAATCTACATGAAGTATTTCAGGGGGGCCGCATAAGATGACCGGGTTAGCTGCTGTATACTGGAAAGAGTTGGCGGACCACTTTAGCAGCCGCCGTTTCCTCTTCATCATAGGGCTTATCTTCCTGGCCGGGTTGTCTGCCACCTACGTCGCCGCCCTCTCTATTCGCCAGGAACTGGCTGACAACCCTGAACAGCCGTTTGTTTTCTTGCGGCTCTTCACAGTTTCGGGAGGAGTTCTCCCGCCATTCCTTGCTTTCATCGGCTTTTTCGGCCCGTTGATAGGCGTAATTCTGGGATTCGATGCCATAAACAGGGAGCAGGCCGGCGGGACCCTTAGCCGCGTGCTTTCTCAACCCGTGTACAGAGACGCCGTCATCAACGGCAAGTTTCTCGCGGGATTAACCACCATCGCCATCATGTTCGCAGGAATGGCTCTGGTGATAGCCGGTTCAGGTTTAAGGCTTTTAGGAACACCTCCAACCATTGAAGAAATCTGGAGAATAGGGATATTTGTGGGACTCAGCATAATCTACGTAGCCTTCTGGATGAGCATAGCCATACTCTTCTCGATTTTCCTGCGCCGCACATCAACGTCCGCCCTTGCAGGCATCGCTATCTGGCTTTTCTTTGCTTTTTTCATGCCCATTATCTCGGGAGTCCTGGCGGACACGATAGTCCCGTTGGGGCAGCAACCGGCTCCCGAATTAATGGTCAAACACGATAATACCGACCTCTGGATTTCGAGGATTTCGCCTGCCCACCTTTACAATGAGGCTACCGTAATAGACCTGGCTCCGACAGCGCGAAACCTGGGGCCGGTTCTCATAACGCAGGTGCAGGGACTGATACCAACGCCCCTGTCACTGGGTCAAAGCCTGCTGATAATATGGCCGCACATTGTGGGGCTCATAGCCCTGACTGCCATTGGTTTTGCCATTTCCTATCTCAAGTTCATGAAGCAGGAAATAAGAGTACCTTAACCTCCCGGTTTCAGGGCTCCCAGAGCGGGCATAATAATCCAGAAAAGCACCAGTACCGCTCCAATCACTATCATCATGATCCATGTAGTGCGGCTCTGGGCCTTTCTCCGGGCGGCTACGGTCTTCTCACACTCCGGGGAGCAGAAGTCCTTTCCCATCTCTATGGATTTTCCGCAGACCAGACAGTGCTTGTGCTGTGGCAATGATAATTTATCCATTCTATCCAGTTCCTTTTCAGACTTTTTTTGTTCCCCGCTCCGGCTTCGCCTGCGAGTCAACCGCCTCTTTGAAGAGACGGGCCTTTTCTGACAGATAACCCTCCGCGTCCTTTTGAAACAGGACAAATTCGCGCAGTACCAGCTCTCCAAAGGGGGTGAGCCTTGCCTTCCCTCCCCCTCTTCCTCCCGTGCTGGTCTCCACCAGCGGCTTGCTAAAGGAGTCGTTCATGCTATCAACGAGATGCCAGGCGGTCCTGTACGACATATGGATGGTTCTGGCGGCCGCGGCAATTGAGCCGCGTTCTCCTATGCTTTTGAGCAACTGAGCTCTTCCTTCACCCATTATTACACGGTTTTTGGGGTCGGTAAGCCAGAGCTTCGCCCTTCCTTTTACCTCTTCCATCTGTCAGATTTGCCGTAATTATATTTGCATCACGGCGAAAAAGTCCAGCAGGCGCGTGCGTCTGCCAGGCGGTCCATGAGCCGGTTCGACCCTGGGGGCTGGATACAGGCACTGCTTGACAGCGATAGGCGACTTGCGATACATTTGGTCAGTTTCGAAAAATTAAGAAGGGGAGCTAATATGGCTAAATCAAGTATTCCCACAATCCAGGGAGATGTACTTGTTATCGGCGGCGGCCTTGCCGGGTGTTGGGCTGCCTGCCAGGCTTTGGCTTCCGGCAGCAAAGTCATTCTTGTGGACAGGGGAAAGGTATCCAGAAGCGGCAAAAGCAGCTTCTCAGGCGCCAGCATTCTGTGTCCCGTACCCTCGGATGACCTGGACGTATGGCACCAGGAGATGGCCAGCAGGGGCGACTGGGTAAGCGACCAGGACTGGATTACCATAATTCTCCAGGAAATTCCTTCCAGAATCAAGGATATGGAAGCAATGGGAATAGAATTCGAAAGAGATAAGAAAGGGCAGCTTATCCGCTCGGTCGGACTCGCCCATAAAATCACCAGGGTCACGAACCTGAACAGCTTCCACATGATTGAGACACTGAAGAAGCGCCTGCTGGAAAAGGGTGCGAAGCTGGTCGAAAAGACCATGATAACCGGGCTGCTCACCTCCGACGGAGCCTTTCCCACCGGTGACCGCGTCTGCGGGGCCGTGGGCTTCAATATTAATAACGGGACTCCAGTGGTCATCAATGCCGGTGCGACAGTTGTCGCAACGGGAGCCACGGGACTCTTCGACCAGAGCGGCGACGGCATAGCCCAGGCCTTCCGGGCCGGGGCCGAGATAATGAACATCGAGTTCGGACGCATGTGGAGCGTCGGCTTCTCCGGAAAATACGGAGGAATACACCTGAACACCTGGCAGAGGCTCGGCATGTACCTCCGCAACGCCAGGGGTGAGAGGTTCATGCAAAGGTATGAGCCGGAACAAATGGAGAGGGCAGATAGAAAACAGCTGGGGCCGGCCATAGCTTCCGAATATCTGGCAGGGAGAGGCCCGGTGTATGCGGACGTAACCCACATCGGCAAAGAAAACCTCAACATCCTGAGGAATCTCTTCACTACGAGAGACCAGATAAGAGCAATGGAACGCGACGGCCTTGATCTCAGCAAGGATAAGATACAGGTCACCACCACGACCGGCCGCATTGACATTGACAGGGGAGGCATAAGACACAACCAGTATTGTGAGACGGCTGTGCCGGGCCTCTACGTGTCCGGAGAAGCCGGCGGCTACCCGGCCCACGGCACATACTCCGTAGGAGGAGTCAACCTTGCCACCTGCTGCGTGGAGGGATACCGCTCCGGAGAATTTAGCGCCCGCTATGCCAGAGAGATGGGCCGCTCCCCTCTGAACAACAAGCAAGCGGACCTTCTGCTCAGCAAGATTCCCCTTCCGCTCAAGAACAAAAAGGGGCGGAGTCCCGATGACATCATGGATGAGTTCTCATCACTCATCAGCGCCGCGGATATCTCCATCTTCCGTACCGGGAAAAGCCTCAAGCGAGCGCTGAAGGGCGTCAGGAAATTGCAGAAGGAAACCCCCGATATCAAGGCAAAAGACTGGATAGACGTAATGAAAGCGCATAAAATGGAGAACCTTCTTCTTTGCGCTGAGATTATTTTCGAGGTTGAACTGCTCAGAGAAGAGAGCCGTGGCTCTCACATACGCATTGACCGCCCCTACCGGGATAACGCCAACTGGCTCAAGTGGGTCATACCAAGCATGAACGAGAAGAACAAGATAGTTTTGCGTACGGAGTCCGTGCCGATCTACAGATACCCCGCAAGGCCGGAAAAGTATGAGAAAGAACCCTTCTCCATGCCGCTTCCCAAATTCAAGAAATAGCAGGAGAAAGAAACATGTCCCAAAAAGAGATTCAGCGGGGAGCAGAAGCTGAGATACCAACGCTGATCAATACAATTTACGAAGAGAAACTCAGGTTCTATCCCCGGGAAAAGGAACAAAACCTCCGGGGAAGAAAGCTCATCAAGGGAAAGGAGATACCTTTCAAACTCAGCCGGCAGGGCATATCACGATGGTACGTGACGGATGTTCCCCCGACTCCCCCGGACGCCGTCCATTACAACTGGTCTCTTTTTGTACAGCAGATACCGGGCGGGGCCCGTTCCGGCCGCCATGTGCACCAGGGAGGGCTCAATATCTTCATCCTGAAAGGACAGGGATACACAGTGGTTAACGGAGTCAGGCACGATTGGAGCGCCGGCGATCTCGTGGTATTGCCGATAATAAAGGGTGGAGTGGAACACCAGCATTTCAATCCCACCGACAAACCTTACCGGTGGCTGGCCTTGATATATAATCCGTACTACAAGATCATGGGAAAGACATTTGAACAGAGAGAAGCAAGCCCGTTCTGGAAGGAGCCTCCGGCTAAGCAGTAGGGGCAATTCATGAATTGCCCCTGCATACGAGCCGGACAAACAAGAATAAGCATATCTAAGGAGAAAATACCAATGGTAGAGAGAGAATCGCAGAAAGAGAAAGAAGCCGAGTTGCCCGTCCCTGTAGACCCCGATTACAATGTGCCTATAGAGCTGGCAAAGAAAATAAGGGAACTCGCCTACCACGGCAAGAAACTGATTAAAGGCAAGGAAATACCATTCACCCTTAACCGCCAGGCAATTCACCGCATGTATTCCATGGACTGGGCGAAGGGCCTCACCAATACCAACTGGACCTGCTTTATCCACGAGATAAGGACTCATTCCGGCAAGCATACTCACCAGGGCGGGCTGACCCTCTTCGTTCTGCAGGGCAAAGGGTACACTACGGTAGACGGCCGCCGTTTCGACTGGGGAGCGGGAGACCTCATATGCCTGCCTATCAAGAAAGGGGGCACGGAGCACCAGCATTTCAATGTTGATAACAAACCGTCCCGCTGGTTGGCTTTCATCTACAGCCCATTTCACGAGATAATGGGCCGCCAGTACGACATGAAGCAAAATAACCCGTTCTGGAAAGAAGAGGGAAAAGTAAAGGTCCAGTAGGGAGCAGAAAGGAGCAAATACCGATGGTAGAGAAAGAAATCCAGAGAGAAAAAGAAGTTGAAGCGGGAGTCCCTGTGGACCCCGACTATAACACGCCTATAAGAATCGCCAAAGAACAAACCGACAATGCCAGGTACGGCAAGAAGCTCATCAAGGGGAAATCCATACCCTTTCTGTTGAGCCGCATGGCCATCCACCGGGTATATTCCAGGGACTGGATCAAGGGTCTGACAAACACCAACTGGAACATCTTCATTCACGAGGTAAGAAGCCAGTCCGGCAAGCATGTTCACCAGGGCGGACTTACTCTTTTTGTTATCAAGGGCAAAGGTTACACCGTAGTTGATGGCCGCCGCTTCGACTGGGGAGCGGGAGATCTCATCTGCTTGCCCGTCAAGCAGGGCGGAGTCGAGCACCAGCACTTCAATGCTGATAACAAGCCGTCCCGCTGGCTGGCTTTCATTTACAACCCATATCATAAAATGATAGGCAGACAGTACAACCAGAAGGAGGCCAACCCCTACTGGAAGGAGCCTCCGCAAGGGTAAGCAGGCAGTAGGCAGAAGACAGCAAACGATATGTTTCCGATTCATGGGAGTAGTGGAATAGATGGTTGAAAAACAGGCCGGCAAAGAAAGGGAAGCCGAATCGGCTCCTCTCAACACCTATGATGAAAAGCTGAAAGACGTTGTTCTGGAAAAGGAACGCGTAAGGACAAGCAAGAAGCTTCTTAAGGGAAGCCAGATACCCTTTACGGTCAGCCGTCAGGGCATAGTGAGGAGCTACGCTGACCACAAGCGGCCCGGCATAGCCCTCGATCAGTGGTGGCTCTTCGTGCACGAGATAAGGCAACATTCAGGAAAGCATGTTCACCAGGGCGGACTGACGCTCTTTGTGTTAAACGGAAAGGGTTACACAGTTGTGGATGGCAAACGCTACGACTGGGGTATAGGAGACCTCATCTGCCTGACCATCAAGAAGGGCGGGGTAGAGCACCAGCATTTCAACATGGACGACAAGCCGTCCCGCTGGCTGGCCTTTATGTATTACCCCCTGAACAAAGCCGTGGGATGGTGGATGGAGCAGAGGGAAAACTTCTCTCAGTGGAAGGATAAATAGCCTGCTATTCGGTAGCCTTTTCGATTATCAGGCGGAACTGGTCCCCATCCGGCTTCACGGTGATGAGCTTATGCCCGTCGTCCTTTACGCTCCGGGGAACATTGCGGATTGGTTCCCCATCATCCAGAAGCACTTCCAGCCTCTGCCCTATTTCCATTTCCTCAAGAACCAGTTTCGCGTGAACCCAGTTCGTGGGGCACGCCACGCCGCTCAGATCCAAAAAACGGTCAGCCTGCATCGGAGGCTTTGACATTTCTTTATTCATTATTCGCTGTCCCAGGTATGTAAAACGCGGTATTTAACCCCTTCCGGCCGGGAACCTTCACGGTCCCATTTGTGCGCCGTCTTGTATTTATCCCCCAGGACTTCTTTCCTGAATTTGTTCAGTCCCAGCCGGTCTATAGCCGTCCCCAACCTCTCTCCCCTCTTTGCGTTCGTCTTGTACCAGGTTGAGACCTTCTCGATGAGCTCGAATGTATCCTCATCGGAGACAAAATCCGCCACTCTGTTTGCCCAGCGGGGAAAGCGTCCGTGCTTGCCGCCCACATAGACCGCGTGTCCAGCTCTCTTTGTTTTCATAGCCAGTGTGGGGCAGCAATAGATGCATTCGCCGCAATAGACGCATTTCGAATCATCCCTCACCGGCAAATTGGTTTTCTCATCCATGACAAGGCAGTCTCCGCCTCTGGAGGTGCAAAGGCGCGCACACAGGGTGCAGCCATTACAGAGGCCCGCGTCAAGCTCCGGCTCCACCATGCCGTGAAAACCGATGTCGTTCTCCTGCGGGTTCGGACACCCGATGGGGCACCCCGAATAAGCCACTTTGAACTTGGCGGGCATCTCACGTCCGAAGAACATCTTGTCTGCCTGCGCCGCAAGCCCGGGGGCGTCAACGACGCCATAGGGGTTTACTTTGCAGCCTTGACAGGCCGTCATGGCTCTTATCTTGGGGCCGCAGTTGGCCATGGTCAACCCCGCGGCGTCCAGGTCCTTATAGAACTCGCTTACCCTGGAAACATCGAGGCCGGTAATCTCCAGAGACTGCTGAAACGTAAGGTGCAGATAACCGCGGCCGTATTTCCTGGACAGCTCAGCGGCCTTCAAAAGCTTGTCGGCCTCTATGTTGCCGCCATAGACATGAATCCGCGCCACAAACGTATCCTTCTCAGGTTGCTTGATGAAGCCGCCCGACTTCATCTGGCGCACATCCATTTTCATTTCATCAGTTGACACATCGCTCTCCCGTTAATATCTATTTGTAGACTAAATAAATCTACTTTATGTATGATTATATTCTAAACTTTCTGAGATTTTTGTCAACCTGAGAAGAGAAATGCCCCGGCAGACCCCACCCGTGTTTGACATCGCCTTCCGCGAAAAGTTAAACTACTCCCATCCCGCTGCTCACCAGAGTTAATTTGCCTTTAGGGGAGGTAAAACTTTTTGAACCAACGATAGCTCTGTTGTCCTATGGTTTCCGCATGGCATCCGCGTCTAGCGATTTCACCAAACATAAGGAGAGAGAAATGTGGTACGGCAACAAGTTTTTGACAGTGTTCTCGATGAGTATGCTGGTTTTTTCCTTCATAGCATGCTCCCCGAGGCAAACGGCGGCGCCTGAGCCCGCAGTAAGACAGCAGCCGGCGGAAAAGGCTCCTGTGAAGGCAGGCTGGGAAGCTGAATGGGAGCAAGTCCAGAAGGACGCCAGAAAAGAGGGCAAGGTCGTTCTTTACGCCATCGTTGGGGCTGACATCAGAGACGCCCTAGCGACGGCTATGAAGAAATATGGAATTGAATTGGAGAGCATGGGGGGCAGGGGCAATGAGATCGCGGAAAAAGTGATACGGGAGAGAAAAGCGGGGATTTACACCGCGGATATGTATATATCCGGAATCACCAGCCTGCTGACACAGATAAAGCCGGCCGGAGCGATGGCTCCAATAGAGCCTCTCCTGATACTGCCCGATGCCAAAGACCCGAAGAACTGGTACAAAGGGCAAATCCCTTACTCCGATAAGGATAAGACTGTCCTGGCGTTCGCGGCATACCCTAACGGCGATTTCCATGTGAACACGAATGTCGTCAAGCCCGGAGACCTGAAATCCATGATGGACCTTCTTAATCCTAAATGGGAGGGAAAAATCATTATGGATGACCCTACGGTCGCCGGTAGGGGAAACAACGTGGTAGCGGCATACACCATCAGGCTTGGAGAAGACTACATCAGGCAGCTGGCAAAGCAGAAGCCAGTTGTGACAAGAGACAGAAGGCAGGCCATTGACTGGGTGGTCAAAGGGAGCCATCCCATAGGCATAGGCATCTATCCTGACGCTTTCGCGGAGTATCAACGCGCCGGCGCTCCCATCGGCAGCATCCTCTTTAACGAAGCGGCCTTCCTGGATGCCGGAGCCGGCTTTGTCACCTACTTCGATAAGGCCCCTCATCCCAATGCCGCGAGAGTTCTGTTCAACTGGCTTTTGTCAAAAGAGGGGCAACTAACATGGAGCAAGCTGGCCAATGCCCAGAGCGCCCGCCTGGATGTTCCGACGGATCACCTGAATGTAGAAGGGGTGCATCTGAGAGAACCCGGCGTTGATTACCTCGAAGCAGCCAAGGAGAGCTGGGTGCTTGAACTGAAGCCGAAGGCCGAGAAGGGTTTTATGGAGACCTTCATGGCTCTCAGGAAATAGGAAAAACGTCCCTTATTTCTGATGTAATGGCCGCAGAGGGAGAGAAGATATACAAGTCCACCTGCCGCATGTGCCACGGCGTCTGCGGAGTGCTGGTGCATGTCAGGGACGGCAAGGTAGTAAAAATAACCGGCGACAGGGACAGGGCATCGAGCAACGGCTATATCTGTCCCAAAGCCACGGCTTCCATAGAATATATCTACCATCCCCAGCGTCTCCGCCAGCCCCTGAAAAGGCTGGGAGCGAAAGGTGAAAACCGATGGCAGCGGATAAGCTGGGATGAAGCCCTGGATACCATTGCCGCCCGGCTGACTCAGGTTAAACAGGATTACGGCGCTGAGGCGGTTCTGCTCGCCCGCGGCACGGGCAGACCCTACAGCGCGTTCAATCAAAGGTTCATGAATGCCTTCGGTTCCCCAAACCACTGGGGACACGGCCACATCTGCTACATCGGCCGGGTTATGGCGTCCAAAATGACATGCGGCCAGCTGCCGGTATCCGATTTGTACGGCTTTGGCGGAGTCTATCCCCGGTGCATTATCGTCTGGGGATGCAACATCGCGGAGACTCACGCTGCGGACGGCATGTGCGGCGGCCGGCTGGTCCAGACCCACCGCAACGGGGCGAAACTTATTGTGGTGGACCCCAGGCGCGTATCAATGGCGGCCAAAGCTGACATATGGGCCCAGGTAAGGCCAGGAACCGATGTGGCTCTGGCCATGGCCATGATAAACGTCATAATCGAAGAAGAGCTTTATGACAGGGAGTTCGTCGAAAAGTGTACCGTCGGCTTTGACCAGCTAAGGGAGAGAGCTAAGGATTTCACCCCTGAAAAGGCGGAGCAGTTGACCTGGGTCTCCGCCGGAACTATCCGGGATATGGCCCGCCTCTACGCCACTACAAAACCCGCCTGCATCCTGTGGGGAAACGGCGTGGACATGACTCCCAACGCGTTTCAAAATGCACGGGCGCTGCTGATTCTACGGGGGCTGACAGGTAATATAGACGCGCCAGGAGGCGACGTGTTCTGGGTCGCTCCCGAGGGCGTGAAACAGACCTCGCCCTTCATGTCGGCGGCCATAACCGCGCCCGAGGCCATGCCCCCGGAGCAGAACGCCAAAAGACTTCCCGGTGTGTGGCCCTCAAATTTCAACGACTCGGTGCTGGAAGGCAAGCCCTATCGAATCAGAGCCCTGCTCAACATCGGCACCAATCCTCTGGTCACGTCGAGCGATGTCCTCAGGCTGGAAGCCGCTCTGAGAAAAGTGGACTTCATGGCGGCGATTGACCTCTTTATGACGCCCACCACGCAGATGGCCGACATCGTATTGCCCGCTGCCAGCTGGCTGGAGCAGGATGACGTCGCGGACCTGCATTTCATCTGGTGCGTCCAGATACGACAGAAAATAGTCGAGATAGAAGAATGTCGGGACGACAAGAAGATTTTCATCGAACTGTCCCGCAGGCTGGGCCTGGAAAAGCATTTCCCCTGGCGGGACGTAAGGGAGTATTGCGACTGGGTTCTGAAAGACTCGGGGACTACCTTTGAGGAGCTGAAAGAGTCAGGAATCATCACCGGCAAAATGCGCTACAGGAAATACATCACGGAGGGCTTCGCCACTCCATCCAGAAAGTTTGAGCTGTATTCCTCAGTATTGAAAAAACGGGGGCAGGACCCTCTGCCCTCCTATATCGAGCCGCCGGAGAGCCCATACAGTACTCCGGATCTGGCGAAAGAATACCCCCTGATAATCATCACCGGCTGCAAAGTGCCGAACTTCTTCCACTCGGAATATCACCAGCTTGAATCCCTGCGCCGCCTGCACCCCGAGCCACTGGTGGAGATTAATCCGGAAACAGCGTTGAAACTCGGGATCAATGAAGGCGACTGGGTATGGGTGGAGTCGCCGCGGGCCAGAATCAGGCAAAAGGCTCATCTGACTGGTGGAATACATCCCCGGTATGTTCACTCACAGCACGCCTGGTGGTTTCCGGAGAGGGAACCGCCCGAATATGGCTACAAAGAGTGTAGTTCAAACCTGCTGCTGAATGCCAGGTCCTGCGATCCGGTTATCGGCGCGGAGCCCTGGAAAGGCTTCCTGTGCAAAGTTTACCCCTGCGGCCGCAAGAGCTGAACCGTTTCGTGCACCGGAATGTCGCCAGGCATCCGGCGCTCCTGACCTCTTTTCAGAGACAGCCTCTCATTGACACTTCTAGCTGGCCAGATTATAATCAATCGATAAAATCGCCCTATTTCTAACTAGGAGACAAAGTCATGCCAATGGCTCTTGAAGGAATCAAAGTCCTGGATTTGACCAAGCTTGGTCCTGGACCTTTTTGCACGATGATGCTGGCTGACCTGGGCGCCGACGTCATCAAAGTAGAGGCCCCGGTTGACCCCAACGCGCCTGCTTCCGCCGAGGACCAGATGGAAGCCGCCAACAAAGCCCTTAACCGCAACAAGAGAAGCATCGTGCTCAACCTCAAGAACGAGGAGGCGAAGGCAGTATTCTTCAAACTGGCCCAAAAAGCCGATGTGGTCGTGGAAGGGTTCAGGCCCGGCGTGGTGAAAAGGCTGGGCATAGACTACGAGGCGCTAAAAAAGATCAACCCGAAGATAGTTTACTGCTCCATCTCCGGCTACGGCCAGGATGGTCCTTACAAGCTCCTGCCGGGCCACGATTTGAACTATGTCGCTCTCACCGGCGCTCTGGCTGCCATGGGACCGGAGAAAGACGGCAAGTTCGGCGTTCCGTTGAATCTGGTGGCCGATTTCGGCGGTGGGACAATGCATTCGGTAGTGGGCATCCTGGCGGCGCTGGTCGCCCGGCAAAAGACGGGCGAGGGCCAGTACGTGGACACCGCCATAACGGACGCGGTGACTTCTTTGCTTACCTTTACCGCTGCCGACTACTTCGCCACCGGAGTTGTCCCGCGCCGTGGAGAGTCCCTGCTTACTGGCTACGTTGCGCCTTTCTATTCAATTTACGAGACCAGCGACAAAAAGCACGTTGCCATCGGCTGCGTGGAACCACATTTCTGGGCCAATCTCTGCAAGGCTGTCGGCAAGGAGGAGCTAATCCCCTTCCAGACAGCCGAAGGGAAGAAAAGAGAGGAAGTTTTCGCCGCCCTGAGGAAGGTATTCTTAACTAAGACCCGGAAGGAATGGTTCGAATTCCTGGCGACCAAAGACGTCCCGGTCGCTCCCGTAAACGACCTGGAGGAGGCCTTCAAGGACCCCCAGGTGTTGCATAGAAAGATGCTTCTGGAAAACAAAGACTCTCAGGGACAGCCAATAAAGCAGGTAGGTCCCGGCATTAAGCTCTCGGCGACGCCCGCCACCATACGCACCATGCCACCCTCTCCCGGACAGAACACCGCGGAGATATTGAAGGAGGTCGGATATAAGGAAAGCGATGTGGCGGGGCTGAAGCAAAAGGGCGCGGTGAGCTGAGGCAAAAATCGAAAGTAAAAGACTCAAAAATAACCAGGGAGTATTAAGGAGGGATCGACATGACAACAAAAGCTTACATATTGATTGAAACAGCTGTTGGCAAGACCCGGGATGCAGTGCTGGCTTTGCAAAAGGTGCCCGGTATCAAGACTGTTGATCCCGTGACGGGACCATATGATATTATCGCCATAGTGGAAGGCAAAGACCTGAACGCTGTAGGAGATATGGTGACGGTCAATATTCATCCCGTTTCCGGCGTCACACGCACTGTAACTTGCCTCGCGGTGCAACTGGGAAAATAGTCAGGAGATTCCTTGCCAGACCAGCCCCTTTATAACATCCGGTTTCAACCCGCGAATAAGAGCATCAAAGTTCCCGGGGGAACGCTCATAATAGACGCCGCCGCGATGGCGGGCGTAACCCTCGATACCCCCTGCGGAGGACAGGGCCGCTGCGGGCGATGCCTCGCCAGGGTTGAGAAATCCACCTCCGGCTCTTTTCCCGTCCAGGAAAATCCCCATCTCACCGCTCAGCAGAAATCCGAAGGCTGGATTCTCACTTGCCTGACAAAAGTTTCAGAAGACCTGACCCTGTTCATCCCGGCCCGCAAAGAGCGGGAAAAGATAGTGGTCCAGACCGCCGCCAGCCGGGTGGCACGGCCGATAGAATGCGAATGGGCCAGGTATCCCGAGGTGAGGCGGGTTTACCTTGAACTGCCCCGTCCGTCTCTGGAAGACAACGCCTCTGACCTGGAGAGACTCAAAACCGCTCTTCTCCACAAACACAATATCGAGAACATCAGCCTGGATGTCTCGTTATTGAGACAGCTTCCCAAGACTCTGCGTCAGGGCGATTGGGCAGTCACTGTTACCCTGGAGCACCTCTCCCGCATGGGAGAGAACCGCCTCATCCAGATCGTCCCCGGAAAGAAAACCGGCCCGCTTCTGGGACTGGCTGTGGATATCGGCACCACCAACGTGGTCATGCAGCTGGTGGATATCATCTCGGGCAAAATCCTGGGCCATGTTTCCACACGAAACGGCCAAGTCATAAAAGGCGAGGATGTCATATCCCGCATAGTCTACAGTGAGAAATCCGGTGGACTGGATGAACTTCAGAGACTTGTCGTTTCTACCATTAACACCCTGCTGCGGGAAGTGTGTGAGAAAGAGGGCGTTGATTCCGCGGACGTTCACGAGATGATAGTCGCCGGGAATACCACAATGGCCCATCTTTTCCTGGGAATCGAGTCAAAACAAATAAGATACGAGCCTTACGCTCCGGCAGCAATGTTCTTCCCCATAGTACAGGCCAGCGAGGTGGGAGTCCACATCAATCCAGGGGCGCCGGTGTATTGCGTGCCTGCCATAGCCGCCTATGTAGGCGGCGATATCACTTCCGGCGTTTTGAGCGCCTGTCTGTTCCAGAAAAAGAACCTTACACTGTTCCTGGACCTGGGCACAAATGGAGAGCTGGTGTTGAGCGCATCCGACTGGATGACCACCTGCGCCTGCAGCGCAGGCCCAGCCTTTGAAGGAGCCGGAGTCCGAAGCGGAATGAGGGCCATTACCGGGGCTATCCAGGAAGTCAGGATAAATTCAAAGACTCTAGCGCCAACTATAGTAACCATAGATGATGCGCCGCCCGCGGGCATCTGCGGCTCAGGCCTCATATCCGCAGTAGCTGAAATGCTTCTTACGGGAGTCATTAACCGGTCAGGCAAGATAAACAAGGACCTGGCTGCCCGCAAGATGGACAACGGCTCGCGCGTGCGGGAAGGCGAACACGGAATGGAGTACGTCCTGGCCTGGGCGCGCGAGACAGGGGTAGGCGAAGACATAGTGCTCAGCGACGTGGATATTAATAACATCGTGCGGGCTAAAGCCGCCATATTCGCCGGAATAGCCACCATGGCGCGGTTGGTCGGAATATCTCTGGAAAGCGTGGAAGAAGTATTGATTGGGGGAGCTTTCGGGCAGCACATAAACGTGGAGCAGGCCATACAGATCGGCCTTCTGCCGGACCTTCCCTGGGAGAAATACAAGTTTCTGGGCAATACTTCTTTGCACGGCGCCTGCAACATGCTCCTTTCGAAGCAGGCCCGCCTCCAGTCAGAAGATATTGCCCGTAAAATGACCTACCTGGAGCTTGTCGCCGATAACAGCTTTATGAACGAGCTTACCGCCGCCCTCTTCCTGCCCCATACCGACATGAGCCTGTTCCCCTCGATGAAAGGCTTACTTGAGTAGCAGGCATTTGCCTTTGCTGGACGAGGCTTTTCATCCCCGTTCAGCCGCCTTCATAGGCGTATCAGTCCAGGAGGAAAGCTGGGTCAACAAGAACTTCTTCCGGGCCATCCTTGATTTCGGCTTCCCCGGGCCTGTTTATCCCATCAATCCCAGGGGCGGTGAGCTAAAAGGACTCAAAGTCTATCGTTCGCTGAAAGAAGTGCCGGGACCGGTGGACTTCGCCCTGTGCTCATTGCCTTCCTCCCTGGCAAGGCAGTGTCTCCTCGACTGCATAGAAAAAGGTGTGAAACTGCTGGCCTTCTACACCGCCGGGTTCAGCGAGAAGGATGAAGAGGGCGCAGCCGTGGAGAGGGAATTCGCGGCTATGGCAAGGGCCGCCGGCATGCGTGTCCTGGGGCCCAACTGCATGGGACTGTATTATCCAAAACATCGCTTTTCTTACTCGCCATTCTTCCCGCGCGACCCGGGAGACGCAAGCTATCTGAGCCAGAGCGGCGGCAACTCTGCCGAGCTGGTAGAGATGGTGGCTTACCGCGGGGTGCGGTTCAGCAAGGTCATCAGCTACGGAAACGCAATTGATGTAAACGAGACGGACCTCCTGGAATATTACGGAGGCGATGACGAGACGCGGATAATACTGGCTTACATCGAAGGAATCCGCTCGCGGAACTTCTTCCCCACGCTGAGACAGGCTGCTTCACGCAAACCAGTCATCTTATCAAAGGGCGGCCAGACCTCCACGGGCGCCCGGGCCACGATAAGCCACACCGGTTCCATAGCAGGCGATTACAGGCTGTGGCCTGTCCTCTGCCGTCAGGCGGGAGCCATCACCGTGGAAAACATCCAGGAGATGGCGGACCTATTGGTAGCTTTCTACCATTTGCCTCCTTTGCACAGGGGAAACATAGGGGTGGTGGGAATCGGGGGAGGAGCCAGCGTACAGGCTGCGGATTCCTGCGAGAAAGCCGGACTCACCGTACCGCCATATCCGGAGGAGACACAGAGACAGCTTCGGGCTTTTATCACACAGGCCGGAACATCCGTCAAGAATCCGCTGGATTCCTCGGTTGCCGTCATCTGGCACGCTCCCACCATGTTCAGGACTTTGCAGGTAGTGGCCTCTTGCCCGGATATTGACCTACTTCTGCTCCAGCCGCCGGTCCAGCTTGGCCTTCATCACCTGGGCGAGGAAACGTTGCAGGAAGCGCTGGATGCGGTAGTCCAGGCAAAGAAGGTGATAGCCAAGCCCATAGTAGTGGTCCTGCGCCACAGCGCCTCCCCGGAGACAAGCCAGACTTTCTTCAATCTGCAGCAGAAGCTCGTGGACGCCGGCATGCCCGTATATCCCGACCTGCACCGCGCCGCCTGGTCGCTGGGTAAATTCCACCAGTACCATAAGAACAGGTAACGGTACCTTTATTGACAATGGGGCTGCTGGTAGTATATTCTGCTAAGCGCTCACTGTTCCATTGAACAACGCCGGAAGCAAGTCTGCGAGGTCAACGATGGCTGATTTTGTCTATGTAGGAAAAAGCTTGCCTCTCAAGGACAGCAGGGACAAGGTCGCGGGCCGTTCTCTTTACACCAATGATTTTCACTTGCCCAATATGCTTTGCGGCAAAATCCTGCACAGCCCCGTGAGCCACGCCCGAATAGCGAACATAGACAAGTCGAGGGCGCTCAAGTATCCCGGCGTCAAAGCCGTCATTACGGCGGACGACTCGCCCTGTATCAGGGTCGGGCACCGAATCCAGGACCGCACAGTTCTGGCCTGGAAGAAAGTCCGCTACTCGGGCGAGCCTGTGGCCGCGGTGGCAGCCATAGACGAGGAGACAGCGCAGGAGGCGCTCGAGCTGATTCGCGTCGAATATGAAGATCTTCCCGCCGTTTTCGACCCCGTATCGGCCATGAACCCTGAAAGCCCCCTCGTCCACGAAGAAAAGGACACTTATGAACCCGTCCCTAATACCCCGCCGGTCATGAAAGGCAAAGGTAACATACTGGAACAGCACATCCTGGTGGTGGGTAACCCGGAGCAAGCGCTCAGGGATGCCGACTTCGTTTACCACAGCACTTACCGCACCCGGGCGGTGCATTCCGGCTTCATAGAGCCTCACGCGGTGGTCGCGGATGTGGACTCTTCCGGAAGAGCAACGGTCTGGTGCAGCACCAAAACTCCCTACACGGTTCGCAGCCAGACCGCAAAATTCCTGCGTTTCCCCGCTGAAAAGCTGAGGGTCATCGCTCCCGCGGTGGGCGGAGACTTCGGGGGCAAGGGCTCAGCCAATATCGAGCCCATATGCCTGCTGCTGGCGCTGAAGGCCGGGCTGCCGGTAAAGCTGGTACTGGGACAGGACGAGGAATTGGTCTGCACCTTCATGCGGGATGCCTCCCTCATCGACCTGACCGTGGGGGCGAAAAGGGATGGGACGCTGCTGGTAATAAAAGGGCAGATGATTATTGACAGCGGCGCGTACTGCGACCATGTGGTGGGTCTCAGCCCCGGAGACCTCGCCGGCGGCTACCGCGTTCCGAATATCAACATTGCCAACTATGCGGTCTACACCAACAACACGCCCCGCGGGCATGTGCGGGCGCCCAGGGCGCCTCAACCAATCTTCGCGATAGAATCTCACATGGATATGCTGGCGAAAAAGCTGGGCGTGGACCCAGTGGAGTTCCGCCTGAGAAATGCTGTTGAAGAGGGGGACAGGTTGCCCGAGGGACACGCGACCCTTGGCCCGGTTGGTTTCAAACCCACTTTACAGGCCGCGGCAGCCTATTTGAAGGAGCACAAAAAGGACAAACAGCCAAACCACGGATGGGGGGTGGCCTGCGGCAAGTGGGGTGTATTCAACCCTCCCCCGATTTGCACCGCCTGGGTCAAGGTCAACCCGGATGCCAGCGCCACGCTCATAACGGGAGCCACCGATCCCGGGGGCGGCCTGTACGGGGCGATGGCGCAGATTGTGGCGGAGGTACTCTCCATCCCCTATGAGTGCGTCAATGTAATCGCGGCCGACACGGAAATCACGCCCTTTGAAATGGGCACGGGCGGCAGCTTCTCCACTTACAGGATAGGCACATCGGTGAAACTCGCTGCCGAGGACGCAAGGAGAAAGATTCTGCAACAGGCCTCTTTGAGGCTGGAAGCGCCTCCGGAAGCGCTTGATTTGAAGGCCGGCCGCATATTCATAAAGACTATGCCGGAGCGGGGTTTGCCTCTGGTCGCCGTCACCGGAGCTTCAGCGGTCTCGCCGGGAGGGCAGGTAATCGGGACGGGGGACCAGGCGAGGGCCTCGTTTTTATCCGGCAGGATGGCGAACATGGGAGTAATCGACACGGCTTCCTATTCCACACACGTTGCCCAGGTGGAAGTCGACCCGGAGACCGGCAACGTGAAAGTGTTGAACTACTTCGCCGCGCATGACGCTGGTTTCGCGATTAACCCCGATAATGTCAAGAAGCAAATCGAGGGCGGGGTGGTGTTCGGCATGGGCTATGCCATGACCGAGGAGGTTAAGCTGGAGCAGGGCCGGACCCTGAATACGACATTCACCGACTATAAGTTGCCCCTCATAACAATGGTCCCGCCGGTGGAACCCGCCATCATAGAGGTGCCTACGAAGTTCGGACCTTACGGCGCGAGAGGAGTCGGCGAGCCCCCCAGCATCCCTGTAGCTCCCGCGATAGCCAACGCCATCTACGATGCCCTGGGAGTCAGGATCACGGAGCTGCCTATGACGCCGGAGAGAGTCTTCGCCCGTATCAAAGAAACCGGAATGACAAAGCTTTGACCTTTGATTTTTGACTTTTGAGGTAATGTGGTGTCTGACTTCACTTACATAGGAAAGAGCCTCCCTGTCATCGGGGGCAGAGAGAAGGTCGAGGGCAGGGCCGTTTATGCCGGTGACCTCAATCTGCCGAACATGCTGCACGGGAAGGTGCTCCACAGCCCGTTCAGTCATGCCCGGATTCTTAACATTGACACTTCAAAGGCGCTGAAGCATCCGGGAGTCAAAGCGGTGGTCACATCGGCGGACGCGCCCGGATTCAAGACAGGGCGCTATTACAAAGACAGGCCCATCCTGGCTACAGGCGAGGTACACTTTGTCGGGGACCCGGTGGCCGCCGTGGCTGCTGTGGATGAGCAGACAGCTCTGGAAGCGCTCGATTTGATACGCGTGGAGTACGAGGAGCTTCCGGCGGTCTACGATTCATTGCTGGCCATGAAACCGGAAAGCCCGCTCGTCCACCACGATATGGACACCTTTGAGCCCAAACCGCCCAGGCGAATCAGCCGCGGAAACATCCTGGACCAAGTCTCCATAAAAGAAGGGGACGCGGCAAAGGCTCTTGGCGCGTCCTATCTGGTACATCATGACACTTACCGCACCAGGGCGCCCAGCATCCCGGCTACATAGAGCCTACCGCCATCGTGGCGGATACCGATGCTTCAGGAAAGGCTACCCTCTGGTGCAGCACCAAGTCTGTCCATGTAATCCGGGATGATGTATCGCGACTGCTGGCCATTCCGCTCTCCGGAATCAGGGTCATCGCGCCTACCGTCGGCGGCGATTTCGGAGGGAAGGGCGGGATAACGATTCAACCCATTTGCCTTCTTCTGGCCATGAAAGCGAAGCTGCCTGTCAGGATGGTCCTGGACCGGCGCGAGGAGTTCATGTGCGCCTTTGCCAGGGAGGCCACCGTCAGCGAGCTTACCGTGGGAGCGAAAAAGGACGGCACCCTCACCACCATAAAGGGTCACATTATCTTCGAGACAGGCGCCTACTGCGATACCGTAACGAGAGTATCTCCCGGCAATCTGCTGGGACCGTACCGTTATCCCAGCGTGGACGTGACCGCCTACCTGGTCTATACGAATAACACTCCCCGGGGACAGGTCAGGGCCCCCAGGTTTCCCGCGCCCATCTTCGCCGCGGAATCACATCTCGACATGGTGGCGCATAAACTGGGGATGGACCCCCTGGAATTCCGGCTTAAGAACGCCGCTGACGAAGGGCACAGGATGCCCGGAGGCCATGACCACATCGGCGCCACGGGTTTCAGGGAAACGGTCAAGGAGGCTCAGGGATATCTCAAACAGCAGAGGGTCGGCAGGGAGAAGAACCACGGATGGGGCATTTCCTGCGCCCAGTGGGGAGCGCATTCCTGGACTTCCGTGAGCCAGCCCAGCAGCGCTTGGGTGAAGCTGAACGTGGACGGGAGTGCCACGCTTATCAGCGGCGTCACCGACCAGGGAGGCGGACAGCTCGGTATGCTGGCCCAGATTGTGTCGGAAGTCCTTTCCATACCCTTTGAATCCATCAGTGTGGTGAGCGCCGATACGGAAACCACTCCTTTTGAGCAGGGTACGGGAGGCAGCAACACTACATACAGAGTGGGGAACTCGGTCAAGTGGGCGGCGGAGGATGCCAGAGGCAAGGTGTTACAACTCGCCTCGGCAAAACTCGAGGCCCCTCCTGATGTCCTGGAGATGAAGGACGGGAACGTGTTTATCAGGGGAAGGCCGGAAAGGGTCCTTTCTCTGGCGTCGGTAGCCGCCGAAGCCATGAGTTCACCTTCAGGGCCTATAATCGGCACGGGCGAGAAACAGAGGGAGAAGCTTGTTGCCGCCCAGGCGGAGCGAAAAGGAGAGATAGACAGGGGCGCCTGCGCCACGCACGTGGCGGAAGTAGAAGTTGACCCCGAGACGGGCCAGGTAAAGGTACTGAAATACTTTGCCGTTCATGACGCCGGGCGCGCCATACATCCTGAAAACGTGAGAAAACAGATAGAGGGCGGGGTTACTTTCGGGCTGGGCTATGCCCTGACCGAGGAAACTAAGCTGGACAAGGGCAAGACGCTGAGCGACAACTTCGGCGACTATAAACTTCCCGGAGTGACCACCGTGCCCGATATCGAAAGCTCAGTTATCGAGGTGCCTTCCCGGTTCGGACCCTTTGGGGCCAGGGGCGTGGGCGAACCCCCTAACGTGCTTGTGGCCCCTGCCATAGCCAACGCGGTCTATGATGCCGCGGGCATCAGAATCACCGAGCTTCCCATCACTCCCGAGAGAGTCTTCATAGCGCTGAAAAAGAAATCCAAGGTATAGGCATCCCACCTACACCCCTTTCTTATGTCACCCTGAGTCCGCCTCGGCGGACGAAGGGTCTTGCCGATGCATGGGAACTTCTGCCAGGAAATACTACGGAGGCGGAGGGATGAGCAGCTCGGCAGCCACATTCGCTTTCACCCAGTAGCCTTTGAAAGGACTGAGCTGGTCCGGCATTATGTACTGCCGGGATGACGGGGAATACTCATAGAAGACACTGTTTATCCACCCATTAGCCGCGGCGGTTGCCAGGTCCACTTCCTGCCCCTGATACCGCACACGCACCGAGCTTAGCGGCAAGACTGAGCTGAAGGGATAGCCTATCTGGTTCCATCCGGCCGCCAGAGGGATAGTGAAAGCTCCTCCAGTTCCCGTAGGGATTCCCTCGAAACTGACCGGGACATTCCCCGATACCTTGACCCAGTATCCCATTCCAGAGGACATGGAGGCTGAGGAGTTGTAGATGACGTAGGACCTGCTGTCCGTGTTGTAGTTGTAGATAATCACGGAAGGTCCCATCTCATCCAGTTGATAGCCAATCGTAGCCGGGGACGGGCTCAAAGGCAGCGCAATCATATTCCATCCATCGGACAAAGCGGTGGTGGCCGTGACGTTACCCTGGGAAATGGAGAAGGAAGCTGTCGCGTAAGGGCTGTCATTACCTGCTCCATCCGTGGCTCTCACTCTCCAGTGATATGTACCCTGGAGAAAGGGGCCAGTGGTATATGTGGTGGTGGCAATGCCGACCTGGTCTACCAGGGCGCTTGAGAAACTGGCAATGGTTGCCACCTGCATACTGTAGCTCACTCCGGAGATGTCGGACACCGCTCCCCAGGCAAAGGTGGGACTCGCGGTGCTGATTGTGCCTCCAGCAGAGGGCGTCGAGAGGGAGGGCGCAGCCGGAGACGCTGTGTCTATCTGGAAAGGACCAAGATGGCTGGCGCTGGCCCAGTTGCCAATGTTATCCACAGGCCTGATATGGAAATACCAGTTGCCGGAAGGCGCCAGCGTGGCCGAAGCCGTGGCAGTTACTGTAGCAACATTCTTGATTGCATCCGGGGTTGTTCCGGCATTCTGGTCCCAAAGGACGGAGTATCCATCAAGGACGCCGCCGCTGTTGGCGGACGCGGCCGTCCAGGTAACCGTGACTATATTCACCTTAGACCAGGTACCGGTAGAGTGAGTGGGACTGGTGAGACTGCCCACGGGACCGGGGGCGCTACTGGCCCGGGCTAAAGCCGCCTGGACATTCAACATGCCATACCCTGTACTCGCATAGTATACGCCGTTGTTCCCCGCGGTCTGCTGCAAAATAGTTCGCACAGCCGCCGGGTTACCTCTTAAAGATGGTTTTGCCTGCAACAATAAGGCGGCGGCACCGGCAGCAACTGGAGAAGCCATGCTAGTGCCCTGCATTACATAATAGTCTGCTGGCCCGGAATTACCTGGGCCGATATTTAGGCCGTCATTGTCAATAATGCCCCCATCAGCACCTGAATTCAGAAGATACATATCTCTATCGCGCAGCGAAATGATGGCGCTGCCCGGAGCGATTATGTCAGGTTTGGGTGGAGCTCCAGTATCTACTCGGGGACCACGGGAACTGAAGGTCGCCAGGGTATTCAGAGTCTCGCTCGAGTAGCTATAAGATGAGCCTTTGTAGTTGGTCCACGGTTTCCGTGTGACATTCGCGCCAACAGCGATGGCGCCGTCGGCCAGTGCGGGGCTTCCGGTCGTATAGTTAGGATCAGGGCTCTGAAAAGTGACTTTTGCGCCTTCCGATGTCTGTCCCACGAAATAGATATGGAAGTCTTGAGTAGTAGGGGTAGTATTTACTACTTGTACTGAATAAGTAATATCACTGGTAGACGTGTAACTACCAGTTGCAATAGCCGATGGATAGTACGAAAGCTTGTGTTCTGTCCCTCGGGGACTTTCGTCCTGAGGGTACTGTATTGGCGTTGGCAAAAGGACTTGGGTAGGAGTCCGATATTCATATATCAAATATAGATTCTTGTTTATTCCAAGACCATCATACCAAACCAAATTAAATCCCAACTGCACATTGTTACCGTTTGAGCCTGTAATATTAATATGAATTGGCGGTGTAGCGACTGCCCCACCCGGCCCTGATGGTGCGGGTCCAACAGTGCCAGAATAATGCTGGTCATCATTCGCTTCATTTCCCGCGGCGGCGAAAACGACTGCACCTTTGCTGGAAGCCAAATCAACAGCCTGGTCAAGGGGGCCGGTCCCATCTTGGTGTTCTGTCGAGCCTCCCAAGCTCATGTTTATGATGTCCGCCCCGTAGACATCCACTGCATCCTGTATCGCCTTGATAAGTCCGGCGGAAGGAATAGCCCCGTCATCTCTGCCCACCTTTAAAAAGATTAGGTCCGCACCCCACGCCACGCCCCTGTATTTGCCGTCGGTTGAGTTAGTTCCCCTGCCAAGGACACTTCCCGCTACATGCGTGCCATGCCCGGTAACAGTGTTGCGGATCGTGTCATCTACCGAAGCGGGGTAATTCGAATAATCCTTGAAGCCCACCGGAACGGGGATGTCCGGATGCTTTGACGCTGGAGTAGAGTACTCCAAGCCGGAATCAAGGACGGCTACTTTCACCCCGCTACCATTATAGCCGGATGTCCACACGGATGTGGCAAGGATCCTTGTGGCCGCAAGGTCGTTCAAAGGCTGAAACAGCTTCTCCGCGGTGTTGAGTTTCAAGGCATAGGTTTTCTCCGCCAGAGGTCTGAGCTGGTTCACGGGCATCTTCGTCAGCAGGAAGCCGTAGGGGTGAATACCGACGGGAGGAATCCAGGAATCGGGGTAGACGGTCATTCCCAGGCTTTGCAGCTCTGAAATCTGCTTACCGTCCGGCGGCTTAGCCATGTAAAGATATACGAGCTGAGACTGAAGCTCGCCCGTATTTGCTCCGGAGGCGTCCAAAGCCTTGAGGGCTTTTCCGGGCGACGCCGCAGCCGCGGCTTCCAATTTCAAATCTATCTGGCGCGCCAGCAGGGCGCTGATTTTGCTGTCAGGGTCTGTGTTGGACTGTGCATTTGAAGAGGAATAATCGGGTAACAGCAGGAGCGATATCACCAGAATTATGCGAACTATCCTCATTTTACACCCCTCTTAACTTCGGCAATTGCAGCATCATACGTCAGGCAAGTTTGTCCGCCCGCGGCGGACGACCCCGCAGGTTACAACGGTCTAGCCTTTGGCTCCAGGGCTTTTTCAGCCGTGTCCAGCCTGACCACGTATTCTTTAGAGGCCAGTCCGGCCACCATATTTACAGGCAGCTGCGCCAGGTAATATCCGGTGGGAAAAACTCCCACGGGAGGTATCCAGGAATCAAGGTAAACTGTCACATTCATGCCGGTCAATTCCGTCACTTGCGCCGGAGTGAGCGGCTGTCTGAGGTGAATGAAAACCTTCTGCCTGGTCAAATCCCCCGTTTCCATGCCCGCCGATTCCATTTGTTTCAGCCTCTGCGGGTCGGGACTAGCCATCTGCTTCAGCTTCATGTCTATCTGAAACAGAAGCTCCGAACTCACCTTGTCTCTCCACGCCTCGGGCGCAGGTGAACCGGTATTTGACGGGGTTTGAGAAGTCTTCGGGCTATCAGTAGTCAGGTTATTCCCCACACTTCCCAAGTCTCCAGAACAGGAAGCGACGAGTAACACAAATATCAGCCATGATATGACCACATAATGCTGGAAAGCAACAAACGCTTTTGGCACGGGGTAAATTATAGCAGAAATGAAGATTAGAAATAAAAACAGGGCTCCGATATATCGGAGCCCTGTTTGATCAGCGAATACGGGGCGGGACTATCCTGACCTTTAAAGGACGAACTATTTTGGCTCTTTGACCAGTTCCTTCTTCCACATGGGGAATGTTTCCACCTGCTCCTTGGCATTGCCCAGCAGGTCGAAGATAGGCATGGTATGCATTGCCACCCAGCGGGAAGGTTTGCCGTCCACGTTGAAATGCTGGTGTTCGCAGCCGCCCTTCTTAACAGGGAGGCAAATGAGGTCGCCCTCTTGCCAGTCGTACTTGACACCGTCCACCACGCTGTAGCCTTTCCCTTTTACCACGAAAAGAGCTTTGCCGCCCTGGTGTCTGTGCTTCCCGGACTGTTTCCGTATCTCGTGGCAAAAGATGACCCAGTTATCATTAGTGAGTTCCTGCCCGGCCGTGTACTTCCGGATGATGCCCTGCTCGTTTATCTCCCAGGGCATTTCCTTAGCTTTGATGAGCTTCCTGGCTGTCCTGGCCTTGAGGTTCTTTGCCTTTAGAAACTCTATATCGCCCTGCCGCCTGTGACCGAGTACCTGACCTACTTCTTTTTCCTTGACGTCTTCCTTCTGTGTCATCAAAACTCCTTATAAGCCGGCCGCTGTGTTTGTTTGCCCTCTTAATATACTATCAAGCCCGTTTTTTGTCTACTTTGCGGGGGTGTTTTGGGCAATTCATGAATTGCTCCTACTTGACCTTCCTTGTCTACTTTGTGGAAGATCCCCCATGGTTGTGATGGTCCGGGTCGGGCTCGGGGGCCTGATTGGGACAGGAAGCGGCGCAGCGGGCCTCATCGAAGAAGCCGGCGCAGTTGTTACAAACCGAGGGGTCAATAATGAAGCATTTCTCCCCTTCGCGGATTGCCTTGACAGGGCATTCCGCCTCACAAGTGCCACAGGAAATACATTTATCTTCCGGTATTATGTACGGCATAGCAGCGTCAAATCCTGAATCCTGAGTATTTAGTCCTGAACGGGACTATGCTGTCTTTTCTATGTGATTATTATAGCATAGCACGATAATTTTCAGGTAGCGGGAACGGGAGCCCGTGATACAATGTGGAAGTCCAACTCAAAACCCTCGCAGGCATCATTGAAAGAGGGGAAAGGGAAGTCGTCCCTCTGACAAGGGACATGGGACGAATATGGGGGTGAATGAAGTTAGAATTCTTCTCTGCCGCCGATAGGGCTGGTATCGAAAAGCCTGCCGCACTGGCGGGCCAGTTCAGCCAGGACTTCTTCATCAAGAGAATAATAAAGCAGGCGGACGTTAGAATTATCTCTGGAGGCCCTGACCAGCCCGCACTCGCGCAGAACGGTCAGGTGCTGCGCCAGGAGGGCCTGAGGCAGCATCTGCATGAGGTCCGCCAGGTCACGTTCGCAGAGCTCCCCTTTTCTCAAGAGCCGCAATATGGTGAGTCTTATCGGGTCTGACAGGGCTTTGAACATGTCTGCCAGCGCGGCGGACGGAGTCTTGACAGGGGACGTTTTTCCCGTCTGTGGCCTTCCGATTACCGACACCATGTGACACCTCCCTGAGAAATGAAACAGCAAACCATCGCTCACGCCAATATCGCTTTAAAGTGTACATTTCAGAAATGAAGAAAGCATAAAATTCCACGCGGAAATCTTGCTTTTTTATGACATTTTGGTAGGGAGGCTAATGCCCGGAATCCAGAGCCAGTCCTCTGATTTCTGTGAGGCTCTTGATTCCCTGCTGTTTGAGGTACTTCTCCAGCCCTTCGAGAATATCCAGGGGCGCCCCTGGATTCGGGAACATCGCCGAGCCTATTTCCACCGCAGCCGCGCCGGCCAGGATAAACTCCAGGCAGTCTTCCGCCGAAGCGATTCCGCCGCAACCTATTACAGGTATCTTCAGACGTTTGGCCAGTTGATAGACACAGTAGACGGCCACGGGTTTCACTGCCGGCCCCGACAGCCCGCCCCAGAGGTTGGAGATAAGCGGACGGCGTTTTCTTATGTCTATGGACATTCCCCGCAGGGTATTTATGGCCGTTACGGCGTCGGCGCCTGCCTTCTCCACAGCGAGTCCAATTTCAACGATGTCCGTTACGTTTGGCGTCAGCTTCACGATCACCGGCAGGGACGTATGGCTTTTCACGGCTCTGGTAACGGCGGCGGCGCTCACGGCGCTGGTCCCGAATTCCATGCCCCCTTCTTTGACGTTAGGGCAGCTTATGTTCACCTCTATCCCGCTCACGCCTTCCACGCCTTCCAGCTTCGCCGCCAGCGAAGCGTAGTCCTCGACGCGCTCCCCGGCGATGTTTACCAGCACGGGTACCTTCCAGTTCTTCCACAGCGGGGCCATTTCTCTCACGAGCGCATCAACGCCTATGTTCTGAAGTCCGATGGCATTAAGAAGCCCCGAAGGAGTCTCCGCCAGGCGCGGCTGCGGGTGTCCGTTTCTGGCTTCAAGGGTTGTGCCTTTACATACCATGGCGCCCAGTGAGTTCACATCCCATAGTTGGGAGTAGTCCAATCCGTAGCCAAAAGTGCCGGAAGCAGTAATGACAGGGTTTTTCAAAAGCAGCCCTGTTTTGTGGCGGGGAGCAAGCTGAACGGAGAGATCTACCGAATCAGTCGTCAATTTTCAGTTTTCAATCCGCAATCTGCATTTTGGCTTATGTCGCTATCTCCGGGCCATGTAGGCCTTGCCCCAAAAATACAGCAGCAGGAATCCGCCCACAATCTCCAGAACCACCGCCAGTATTATCAGGGGGACAGGAGAGGCCCCCCTCAATATCATCAGGGCTATACCCGCGACGACAAGCAGGGCCGACACGATGGTCAGCGCTGTTATAGCTCTTTCGAACGCGCTATCACTCATAGCTAGATTCCCTTTGTGGCTACCATGGCTGCCAGGTCTGCCAGCCGGGTGGAATAGCCCAACTCGTTGTCATACCAGGAAAGCACTTTCACCATGTTGTCGCCCAGTACCATAGTGCTGGGACCGTCAACAACGGCGCTGGCCGGATTTCCCCTGATATCGGAGCTTACCAGTTCCTCATCCGTGTATTCAAGAATGCCCCTGAGAGGCCCCTCGGCGGCTGCCTTGAAGGCCGCATTTATTGCACCGACGGTCACGGGTTTTTCCGTGGTGGCTACAAAATCACACAGAGAAACAGTGGGGATAGGGACCCGCAGAGAAATGCCATCGAACCGACCCTTTAGCTCAGGTATGACCTTTCCTATGGCTATGGCGGCTCCTGTAGTGGTGGGTATGATATTCAAGGCTGCGGCCCTGGCCCGGCGCAGGTCTTTGTGGGCGATGTCGAGAACGCGCTGGTCATTAGTATAAGCGTGGACCGTCGTAAGAAAACCTCTCACCAGGCCGAAGTTCTCGAATAAGACCTTGACCAGCGGAGCGATGCCGTTTGTCGTGCAGGAGGCGTTGGAGAGTATATGGTGTTTTTTAGGGTCATACATGTGGTCATTTACACCCAGCACCACCATCAAGTCTTCGCCCGTGGACGGAGCGGAGATAAGCACCTTCCTGGCGCCGGCCTGAATGTGGGCGGCCGCTTTCGCCGCGTGCGTGAAGAGGCCGGTGGACTCGATCACGATTTGCACGCCGAGGTCCTTCCAGGGTATTTTGGCGGGATCTTTTTCCGCCAGGACCTTTATTTCCCTGCCGTTCACTATGATGCTTCCCTGTCCTTCCCTGACATCGCCGGGATAGCGCCCGTAAGTGCTGTCCCACTTCAACAGGTGGGCATTAGTTTTGGTGTCCACCAGGTCATTAATCGCCACCAGGTCCAGCTCGGCGTGATGGTCTTTCTCCATGGTCCTCAGGACATGGCGTCCTATTCTACCGAATCCGTTTATTCCTACTTTAACTCTCATAATCTCTCCTTTTTGGTGTTAGATGGACAGGCGAGACGCCCGCCCTGCCGTCTCCGCGAGACGCTTGCCGCGACGCAGCATATCCATAAAGGCCTCTATCCTCGTCTTGATATGATGCGTCAGACCAAAATCCGTGTTTCCCTCCAGGGTCAGTATCGGCAGAGGCAGGCCGCTCCCGGCAGACCGGAAAATTATATCGCCAATTCCCCTGTGACAAAAGGCCTGGACGTAGTGTATTACCCCGTCCACGCTTCTTAAAGCCGCCTGCTCCCTGATGTCTTTCACCCTGTCGAAAACGGAATAGGGATACGTGTACCTGGAATACTGCACCTCCAGAGGAACGGAAGGTCCCGGCATGGAAAACTGCCTCTGCACCTCATTGAAGACCACCCTGCCTCCCTGGCTCTCGATGAACGGGTAGAGCTCCCGCGCATAGACCGGCGGGACGCCGGCGTAAGCCAGACGCAGCATATCATCCGGGTATGGCTTCCTGGCACGAGCCGCGGCGATGAAATCTCCCAGCTGAGAACCGAAAAACTCCTGGTCTCCATTGAAGTCCGACGTTGAGACAAGCCACAGATGATTCTCTCCGCCGCTCACAAGTCCCGATTCCCAGGTCATCCTGTCGAGCTGAGAGGAAAGCTCTCTGACCGGCGACAGATTAAGCCGCACCTCTTCAGCCTTCTCCATATCCGTATCCAGGAGGCGAGCCAGGCGTTCCAGGGATTTCCACATCAAAGCCGGGTTCGGGCTCTCCGGATAGGCGAAGGGCAGCACCTTGATCCCGTTGAGGCGGAAGACCTCCATGAGCATCAGGGTATTGGAGCAGTCTCCGGTGGTCACGCCCAGGACCTCATCAATTCCGTTCTCCAGGCAGGCGCCGTAGATTCCCTTTATCCAGGAGCAGCAGTTCTGGGGAAAGCCTGCCCTTTCGGCCCGGCTGACCAGAGACTCGGGGTCGGGATGGCTTATGAAGAGGTTATTCAGGTCCACCCCGATTCTCGGGGCGGCCAGCAGGACCTCGACCGGGACGGTCGTGGTTATGCCAATTCGTTTCACTTATTTTCTCTTTATGTTATGGAAAGCGAAGGGCCCTGCAAAGCGGGAGCAGCAGCCCAGCTCTTCCTCGATACGCAGAAGCCGGTTATACTTGGCTGTTCTCTCTCCCCGGGCAGGCGCTCCGGCCTTGATGAAATTTGTGTTGGTGGCAACGGTCAGGTCGGCTATGAAGGTATCTTCCGTTTCTCCGGAGCGGTGACTTATTATGGTCATTATCCCGTTCCTCCTCGCCATGTCTATTACTTCAAGAGTTTCCGTCAGGGTCCCCACCTGGTTGGGCTTTATCAGGATGCTGTTGGAAGCCTTGGAGGAGATGCCTTTCTGCAATCTTCCCATGCTCGTAGTATAGAGGTCGTCGCCTACGATTTCCACTTTCCCTCCCAGCCTTCTGGTCAATTCCGTCCAGCCTTTCCAGTCCTCCTCCGCCAGGCCGTCCTCGATGCTGATGACGGGATACTTGTTTGCCAGGTCTTCCAGGTAGCTGACAAACTCCGAAGTGGTTAATGACTTCCCTTCCCTGGCCAGAACGTATTTACCGTCATGGTAAAGCTCAGTCGCGGCGACATCCAGGCCGATATAGCAGTCCGAGCCGGGGCGGCAATTCGCCCGTTCCATGGCTTCGAGAATGAGCTCAACGCCCTGCTTATTGGAGGAAAGTACCGGCGCGTAGCCGCCCTCGTCCCCGATGCCTGTGCTCATGCCCTTTTCTTTGATAACCTTCTTCAGCGCGTGGTAAATCTCGGCTCCCTTTTGAATGGCCGCACCGAAGCTCTCCGCTCCCGAAGGGATTACCATAAATTCCTGGATATCCGCCGAGCCTTCAGCGTGTCTGCCGCCGTTCATGATGTTCATCATGGGCACGGGCATGGTGCGTCCCTGCAGCCCGCCCAGATACCTGTGTGGGGGCATTCCGAAGGAGGCAGCAGCGGCCCGGGCCGCTGCGAGGGAAACACCCAGCAGGGCGTTGGCGCCCAGGTTGGACTTATCGGGAGTGCCATCGAGCTCGAGAAGTTTTTCGTCAATCTCCACCTGGTCGGCGGCGTCTATCCCTTCAACCTCCGGCCCGATCTTATCGTTGATCAAATCAACCACTTTCAACACGCCCATACCGCCGTATCTGTTTGCGTCGCCGTCGCGGACTTCCACGGCTTCATGGCTGCCTTTACTGGCTCCGGACGGCACCGCGGCCAAACCCATGCTGCCGTCGTCCAGGATTACCTCTACCTCAACGGCAGGATTTCCCCGGGAGTCCAGTATCTCGCGAGCGTATACATTATCAATACAAGCCATAATCAGCTCCTATCTAAATCAAAGATTAAAACTAATAAATCAAAATGACAAATCAAAATACAAAAACCATTCTTCGCACGAGACGAAGAGACCAGCGAAAGAAATATTTGATTTTGAACACATCATTTTGACTTTTGATCTTTTATTTTTGACTTCTTGTCTCTGCTGCCTTCAACGCCAGCTTCACCGCTTCTCTGGCGGTAGAAGCCACTCTTATCCCCCTGTCCTCTTTTCCATCTAGGAACAGTTGCCAGGTTTTCAGGCCTATAACCGGGATGCCCTTGTTAAGGGCCAGGGCTATCTCCGAAAGGGTGCCGTAGCTCCCATCCACGGCTATCACTGCCTGCGTTGCCTGCGCCACGATTACGTTTCTGGCGAATCCCAAGCCCGTGGGCAGAGCGAACTGGACGAAAGGATTGGCCTCATCGCGTTCCGCGCCCGGCAGTATCCCGATGGTCTTTCCTCCCTCGCTGACCGCACCCCGGCAGGCCGCCTCCATCACACCTCCCAGGCCGCCGCAGACCAGCACGGCGCCGGCCTTTGCCAGCTCTTTTCCCACTTCTTCCGCCAGGGCCTCTATCTCGGGGGAACTCTTGTAGCCGCCCACGACGGAAATCAGTTTCTCCAGGGGCTTTTGCCTTTCACCGCGCAGAATGTGACGACCATGCAAACATGAATTATAGCATTGCCCTCTTAGCTATGACAAGGCAAAATTCCGCAGAATAATGACACCGCGAACGGCGTAGTTGAGAGCTCTGACAGGTATCCTGGGCATTTCTGCGATAAATGCTATAATTATCATCTGCCTGCCCGGAACGTATCCTTGTTGGTCGCTGTATTGAGACGGAGACAATCCCGATGTCCATAAAAGAACGCTGGAGCCGATTCAAACCTCTGCCTGCAGATATAAGAGAAAGGCTGCAGGGTCTGCGGCCGTTGTTTGATAAGAGGGGCATACTGCTGGCTTATCTTTTCGGTTCCCTGGCAGAAAAGGGCAGGGGGGAGGATGTTGACCTCGCTATTTTACCGGGAGAAAGGGATGTGACTGACATAAGGGGGGAGATCAGCGATCTGCTCGGTACGGAGAGACTGGACATTGTGAATTTAAGAATAGCCTCTCCCGTACTACGCTTCCATGTAATCAAAACCGGCATTCTTATTTACAAAAAGGATGATGATTCGGAAAACGCGTTTGAGATGGCCGCTGTGCGGGAATACAGGGATACTGCCTACATGAGAAAAAGGCAGGCAGAAATCCTGGAAGCAAGGACAGAGGAATGGTTATCAAAAAAGAAATAATAAAAGAAAAACTCAAGGAACTGGATACGATACTCCAGGAGCTGTCCAAACATAAGGGCCATACGGTTGATGAAATAACGGTTTCCTTAAGCCTCCGCTGGACCATAGAAAGAGGGCTAATTGCCGCTGCCAATCTTATTTTCGATATCGCTGACCATATCCTTGGCGGGCATTTTGGCGTTTACCCTGAGACTTTCGAGGACTCTCTCAGACTTCTGAAAGAGAAAGAGGTTATGGCTCCGGAGGTTTATTCAAGGCTCAAAGGGTTGGGAGGCTTCAGAAACATACTTGTGCACGAATACCTGAAGGTGGACATGAAAGAGCTGAGCAAGAACTTTGCCAGAGCCTTCGAGGATTTTCCAGCCTATTCCCGGGAGGTGCAGAATTGGCTGGGAAATTAGAATAGCCGGATGAAGAAGCGTGTCCTGTTCCTGTGCATGGGAAATTCCGCCAGGAGCCAGATGGCGGAGGGGCTGATGAGGCATCACGGCGGAGACCGATTTGAGGTCTTCAGCGCGGGATAATCTAACCATGAGCGCCACGAGGAAGATTCAGAAGAGTGTAATCGGCGGGAGGGAGTTCTTCTGGGGGAGCAGGACATATGTGATGGGCATCGTCAACGTCACCCCCGATTCCTTTTCCGGAGACGGCCTTTCCGGCAAGCCCCTCCAGGACGCAACAGACCAGGCCAGGCGTTTTGAGGAAGACGGCGCCGATATCATCGACTTGGGAGGCGAGTCCACGCGCCCCGGCTCCAACCCGGTTACCGAGGAGGAAGAGCTGAACAGGGTCATGCCTGTCCTGGAGAAGCTGCGGGGGCGCATATCTTTGCCCGTCAGCATAGATACCTGCAAGTATGAAGTGGCCCGCCGCGCTCTGGAAGCTGGAGCCAGCATCATCAACGACGTCTGGGGACTGAAAACCGAGCCCCGTCTGGCGGAGCTGGCGAGAGAAAACAAAGCCGCTCTGGTTTTGATGCACAACCAGAAGGGAACAGAATACAGGGACCTGATCGAGGACATGAAGTCCAGCCTGGACTGGAGTATCAGGAAAGCGCTGGAATCAGGCGTGCCGGAAGACATGATAATAATAGACCCCGGCATAGGATTCGGTAAGGTATTTGAGCAAAACCTGGAGGTCATGCGGCATCTGGACGAATTCACGGCCCTCAAGAAGCCCATTTTGCTGGGGACATCCCGCAAATCTTTCATAGGGCTGACGCTCAATCTTCCCCCGGACCAGAGACTGGAAGGAACCACGGCGACCGTGTCCCTGGGGATCGCCAGAGGAGCCGATATCGTCAGGGTGCACGACGTCAAGGCCATGGTGAGGGTGTGCCGCATGACCGACGCAATCGTCAGGGGCCGCATGTGAGAGCGAGAAGCCAGGGATTGGCAACCGTTTACCTTGGTCTGGGTTCGAACCTGGGGAAGAGAGAGGAGAACCTCAGAAACGCGTTGAAATCGCTCGCAGGGAAGGTTGAGGTGATGAAGGTCTCATCTTTCTATGAAACGGAACCTCAGGGATACAAGGAGCAGCCCCTGTTTCTTAACGCGGCATGCGAGATTACGACCGACCTGCGGCCCCGGGAAGTCCTGGCCCTGGCCAGGGAGATAGAGAAGAGAATGGGCAGAAAACCGGCTTTTCGCAACGCTCCCCGAGAAATCGATATAGATATTCTGCTTTATGATGGTTTGAAGCTGGATACGGCTGAGCTTACCATCCCTCATCCCCGGCTGAGGGAAAGGGCCTTTGTGCTGGTCCCGCTCGCGGAGATAGCGCCAGGTCTGGTTGAGCCGGTCACCGGGAAAAGCGTTGCCACGCTTCTTTCCGAGGTAGAAGGAAAGGAAGGGGTGAGGAGAACAGAGAGTACACAGCAGGGGCACCCGCCAGAGGCGGACGCCGTGCCCGGCATACAATAGAGAGCAGGAGGCAGATATGTTCAAGGTTTCGGTGGAAGGAGATTTCGATGCCGCTCACGCCCTTCGGGGCTATCAGGGGAAATGCGAGAGGCTGCACGGGCACCGCTTCAGAGTGGTGGCAGTACTGGAAGCGCAGGCTCTGAATGAAATCGGCATAACTTATGACTTTGTTGAGCTGAAAAAGCATCTCAACGGGGTACTCTCGAGGCTGGACCACCAGAACCTCAACGAACTGCATCCCTTTGACGAGATGAATCCGTCTTCGGAGAATATCGCCGTTTTCATATACAACGAGATGAACCGGGAGATGCCGGGGCACGAGCTAAGCTCCATAGAGGTGTGGGAGTCTCCAGAGAGCCACGTGCTATACAGGCCCTGAAACTTGCATTGTTCTTCTTATTTGGGATAAAATCTGGAATTAATACCGGATGGATAGAATAAATTCCAGAGTACTTGTACTCAATCAGAATTTTGAACCGTTAGACCTGTGCTCTGCCCGGAGAGCCCTGGTGCTCCTCTGGCAGGGAAAAGCGGAGATGATGGCAAACGGTTCGGGCAACATCCGAACCGCCCGTTTCTCGATATCCCTGCCCTCCGTTATCCGGCTCCTCAGGTACATCAGAAAACCCCGAATCCAAAAAAGGCTGACCCGGATGGAGATATTCAGCCGCGACCACTTCAGATGTCAGTACTGCGGCAAGGAATCGGGAGAGCTGACCCTGGACCATGTAATGCCACGATACAGGGGAGGCAAACAGTCCTGGGAAAATATGGTGAGCGCCTGCATCCCCTGCAACCGCAAGAAGGCAGGGAGGACTCCGCTGGAAGCCGGGATGCACCTGCTGTCTATTCCGAAGGCGCCGCCCAGCAACGGGTTTATGATTCCCTATTACTATATGAGTGGCCACCAGGAGTGGCAGCAGTTCCTGCCTCAGTCCGCTTGGGGCGGCGGCTTTTCCTGATTCCTGTCTTTGTTGTTCTTCGCCGGATTGGGCGGCTTCTGATTCTGACTCCTGGGCTGGAACGTTATCTTATCCAGAGCTAGCTCTTCGCGAGTCTCATCTTCCGTCTCTACTACCACTGTCTCTTTGAGCAGGTTTCTGTCCACCACCCTGCCCCTGCCGCGGGGTGTCGTTACTTCCTGGCCCCTCCTGGGCATCTTTTCCGTCATGGCGTGGTAATGTTTATGTTCATACGAGAGACAGCAGAGAAGACGCCCGCACAGGCCCGAAATCTTCATCGGAGAGAGGGGAATTTCCTGCTCCTTTGCCATCTTGATGGATACGGGATCGAACTCACAAAGATGAAGTGCGCAGCACAGGTTCCTGCCGCAGGGTCCGCAGCCAGCCACAAGCTTGGCCGCGTCGCGTGGTCCAAGCTGGCGCAACTCCACCTTGGTCTTCAGCACGGCCGCCAGCTCCCTGGATATTTCATGGAAATCCACCCGGCTTTCCGCGCTGAAATATACCGTTAGGCGGCTGCCCTCCAGGTTATATTCAGTGGCCAGCATTCTCATGGGAAGGTTAAGGCGCAAGGCTATTTTCCCGGCTTTAACCAGGGCTTCCTTCTCGCTTTGCGCAAGCTTCTCTCTTGCCTGCAAGTCATCCGGCGTGGCGCGCCGCAGGACCGGACTAACCTGGTCCTTGCTATCCTCTTTCTGAGATGAGGTCACCACCCAGCCAAGCTCCAATCCCCTGCCTGTCTCCACCACCACCCTGTCGCCGGGTTTCAGATCTAATCCTGTGTCCAGATAAGGATGGGTCCTGCCCGCTTTCTTGAAGCGTATTCCTACAAGTTTCATGTATGTCTAACTGTATAAATTATAGAACATTTATTATTTCTCTGCTGAAACCATCATGCGGCTGCTACAGGCAAGTGCAGCATCAGGTCCTCCAGCGCCAGCTTCATATTGGCCCTTGCCTCAATCTGGGATTTCGCACGGTGCAGATAGAACAGGGCATTCGCTATTTGCTCCGTCTCCAGATTAGCCGCCTGGCGGTTCAGAAATGCCTCCTGCTCCAGGTTAATGACGTACTCGCGGGACCCGCTTTTCCACAGAAGAAGGTCCCTCCACCAGGAGAGCCATAACGAGAGAGTATCCATAACCTTCTCCCATTCTTTTGGGCCGCCCTCGGCGAGCCTGGCGGCGAAGGTGAACCGCGCCTCAATCCCGGCGTTGGTGAGAGGAATCAGGGACGTGAGCTTTTCCTCCCTCTTTTTCATCAGTTCCGGGTTTTGATGGTATCTCAGGGCCCACCCAAGCCGGCCCTGGCTTATTCTGGCCATGAAGGTGGCGCGCTTTGGCTCGAATCCCAGGGTGGAGATAAGGGTTTTCTCCAGGGCGGAAAAGGAAACGGGGTGAAGCTCCATGACCTGGCAGCGGGAAACTATGGTTGGAAGCAGTCCGCCCCTGCCGGACTGCCTTCCCTGGGGCGTCCTGGCTGCCGAGGCCAGAAGCAGAATGAGCACCGCAGGAGGAGGTTCCTCCAGTATCTTGAGGAGGCGGTTGGAAGCTTCCTCGGACAGGCGGTCGGCGTCTTCTATGATAAACACCTTCTTCCTGCCCTCGAACGGGGAGAGGTGGGCCATCTGCTGCAGTTCCTTGATTCTATCCGTACTTATTTCCCGGTGTCCGCTGGATGCCTGTTCCTCTTTCCGGGAAGCATCTCCGGCATCATCCCCCGGGGGGCTGAGGTTGTAGGATACGACATCGGCGTGGTGTCCGGCGGCAATGCGCCGGCAGGAAGGACAGGTTCCGCAGGGGGGCTCGGGCTGAAGGCAGTTCACAGCTTTGGCCAGCTCCAGGGCAAGGGTCTTCTTGCCCACTCCTTCGGGGCCGAGGAAGAGATAGGCATGGGAAAGCCTTCCCTTTCTGATGCTACCGCTCAGGAGGGAGACCGCCCGTTCGTGACCGGTTACGTTCCACGTCATGTTAATTTTAAAATATGATTTCTAGTCTTTAATCTTTGATGTCGCAGCGGTAGAGGTCTTCGAAGGTTTCCCGGCGGCGGCAGAGCCTGGCCTTGCCGTCTTTTACTATGACCACGGCGGGCTTCAGGGAGGCGTTGTAGTTGCCGGCCATGGATAGGCAGTAGGCGCCGCTGGCAGGAAGCGCCAGGAGGTCGCCGGGTTTCAGGGCGGGGAATTTCATATCTCTGAGCAGAATATCGCCCGATTCGCAGAACTTGCCGGCAATGGTTAAGACATCCGTGCTTTCGTCCGCGGCCCTGTTGGCCGTGAGGACCTCATACCTGGCGCCGTAGAGGGCCACCCTGATATTATCCGCCATGCCGCCGTCAACCGAGACATAGGTGCGCAGTCCGGGTATTTCTTTCCTGGCTCCTGTCCTGTAAACGGCCACCCCGGCCCGGCCCACTATCGCCCTGCCCGGCTCTATTATCAGACGGGGCCGGCTGAGGCCGTACTTCTTGCACGCTTCTTTCAGGGCGGAAGTTATGGCTTCGGCATAGGCGGAGACAGGAGGGGCGGGGGTGTCCCTCATATACTGGACGGCAAAGCCGCCGCCGGGGCTGAACTCCTTCATGTTGAAATCGTATTTCTTCTTCATGCGGGAGGCGAAGTCAAGCACGATGCCTGTCGCTTCTTTGTAGGGTTCCATCTCGAAGATAGGCGAACCCAGATGTGAGTGCAGGCCGATGAGATTCAGGTTGGGCTGCTTTAAGGCGAGCTTGAGGGCTTCCTCGGCCTGTCCCGTGACGATAGGGAAGCCGAACTTGCTGTCCAGAATGCCCGTGGTGGTCTTGTGATGGGTGTGGGGATCAACTCCCGGGGAAAGGCGCAGCAGGATATCCTGTTTCTTCTTCATCGTCGCGGCGGTCTTCTGAAGGAGGGAAAGCTCGTGGAAGTTGTCCACCACCACCCGGCCGATTCCCCATTCCAGGCCAAGTTTGAGCTCATCCTCCCCTTTGTTGTTGCCGTGGAAATACGCCTTATCCAGAGGGAAGCCCGCAGCCCGGGCTATGGCCATTTCGCCCGCTGAGACCATATCCAGCCCCAGGCCTTCTTCCTGAAGAATCCGGGCCAGGGCCAGATTCACATAAGCCTTGCAGGCATAGATGACAGTGGTATCGGGATACAGAGCGGCGAACCGGACAGTGAACTCTTTGCACTGCCGGCGCAGGGTCTCCTCGTCGAAGATATAGAGCGGCGTGCCAAACTGCCCGGCGACCTTAACGACGTCGCATCCGCCCAGATGAAGATGGCCCTTCTTTACCTCCGCGGTAACGGGGAAGATGTCCAGAAGCTCTTTAGAAATCAAAGCAAACCCCCTTTAGCTAAATCAAAGATTAAAGATGTTAAATCAAAATGACTTCCAGCCACGGGCCGTCTTCCTGGCCCTGCCTTCTTTTTGCAACTTGAGAAGGTGGGCCACTATCTGCTTGCGGGCCAGCGGGCGCAGCTTGCTTCCAAGCTCCGGATATATCTTGCCGAGGATGTCCTTGATGGTATGATGGCTTTCTCCCAGGCAGGCGTGGACCTGTTTTTCCCTCTCCAGGCGGTGCCTTATGACCTCTTCTATTTTTATTTTTGGCTCATGCATGGGGGGGCCGTGCCCCGGACAGAGCAGGGACAGAGACAGGAGGGCCATATTCCGGAGCGACGTTACGTAGCTCTGCATGTCTCCATCCGGAGGCGATATGACCGTGGTACCCCAGCCGGGAACCATATCTCCGGAAAAGAGGATGGAGCGCTCCGGGAAATAGAAGCAGTAATGGCCGGGCGAATGCCCCGGGGTATGAATACAGCGCACCTTTCCATTTTCCAACTCCTGGCCCGGCGCCAGGCATATATCCGGGTCAAGGTCGCGTCCGAATCTGGCGCATTCTTCACGGGCTATGGCTATCCGGGCGCCGAATTTCTCCCTGATCAGCTTCGCGGCTCCTATGTGGTCGGGGTGGCCGTGAGTCAGCAAAAGATAGTCAAGGCGTTCGACTTCCAGGGTTTCCAGTGCTTTCAGCAGCCGCCCCTGGCTTCTGACGCCTCCGGGTCCGGAGTCTATGAGAAAGCGACCGTCCAGGAGGAAGGCGTTGGACTTCATGTAGCCGCGGTAGGACTTCCCGGGCTGAAAGAGGTAAAGGGAGGGCAGCACCTCGGTGGTAATATTCATCTCAAATCCGGAATATATTAGCAAGAGGAGGGGTAATTAGCAACAAACAGTTGATGAGTAGCGGTATGAGGAACAACCACGGAAGGGAGGCAACGGATTGACACCAATTCCCAACAGTATTACTATTATGATTAGTAATGCATAATATAAAGGTAAGGTCAAATGATATGACTCCCGCAACAGTTAAGATCACGCGAAAGGGACAGGTGACGATTCCAAAGGAAATTCGGGAAAAACTGAACGCCAGCGCCGTCTATTTTGAAGTAGAGAATGACATCATCATGGTAAAGCCGGTGCGGGACGCGGCCGGTTCTCTCAGCGAATACGCGGGGAACGTCAAGCCGGGCGTTTCCATGAAGCGGACGAAAGACAGGGCGTGGGAGGAGGCGGTCCGTGAAAAACACGGTAAAAAGTCTTCCTGACACCAACACCATCGTCCGCTACCTTGTCAGTGACGATCCCGCCTTATACGCGAAGGCAAGGGACTTCTTCGACAAGGTGAAAAACGGCGGCGCCAGGGCCGTCATCCTCGAAAGCGTAATCGCCGAATGCGTCTATGTCCTGACAAAGATATATAAGGTCCCACGAGGCCGGGCCGCCGGGAGTCTCATAGATATTCTGCGCTATAAGGGAATCGCAAATGACGACTGCCAGAAACTTATCCGGGCGTTGTCCCTGTTCCCGAAACTTGGTCTTGACATCGTTGATTGCATTCTATGCGCCAGGGCCGTGGACGGTGAAGACCACTTGTTTACCTTCGATGCGGACCTGAACAAAATGAATGAAAAATTAAGAGCCAAGAATTAGATGGCGAGCTTAATATATAACGGGCTTAACCCTGACCGCGGGCATGGGGTAGTGCTTTTTATTTCTCGTAGCTAATTCCAGTCCTTCCACGGCGGCGGTAGCAGCTATCAGACAGTCATCGAGCTCCAGTTCAAGCCTTTTCAATGCTTCAGCAGGCTTCCTAGACCGGGTTCCTTTTTCAGGAAAGTTAGTTTGCGCAGACATGGCGCCGCCTTTAAATTCCCGTTTAAACTTTCCTGCCATCTCCGCAATTTCTCTTGTTACCGGCAGAACCACCATGCTTTCAATAAGCTCTGTGGTTTTCTGGCGCTCGTTTTCCCCCATTCCGCTATGAATTTCAGCTACGGTAATAGCCGAGCAGCAGTGCAGGGAATCGGCAGGCAGCGAATATAAAAAATCTCTGGCTTCTTTCTTCCCTCGCAGGAGGTCAATAAGAATATCGCTATCCAGCAGCATATGCTCAGCTCTTTTGCCTGTTAATTCTGGAAGAACGTCTCAACCGGCGCAGTAACTGCTCAGTTCCTTCCTCCAGCTCGGGGTGTTCCTCCTGTTTCCAGGCGCCCAAGGCATTATCCACGGCACGGCGGAACCTTAATCTCATCAGTTCGTTTCTAATCGCCCTGGCTACCACGCTGCTCTGTTCTCCTTTTGGCACCTGGCGGCGCAATTCCTCCAGCAAGTCGCCGGGGATAGAAAAATTAGCCTGTTTAGGTTTAGTTTGGGTACTGGCCATTACTTTAACTCCTTTATAGGATTTCACCTATAGAATAACCTATAAGAAGGCAATAGTCAAAAGCCATAACCCTTATCCGCCACACTGGAACGGAGTTTATCTGTAGTTTCTCAGAGTAAGCGGTCTTTCTTTAGCCCGGGGAAATGGCTATAATCATTAATATTATGATATTTGAAAAGACTGTTCTCCCCAACGGACTCAGGGTAATAAGCTCAACAATCGCTCATAATCAGTCGGTCTGCCTCACGGTTTTCCTGGGAGCGGGTTCCCGCTACGAAAGCAGCGAGCAGGCCGGAGTTTCCCATTTTACCGAACATCTCCTCTTCAAAGGCACCACCAAAAGACCCACGGCCAGGGACATCTCGGAGGAGATCGAGGGCGTGGGCGGCATTCTCAACGGAGGAACGGACAAGGAGCTGACGGTTTACTGGGCAAAGGTGGCCACGCCCTTTTCCCCTGTAGCTGTGGACCTGCTGATGGACATGCTGCAAAATTCCCTGGTCAGCGAGGAGGAGGTGGAAAAGGAGAGGCGGGTCATCATCGAGGAAATCAATATGATAACCGACCTGCCCCAGATGCAGGTGGACCAGGTCATGGACCAGCTCCTCTGGCCGGGCGACCAGCCGCTGGGGCGCGATGTGGCGGGCAGCAAGGAGACGGTCTCTTCTCTGAAAGGTCTCGACCTCAAGAACTACGCCAGGAAACAGTACATACCGAATAACGCGGTGTTCGCCATAGCCGGAGATATTACGCATAACAAGGCCCTGCGCCTGATAGAGAAGGCTGTCACAAACTGGCAGAAAGGCGAAACCCCGGCCTACGGTCCCTCCGTGAACGGGCAGAATGAACCGGCCATGAAGACCATCGAGCGCGTGACCGAGCAGGTCCATGTGTGCGTGGGGCTGAAAGGCCCCTCGCTTTCCGATCCCGACCGCTACGCCTTCGACATACTTAACGCCGTGCTGGGAGAGGGCATGAGCAGCCGCCTCTTTCTGAATATCAGGGAGAAGAAGGGACTGGTCTATGACATACACAGCAGCGTGGACCACTACTCCGACACCGGCGCCCTGGTGATTTACGCGGGCCTGGAGCCGGAACGCCTGAAGATCGCCCTGGAAGCCATGCTGGAGGAACTATCCAGGCTCAAGGAGAGGGTCCCCGCCAGGGAGCTGAAGAAGGTGAAGGAGATGACGAAGGGACGTCTGATTCTGAGGCTGGAGGACTCCCGCTCGGTGGCGGGATGGGCCGGCACGCAGGAGCTGCTGCTGGGGCGGGTCAAGAAGCCCGAGGAGGTCTTAGCGTCCGTGGATGCCATCACCGAGGAGGACCTGACGAGGGTGGCAGAGAAGTATCTCCTGACGGAGAGACTGAACCTGGCCATGGTGGGGCCGGTTAAGGATAGCGAGCCGTTTCTGAAACTGTTGAGGAAGGGGATTTAGGGCTCTCCGATAAATCGGAGCCAGAGATTCTTCGCTTCGCTCAGAATGACAGTATAAGTTAAAAAACAGTAGGGGGCCCCGATACATCGGGGCCCCCACAAGGGCAATTCGTGAATTGCCCCCTACGTTAGTATTCGCCCATGCCGCCCATGCCGCCCATGCCGCCCATGGGTGGACCCATTGCTTTTTCCTTCTCGGGTATGTCCGTGACCATGGCTTCGGTGGTCAGGATCATGCAGGCAATGCTGGCCGCATTCTGAAGTCCGGCGCGGGTGACCTTCGCGGGGTCAATGATACCCTTCTTCACCATATCTCCAAAATCGTCCTTCACAACATCATATCCCCATCCGTTCTTGCCGCTGCGCTTTATCTCATCAACCACAACCGAGCCTTCCCTGCCTGAGTTTTTGGCGATCTGTCTCAGGGGTTCTTCCAGGGCCTTTCTCAGGATGGTGATGCCGGTGGCCTGATCGCCTTCCAGCTTCAGTTTGTCCATGGCCGGAATGGCATTCAGGAGGGCTACTCCGCCGCCCGCGAGTATGCCTTCTTCAACGGCCGCCCTTGTGGCGGAAAGAGCATCCTCTACGCGGTGTTTCTTTTCTTTCAGCTCAGTCTCGGTGGCGGCGCCCACTTTGATGATCGCCACACCGCCGGCCATCTTGGCCAGCCTTTCCTGGAGCTTCTCGCGGTCGAAGTCGGAAGTGGTCTCTTCAATCTGCGCCTTTATCTGCTTTATGCGGGCCTGAATGGCGGCGTCAGAACCTTTTCCCTCAATGATGGTGCAGTTGTCTTTGTCAGCCACAACGCGTCTGGCCCTGCCGAGGTCGGCGGGAGTTACGGATTCCAGCTTGCGGCCTACTTCCTCGGATATGACCTGGCCTCCGGTGAGGGTGGCCATATCTTCGAGCATGGCCTTGCGGCGGTCTCCGAAGCCTGGGGCTTTTATCGCCAGGACATTGATGGTGCCCCTGAGCTTGTTGACTACCAGCGTGGCCAGGGCTTCGCCTTCGACGTCCTCAGCCACGATAACCACGTTCTTGCTTACCTGGAGAACCTTCTCCAGGGCGGGCAGCATGTCCGCGACGGCGGATATTTTCTTATCCGTCATCAGGATATAGGGGTCGTCCAGCACGGTTTCCATACGCTCGGCATTGGTGATGAAATAAGGGCTAATGTAGCCGCGGTCGAATTTCATGCCCTCGACGTATTCTTTTTCGAATTTGATACCTTTGGATTCCTCGACTGTGATGACGCCGTCCTTGCCTACCTTTTCCATGACTTCGGCGATAAGGTCGCCTATCTCTTTGTCGGCGGCGGAGATGGTGGCTACCTGAGCGATCTGGTCTTTGCCGGTAACAGGCACAGCCCTCTTCTTGAGCTCCGCGACAACGGCTTCAACGGCTTTCTCGACACCGTGTTTCAGCTCCATGGGATTGGCTCCGGCAGCGACGTTCTTGAAACCTTCGGTGATAATCGCCTGGGCCAGGACCGTGGCGGTGGTTGTTCCGTCTCCGGCCACGTCGTTGGTCTTGGAGGCAGCCTCCTTGACCATCTGAGCGCCCATGTTCTCCAGCGGGTCCTTGAGATCAATTTCCTTGGCGATGGTAACACCGTCGTTGATGACGGTGGGCGGCCCGAATTTCTTATCGAGCACGACATTGCGTCCCTTGGGACCTAAAGTAACTTTAACAGCATCGGCCAGCGTATCTACGCCCTTTTTAAGGGCCTGCCTGGCCTCTTCTCCGTAAACTATCATTTTTGCCATAGAACCTCCTTTTCCCTACAAATAAATTAGCACTGTCCCCGACACATCGGGACATCCGGTGTAAGTCAAAGCTCTCCGCCTTAACTCAGTTTTGCCATGACGTCGCTCTCCCTGAGGATGAGAAACTCTTCGCCTTCGATTTTGATCTCGGTGCCCGCATACTTGGCAAAGAGCACCTTGTCTCCGACCTTCACGTCCGGCGCCACGCGTTTCCCGTCCTCGTTGAGGCGTCCGGGTCCCACGGCGACAATCGTGCCCTCCTGGGGTTTCTCCTTGGCTGTATCCGGTAGTATAATGCCGCTCTTGGTGACCTCGTCTTTCGAGCTGGCTTTGATGACTACCCTGTCCCCTAATGGACTTATTTTAGGCTGCATCTTTTGAACCTCCTTCCCTTTTACATTTAGCAATAAGATGACTTATTTGCTAGCACTCTCATCATGTGAGTGCTAATCCATAATATTATAGGTAAACGGTTAATCTGGCAAATGGGCTGAGAGGTATTGAGAGACATGGGCGGACACTGGCGTCTATCCATAGCGGTTTAACTCATTCAATGCTAATCCTGAATCTTTGCCCGGTGGCTCTTTGAGCGCGGTATTGACTTTTGCGGAATAACGGACATAGAATGTCAAAATCAAAGATAAAAGATAAAAAATCAAAATGAAAAGTAAAAAGTCAAAAATGCTCCGCTCTGCGAGGGATAAGAAGTGGAATAAGAAGAAGATAAGGGCGCTGAGGCTGCATCTCAAGATGACGCAGACCGAGATGGCCGGGGAGCTGGGCACCCGGCAGCAGACCATCAGCGAATGGGAACTGGGCCTTTATGAGCCGCGGGGGGCATCGGCGACGCTACTGGGGATGGTGGCGGAGAGGACAGGGTTCGAGTATGAGGAGACCCCTTGACGAAATACACGGTAGCGTGTATCGTTTTGGGTATGCTTTATGAAAGGGAACTGGCGCTGGCATGGAGGGATGGGGCCTGGCTCGGGAGGGAGCTGACCACTACCGAAGGGCAGAGGTTCAGGGTGATTTGCCCGGGTTACAGCGGCCTCTCCTGGGGACCAGATTTCCGCAGGGCGGCGATTGAACTGCGGGGGAGGAAGGTACGGGGGGATATCGAATTTCACGTCCACTCGCGCGACTGGGTGGAGCACGGGCATCACAGGGACATCGCTTATGACCGCGTGATACTTCATGTGGCGTGGAAGGACGATATGCCGGGCCCGACCCTCACCAGCGGAGGCGTCAGTGTGCCTGTGTTCGCCGCGGGCAGCGCGCCGCATTATCCCCAACCTGACCGTTCTTTGTTCTGCCGCGGCTGCGCCACGGCAGGTAAGCCGGAGTTGCTGAGAAGTATTCTGGCGCGGCAGGGGAAGCTGTGGTTCCTGGATAAGGCACGGCGGAACTATGAGGCGTTTGAAAAGACGCAGCCTGAAGAAGTCCTGTACCGGGGGATATTGGAGGCGCTGGGATACAGCGAGAATAAGGCGCCTTTTTATGAACTCGCCGTTCGACTTCCCTTCCGGGCGCTGCGTAAGGACGTCCGCGGCCTGAAGAGGGAAGAAAGGCTGTCCCGCATACGGGAGCTCTACCTGGCATCTTCGGGACTGATGCCGGGCGCCGCTAACACGGAAATAAGTTTGACAGGAAGCGACTGGAGGCTGTACGGGCTGCGGCCCGCGAACCATCCCCTCAGGCGCCTTACCGCGGCGTCATGCCTCATCGCCCGGTATCTGGATGACGGCCTGGTGAAGGGGCTGGTGCGGGTTATCGGGAGTCTGGAGCCGGGGGAAGCGTATGACTACAGCAGGTTGATGGTTGGAGACGACGCGGATAGAGAATACAGAATACAGGATATGGGATATAGGGGTCACAGCCGGCCGCTGGGAAGGAGCCGGGCGCTGCTGATAGCGGTCAATGTGATTCTGCCTTTCGCCTATGCACTCGGGAAAAAGGAGGGCGGCAGTCTGCTCAGGAGAAGGGCTTTGAGTTTGTTCCGCCGCTGCCCCTCCAGCGGGGACAACATCGTCATAAGGCATTTTCGCCGCCTCTGGGGACTGCGGCTCAAGCTGAGCGCGCGGGAGGAGCAAGGGCTGATGCGGATGGAGAAGGCGTTCTGCTCTCAGGGAAGGTGCGGGCGTTGCCCGGTTAATTGGAGGCCGGGCCGGGCGTCGAGCGAGTAGTCGGCCCGGTCACCTCTCCGGAAATGATAGTAGCCGCAGCAGGCGATCATGGCGGCGTTGTCGGTGCAAAGGGCCGGACGGGGGATGCGCAGGGGTAGATGGCAGCGTTCTTTGAAGGCCCGCCTCAGGCTCGTGTTGCAGGCCACGCCTCCAGCCAGGAGGACCTCCTTTGCTTCAACTTCATCCGCGGCACGGATGGTCTTGTCCACCAGCACCTCTACCGCGGCGTCCTGAAAGGCCGCGGCTATCTGCGCCGGAGGGTATTTGCCCTCTTCGGAGAGACGCAGGACTGCGGTCTTGAGCCCGCTGAAGCTGAAATCGTGGCTGCCGGGAAGCCATGGTCTGGTGAGCACAGGCCCCTTCGGGCGGCCGGATAAACCCTGGACCACCTTTTCAATCGCCGGACCGCCCGGGTAGCCCAGCCCAAGGAGGCGAGCCACTTTGTCGTATGCTTCTCCTATGGCGTCATCCCTGGTGCGTCCCAGGCTCGTGTATTCGCCTTCTTTTTGAAGAAGGACCAGCTCGGTGTGCCCGCCGGATATGATAAGGCATACGGCGGGAAGGGAGGGAGGCCCGCCCTCCAGCCAGTTGGCATAGATATGCCCCTCCAGGTGGTTTACGCCGGCGAGGGGGAGAGAGCGGGAAAAGGCCAGGGCCTTGGCGAAGTTCAGGCCGGTGAGAAGAGACCCGGGCAGTCCGGGACCGCTGGTGACGGCAATGCCGTCAATATCTTGCAGGCCAAGCCCGGCTTCGTCGAAAGCCTTTCGCAGCGTGGGGAGAAGGGCTGTCAGGTGCTGACGGGAAGCCACTTCGGGCACGATGCCGCCATAGCGGGCATGGATTTCCACCTGGGAAGCTACCACGCCGGAGAGTATCCTGCTTCCGTCCTCCACGATGGCGGCGGCGGTCTCATCGCAGGAGGTCTCGATTCCAAGTATTTTCATTTTTTGCCGGTTTAAGATGATAGCATCAAAAGACAAAGACGCACCTCCCCTACCCTTTAGGGAAGAGGTTTTTCCATTTGGCAAGGGTTTTGTTCCTGAGCTCATCGCTGGCCCTGTTCACCAGGGGGAAATCCTTCCTCCAGTGGTAGGGCCGGCAGGCGTTGATGATGGCCCGGGAATTGGTATATTCCCCCTTCTCCTTCTTGGACGGAGGCATGATGGGGTCGAGCGGCGTGCTCCAGCAATCGCGGATTATCTCAATGTCCGTAGCAGGGTCGCAGCGTGTGGAGATCGCCCAGAAGACGTCGTCCTCGCTGCTGGGGTCGATGTCGTCGTCAACGACGATGACGAACCGTCCGTGATAGGCGCCTTCCGGCGTCGACATGACCGCCATGCCCGCCTGCCTGGCGTGCCCGGCGTATCTCTGCTCTATTGACACCACGGTGAGGAAGCGGGAGCCGCCGGCCCTGAGCTGGTAAACGCCCTTTATTCCCGGTATTCCCACTTTTTCTATCTCCGCCCACAGATTAGCCGCTCTGGCGATGAAAGAGGCTGAGCCCGAGCAAGGCGGCTTCATGGGCGGCGCGCCGGTAAGGATGGGATTATTGCGGTGCATCACCCTTTTTACCCTTATGACGGGCTCGGTGCGGGCGCCGGAGCCGTAATAACCCGGCCACTCTCCGAAAGGCCCCTCCTTCCTGGACTCAACATCGGGGGGAGGGCATTCACCCTCTATGGCTATTTCGCCGTGCGCCGGGATGGGCAGCCCGGTTAGCTCGCCGGTAACGACCTCCAGAGGCCTGCCCAGAAGCCCTCCCACGAGCCCCAACTCCTCCACACCCCAGGGCATGGCCAGGGTAGAGGGCACCCAGACCAGCGGATGAGCGCCGAAGACCACAGCCACGGGGCAGGCTTTGCCCATGGCCCAGTAGTTTTCCCGGATGAGCCTCCCCTGGTGACCCGGAGAGATGTAGAGGCCCAGGGTGTTCTTATCGTGGAGCTGGATGCGGTAGGTGCCCATGTTCACCCAGTTGCCTTTGGGGTCTCTCATGATTACCATGTCGGCGGTCCCCATATAGCGGCCGCCGTCGTGCTCGTGGTAGAATGGAACCGGGAACTTGAGGAGGTTGACATCGTTGTCCTTCTGGACGTTCTCCAGGAGGGGGCCGGTCTTAACGGGGACGGGAGGGATGGACTTCAGGTTTTTGAACTTTTCCATTATCTGCCTGACTATCTCCACGTTGGAGATTCCGCGGGGAAGGCCGAAGGCCATGGCGAGCCTCTTTGGAGTGGCGAGGAGATTGGTGAGTACCCTATATCCGGCGGGGTAGCCGGCAATGTTATCGAAGAGGAGAGCCGGCAGGTTGCGTTCGTCGCCGAGCTCGGTGATGGCGCCGATCTCCAGGTTCCAGTCGGCTTTGTTCACCGTGGTGATTTCGTTCAGTTTTTCCAGCTCAGCGATAAAATCTCTTAAATCCATATTTCTCCTTCTTTAGAGTTATGTTCCGTCTGAGGCGGATTGGCGCGGGAAAGCGGGATGCAAATATATTATCACAACGGTGGGGAAAGAGATTTAACCCGATATTCATATTCCCTTAATAGCAACATGGTTTTTGAGGGAATGCCCCAAATGCTCCGGGGACCTTTACGCCGACCCTTCAGGCTCCGGCGACACGTTGAAATGCCTCCAGTGCGGACTGGAGGTCAGGCTGGAGTTCCTGTTGATGAGGAAGAGGCAGGAAGCAGAGAAAACAGAACATGGAATACAGGATACAGGGATGGAGTAGAGAGCGGAGGCCGGGGAGGGATATAATGACACGTGTCGAACATGCAAACGAGAAACGGAGGGCGAGTGAGTTCAATACCGGGCTGGAAAGCGGTCGCGGCGCTGTTTCTGGCGCTGGCGCTGTCTGTTCCCGCGGCCTGCTCGGACGCGGTCGCGCCGGCAAACGGCCCATCCCCCACCCCGGGCGCGACTCCGGGCCCGGTACAACTTTACAGCTATAAGATACTGAACAGGTATCCCCACGACAGAGATGCTTTTACGCAGGGACTCGTCTTCGACAGGGGAGCGCTGTTCGAGGGCACGGGACTGAACGGAAGGTCTTCGCTGCGACGGGTGGACCTGGAAAGCGGGAAGGTGTTGCAGGCCCATCAGCTTTCGCCTGACTATTTCGGCGAGGGCATCACGGTTTTCAGAGACAGGATTATCCAGCTAACCTGGCAATCCCGGCTGGGTTTCGTGTATAACAGGGACAGTTTTCAGGCGCTGCGCACCTTCAATTACTCCACCGAAGGATGGGGCCTTACCCATGACGGCAAGCATCTTATCTTGAGCGACGGCACGGACACCCTCTTTTTCCTGGACCCTGAGACGTTCGCCGTGGTGAGGCAGGTGCGGGTGCGCGATAACGGCGCTCCCGTGACCAGGCTAAACGAGCTGGAATATGCCGGGGGGCGCGTTTACGCCAATGTATGGCAAACGGACAGGGTCGCGATCATCGACCCCGCGGACGGAAGGTTGAGCGGATGGATAGATTTGTCCGGCCTGCTGCGAGCAGAGGACCGGGTCAAGCCGGTGGACGTTTTGAATGGAATCGCTTCCAGGGGAGAGAGCGGGCGGCTGTTCGTGACGGGGAAGCTATGGCCGTGGCTGTTCGAGATCGAAGCAGGAAGTGGAGAGGAAATCAAAAATCAAAGATAATAAATCAAAAGGCAAAGACAGGATATAGGGCGCCTGATGAACCGGGAGTTATGGCGTTATTATTGTGAGAAGCGAGTAGAGACTAGAGAATGAGAGAGGAAGTCCGATGAAGAAAATCTATACGAATAAGTGGTTTGTCCTGATCATTGTAAGCCTGATTCTTTTGCTCCCCGCCTGCGCGGGGCCAAAGGCGGTGACCGCAGGGCTGCCTGAGGGCATGAGCTCGGCCATGGTCCCGGATATGCCTCTGGACGCTTATCTGTATGTGCGGCAAAGCCAGCCTACGCTGATTCCCGGCGGTTTTCTGGGACTGCCCTCGGACGCCGCCATCCGGTCCCTGGAGGCATGGGCCGTGCCTTCCGGCTCCTCCGAGAGCGTGGGGGCGGTTGTGACGTTGTCCGGAGAGCGGGAAGCCGCAGCGCTTCTTGCGCGAATTCCCGACCGGGCCGACCTGTGGAAACTGCTCTCGGGCAGCAATATTTACCTGGTATGGGGGAGCGGCAGCGGCGCAGAGAGCCTCAAGAGCGCCGCACAGGCCAGAAAGTTCGTGCCTTTGAAGGATGTTGATAAGGACGCTTGGGACCTGCTGGGACGTCTCCCCGGTCCGCCGGCGGCCAGGCCTCTCGCGGCGGGTTTCGTCCGCACGGAGGAGCGGCTCATAAATCTCCTGGAGAAGAGCTCAGAGGGCGGGTCCAGTGAGAGCGCGGCCTCCGCGCTGAAGCTGGCAAAAATCAAGATGGCGGCGGCGGCTTTCTATTCCGAGAGAGACCTGGGCATCGCGGATTTCTTCTCCCCGGCGAATCTCAGGGGGGCGAACCCGGGAGCTATCGTGGTGGCCCGGTCCTCCCTCCCCGGAGTTGTTATTTCCGGCGCGCTGGGCCAGGCCGCTCCCCGGTTGAATATCGAGAAGACCGAGATTGACGGCAGGACGGCCTATTACACGGCGGTGGATGCTCCCACCGGCGACAAGGTCCACATCTTCTTCAATAACTCGGGGTCTTATGTTTATGCCCAGGCGTCCGGCGACCTTGAAAGAAGCAAGCAGCTATTCCGGTGGACAGGGAAGTAAGTCAAAAGATCAAAGATAAAAAATCACCCCCCGCCCACTTTGAAACGCGCCCGCGGATGACGGGCCGTCAAGTTTGACGGTCTGCCCCGGGCGTTTTGACTTTTCAGAAAACGGGGTGATATACTTCCGAACTGTAGTATCTTTGCCAGGGGGGGAGATATGCCTGTCAAGTTAATCGAAGTGTCCCACAACAAATGCGTCGGCTGCCGGCTGTGCGAGTACGTCTGTTCGCTCTCCCATGACGGGGAGTGCAGCACCAGCATGTCGCGGATCAGGATCGTGAGGGATGAGGAATTCGGCAACCACCTGGTGTCTTCCTGCATGCACTGCGAAGAAGCCCACTGTCTGGAAAGCTGCGTGTACGACGCCATCACCAGGGATGAGAAGACGGGGGCCGTTGTGATTGACGCAGGGATGTGCAACGCCTGCCAGGCGTGCCTGGTGGTCTGCCCGGTGAACGCCGTGCACTTCAACCAGGAAAAGAACGTTGCCTTCAAGTGCGACCTGTGCGACGGCGATCCCGAGTGCGTCAAGTTCTGCAGCAGGAGCGCCCTGACCCTCAAAGAGACTGATTTTGCCACGCCGGAGAGGAAGTCTGCCATGGCGGAAACGTCCAGGCTTCTGGCACAGGCGAAAGGAGCGTAAAGATGTACGGTTGGGCTGGTCAACGGCTTAAGGTGTACCTGACCGAGGGAAGAATAGTCAAAGAACCTCTGCCCGAGGACCTCAGGATGAACTACCTTGGAGGACGCGGGATTAACTCCAGGACCCTTTTCGACGAACTTAAACCCGGCATCGACCCCCTGAGTCCGGAGAACATCGTCATGGTGGCTTCGGGACCTCTGAACGGCACCGCGGTGCCGGCTTCATCGAGGTGGACGGTTACTTCAAAGTCCACCATTACCGGAGGCCTGGGCGACGGCAACGGCGGGGGTGATTTCGCCACAGAGCTGAAGTACGCCGGATACGACCAGATTATTTTCTACGGGCGCTCGCCCAAACCGGTCTATCTGTGGGTCAATAACGACACCGTGGAGCTGAGGGATGCATCTCACCTGTGGGGCAAGACTACGGGGGAAACGAACAAGATACTGGCGCAGGAGAACCATGACCGGGACGTGCGCGTGCTGTGCATAGGACCGGCGGGAGAGAACCTGGTGCGCCTGGCGAAAGTCTTCTCCAACATCACGAGGGCAGGCGGGAAGGGCGGCATGGGGGCGGTGATGGGCTCCAAGAACCTGAAGGGTGTCGCGGTTAGGGGAACGGGTTCAGTCAAGATCGCCAAACCGAAGGAGTTCCTGGAGGCATCGAGGCGGGGATACGCCAAGCTCATAGCCTCTCCCTATTTAAAAATGCTCAGGGAGAAGGGGACGATGTACCTTGTCCGCAACTGGGCGGAGTGGCACGCCCTTTCTACCCGGAACTGCCAGTCGGGATATTTCGAGGGATGGGAAAACCTGACCTCGGAAGCATTTGAAGCCCAGTTCGCGGTCAAGCACAAGGGATGCTCCGGGTGCCCGGTTTCGTGCAGCCATTATTATGAAGTCAAAGAGGGACCTTATGCCACTCACGGTGAGAGCAACGAGTACGGCACCACATATCCCTTCGGCTCCAAATGCGGCATAGATAACCTTGCCGCCATACTTAAGATGGACAGCTTGTGCGACCAACTCGGCCTGGACACGCACTCCACCGGAGGCACCATGTGCTTCGCCATGGAATGCTGGCAGAGAGGACTGCTGACAGCCGCAGATACGGGCAACATCGACCTGAGCTGGGGAAACCACGACGCGGTGCTGCAACTGCTGCCCATGATCGCCTACCGGCAGGGATTCGGCAATCTTCTGGCGGAAGGGTCCTTCAGGGCTTCGAAGCAAATCAAGGGTTCAGAGATATGTTTGAAGACCAACAAGCACCTGGAGATAAGCGCCCTGTGCCTGGGACCATCGACGAATTTCTCCCAGGCCCTGGGCTATGCCACGTCAACCAGAGGCGCCGACCACCTGAGGGGAGGAGTCCAGCTTTGCTCCCTGGGAGTCCCGCGCATAAGAGAAGCCCTGGGCAGCGGAGAAGCAGTGGCGCGTCTTATAAGCGAGCCGCGTTCTACTGAAGGGAAAGGGGTGCTGGTGGCGGTGGACCAGGACTTCATGGCTTTCCTGAACTCCCTGGAGATATGCGTGTTCGTCATCGGCCAGACGCAGAGGCAGGCGCTGAATGTTGACGACCTGGCGGAGCTTGTTTCAGCGGGCACCGGAGTGGAAATGAGCGGTAAGGACCTGATGAAGATCGGCGAGCGCATAAGCAACATCGAGAAAGCGTTCAATATCCGTGAGGGAATGGGCAGAAAAGACGATCTCCTGCCCGGTACATTCATGGTGGAAAAGGATACCCAGTGGGGCCCGAACGGCATCAGCGAGAGCAAGTTCCACAAGATGCTGGATGACTACTACGAGTTCAGGGGCTGGGACCGAGAGGGAACGCCAACGAAGCGCAAGCTGGAGGAGCTGGGACTGGGCCGCATCGCGGAGCAGATCGGGGCAGGCGCTTAAGCAGGGTAAGGTTTGTCTTCATTCCTGAAGATATCTAAATCCCGGCAGATATAGACAAAATGAGTGGGTTTTCCCTGGTCATCAGTAATTGGAGCTATCCTTATCTCCAGTCTTTTTATATTCAGGAATCTCTCATTTATAACTATCGATGCAGCTATGCTGCTATTACAGACCTTCTCCATCCGGCATTCTGATATTGGCTGTGGATGACCGTGAATCAGCGGGCAAATCTTCTTTCCCGGTAAATCTTCCAGCGGCACTCTTAGCATACTGGCTAAGGTATTATTCGCCTGGAGAATATTCCTGTCCATGTCAATGATAGCTACGCCTATCCTCATGGCATTAACGGTGGCCTCCCAGGTTTTCCGCGTCCTTTCCGTCTCCAGGAGAAGGATGGACTGTCTGAGAGGAATGGCGCAGAGGTCAGCGAAAGAAGCAATAATTTGATCCATGCCCGCAAAGCCATCCTTGCTGAGGCTGGACAGAAGCAAGGTGCCACAAACCACACCGTCCACTATGAGGGGATAAGTGGCCGTGGACCTTATCCCTGCAGCAAGCCGGTCAGGGTTGGGATTTGGATGTTTCGCCAGGTCCGGGATAATACGCGGTCTTTTTGTCTTCAGGATATCATCACGAGTGCCTCCACCCCTGCTCACGACCTTGAAGGGACTCATTCCTTTGAAGTATTCCGTCCTATCCATCACTTTCCCATCTGTTCCAATTACACTGAGAACAGCGTTATTTGCCCTTGTTTCATCAGCTATCAGGGGCAGCAGCGATCTGGCGGCTTCGACGGGACTCAATGAGCGAAAAGCCATGTCAATACTGCGGTAGAGCCTGGACAAGGTTTCCTCTCTTCCCTTATCTTGTTCCAGCAAGCGAACACGATCATTAAGGATATCGCCTGTAAAACCGGTAAGCCCTTTTATTTCCTGCTCCCTTCGTTTGATCTCCAACGCCATCTGCCGTCTTTCCAGGGCTCTTTTGAGAAACAGAAGCAATCTATCCAAAGTCACGGGTTTTTCAAGGTAAGCGAAGGCGCCGAGGTTACAGGCTTCAATGGCGCTCTGCACGTCGGCGTACCCGGTGGTTATCAACGCCTCGGCTTCCGGGTTCGTTTCCTTCAGCTCTTTCACCAGTTCGATCCCGGGTTTATCGGGAAGCCGCAGGTCAATAATGGCAACCTCGGTCGAGGCCAGGAGAGGCCGGGCCATTTCGCAGTTCTCCGCTGCAGTTACCTGGTATCCCCCGGCCGTCAGGACATCGATGAGAGATACCACCAGGAGTTTATCGTCTTCCACGATCAGAACTTTCGGCTTAGCAGATTCCATCTATGAGATAGTCTCCATGTAACCAGCGATTATAGCATCATGAGTCAAAGTCTTCAATCCGACCGTATTGACGCAACTACACTCCAGTTGCTATCATGCAGTGGGCAACGGAGGTAATCAGACTCGTAAACATTGATTAATAATATCTATCTTCTGCTATTTGTCTTCAGCATTGTTCTGTCCGCCTTCTTTTCCATGATAGAGGCTGCCTTTCTTTCCGTGTCCCGGACCAGGATCAAACATCTGGCCAGCGAGGGCAACAAGTCCGCGCTGCTGGTGGAAAACATCATGGAGAGGCCCGACCGTCTTCTGGCCACGGTTCTGTTCGGCAATGACTTTGTGAACACCGCGGGAGGCGTCCTGGGAGCGACACTGGCTTTCAAACTGTTCGGGGAGTTCTGGGGCGTGCTTATATCCACGGCGGTTGTCGCCATTCTGGTACTGCTCGTGGGTGATTCCCTCCCCAAGACCTTCGCGGTGAGGCATTCCGAAGCCGTCACATTGAGTCTGGCAAAGTCGGTGAGGTTTCTGGAGAATATCTTTTCGCCGGCAGTCAGGGTCATGACCGGCCTGGCATCTCTTATTGTGGGATCGGTCAAAGGTAAGAACCCCTACCAGCACATGGTTACAGAGGAGGAGATTCGCACCATGATTTCCGTGGGCGCTGACACGGGAGTGATGGAAGAAGAACAGGCCGAGCTCCTGCACAAGGTTTTCGATTTCGGCGACCGGCAGGTGCATGAAGCTATGACCCCCCGCCCGGACCTGATATGCATCGAGGAGAAGAGCACTCTGGGGCACTTTCTCCAGGTCTATAAAGAACATCCTTTCAACCGTTATCCGGTGTTCCGTGACAGGAGGGAGAACATAGTCGGGTACATATCCATAACAGATGTGCTGATGGCGCAGGCCCAGGGCGCCGGCCCGGAGGAGCCTGTGAGCAGCCTGATGCGGCCCATCACTTTTGTCCCGGAAACCAAGAAGATGGGCAAGCTCTTCAATGAGCTCCGTGACTCAGGACAGCCCATAGCCGTAGTGGTGGATGAATTCGGCGGAGTGGCGGGCATCATAAACCAGGAGGATATCGTGGAGGTGCTCGTGGGGCAGCTAGGTGACGAGCTGGCGGGCCAGACTGAAGAATTCCATACGGTGGATGAAAAGACATATGAGCTCGATGGCGGAATGAGGGTAGAGGATGCCAACCGGGAACTGGAACTGGGCATACCTGAGGGCGGGTATCAGACTATAGCCGGATTCGTCCTGACTCACCTGGGGCACATACCGCGTCAGGGAGAACACTTCAAATACGGCAGCTTCAGGATAACTGTGCTGGAAATGAAAGGACTCAAAATAGAAAAAGTACAGATTATCCGGGAATAAATGATGCTGGCACGATATCGCCTTCAATACGGGCGCGGCAAAGACTTAATGTATGTTTCCCATCTGGACCTGATGAGGTTCTGGGAGAGGGCATTCAGGAGAGCGAAGCTGCCCCTGGCTTACTCGGAAGGTTTTACCCCCCATCCCCGGATTTCTCTTGCCGCTCCGCTGGCTATGGGCATTTCCGGCGAGGCGGAACTTCTCGATGTATTTTTGCAGAGCTTTATCCCTCCCCATTCCCTGGTGGAATCCCTGAAAAGACAGATGCCCTCCGGAATCGAGCTTCGCCGTATCTGGCGTCTGCCGACGGAAGCGCCGTCACTCCAGTCCCAGACCCTGTTCGCCGAATACATGGTCAATCTGGACACAAACAGGTCCGGGGAGGAGATAACGGAGGCCATGAGAGCTTTCCTGGGCAAGGAAGATGTGCCCTGGGAGCATGCCAGGGATACCGGTCCCCGCAAATACAATCTGAGGCCGCTGGTCAAGGAGCTGCGGCTCCTGTCCTGTCAGGGCGGCAGGTGCTCCCTGGTGATGAAGCTCAAGGCGGACGTCACGGGCTCGGGAAGGCCGGAGCAGGTGGCGCTGGCGCTCGGATTCGAAAAATATCCCGCGTCCATACACCGGACGAAGCTGATTTTGAAGGGCGATGGCTAGTCCCGGAGGTACGGGCCAACCGAGCATAGTGGAGCTCGACGCGGCCAGGCAGGAAAAAGCGAAGGAGCTGTCTGGGGTCCTGTACACGTTGAGGGGGATGGACCTCTTTCTGAGCCTGATATACATGGTCTTCCTGCTCTTCAGCGGTGTAAGCGCCTTCCTGAGAGACCTTCTGCCCTATCCTTCGTGGCTCGCGGCGGCAGTCATGGGAATCCTTTTTCTGCTGGGGTACAGCCTGCTAAGCCTGCCGCTGGACTACTACCAGGGCAAGGTTGTGCCACAACGTTTCGGCTTAAGCCATCCCGGTCTGGCAGGGTTGTGGGCTACAGACAAACTGAAAGGCATTATGCTGGCGGTCGTTTTTTCTTTCCTGGGAATTTCAGTGCTGTATCTTTTGATAGGGGTTGGCGGTTTGTGGTGGCTGCTGGCCTCCCTCTCCTTTGCTCTGGTCTCGTTTGTTATCACGCTGCTCCTGCCGGACCTTTTTCTGCGCCTGTTCTACCGCCTGGAGCCCGTGAAGGACGAAGACCTGAAACAGAGGCTCATGGAGATGTCGGAAAGAGCGGGAAGCAAAGTCCTGGGGGTTTACTCGCTGGACTTCAGCAGACGGGGTACGATGGCCAACGCCATGCTGGCAGGGCAGGGCCATACCAGGAAAATCCTCTTGAGCGATACTCTCATGAAAGACTACCCTCCTGAGGAAATAGAAGTGATACTGGCGCACGAACTGGGACATCACAAACTGCGTCATATGCCGAAAATGCTGGCCTCCTCTTTTCTGGTCAGCCTGGCTGGATTCTACCTGGTGGACACGGTCTTCAGAAGGGGCGGCATTTTAAACCTGCTGGACATTCAAGGCCTTTCGGACCCGGCGGGGCTTCCTCTGATACTGGCGGCATATGCCGTATTCCTGCTTTTCACTTCTCCCCTGGCCCTGGCCTATTCGCGGCACATGGAAAAACAAGCCGACGCTTTTTCTCTCCAGGTCACCGGCAAAGCCGCGCCTTTTATCAGTTCCGAGAACAGGCTGACCAACCAGAACCTTCTGAAGTCGCGGCCCGGATGGCTGGAGGAAGTGCTTTTTCTCGACCACCCGCCGCATTACAAGAGGGTGAGGGCGGCGGCGGAATATCAAAAATCAAAGATGAAAAATCAAAGATAAAGATAAGAGATAAGGACTTTCCATGTTCAAACTTTTCCTGGTAAGACACGGCGAGACGGTCTGGAACAAGGAGACCCGCCTTCAGGGCGGGGGCAGCGACATAGACCTTAATGACCTGGGCAAAAAGCAGGCGGAACTGGCGGCGGAGGCGTTGAGGGGTGAGAAGCTGAATGCCATAGCCTGCAGCACTTTGAAACGGGCGCTTTATACCGCTCAGGCCATTGCAGGGTATCATCATCTGGAGGTGCAGACTTACTCAGGCCTGAAAGAGATTGACGCGGGCAGCATAGACGGTCTGAAGGGAGAGGAAATCTCGAAAACCTATCCGGAGTTCTTCAAAGAGTGGGCTTCGGGCCAGATAGAGAGAATTCCGGGAGGAGAGTCTCTCCATGAAGTCCAGGCAAGGGCATGGACTGTGGTAGAAGACCTGAAAAAAAGATATTCCCCCGGAAGAGTGGTGCTGGTGAGTCACACGTTCGTTACATCTACCATAATATGCCGCGCCCTGGGGGTGGACCTGCGACTTTCGCGTCGTCTCAGCGCTTCAAATGGCGGCATATCCCTTCTGGAGTTCGGTCCCCGTTATGCCACGCTGGCTTATTTCAATAATACATGCCACTTGAGAGAGCAAAAATAAAAAATCAAAGATCAAAAAAAGTGGCTAATTCATTAAGAGACAGGGTTAAGCAGTACATACTTGATAACCGCCTTATAAACAGGGGTGAGGGGGTGGTGGTGGGGGTATCCGGCGGCCCTGATTCCCTGTGCCTGGCCCACATATTGCTGGAACTGCGGCAGAGCCTGGGCTTTGAGATTTGCCTGGCCCATATGAACCATTCGCTACGGGGGGAAGAGTCTGAAGAAGACATGGACTTCGTGTCTCAGCTTTCCCGGGAATGGGACGTGACCGCCATTTTCGAGACGGTGGACGTGTATGATTATATTTTCAAGAAAGGCATTAACCTGGAGGAAGCGGCCAGAGAACTCCGGTACAAGTTCTTCGCGAAGGCGGCATTCCAGTACAATGCCCGAAAAGTGGCTGTGGGGCATACCGCGGACGACCAGGTGGAAACCGTGCTCATGCACCTGCTCCGGGGAAGCGGGATGAGGGGAATAAGGGGGATGCCGCCAACGTTTGAACGGACAGGAGAGACGGGAGCCATTACCGTGGTGCGGCCTCTTCTCGATACCTGGCGGAGGGAAACGGAAGAATACTGCCGCGTCAACGGCCTCGAGCCCCGCTTGGACTCCACAAACGTCGACCGGGCTTTCCTGAGGAACAGGCTTCGCCTGGAACTGGTCCCGTATCTGCAAAAGATCAATCCAAGGGCCAGAGAATCCATCCTTCGCCTCGCCCGCATTACCGCGGATGAAGCGGATTACATGGATAGAGAAGCGGAAAGCCTGTCTAATGAGACAATACTGGCCTCAGGCAAGGCGCTGTTTCTCAAGACGGACAGGATTCTTTCCCTGCACCGGGCCATTCAGCGTCTTCTCCTCATGAAGGCCCTGGAGAAGGCATACGGAAACGCCAGAGACCTGGAAGCGCACCACATAGAGAGATTGATGTCCGCGGCGGCTTCAAAAGCAGGAACACGCGTAACTCTGCCGGACGGACTCCTTTTCCTGAAGGATTATGAAGGCGGCTGGCTCTGTCACAGCGAGGAAGAAGTCAGTCCTTTCCCGGCCATTTCCGGGGAGCAGGAGATAACTCTGGAGGGACGGGCCGATTACGGGCGATGGGAGATAAGGACAAAGAGAATTCAGGCCTTTGAGGAGAAAACCGCTGTACCGGCGAGAGATGACTTCAGGTTTCATGCTCCGGACCTGAGACTTCCTGATGTTTTCCGCGCTGTTATTGCGCTGGATAGGGCAGGCGGGATGTTAACGGTGAGAAGCAAGAAGGACGGCGACCGTTTTCAGCCTCTGGGAATGGAGGGTACCAGGAAACTCCAGGACTTCATGACCGATGAGAAGATACCGCGCTGGTGGAGGGACCGCATTCCCCTGGTTTGCGCCGGAGACGAAATCCTCTGGGTCGCCGGCTGGCGCATCAGCGACATGGCGAAGGTGAGAGAAGGGGATAAGCGGGTTATTGAGGTGGAGCTAACCAGGCACAGACCCTAAATTATCCTTTGCAGCCTGGGGTTGGGGGTGATGCCGGGGAGGCGGCCGCGCTTGGCCACGGGCTTTCCGTCTATCTCGTGCAGGTCGGCGGTGAAGTCAATAGGAGCGGCGCTGCTTATGTGGCTTCCCACTCCGAACATGTCGACGGGAGCCCCGGCTTCAACAAAGGCGCGGATTCTCTCCGGCGTCAGCCCGCCGCTGACGCTTATCTTCACCTCCTTATAACCGGCCAGGTCAAGGTGAGCCCTGACCTCCCTCACCAGGTCAACTGTCACTCTGCCCCTTTCAGTCGGAGTGTCCAGGCGGACTCCTTGCAACCTGCCCCCAAGCGCCCGGGCCACCAGGACGCTTTCCTCGGGCTCATCCTTGAAGGTGTCCACCAGGGAGATGCGTGGGACTTCCGGGGGCATGTGTTTGTCGAAAGCCAGAGTGGCTTTCACCGTATCTCCCATGGTGATTATCAGCGCGTGCGGCATCGTGCCGAGGGGCACGGTACCGCTCATTTTTGCTCCTATGACGCTGGAACATCCGGCGCATCCTCCAACCACCGCCGCGTAGTCCAGGTATCCGGCCACGGAAGGGTGTACGTGGCGAGCCCCAAAGCTTATGACTGGAATGCCGCCTGCCGCCTGAACGCATTCCCTCGCGGCCGTGGCCCATCCGGTGCACTGGGAAAGTATTCCCAGGTAGGAAGTCTCGTACAGACCATAGCTTTGATACGGAGCCGTGATGCGCAGTACCACTTCTTTTCGCTTTATCTCCGAAGCTTCGGGCAGCGCCCAGACCTCGCTGCCGGGAGGAAGCACTCTTTCCAGCAGGACTTTTACTTCCTTCATGCCGCACAGCAGTCCGTCTCTGCCGGGGAATACCTCCATCGTGGCTACCGGGTTCCGTCCCTCCTTTGCCAGCACCTCTACCGTGCGGGCAAAATAAATGTCCGCGGTCTCACCGCTGATGACGGAAGGGGAGGGGAGGAATGGATAGAGACTTTCCGGAGGCTGGTGGGTCAGCGTCACACCCAGCACCCTCTGCATGTGCTCCAGGGCGAAGGCATGACTTATCTCGTTAAATGAGGCCACGCAGTCCACAGGCACTTCGGTGGTATATTCATAGTTCCGGGCATCAGCCGCGGTGAACATGACGCAGATATCCGTGCATACTCCACATATGATAACCTTCTCCGGTTTTATGGCCTCCAGCCTGGAGGCCAGGGGCGTTTTGAAGAAAGCGCTGAAGCGCTTTTTGGGTATGTATTCTCCCGGAAAGGAGGAGAGCTCCGGGATCACCTGCGACTCGACAGAGCCAGCGACGCAGTGGCGGGGAAACATGTTGAACTCATAGTCATCCCGGTCATGGTTGTCGCACAAGTAGAGAAGCTTGGCCCCGTTCGCCAACTCCCGGTGCAAGAGTTCCTGTACCGGCTGGATGATCCCGCGGCTTCTCTCGCCGCAGAAAAGGGGATAAGGGCTTTCCAGGAATCCGCGGACCATATCGATTATGATGACTGCGTTGGACATGGGTACTCCTTTCCGGCAGAGGGCGCGCACGGAGTCACGCCCCTACGTTTTCTTTTTGTCTTTGAACAGTGAAGGGCTGAATTTGAGTCTGAGCAGCCCCTTTATGTCTTTGTACGCGGTCTTCAGTACTTTGACGGTGGTGCCGGGGTCCTCTATCCATTTAACAGGGATTTCCTTAATGCGGTAGCCTTTTTTTTCGGCCAGTATGAGAAGCTCCGTGTCGAAAAACCATTCATTGTCTTTTGTCAGGGGCAGCAAGTCCCGGGCGGCCAGGCGGCTTATCGCCTTGAAACCGCACTGGGCGTCGCTGAATCTGGTCTGATGAATGATTTTCACAATCACGTTATAGGCGCGGGAAGTAATCTCTCTTTTGAGGGAGCGTTTAACTTTCGCTCCGCGGGAAAGGCGTGAGCCGATAGCGATATCGTATCCCTCCGCAATGGCCCCTGCGAGGGGAGGAAACGCCGAAAGGTCAGTAGACAGGTCAATATCCATATAGCTCAGTATGTCCGACTGGCTCTCCATCCACACCCGGCGCAGGGCTCTTCCCCGGCCCTTTTGCTCCATATGCATGGCCTTCACGTCGGGAAATTCCTGGCCCAGTTCACGGGCGAGCTTGAGAGTCCCGTCCGTGGAGCCGTTATCGGCAACAACGATTTGCCAGGGGATTTTCAGGTTCTCTTTCAGGAATGCCCTCAGTTTGAGAACGCTGTCCCTGATCTGTTCCTGCTCATTGTACACGGGGAGAACAACGTCACATAGCACTGTATTCGTCCTCCGCATGAGGCTGAGCAAGATAGTTCTCGAGTATTCCGGCGACCTGCAAAGGGTCGCTGGAGATCACATTGCAGGCATAAAGCTCCATGGAGCCGATATCGCAGGAACCGCTGCGGGGGTCTCCCCGGTCAACCACGCGGGCTATCACAGGGAAACCCTCCCAGCTCTCCTCGGTCTTACCAAGTGGAGGCATCAGGAGTACCAGGTTGAACGCACTGACCTGCATGCGGTCTCTAAGGCAGGCAAGGACGTCGTGAACCATCTCCTTGAAGGTCAGGTCCAGCCTGGGCCCGAAGAAAAAAATCTCCTTTTCCTTTACCGGCGTTAGATAGGCCATAATCTTTATGCCGTTCTTCTCGATGCCGCAGTGGAGGCTCTCGTGTATCTTGAAAAGGTCCTCGAAATAGTTGGAGCCATACTTCCGGTAGTATGCTTCGGCGTCTTCCCGCAGCCCTTCGATCCTGGAATAGTGCATATGGTGCCCCAGACACACCTGGGCGTGTCCGTGGAGCAGCGAGGCTCCGGCCCTTCTCAGGCAGTTCCATATGAAAAGGAAGTACTTGGCCTCAGGGTCGGATTCCCGCGCCCTTCGAGCCCACTCCAGTCCCGTATCTATGTAATCGATGATTCTCTCTCTGTCGAAACGCAAGGGATTGCGGCCTTCGAAGACGATCATGCCGTGAAGCCCATCGAACTTGGCGATGTTGCTGGCCGTTATGCAGTACTTGCCCTTTACCCTGCCAAAGACATCCTCAGGGGTGTCTTCAAGAGGATTATCCAGGGGGTCGCTTATGGAGGCATCTATTATCTGCGCCTCTACTCTGAGTCTTTCTCTGCTCTCGAGCGGCCTTTTGGCCCGCAGAGCGTTATATATGGCGCCCTCGTGCGAGACGCGGTTGAAGATCTTTACCAGCTTCTGTCTGAGAACGCCCTCCAGCGTGCCGAACTGCTTCGTGATCCATTCGTTCATGGCGGGTGGAGGCCGGAGTTCGCCTTCGGAAGAGCAAATATGAAAGATCCTCTCTGCCAGCGCCCTTTGCGATTCCGGCAGGGAAGGTATCACGCGGTCCAGGTCCATAACGCTGTATTTTTGTATGACCATTCCTGTAAATTATACCTTATGGTAGGTTGAATAAAAAGAAGGCCTTCTACCCTGGGGCACTGGGATTATTCTGTGGAAGGAAATGGGGTTTTGGAAAATAATAAATCCTGTGTCGTACTTGTGCAGTGCAGCGAACAAACCTGAACTTGTTTACTTGTTTCGGCAAGAAGTTGGCGGTCAGTCGTTACTGCATACCCAACTGTATTCTGATGGCTTTCTCGATATTTCGCATCTCTTCCTGAGAAATAATGCCAGCGCGGCGAAAGAGCCGCGCCTTGCCGACGGTCGCAAGTTGGTCCGCCGTAGTTTTGCTTTCCCTACCTTCCCTCCCCCGTTTCATGATCTGGGTCCTTAAAGGTTATCTCAGCCCACGCAATAGCTTCTTTCTCCCTTCTCTTATCTCTCGCCATTTCGGCATAGGCTGACTCCAAATTTGGGCTAACAACGTGGGGTCTTGCTAATTCCTCGATGAACTTGCTTATTTTCCCGGGTCCTATTGTCCTGCGGAGTCCCTCGTAGACCTCTTCATCAACTGTCACGGTCAGTTTTTTCCGCATCACACACCTCCTTATACGTGTAGTTTCCAGATATATCAACAGTAAAACCCGGCAGCAATCAAAAGCAGATTATTATTTGAGCCAAGGCAAGAGCCCCTACAATCAGGTTTTGGGCCAGGGTTACGTTAGTGCTTGAAGTGGCGGATTCCGGTAAAGAGCATAGCGATATTAAAGCTATCAGCCACCTTGATGACTTCGTCGTCCTTTACTGAGCCTCCCGGCTCGAGAATAGCGGTGACGCCGCCCCTGGCGGCTTTCTCCACTCCGTCCGGGAAGGGGAAGAAGGCATCGGAACCGATGACGCTTCCCCGGGCTCTTTCACCGGCCTTTTCCAGCGCCAGGGCCACGCTCACCACGCGGCTGGGCTGTCCGGCTCCCATGCCAAGCAGCGTCTCGTCTTTTGCCATAACTATGGCATTGGACTTGATGTGCTTGACCGCTTTCCAGGCAAAGACCAGGTCGCGCCATTCCTGCGGCGTCGGAGCACGGCGGGTTACCTGTTTGGGCTTGAACTCCTGCTCGGTAAAGGCATCGGCGGTCTGTACCAGCATAGCTCCCCTCACCCGCCGGTAGTCCAGCGCGGGCTTCTGAGCCGCGCAGATGCCGGGAAGAGAAATAATCCTGAAGTCTTTTTTTCTTCCCAGCAAAGTCAGGGCTTCCTGAGAGAAAGAGGGAGCGATGATGCAGTCGTAATGAGTCTTGTCTATCTCGCGCGCCGCGGCCATGTCTATGTGCCTGTTGGAACCTACCACGCCCCCAAAGGCGGCTATGGGGTCTCCGGTCAGAGCCCGGCGGTAAGCTTCCGGCAGGTCGGAATGGGTGGCAAGGCCGCAGGAGTTATTATGTTTTATTATCGCGATGGCCGGTCTATCGAAATCCCAGACTACGTTAGCCGCAGAGTCCAGGTCCAGGATGTTGTTGAAGGAAAGAGCGGGCCCGTTGTGCTGTTTGGCAGTGGCAAGACCGGGCGGGACCGGAAAAGTTTCCTCCGCGTAGAAGGCGCCCTTCTGATGGGGGTTTTCCCCATACCTGAGGTCGGCCACCTTACGCAGGCCCAGCGTTATGTGGTCGCCGAAAACGTTCTCTTTCCGGTCCAGATAGTGAGCGACAACGTTATCATAATAGGCCACGTGCTGGAACGCCTTGGCCGCCAGCTTTCTCCGCTCCTCAACGCTTGCCTTATTCCCGCGCAGCAAATCCAGCACCATCGTGTAATCGGCGGGGTCCACCGCGACCAGAACATGAGGGAAGTTCTTGGCGGCGGCGCGGATCATGGTGGGGCCGCCTATATCTATGTTCTCCAGTGCTTCGTCGAGAGAGACTCCGTCCCTGGAGATAGTCTGCAAAAAAGGGTACAGGTTCACCACTATCAGGTCGATGGGTGAAATCTTGTTGGCGGCCATCTGCTCCACATGGGAGGGCAGGTCGCGCTTTGCCAGTATGCCGCCGTGGACCGCCGGATGGAGGGTCTTGACTCTGCCATCCAGTATCTCGGGGAAATTGGTCAGTTCAGAAATGCTGGCTACTTTGATGCCAGCTTCGTCGAGGCTCTTTTTGGTGCCTCCCGTACTGTAGAGCTGCACTCCGAGGCCGTCAAGCCCCCGGGCAAAATCCACAAGGCCAGTCTTATCGTAGACGCTCAAAATAGCACGCATTGTTACCTCATTTTATTAAGATATGATTACTCTCTCCTGGCCCTTGACCTGCCGTTTTATTTCCCCTATAACCCTGGCATCTGGAATAAGAGACATCAGCGTATGGATGTCTTCCGGCGCGGCTATGATGACCATTCCAATACCCATATTGAAGACCCGGTACATCTCCTGCCGCTCCACTTTTCCCGCCTTTTCTATCAAGTCGAAGATAGGGAGCCTTGTCCAGCTCTGGGAATTAATACGCACGGTAAGTCCCTGCGGCACAATCCTGGGTATGTTTCCAGGAAGGCCCCCACCCGTTATATGGGCCAGGCCCTTGATAAGTTTGAGGTGGGGCCATATCACGGAATAGTAGCAGCGGTGGGTCTCCAGCAAGACCTCACCAAGGGTGCTGCCCAGATCCTCCTTATACTGAGACAAAGAGGTGGGCATGGGGAATATGCTTCTGACCAGAGAATAGCCGTTGGTATGGAGTCCGCTGGAAGGTAATCCAATCAACAAATCGCCGCTCTTGATCTTGCCGCCGTTGATAATTTGTTCTTTCTCCACGACGCCAACGATGAAACCCGCCAGGTCGAAATCGTCGCCGGCATAGAGTCCGGGCATCTCCGCCGTCTCTCCGCCTATCAGCGCGCATTTGACTTCCCTGCACGCCTGGGCCAGACCCCTGACAATATCTTCCACCCGTTTGGGTATGAGCTTTCCCATGGCTATGTAGTCCAGGAAGAAAAGAGGTGAAGCGCCGAGGGTCAGTATGTCATTGACGCAGTGGTTTACCAGGTCTATGCCTATGGTATCGAATTTGCCCATCGCCTGGGCTATTATCAGCTTGGTCCCCACGCCATCCACGCTGGAGGTGAGAACGGGCTGCGAATATCCCTGCAACTGGTAAAGCCCTCCAAAGAGGCCGATGGGGCTCAGGATATCTTTGTTACGGAAAGTGGATGAGGCGATCTTTCCTATTCGCCTTTTCGCTTCCGCCGCGGCGTCCAGGTTCACGCCGGAGCCGGCGTAGGTGAAGGGTTTATCTCCCCGCGAGGTCCTGGATCTCATGTGGAAGAAAAGGCTGCAACCGGCTCTTTCTCAGAGTGTTCCAGAGCGAGTTTGTCCATAGCCAGCTGCACGGGAATAGGATATTCACCGGAAAAACAGGCGTGGCAGAGCTTTTCCGCGGGAACGCCCACTGATTCGATCAGTCCTTCCATACTGAGATAACCCAGGGAATCGGCGCCGATGAATTCTTTTATTCCGGAGATTGTCTTATTGGCGGCTATGAGTTCCCACCGGCTTGCCATATCCACGCCGAAGAAGCAGGGATGCTTGATGGGAGGAGCGCAAACGCGCATATGTATTTCTCTGGCCCCGGCGCGCCTGAGCATGTTTATGACGCGGGGCGTAGTTGTGCCGCGGACGATGCTGTCATCAACCACGACTATCCTTTTACCTCTGAGCAGCTCGTACAGGGGATTGAATTTCAGCTTCACTCCAAGCTCTCTTAACCTCTGCTGCGGTTCGATGAAGGTCCTGCCCACGTAGCGGTTCTTAATGAGGGCTTCGCCGAAAGGAATCCCTGATTCGTTTGCATACCCGATGCCCGCCGCGGTGGCGGAATCAGGTACGCCAATGACCATATCAGCGTCCACAGGATATTCCCGCGCGAGGTGGGCTCCCATGGACATCCTGCATGGATATATCAGGTTTCCGCTAAGGGAACTGTCAGGGCGGGCGAAATATATGTATTCAAAAACACAGAGCGCCTGGCGTGGGGAGGGCTGCCTGTAGCTCTGCTTGCCTTTCCCGTCAATGTAGACGATTTCCCCCGGAGCAACCTCTCCCGCGAACAACGCGCCCATGTGGTCCAGGGCGCAGGTCTCCGAGGCGATTATCCATCCGCCGTCCAGCGAACCCATGCAAAGCGGCCTGACGCCAAAGGGGTCTCTCACTCCAATCAGGGCGTCCCTGGTGAGCATCACCAGCGAGTAGGCCCCCTCGAGGCGGTGCATGGCATGTTTTATCTTTTCCACCCATGTCCTTTCCGGACAAGTCAGTATAAGCTGAGCGATCACCTCGGAATCCGTGGTAGTTTGAAAACTCACGCCCTTTCGCTCCAGCTCCTCTCTCAGATAAGCGGAGTTGACGATATTGCCGTTATGGGCCAGGGCCATGGCGTTTGGCCCCTCTCCGACCAGGATGGGCTGGGCATTACATTCGCGGGAGGAGCCTGTGGTGGAGTACCGGTTGTGTCCTATGGCGGCAAAACCCTTCAGTTTCTCCAGGGTTTCCTCTTCGAAGAACTGGGAAACAAGCCCCATGCCTTTCTGGAGATGTATCTTCTGGCCGTCGGTGGTAGCTATCCCGGTACTTTCCTGCCCACGGTGCTGCAAGGCGAAGAGTCCGAAGAAGGTAACCCGGGATACGTCTTCCTGTGGGGCAAAAGCTCCGAAGATGCCGCACGCTTCTTTGATTTTAGCGGTCAAAAATACTCCTGACCCCATTTGAGCTGAATCTTATTCAATAAGGACCAACCTGGATAGCACAATTATTATACGATTTGTCAGGTCTCAAAGCAATCTCAAGTATATTCCAATACAAGATGCGCCTGAAGGGGATATCGATTTCTAACACAAGATGATTCTGGAGAGATAAGGCATCTCGTTTATGATTGGGACATGCAACTGATCATGAACGACAAAAGATTACAAACAATTGAACAGGTTAAACGGTTCCTGGATGGTAGCGAGACACTGGATTTCGGAGGGATATCCGTTAAGGAGAGATACCATTTCATAGAGACAGTGTTGAGAAGATTTAAGTATTACAGGCTCAAGAGAAGTGGAAAGGGATTAATCCGCAGATACGTAGAGAAAGTTAGTGGATATTCACTCTCGCAGATATCCAGACTGATAAGAGTATTCGAACGAAGAGGTCAATTAAAGAAATCCTCTTATAAAAGACACCGGTTCCCAAGCAGGTATACACGGTCAGATGTCGCGCTGTTAGCCAGGACTGATGAATTGCATGGGTATTTGAGCGGACCAGCCACCAGAAAGATCATGGAGCGGGAATGCCAGGTTTACGGCTACATAGAGTTTGGAAATATCTCTCGTATATCCGTTGCCCACTTATATAATTTGCGTAAAGGTCACCTCTACAGGAGTATAAACCGCCGTTACACCAGGACCAAACCCGCGGTAGTGAAAATCGCCGAGCGGGCAAGGCCAGACCCGGGAGGGATTCCGGGATATATTAGAATAGATACAGTTCATCAAGGAGACTTAAATGGGGAAAAGGGAGTCTACCACCTTAACGCAGTGGACGAAGTAACGCAATGGGAAATCGTGGCATCCGTGGAGAGGATATCTGAGGCTTACCTGGTGCCGGTACTGGAAAGCATGCTGGCGGGCTTTCCTTTCATCATCAGAGGCTTTCATTCTGACAATGGGTCAGAGTTCATAAATAAAACGGTGTCTGAACTCCTGACCAAGCTTCTGGTGCGC